>Ga0115551_1001435_pt1 | contig 15206 bp, 7 predicted proteins | sample COGITO_mtgs_1103_FD_87179 | JGI IMG/M metagenome (GOLD analysis project Ga0115551, IMG submission 87179) | Pelagic marine microbial communities from North Sea - COGITO_mtgs_110321 | ecosystem: Environmental > Aquatic > Marine > Epipelagic | place: Germany:Helgoland, sampling site Kabeltonne... | reverse complement strand
TTCCGGATCCGTCCGGGCGTGACACTCCACCTCTACGTGTCCACCGCGCCGTGCGGCTCGTGCTCCATGCCCGCGACGGTCGGCGAGTGCGTTTCGGGTGTGTCGTCCGGGTCGATGGGAACGTCGTCGTTCGCGATGAGGGACGTGGACGACGTGCCGTGGAACGAGCTGTGGTCCGGCGTCGGGACCCGGCACGAAGCCGCCGTGTTCGCGCCGAATAAGCCGGCCACCACGGTGAAGGGCGCGGCCGGGCGGGGCGAGCGGGCACCCGCGCCGGGTGTGGTGTTCGCTCGGTTGCGCGACGCGGAGAAGGTCCCGGGCATGACGCTGTCGTGCAGCGACAAGATCTCGCGGTGGCAGGCGCTGGGGTTACAGGGCGCGGCGCTGTCGCACCTGATGCCCGCGCCGCTCGCCTTTGACACCGTGGTGGTGGGTCGTAAGTTTAACCCCGATCGGTTGCGTCTGGGCACGTGCTGCGCGCTGAGGGGGTTCGCGTCGAGCGCCGCCGCGCTGCGCGTGCACCCGCCGAGGCACTGCGCCGCGCTGGGCACCACGGTGAAGCTCGAGGGAGCCGCGGGCGTCGGGGAGAAAATCGCAGACAAAAACCGAGCCGACGCCGGCGACAGCGACGAATCTCTCACCTGGGCGAGGGGCGACGCGCGCGCGAGCAGGCACGACGGGCGGACGGGCGGGCCCGTGGGCGGCGGCGGGCCGATGCCCGCGTGTTCCAGGGCGGCGTTGCACGGCATGTTCCGCGAGGCGGTGGCCGCGTTGGAGGGTCGCGGGGATTTGGCTTCTATACCGCCGTCGTTCAAATCGATGGAACCGTCGGATGTGAAACGCGCCGCAAAGGCGTACTCGGCGGGTCAGTTCGCGCTGTTCAGGGGGCTGATCGAGCGCAGGCGATGAGTGCATAGACTAGCTAGCTAGGTAGACGGTGGGGGTTCGAGAATAATAGCTGCGTTTCAAGGCTATTCGTATTAGTTTCTTTTCGACCGGGTAAAATGCACCCAGTCTTTTCTGTTCTGTTCATCCCCCGCTTAAACTCACGCGGACTCCTCGCTGTCATCGTCATCGTCATCCCACGCGCTGTCCGCCATACCCGCGAGCGAGTTGGTGGATCCCTTCACGGTCACGCTCTCCGTCTCCGTCGTCACGCCAGTCGCGGCGTCGTCGTCGTCGTCGGAGTCGTCCCACGCGTCGGGGACGTCCGCGTCCCGCGTCTCCTTCATCGTCGGCCCGAGGTCGGCGGCGGGCTGAATCGCGCCTCCGCCTCCGCCGCCCCCGCCGCCCCACATCGTCGGCGAGAGCATGGCGCCCATCGTCATCACCTCACCCGCGCCGCGCCCGCCGATCTCCTCGAGTGAGCTCATGCCGATGGTCGCGAGCCTGGACGCGGCGTCGGCGTCGGCGGCGGCCAAGCCGCAAATCAATCCGTTATCGCCAGCCCACTGCAGCCACGGTCCCCACACCTCGGGGTCACGTCGCAGGGTGCCGAGGTTACCGATGATGATCAGGCCGCGGCGTGCGCGGGTGAGCATCACGTTCACGCGCCTCGGGTCGGCGAGGAAACCCACGTTGCCGTTCGGGTTGGCTCGCGTGCAGCAAAACACGATGACCTCCTTCTCTCGGCCCTGGAATCCGTCGACGGAGCAAACCTCGAGGGCTTGGATGGTGTTGGGATCCGCGGGGGCGTCGAAACGGCTTCGGATCTCCGGCTTGTTGCCGTTGAGCAGGCGCTTGATCGCGCGGACCTGCGCGCTGTACGGGGTGACGACGCCGATCTCGCCGAAGATGACGTCGTGCCCGGCGGCGAGCTTCTTGACGATGTTCACAATCTTCTGCGCCTCCACCGGGTTCGTCTGAGACGAGCCGTCCGATCGCTCGTACCCGTCGGGGACGTCCACGAACGCGAGGGGTACCGCGGGGACCGGCCAGTCGAAGCCCATCGGCGCGCGGCGCGCCGAGGGAGGAGTCCCGGAGAGTAAGGCGCCTGCGTAGAAAGCCTTGCTCGGGTAGGCGGCGATGGCGGGGTGCATGCGGTACTGCACCTTGAGCATGAACGTGCGGATACCCCTGGAGAGCATGCGCTCGAAGAGGGAGGTGCCGAGACCCGCGGCGTCCGCCTCACGCGAGATGATCGTGGGCGGGAGCTGCTTCTGGTCTCCGATGAGGACAACCTGCGAGCACCCCTTCGTGAGCGGGACGACGGTGGCGGGCTCCGTCGCCTGCGTAGCCTCGTCGATGAGGCACGCCTGGAAGGAGAACCGTTCCAGGATGTCCGACCCGGCACCCGCGCACGTGGCGCACACAACCTCCGCGCGTCGCAGCACGCCGTTGATAGCCTGGTACTGCTGATCTTTGCTCATCTTGGACCCGGGTTCGATCCCCGCGATGGACTCAACCATAAACTGCATCAAGTCCTGTCGCACAGCCTCGGGGCGGCCGATGCGCGCCACCCTGACACCCGCGCGGGACAGACCGTCCACCAGGTTATCCACCGCGATGTTCGAGTCCGAGGTGCACAGAATCGGGGAGGTGCGGTTCCGGAGCCACATCTGCACCAGCGCGACGGCGGTGTGCGTCTTACCGGTACCCGGGGGACCCTGGATGAGCGTCACCCTCTGGAACAGCGCAGCCTCGAGCGCGTCCGTCTGGGACTTGTTCATGTGCGCCATCGCCTGCAGGTCCATCGCGTTGTCGATCATGCGCTGGCGCTGCATCAAGGTGAGGTTGGGATCGCGCTCGGCGCTGCACATATCCGGGATGCCGTTGATGGCGGCGCGGTTGTGGTCCCAACCCGCGACGAGAATGTCGCGAATGGCGGGATCGACGCCAGCCTTCTGGCTCGTCCCAGGCTTGACCTCGACCATGTCCTGGAGGGCGTTGAGCTGGCGGAGGAACGACGTGCGGTTGGCGAGCTTGTCCACCCTCCACCCGCCTCCCCGCACCGTTTGCGCCTGCGCCTGCGTACACCCCACGAGCTTCACGCTGAGGTTGGGAAACATGGCGCTCACCTCAGCCTCAAACTCGTAATCCGCGCGCCACCCACCGCCCCGCGCCCCGCCCCGGCCCACCGGCCCCGTCGTGTTATCCCGCCTCGGGCCCGTGGGCATCACCAGGTTCTCCTCGTCGAACACGTGGACGTCGCCGCCGGGCCCCTTGGGCATCTCGCCCCCCATCTGCCTCGCCGCCTCGCCCGTGCGGGAGAGCAGCACGGTGTCACCCTTCATCAACCCGCGCTGAAGCTCGGAACCGAGCGCGGGGATGTTCAGCGCGAGCTGGCCACCCTTGTGCGACGAGTTCATCACCACGTCCATCGCGGCCAATCCGCTCTCCTGCAATCCAAACGCCGGCGCGTTAGCCACGCGGTCCAGCGTCTGAAGCGCCTCCTCCAAAAACTCCTGCACCACGAGCTTGGCGAAGTGGAAGTGGTAGTTGTGCACAGCCTTGGACTCGTAGTCGATGATGTGCTCCAGGGCGTTGAGGAACTCGAGGGCGTCCATCGGGTTAGCGCGCTGCGACATGCCGGTGATGATGGCGGTGAACTGTCGCAGCGGCATCTTCATGCCGCGCTCCTTGAGGTAGTCGGCAACCTGGATAGCCTCCGCGAGGTGGCACGCGCGCACCAGGCCCATGATCAAAGTCGTCGCCGTCTGCAGGTCGATGCCGCCGACTTTTTGCTTGGCGTCGAAAACCGTCACGGCGGCGTCCACGTTACCCGTCTCCAGGTGTCGGCGAATCTCCTTCCCGGTGGCTTGCGCCAGCGTTCGGTTCACGCCGCTGCCGTCATCCTTCTTCTCCTTGATCTCCCGCTTCTTCTTGGGCTTGGGCGCGGCGGCGGAGGACGGGTCGGAGGGATGGTCCGCGGCGGCGTCGAGTCCGTTGGAATCGAGTCCGTTGGCGTCGCCGTTCTCCTTGTCCACGCGCTCAGCCTTGGGCTTCTTCTCCTTCTTAGCCTTGGGCTTCTTCTCCGCGGCGCCGGGGTCCGGCTTGGCGACGGCGCCGTCCAGCGCGGGGTGGCCCTTGGGCAGGGGAATCACACCCTTGCGGGGAATCGCGCCTCTGGACTTGGACTCCCCCTTCTCGTCCCCCTCCGGCTTGGGCGCGACGAACGAGCCGCCACCCTTGGGCGCCGGGATCGCCTTCTTCCCGTCGGCTTCAACCTTGTGATGCACCTCAACCTCGACGACGTTACCCACGTCCGCCTTGTCCTTACCACCACCCTTACCACGGCGCGACTTGGGCTTAGCCGTCGCAGGTTTGGCATCGCCGTTGGGGGCGTCCGAGGCGGAGCCGGGGCCGGAGCCGTCAGCCTTGCCTTTCCCTTTGCCGCCGCGGGGCTTCTTCGGCTTTTCCCCGGAGGGAGCGCCGTTGCCGTTGCTCAGCGGGGCAGGGATGGCGTTCGGGGTGGGGATGCCGCCCTTGAGGCCGGACTTGCCGCCGACGGAAACGTCGGCGAGAGTCAACCTCGCAACCTCCTCGACGACCATCTCCGATCCAGGCTTCTTGCTGGACGTCGTCGAGTTGCGGTGCGGGCGGTGGCCTCCTCGTTTGCTAAGCTCCGGCGCCTTGCTCGTCTCGCTCTTTGTCATATACTCACGTAGCCTGAGATCGCGCGGGGAGGGTGGGCGGGTACCGTGAGCGAAAGGGACGTGGGCGGGGCGGCGGATCGCGGGAAAAAGAAAGAGGCGGCCCGGTTGACTTGCGCGCGTTTTTTGTGACGGCGGCGGCGGCGTTTGGCGCCGACGACGGCGCCGAAGGACGTCCGGCGGGCACCTCGGATGGGTTCGGTGCCAACGACGAGTGATGCCGGATGCTGATCGAGACTTTTCGCGCGTTCGCGTTACCACCCGGGTCGGATCCGAGACGCCAAGATCCGGACGGCGCGGCTTGAAACATGGGTGTTTTTGGCAGCCAAAAAAACGAGGGAGGAGTCGCGAGGCGCGCACCTTCTGTGTGTGAAAGCTCGCGTCTGTCACCTCTTGGCTCGCGACTGTGTTCTTGCTGTGTACGTCTCCTAACGTCCGGTCGCGCAGGAGAGTCTCTTACGCACTCATCCTTTCGGTCAGGCGGCTGGTGTAGCCCCCGCGGTCCGTAGTGGCCAGAGCCGAGAAAGTCCACAGGAGATGGAGTGCCGCCTCGGAGCGATTCCCAGCCCCCCGATTTCGCCGATTTCGTGTGCGGCTGTGAGACGGTCTATGACCCTGGAAACCGACCGACTTATTTTCTCTCGTATGCGGGCCAGTATCGGAAATGGCGTATTTGAGGTTACTACGAGGTAATTGGACATTTGGAGTCCGACATCCACGCGTTTGCCACGCTGGCACCTATTTGTGACAAAGAGCGCGCGTCGCGGGACACTCTTATCAACGCGGATTTTCCACCGATACCGATGGCGACCATGCGGGCCTCGACGATGTGGGCGCCGGTGAGGCGCCCCCCGATGCGTCCGTCGAACCGTCGCGCGTGTCGCGTCGTGAACTTCGCGGCGGGCGAGCCCGGAAGTAAGATCCCGGAAGGACTCGTCGCGCAACCGCCCCCGGTTCCGCTGCCTCCGGAACTCCAGGCCAAGCGCGATGAAGCGGCCAAGGCTGCCGCGCTCGAGGCCAAGCTGAAGGTGCAGGCGGCGAAGGCCGCGTCCGACGCGGCCAAGGCCAAGGCTCGCGCCGAGGCCATCGCCGCGGCGGAGGCTGCGAAACGCGCGGCGGACCCCGAAAGACCCGCGAGGCCCAGCATGGAGTCCGTAGAGGCGGAATTGGAATTACAATCCGACGATTCAGTCCCAGCCGACGCCTCGGGCAGCTGGGACGAGCTCATCCCGGAGAACGAGACGGACGAGGAGTACCTCACGCGGGTTCGCCTACGCCCGATCCACGGCAGGCTCGCGCTCTGCCGCAACGAACCCTCGTTGATGCCCTACGAGCAACTACTCTACGGCAGGTACCAGAGGTTCGAGGGCAGGCTCGAGGAGATCGAACAGAACCACGGATCACTCCAGGCCTTCGCCGAAGCGTACAAAGAGTACGGCTTGCACCCAAAGCCGGGCGGGTCGCCAGGGGACGTCCGCTACGTCGAGTACGCGCCGGGTGCCAAGCGGCTCTCGCTCATGGGCGATTTCAACGGGTGGAAGGCGTGGGAATTCGAAGGCGTCGTCGACGAGTTCGGCAAGTGGGTAGTAGACGTACCAGCCGCCGCGGGTCTCACCCACGGCTCGCAGGTTCGCGTCGTCATGGAGTCACACGACGGGCGCCAGTTCGACCGCGTGCCGGCGTGGATCCAGCGCATCGTACAGTGCTGCGACGAGGAGAGCGGCGAGGCGCGGTGCTACCACAACGGCGTCTACCACGACCCGCCCCCCGGGGAGCGACACGAGTTTGTTCACGAAAAACCAAAGATAAAACCCGCGTCGCTTCGCATCTACGAGGCGCACGTGGGGATGTCCTCCGAGGAACAGAGGTGCGGAACCTACCGCGAGTTCGCCGACGAGGTCCTGCCCAAAGTACACGAGCTCGGGTACAACTGCGTGCAGCTCATGGCCGTCGCAGACCACGCGTACTACGCCTGCTTCGGGTACCAGGTTACAAACTTCTTCGCCGCCGCGCACCGAAGCGGCGGGCCGGAGGACTTGAAGTACCTGGTGGATAAGTGCCACGGGCTCGGTATGCAGTGCTTCATGGACGTGGTGCACGCGCACGCGAGTGATAACGCCATCGACGGGTTGAACGAGTTTGACGGGACGGGCGGGCACCTCTTCCACGAGGACCCGGGACTTGGATGGCACGGCCTCTGGGGGACGCGGATGTTCGACTTTGGCAAGTACGAAACCCTGCGTTTCTTACTGTCCAACATACGGTACTGGTCCGAGGAGTTCAAGTTTGACGGCTTTAGGTTCGACGGCGTGACCGCGATGCTGTACACACACCGCGGGATCCACTGGGACTTCATCGGCGGTCATTCCGAGTTTTACGGCGATCACGCAGACAACGACGCCTGCGTTTACCTCATGCTCGCGAACCAGATGCTCCGCGACGACCCAAAGTTCGGCCCCGCCGCGGTGACCATCGCCGAGGACGTGAGCGGTCAGACGGGCGTGTGCAGACCGGTGTGGCACGGCGGGTTAGGTTTTGACCTGCGGCTGTCCATGGGGCCGCCCGATCACTGGGCTCGGCTGGCGCACGAACCCGATTTCAACTGGAGCCCGTCGCGGGTCGTCTCCCTCGTCACCGGTCGCAACCCCGAACCGGCGGTGAGTTACCTCGAATCCCACGATCAGTGCCTCGTCGGAGATAAGACGTTCGCGTTTACGTTGATGGACGCCGCGATGTACGGGTGCATGAGCAAGACTCGCGAGGAGGGCGTCCACCCCGCGGTTGAGAGGGGCGTCGCGCTGCACAAGATGGCGCGACTGCTGCAGCTCACGCTGGGCGGCGAGGCGTGGCTTAACTTCATGGGTAACGAGTTTGGGCACCCGGAGTGGGTCGATTTCCCACGCGAGGGCAACGGCGAGTCGTTCAACCACGCCAGGCGCCAGTGGTCACTCCGGGACGACGAGGACCTCTTCTACTCCGACTTGGCTCGATTCGACGGAGCTCTGATGCGATCGGATGAAACGTGCGGGTTACTCGCGTCCAACCGCGGCGGGTTCGCCCCCACCGTGCACCACTGCAAGGACGACAGCGGCGTCATGGCGTTCCACGTCGGCAACAACTGCCTCGTCGTCGCCAACTTGCACCCGCACGAGTCGTATCCGTTTTATAAAGTGGGCAGCGAACGCGCGGGACGGTACGAGCTGGTGTTGGACACCGACGCGTCTCAGTTCGGTGGCTGGGGCCGGATCGACCCGACGGTGACGACGCCGGAGACGGAGGGTGGGCCGTGCGACTGGCAGGGTACCGGCGTTCCCCTGTATTTGCCGTCCAGGTCGGCGCAGATATACAGGCTGTGTGAAGAGTGGGACGCGCCCGAGGTTGATTTATACGCCTATCACAACGATAGCGACCTCGGGTACGCCGGGGACTACGACGACGACTACGACACCGGCGGGGGCGGGGACGATGCGGTTTGGTACTGAGCCGGCACGTGTTCGGTTTGTTCGATTCTTTTCCCATCCTTCGCTTCGTCGTGTAAAAGTACTTGTACGTAAACGCCTTCGCGCGAGTGAAAAGTCGTCCACGTTTGAGAATCTGATAGTTTCAGTAGACTGCACACGGGCTTCAGGATCACTCGAAAGCTCGCCGAGACGGCCGGATCGGGTGTTCGGTTTTGATCGACATGTCAACCGCGTCGATCTGTGCGTCGTCGACGACGCGGCCCCGCGTCCCGCGCGCGGCTCGGACCTGTGGCGCGACCGCGGCGCGCGCGAGGGTTTTCTCCGCGCGTCCGACTGACAAACGAAAAGATGGCGGGGGCGTCGCCAGGCTCGGCCGGTGCGCGGCGTCTGGGGGCTTCGACGATGCCTCGCGCAGGGTGTTCAGCGATGCCGGTATGTCCGGGGATGAGTTCGGGGACCCGGCCATGAGCGGGGACGGCGACACGGACGACGTTCAGCTACCCCCTCCCCCGCCCTCGTCATCCGGGCGCGAGCTGGAGAAGCAGGAGAACGCGTTCAAGGATGTGCAGAAGGAGATCACCAACAACTGGGGACGGCGCATGTTGAACACGTTCTTCTACATCGTGCTCATACGCCTGTGCTCGGAGTTCCCGATGAAGTACTTCGCCACCCCGGCCGGCGCGCAGGTGGGAGGGAACGTGTTCAGCCAGTTTGTCAACTCCATCGTGCCCGTCGCCGCGTCCACGGGGCGGGGCTGGGGCGACAGCGCCATCCTCGGCAGCGGCATCCCCTTCTTCCACGTCGGCATCGGGCCCATCATCGCGGCGTCCATCGCCATGCAGGTCATCATCGCGCTCGTGCCCAGCATGAAGGAGCTCACCAAAGACGCGGTTGGCCAGCACACGGTGCAGCAGTACACCCGATACCTCATGTTCGCGATCGCCGTCGTCCAGAGCTTCCTCACCGCGTCCGAGCTGAGGCAGTTCTACGTCGCCGGCATCTCACCCCTGGGGTATTACTGGACCATCGTGCCCATCTTCGTCCTCGGCTCGTGCGTCCTGGCGTGGCTCTCCGACGAGATGACGGACTTTGGTTTGGGCCAAGGATCCAGCGTGCTCATCACCATGTCCGTGTGCGGCGCGTATTGGAACTCCGCCAAGTACTACGCCCCAGCCTTACTCGAGGCGTCGCTCGAGCAGGTCCTTCCGTTCTTCGGCGCCGGGTTGGCGCTCATCGCGGGAAGTGTGCTGGTCCAGGTTGGCACGTGCAAGGTGCCGCTGCTGTACTTTCAGGGTCCGTCGATCCCGGGTCTGCCGCGGGTGGTTCGAAAGGACGTGGACCACATCCCGTTCAAGGTTAATCCGCTGGGCGTGCAGCCGGTGCTGGTGGCGGTGTTCATGTGCGAGGGGATGGTGTGGCTGATGAACGTCATGGATCCCCCGGGGTTCATCCGCGCGGCGACGGAGTTTGTGTTTTCGAGCGCGTCTCCGATGTATTACCTCACTTTTTTTCTAATCGTGTTCGGGTTCAGCTACCTGGATCTGCAGGACACGCCGAAGGACGTGAGCGAGTACATGGTCAAGATCGGCGCGAGGATCCCGGAGGTGCGGCCGGGCGAGGCGACCGTGCGGTACCTCACGACGCTGCAGAACGGGAGCAGGTTCTTCGGCGGGTTGCTCCTCGGGATCGTGGCGGTGGCGTGCACGATGATGGACCAGTGGATGAAGGCGACGGTGGGTATCTCCGTGGGGTTCACCAGCATGCTGATCGTGGTGTCGACGATCTTACAGATCCAACGGCAGGTCGTCGCTCTGGCGCAGATGCCCAAGCTCGACAGGGTGATCAGGTCGCTTTGATGACGTTGAGGACGCGTTTCAGTCGACTTTGGATTTTTTACATCTTATTAATTGCGCTCAGATGGAGGCTGCCGCTGCGCGACGGGTTCTCGCGTTGAATTCGAATCGTGATAAAATAAATCGTGCGCGTTCAGTTGGACAGCGCCTCCATGTCGATACCCAGCAGGCATCCCTCCAGGTGATGCAGGTTCTCGACGTACTTGCGCACGCGGTCCAGGTCACCCGCTGACGCGACCTCGATGCCTCTCTCGGCGTAATACTTTTTCCATTTGGCGACGCCGTCGTTTCCCATGAAGAGCACCTCCATCTCCGCCTGCTTCATCGCGCACACCTCCAGACCCAGCGGCAGCATGCCCTGGTCTTGCATCTTCTTCAGGTAGGTGAGCGTGTCCAGCCTGTCGTCGACGTTGGTCAGGTCGATGCCGTGCGACAGAAATTCCGCTTTGAGCCGTCGGATCTTTTGCCGGCCCCGGGTGATGATGTAGTAGACCGCGCCGCACGAGATGGCGAGCGCGCAGAGGTGCGCGGGATGCGCGGCGAGGTACTCGAGCTCGTGGCCTAGGGATACCTCGGCGATGGCGTTGGAGAAGTCGGTCGAGAGGCGCGCGACGGAGTCATCCACCGAGGACGTCTGCGTCTGCGTCACCGTCGACGATGCCAGGTTGGGTATGTTTTCAAGATTGACGCGCGCCGCGTGCTCGCCGAGCGCCTCGCCCAGCCCGGCGCGGGCCGGCTGGAACCTTTCACCGCGGTGACCACCGCGTCGAGCGCGATTCACCGGCGAATCGCGTCGGAGCGCCCCGCGTCGTCGCGCCGCCGACGCCGCATACCGCCCAAGCGACGCGGTGACGTCGGACCCCCGAGCTTGCATCGACCGCGAAGCACGTGCGGGTGGGTTCGGGACGCGCGTCGGCGTCCCGGCGACTCCGAACGACGTCGTCATCGTCTCGCCTGTTTCGTGTGTCTTATCGAAGGTGCCCGCGCTTCTTTCGCGCGTTCGTGGCGGCTCCTAGTCCTGCGTGCGCGTCCCCCGCGGCGCGGCGCGTTCCCTCGAATGGCGCCAACCCCTGTTGCAGGCCGCGCTTTTTCGTCCGAGTCAGCCGCGATTGCCGATTTCACGGCTCTGAGTTTTCCACGGATTCGAGAGCGGATTAGAGCCATGTTTTCACCCACGTTGTGCGCCTGTTTCGAGCGCAATTAGCGAAATTCAGGGTGTGCGCCGTACGCAACTTTTTCTGAATGTGGAATTAAACCCCTAACCTAAAAATGCACCTTCGAAACCACACCACGGTCGACTGGATCGATTCGAAAATATCCAGCTGGAAGCGATTGTGGCTCAGGCGCCTGGTAAAGAAAGCGCCGACGGGCGGCTCGGGCGCGCAGAGCAGGCCGGCGCCGCCCGCATCGGGTGAAGTCACCGCCGAGATGTTTAACAAGCGCGATAAAGATGACCAGATGAAGGCGACGGTGACCCTTCTGCAGGTGCGTCCACGCGATCCCCCGCACCCGACGCCGATCGGAGCGCGCGATCAGGCACAACTAACACTTCAAAGATTCAAAAAAACCAAAGACGACCCAACCGAGCCCACCGAGCGCTGACGCCTCCGTCCCCACATCTCCCCCCGTCCCGTCCCTCCTTCGCAGAACCAGCTCCGGGCGCAGGCTCAGGAGATCGGCAGGCTGCAGAACACCGTCGACGTCCTCGCGACGGAGAAGGCTGAGCTGCAGCTGAAGCTCGACGCGCCGCCCGCCAACCAGATCGTCAACTCCATCCTCAAGTCCTTCACCGGCTCTGAGGCGCTGAGGCTGGAGAGCGTGGAGGAGAAGGTGCACTGCAACTCGTACAAGAGCCACACCGACGCCAGGTTCAGGTTCTTCGGCGCACCCGGCCGATTCCGCGGATCATTCCCGGACATCCACAACGCCAAGGTGGAGGTCGCCACGCCCGAGTCCTTCGGCGACGCCGTCAAGGCGCAGTTCGAGTTCAAGCCACTGCAGCCGATCGCCACGTCCAAGTCCCGCTTCTCCCTCGACGTCGGCGACTTGCTCGGGATCAAAGGCGCCCCGACGCTCGTGGTGAGCCCTAACCCCCCGTTCCTGATCAACAACCGCACGGAGTGGAACCCGCAGGTTGAGATGCAGGGCGAAACCGTGGACGGAGTCGAGTGGGAGGCGAGGTACACCGTGAGCAACGACGGCGCGGTGCTCCGAGCCCTGGAGGGCGAGCTCAACTACTCACACGCGACGTACGGCGATTTCACCCTCTCCAGGTGGCTCCACGAGGACGACATGGAGCTCTGGGACAAGTACGGGGATTGGTACGGAGACGGCAACTCACCCGGCGGCGTGGACTCGCGATACAGCGGAGCCGGCGACGACGATACCGACTCGGACCGCTCCGTGGACGGCGGCGGCCGCGGGACCCCGCGTCGCGTCTCCCCGCGTCGTGCGCTGTGGGGCCGGGGGAGCAAGTCCCCGCGCGGCGTCTCCCCGGCGGATTCTAACCGGAGCGGTCGAAGCGCTCGAAGCGGCCGATCGCGCAAGTCGTTCCTGGGCGACGTGAAGCCGCCGACGCCGCGTTGGCTCGCGTCGTGGCGCCGCGAGGTGATCGACCGGGACGGCGTTACCGGGTACGCGTTCGAGGCCAAGGTTGGCGATGCCGCCGCCGTGGCGAACGAGAATGCGCACAAGAGCGGCGGGAACATGAGCACCGCGGGTGGGATCATCAACGCCGACAACAACTGGGTGACGAGCGAGTCGTGGGAGATGGAGCTCGGCGCCCGGCGGCGCCTGCAGCACAACCTCGACGGCAAGGTCGCCGCGAGGTTCGTCGCCAGGGAGTTGGAGGCGGGCATGTCCTACCACTTCACCGAGGAGTTCAAGGGCTGGCACGTGAACGCGAAGGCGGTGCTCTCGCCCCAAGGGATCTCCACCCCCGAGTTTACCCTGCACCACGTGTGGGACTTTTGATTCCATTAATCTTAGGGAGAGAGAGAGATAGGGAGGACGTTGTTGGGTGGCCCGAGCAACTTAGTTGTACATTCTTCACAATCTAAAGGCATATTTCGCGACAGTCACGCACAGCCATAGCTCGGGGCGACCACGCAGGCAGGCACAAAAGCTAAACAACCCAAAAATTGTGTTCTGTCTGCCCACCAGTCGACCGCCGGTTCGCGAACCCCAAAATTTGAATTCGAGCGAAACAGGCAAAATTATGACAACGGTCTTGAAAATTGAGGGTTTCCGCCGCCTTCCGTGTCAATACGCCGCGCGCACGCTCGACTAGGAGGAAGTTCGCGCCGCGTGAAGTCGCGCACACTCGCGCACTCGGCGACCGAGTCCGAGGTTTCGCTTCCAATCCTCGTCAATCCGGACACCCGCGCCGGAGGCGAAGGGCGTTCGCATCGCAAAAAAGCACCACCACGTGCAAAAGCGAAGGGGCGTCATCAATTGACGGATGGTGAAGTGTTGGCCGACCGAGCCCGGGTGCTCGAAGTGCCGCCACGCTAAGCGCGGATGCAGGCGATGCGTCGAGAACTTCGTCCCCGCGTCCGCGGTACGCGCGGCGAAGGCGGCCGAGAAGGCCGTCGAGAAGGACGTCAAGCGTAAGCCCACCACCCTCTCGTCGCCGCTGGCTGACAGGGACCCGAACGTCGCTGATAAGCGACCGCGGGGACGGCCCCCGAAGTCCGCGCAGAAGCCCGCCTCGGGCGTCACGCCGAAGACCCCGAAGGCGGTGCAGAAGACCGCGGAGGTCAAGTCGGCGATCGCGTCGCCGCCGTCGCCCGCGAGCGCGATGCAGGTTCAACCGACGGCGCAGAAGACCGTCAGCGCGCACAAACGCAAGGCGACGGAGCCCTCCGAGCCCGCGACGGCGACGAAGCGCGCGGCGATCGACGTGGGCGTGCGTTGGGCGGACAGGTTGGAGATGTACGAGGGTGAGACGACGACGACGACGACGACGACGCGTGATGATAAGGAGAACACGAACACGGGGGCGAAGGGGCCCAAGGCGGCGATGGGGCCGATGGTGGACGGTCTGGACGACGAGATCACCCGAGCCGCGTTGGGAGGCGTGGGCAGGTACGGCGACCGCTCGGACGAGGACCTGTGCGACTTCCCGCCGGAGCTCAGGGAGGCGCTGAAGAAGGTATCGAAAGGGCTGGTGCTGGGGCTGCACCCCGTGGCTCACGACGTCAACAACGCCGAGGAGGACGAGGATGAGGACGACGACGAAGGGGTGGAGACGGGTCTATCGGCGGAGGAGGAGAGGAGACGAACCCAGGTGGCGCAGCTCCAGGCGGGGACGCTCACACTCGCGAACAGGCTGCGAACGCTGCAGCAGGGACCCGCGCTCGTGCACTGACCGCGCAACGATAGACGACGAGACGATTCGACTAATACACGCGAGACGATTCGACTAAATACTTGTACCAAATTCACGGCGGCAAAGGCGTCTCCTTTGAAGCCGCCGCCGCCTCTCCCGGCCCATCTTCCACGATTTTCTCGATGGACTCCTCGACGGTGTCGTCAAGGTTCCTCGGGGTCCTCGGGGTGGGTCCCGGGGTGAGGCTCACGACGGAAGAAGGCGACCACGGCTCAGCGCCCTCGCCGCGAATCTCGTCAACCTCGCGTCGCGCCTCAGCCTCGCGCGCCTCAGCCTCGGCGAGCGTCGCAGCCTTCTCCTGCGCATCCTTCCTGGCCGCCTCCCCTTCCCTCTGCGCCTCAGCCTCGGCGGCTTCCGCGGCCGCCGCCCTGCGCTCGAGTTCGGCAACCTTACGCTCGAGCCTCTGCTCTTTAGCCTTGCGCCTGAACTCGACCCACCCTTCGAACGAGTCCGACAGCGTTCGCATCTTCATCCGCGCCAACGCCTTGCGGAGCAGTCGCTTGCGTCGCGTCGCCTCGTCCAGCTCCAGCACCCACGCGAGCAACGCGCGGCGCTTGACCGAGGTGGCGAAGTGCCAGATGGACTTCTTCACCCGCCGCGCCGCATCCGCAGTCTCCTTCTCCTTCATCACTCGCAACTCCCGCGTCTTCTGGTCCTCACGAAACGCCAGGCGGCCCTCGAGCACCGCGCACTCGCGGTCCAGGCGCTCCACGCGGAAACGGAGCTCATCGTCACCCGCGCGCTCATCCTCGAATCGTTTCAACCCGTTGGCCACGGGCCTATCCTCAAGCATAGCCGCTCGGGTGGGCGAGACGTCGCGTGCTGACTCGTCGTTTTGACCGCCGGCGACGCCGCTGAGATCCAGCCTGGGCACCCCGACGCGCCCGCGGCTGGGCGACGCGGACGGCGA
>Ga0115551_1001432_pt1 | contig 15218 bp, 10 predicted proteins | sample COGITO_mtgs_1103_FD_87179 | JGI IMG/M metagenome (GOLD analysis project Ga0115551, IMG submission 87179) | Pelagic marine microbial communities from North Sea - COGITO_mtgs_110321 | ecosystem: Environmental > Aquatic > Marine > Epipelagic | place: Germany:Helgoland, sampling site Kabeltonne... | reverse complement strand
GGAATACTGGAGGAACCGGTCCGACTGGACCAACCGGTCCGACTGGAGGAACCGGTCCGACTGGACCTGCTGGTACTTCAGGGAGTTCGGGAACTTCGGGGAATACTGGAGGAACCGGTCCGACTGGACCAACCGGTCCGACTGGAGGAACCGGTCCGACTGGACCTGCTGGTCCTACTGGACCTGCTGGTACTTCAGGAACTTCGGGGACTTCGGGGACTTCGGGGAATACTGGACCAACCGGTCCGACTGGACCTGCTGGTCCTACTGGACCTGCTGGTACTTCAGGAACTTCGGGGACTGGTGGGTCGGACAGGAGATTCAAAACTAACATAAGTAAAATTGAAAATCCACTTTCTACTATAGATTCTATTTCTGGTATATCTTATGCATGGAGCGACGAAGGAGAAAAAGAATTAAATCCAGATTGGTCCCTTGAGAAAAAAGGTAAAAAGATTGGTTTCGTAGCTCAGGAATTGTTAGAAGCTTTACCGGAAAGTGTTTATGTTCCCGGGGGGGGGCAGGAACAGTCTAGGGAAAATGATCCATATTTGTATGTTGATTATGGCTCAGTTTCTGCTTTGCTTGTAGAAGCCGTTAAAGAGTTAAATAAAAAAACAAAATTACAACAATTAGAAATAGATAAAATAAAAAAATTGCTTAAAATATAATTAGTGATTAACATTAAAGTTCATACTTGTTTTTTGGGCCATACAGGTTACGCTTATCATGCGAGATCATTTACAACAGCTTTAAGTAAATATTGCAATGTAAGAGTAAGAAATTTTACTTATGATGATAATTGGGAAGATTATTTAACAGAGCATCAAAAATCTCTTGTTATAGAGCAGACTTTAACTGATAACGACGGAGAGAGAAAGGATTACCCTGCTCTGTGGAAAAATGAGATAGAGTATTTTGAGCCTGATGTAGATATAGTTTTAATGGAAAATAATCACCATTATTATTTCGACCAGTCAAAATATAAGGGTAAAATTAAAATAGCCTATTTGGTTTGGGAGTCTACGTTGCTGGACAAGGACTTTTTTAATCATTTAATTAAAAATTTTGATTATTTTTTCTGCCCGTCTTCATGGCAAAAAGAATGTATGGTTAGGCAGGGGTGGGATGAAAATAAAATATTTATTGTCCCTGAGGGGGTTGATAAAAACCTTTTACCAATAAATAATAAAAAATATCTCCAGTCTTCTCATAAATTTCGTTTCTTTTTAACTGGTAGATGGGAATATAGAAAATCTACGACAGAAATAATAAGTTCTTTTTTAAAAGAATTTGTAAATGAAGATAATGTTGAGCTCGTATGTTCTGTAGACAATCCTTTTTGTAAAGAGGGTTTATCTACTGAACAAAAACTTATTAAAGAAAATTTTGTTTCTAACAAAGTAAAAATTATTCATTTTCCTGATAGGGAAGTTTATATCAAGTTAATGCAGTATGCTCACTGCCACCTTTCCTGTTCTCGTTCTGAGGGATGGGGACTTACTATTTCTGATGCTATTGCTTGCGGAACTCCTACTATTTACGCCCATAATACTGCTCCTATTGATTTTGCTTTTGATATAGGAATACCTGTCTCGAGTAATAAAAAAATACCTTTTGAAAATTTAGGTTATTATTACGAGCCAGATTTTACAGAGCTCCAGAAAAAAATGAGGTATATTTATGAAAATTTTGAAAAAGAAAAAACCAAAGCTCTGAAACACTCTCCTGTTTTTAAATCTAGGTATAGTTGGGACGTAGCAGCATCAACAGCTTTAAATATTTTAGATTCTATTAAAAATCCAAACCGAACAAATCAAAGAAAAAAATTTGTTTTCGTAAATTTTGATTCACCTAGTTTAGGTGATAACATTGCTTGGATGCCCTATGTGGAAGAATTCAGAAAAGTAAATGATGTTAATGTTGTTTTGTATTCGAAATGGAAAAACCTTTTTGAAAAAGAATATGATGATATTATTTTCACTGACAATATTGATACGTGTGTTGAGATAAAGTATTGTAGTGAAAAAATTGAATTAATTTATAACCACAACGATTTAGAAAAAAGCTTTAAGGAAAATGGACTACAGGGGTTCGCCTCAAAAATATTAGGTTTTAAATCTTTTAAAGAGCTTAAACCTAAAATACATATTCTAAATAAGACAAGATCTAATTGTAAAAAATATGTTTGCATAGGTACACAAAGTACTTGTCAAGCTAAATATTGGACAAAAGAAGGATGGGAAAAAATAATACAGTATTTAAAAGCTCTTGACTATGAAATTTTATGTATTGATAAATACTCTAGCTTCGGAATAGAAAATCATATGAATGATATTCCAGAAGGGTGTATTGATAAAACAGGCGATGTCGATATCCAAGAAAGAATTACTGATATAATTAATTGTGACTTCTTTATAGGTCTTAGCTCTGGTCTATCTTGGTTAGCTTGGGCTTTGAATAAACCAGTGGTTATGATCTCTGGGTTTAGTAATCCTTCTTCGGAGTTTTTCACGCCTTATAGAGTTTTTAATGAAAATGTTTGTAATTCTTGTTGGAATGATGAAAACTGTAAGTTTGATAGAAATGATTGGCTTTGGTGTCCTCGAAATAAAAATTTTGAATGTTCAAAAAATATAACTCCTAAGATGGTTGAAAAAAAAATTGATATGCTTATAGAAGCTGAAAGACCCACAAAAGAAACGCCTATTTTTAGTGAGGATGGTAGGCTTTTGTCTAGCTATGAAACTCTTGAAAATGAAATAAATACTTACAGTTGTTATCAAAATTTTGTAAAAGTAGAAAAAGGTGATACAGTTTTAGATTTAGGATGCTCTAATGGGATTTTTTATTTTACAAATAAATACTTGGATATAGATTACGTAGGAGTGGAAGCTAGTATTGATTGTGTGAAAAATTTTTATGAAAAGTTAGGAAAAAATGACAATCCTGTAGTTTTGAATTTGTTTTTAGAAAATCGTTTGTGCATTGAAAAATTCAAGTCAATTTTCCACGATACTCTTGCAAAAGATGTTAATTCTATAACTTTTTCATCTTTGTTTAAACTAATAAATAAAAAAATTGATTTCTTGAAATTTGACATAGAGGGGTATGAGAAGCTTTTCTTAAGGGACGACTATGATTTATTTAAAGAAAACGTAAAAAAGTTTTCTGGGGAAATACATTTTACAGATGATTTAGCTTTTGGTAGACATGAAGCTTGCAAGACTTTAGAAAAAATTAAAAATGATAACGATATTATTTTCAAATTATATTCTATAGACGCGCTAGATATAACAAATAGCTTTTGGAGCAATAAAAATTACTATACAGAAATAATAATAGAAGGTTTTGTAAAATAAAATTTATTATGTGAGTATCCTCATTTTTTCATGACCGACTATAATCTCTGGATCAATGTAAATTTTGAAACCAGCTTCTTGAGCTAGGTGACAAAAAGCAACATCTTCGGAGCAGTAATCTTCTAGATCTCCGATTTGTTTTTTAAGTTGACAAAACCAAGGGTATTTTACTTTTTCGAATACTCCTTTTTTGATTAGCATGAAACCCATTCCGTTATAATCAACTTCCATCAAGCCATGTCGGTTTAATACATCCTTACGTTGCAGAAAATAAAACGAGCCATTCTTTTTATAATAATTTTGATCCCAATCTTTTACGCAGGCAAAGTTTTCGCCGTTCTCTGTTTTATATATTCCCGATACAATATCTTTATCATATGAAATTAGTTTTTGTATTTGTTCAAAACTGAAAACAATATCTGAATCAATCCACATAATATAATCGTAATCTATTTTACCATCATAAGGAGCTTGATTCACACCTCTTCTTACATCAGCACCGAGACATAGGCAACGAGCATAACTGACCATTGAAGAATACTTGTTGGAAAGCATTGGGTTGATTCCGTTTTTGATGCATTTAAGTAATGTATCAGTCCAGCAATTTAAGAAATTACCTGAGAATTCTCTACCCGGAATTGCAAAAAGAATGTTTTTCATTTCGTAAATATTCTATCGAAATTTTAGACATACGTCAAACAATAGTGTATTTTAATATTAGTAGTTGCAACTTGAGTTGTTTTAATCCAAAGTCGGCACTACCCACTAAACACTAGACTCACTGCGAGAAAGTGTCTTCTCACCCAGCCGATGGCGAAAAACAACAAAAAAAACGCAAAGGGTGAGATATATACTAATGACATGTTAACACAGGAAGATATAAAATTTCTCGCGAGAAAAATCAAACTGAGTCCAGACAGAGCTAAAATTCTATTTGAAGAGAAAACTGACGCTGACCTTATGTTCGAGCAGATTAGTAACAGAAGAGTCACTAAAAAAGAAATGTGGGAATTATCATTCCCGGTTTTCATTAAAATCTTGGTAAACAGGGAAGCTAAAGATCTTGATCAAAAATATAAAAATTATATTTCTGATTTTGTAGGTGTTTTTTATCCTCAGATAGTCATGGCGTCCAGAATAAAAACAAAAATCCCCAGAAAACCAGTTGAAGAAAACGCTCAATACTTTTTTACATTACTGAGTTTTTTTGAGGAGGAGGTGGACACACAAATGAATATATCTCAAATTCGTCAAGTTTTAGAATATTCTATGGATACATTTACCCAAAAAAAAGGTAGGGATTATGCAGAAGCTATATCAGCTAGCTACGAATACTTTAGTAAAATAAGAAAAAAATGGATGCCTTGACGTAAAATGTGTAATATTATTTATATGCAATTACTTTCAGGCAAAAAAACATATTTTACTGCTGCGGCAGCAGTTATAACGGCTCTCGGCGGATACTTCGCTGGAGAAGTAGATCTTACAGTTACAATTCAAAGCGTTTTCGCTGCTCTAATGGTAGTTTTTCTCAGAAAAGGTGTCAGTTCAGGAGCTGCTAAAAAATCTGAAGATAAAGAGTAACAGTAGCATTGGTGTAGAAAAAGTCATCTTAGGGGAGATGACTTTGTGAAAAAATAATTATGAGGAAGCTCTGGGTCTATTGACCTAGGGCTTTCTTTTTCCATTTTAGTAAAAAAACGTGTAGAATATATAGTAACAATGGACAAAATAAACAAATTTGATTTTGATATATCGTGGAGTTCTAAACTCAACGAACCAGAATCTAAAATTGTTGACTTCTTTGAGGTTAAATGTGATGGCGAGAAATTAAAAAAAGAAGATGAGTTTATATCTTTTTCAGCCAGTCTAGTAGAGTGTTTTAAAGAAAAAATTAAAACTAGCGGCAAAAGAATTAGAGTGGATTCTGTTATTAAGGCTTATAAAAATGCTCAAGAAAGTTTCAACCCTAGCGGTGACATAACTCTTTCAGAGTGGTGCATGGCTTGTGTTAATAATTTTCTTAACCTGTCTGAAAGAAAAAGTTTTAATTTAGAACCTAATGAATTTCAAGTTGCTAATGCAAAAGAAGATTTAAAAAAATATGGTTTAGATAAAAGTTTTGAAAATGTCAGTCAGCTTTATCTAGAAACACGAGAAGAGTCCATTCAGCATGCTATCAGCGCAAACTGTAGATATTTTTAATAAAATGAAAAAACATAAATATACAACCACATTTAGCTCAGTAGTAAAGCCTGTTGTATCTGAAGAAAAAGATAAATATTTAGCTCTTGCTTCTATGGTGGAATTAGAAAAATTCTTACCTCAAGTGGATGTAGAGAAAAATGTTGATTTACTACCTGTAGCTTTTAACGCATTCGTTGCTAATCGAGTTAACAAAAATGGTGACGTAGTAGATACTGATACAGCTATCGCTATGTATGAAAACTTTATTAATAAACCTATCAATATCGAACATAATAGAAAATCCGTGGTTGGGACTATTCTCACTGCGGGTTTTTCACGTTTTGGAAGCGATGAACCAGCCACTAAAGAAGAGTTGGAGGGAACTAAAGAGCCTTTTAACGTAACTCTAGGCGGAGTGATATGGAAAATTGTTGACCAAGGGTTGGCAGATAAAATCGAAAGTTCAAGTGATCCTACCAGTAATGAATACATGGGTATCAGCGCAAGCTGGGAATTAGGGTTTACTGATTATAATTTAGTTGTTCTAGAAGGAGAAGAAAAAAATATAGAAAATGGTCTAGAAATTTCTGATCCTAAAGAAGTTGAAGAATACGCTACCAAGCTAAAAGGTTTTGGTGGTAAAGGTAAGTTTGATGAAAACTCAAGTATTTACCGCAAAGTAATCAACGATGTAGTTCCTCTAGGTATAGGTCTAACAGAAAACCCTGCTGCTGATGTGCAAGGGGTTTTGACCGACAAAGGAACTGAAGAACACAAAGCTTTGGCGAAAGAAGGTTCTGAAAAAGAAACAATTTCCCAAAATCCAAATAAAACTGTAATAACAAAGAAAGTAGAAGCTATGAAAATAGAAAATCTAAAAGATATATCGGATGAGTCTCTTCAGACTCTAACTGCTTCTGCTATTCATGAGTTTATTCAGGAGAGCCTTAAGAAAGCGTCAGAAGAGTTTAGTACTCAGAATGCTGAAAAAGAGGAGTCCTTGAAAGATACCCGTGAACAGCACGAGACCCTCTCCAAGGAACACGATTCCTTGAAGACACAGTTAGAAGACGTACAGGCTCAGTTGGTGAAGTTGGAGGCTGAAAAAGCCGAAGCTTCGAAGTTGGAAATGTTTAATCAAAGAATGGCATCTTACGATGAGAGATTTGCTTTGACTGACGAAGACCGTAAGGTTATCGCAGTTCAAATCAAAGAGCTTGATGAAGAAGCTTTCGCAGAATTTGATCAAACTATTTCTGTGCTTCTTTCCGCTAAAACTCATTCTGCTGTTGAAGCCTCAGAGGTAGAAGCAACAGAAGTTGAAGAGCAGAAAGAAATTGAACAGGCGGAAGAAGTTACGGCTTCTGACGTGTCGGAAGTTATCGAACAGGCTGTAGATAATGCAAAGAGTGAAACGGTTAACATTCCTGCATCTGCTCCTGCTGAAGAACCCACAATCCTTGAGAAATATGGCAGAGCTTTTGCCATGGATCAATTTGATTTTAAACCTTAACTAAAAAAATAAAAACATATAGAAATTAAAACATTATGGCAAACGAAAGATTAAAGCCCTTTAGGGATTATAGTGAGCACGATGTTATCAATTTATTCGCCTTTGGTGATCATGCTGTAACACTCGGTACTACCGATGTGATTTATGCTGGATCTGCTGTTAAAGTAAGATCTGGATGGCAGAACACTGATGAGCTATCATTTATTGGTAACGTTGGAGCTGGATACAGCAATACCGTTTCTCAACGGTATGGAGTAAGCGCAGAAGTTGAATACACTGACGGTGGAGCTGATGAAGCTGCACTTGGTATTACGCTTTATGACGTTAGAGAATTCGACGAAAACGGTGAGAAGCTTGCCTTCAATCCACGCAAACAGGACGAACTACAATGTAGTTTGACTGGTCAAGCAGTACCAATTGCTACTCGAGGAGTATTCCTTATGGCTACTGGTGCTTGGGATACTTCCCCCGGCGTTGTCTTCAATCAAGACGTTTTCGCTACTGGCGTTGGTAAAATCACTACCCTCGGTAATAAAGCAGACAATAATCGTATCGGTAGAACTTTGGGTAACCCTGACGCAGACGGTTCTGTGTTGGTTAAGTTCGACTTCACACAAGGTTAATAGAAAAGGAGATTATAGATAATGAAATTAAAACTTAAGAATACTCCAGAGCAAGTTGAACTTATCAAGGCAATGGGTTCCAAGAACCCCGAAGTCTCCCGTCCCGCAACAGAAGCTTTTGCAGCTTTTATTGGGCCGGTTGTTCAACAGGTTTTGATGCAAGCTAATACAGCTGCATATCTTTACACTGACGTAGAATATGATGAAGACGATAACCCTAGTTATCCTCTTGATTTGTTTTACGAGCAGAACGGCAAGGACAACTACATTACCATCTGGTCACAACAGATGGCTGGTGGTCTTCCTTCTTCACAAATTAGCGGTAATGCTGAACTTAAGATTTCAACTTACAAGCTTGACAGTGCAGTTAGCTTCCTCAAAAAGTATGCTCGTAAGAGTCGCTTGGATGTTGTAAGTAAAGCTGTAGAGCGTATGTCTAACGAAATTGTTGTAAAACAAGATCGTAATGCTTGGGCAGTTGCTCTTAAAGGTTTGGCAGAAGCTAAAGGTAAATTTGGAACTGGTTCTGCTGGTGACAATGTTATTAATACCGCTGCTGGAGCTTTTGGTCTTGGCGATATCAATTCGATGATGACCAAGATGAAGAGAATTAACGCTTCTTACGCTGATGGTACTCCTACCACTGCATATTCTAAAGGTCTAACTGATATCTTCACTTCTGCTGAAGTGGTTGAAGACATCAGAGCGATTGCTTACAACCCATTTAATACTACTTCTGATCAGGTTGGCGATATCGTTAAAGACGAAATGTATAAAGCTGCTGGTACTAGCTCAATCTTCGGTATTAATATTATCGATTTGTATGAGCTTGGTGATGGCCAAAAATACAATACTCTTTATACAGCTATGGGTGGTACCTTGACTGCTAATCAAGAGATTATTGTCGGCGTAGACAGATCTGTAGAAGCTTTTGTCCGTCCTGTCGCTCGTAACTCTGAAACTGGAAGTACTTTCACAGCTCTTCCAGACGATCAGTTTGTTACTCGTCAGGATAAGACTGGTTTTTACGGCGGTCTCGAAGAGGGACGTGTCCTCCTCGATGCTCGCGCGATTGTTGGTCTTCGTAAGGACGTATAATAGGAATAGTCGCATTCACGATACTAACCCCGGTCCCGAAAGGGCCGGGGTTTTTCTATTTTTTGGAAAAAAAGTGTATTTCTTACTAATATTAGGAATAAGGTTATGCCAGCAAAAAAAATTAGATCAAGAAAAAAATCTATTAAAGATATCTCACAAACTCACGCTAAAGAAGAGTTTCAACCTACAACTTTAGATCAGATCTGGGGAGATACGGGAAGTTCTGCTTATGGGACTATGGATGAAAAAGTATATGTAGATAAACTAGATAACATGAACCTCTCAGATTTGCAAGCTCACGCTTCTACAGTTGGAATTATTCCTATTGATAACAGGTCTATGTTACGTGAAAGACTTTTGAGAGAATTCCGTAAGCACGTTTCCTCTTATCGTAAACCTACTCAGGATGTCGGTGGGTCTAAAATGTTAGATGATCAAGCAATGAAAATTCTTTCAGAAGGAAGATAATATTTTCAGAAAAACCTCCATATAGTGTAATAAAATTATATGGCAACGGTTTATAATTTTAGCGCGACGCAAGGATCTCAATTAAGTGTCCGTTTAAATGTTAAGGATGCGAGTGGTGATCCTATAAATTTAAGCGGCTATGCTGTTCGGGGTGTCGTGAAATACAGATACTCCAGCACTTCTTCTTTAGTAAATTTAGATCCTGTTATAGTTTCAGGAACCACTGGAGCACTCTATGCAAGTGGTTATGTAGATGTTTATCTAAGCGGGTCTCAAACGGCAGCTTTGCCAATTGGTGAATTTGTTTATGATATAGAAAAATACCCCAACGGAGCCTCAAGTTCAGAAGGAGCAGTCGATAAAATATTAGCTGGAGACTTTCTAGTTTACCCTCAAGTAACTACCTAATATGAGCTCTCAAACTGTAGTAGATGTTATAGTAAGCGGCTCCACTGCTATAGTGGTTGATGAACGTGTAAACGGTGTCACTACTATTGCTGGTGCAGCGCCGATAACGAATGTTAGCGGTCAGATTCCTGATTTAGGAGTTGATACTAATATTTTAGCCTCACAAGGAGATATACTTTCCTTAACTAATGACGTCGCTAGCCTAAGGGCTAATTTAATTATAACAGGAACTACTTTAACTGATGAAATTGGACTTTTAAGTGGCACTCTTATTTCCACAGGGAATGAATTAAATTTTACAATTAACACTTTAAGTGGTGAGTTGATTGCTACGGGCAATTCTCTAGATTCACTCCGCAATATTTTAAGTGGAAACTTAATTACGACAGGGGTAAGACTTCAGGATCAGCTTAACGTCAACACGGATTTAATCGCCGATTTAAGACAGGCTACTGGAGATTTAAATCGAGATAAGCTTGACAAAGCAGGGGGAACCATATTGGGAAATATTCTTCCCTCTGCAAGTGGAACTATAAACTTAGGATCTGCGGAACTTCCTTTTTTAAGCGGTCATTTTAAAGATTTAACAGTTTCCAGTAACACTTTATTCATAGGCGACGTACCAATACATTCTGCTAACGGAGGTATAGATTTCCTTTCGGCTACTGGGGAAACTTTTTTTAGAGATGTCACCATTAGGAACTTAACCGTTACTGGTACCGAAACAATCATTGATGTTGACCACTTAGCCGTTAAAGATAACACCATAACTCTTAACAGCGGAGAAGACGGAGCGGGAATATCGTTGATAACAGGTGGTATAATTATAGATAGGGGAAGTTTGCAAGATGCAGACATTTTATTTAACGAGGAAAATGACAGGTTTGAATTTAATTTTCCCGTAGCTATTCAGGGAAGCCCTGTTGTTACTGAAGGGGTTACAGGTTCATTTGTAACCCAAGGGCAGTTAAATACTACTGGAATAAATTTACAAAATCAAATTATTTCAAACGATACTGATATATCAAACACGATATCTAATTTATCGATTACGGGGAACGTTCTTTCCAATAAAATATCAACTTTTTCAGGTCAAGTAGATCTAGACTTTTTATCTACGGGAAATTCAATCGATTCTCTTAGCGGTAACCTTATTACCACTGGCAACACTTTAGAGTCAAGTATTAACTCTCTAACTTCTAATGTAGGGACGACAGGACAAACTCTTCAAGCGCAAATAACTACAAATATTGGAAGTATAACTTCATTAGATTCCTCAGTTAAAGCTACTGGAGTATTGTTGCAAAATCAAATCACAGATAATGATTCTGACATTAGCACTCTCACTTCAAATCTTTCTGTAACAGGTCAAACTTTACAGTCTCAGATTATCGAAAATGATAATGACCTAAATGATATATCCGGAAAATTAGGTCAAACGGGTGTGTTTCTAAATAATGAAATAGCAATTGTTTCGGGGATAGCGGGGGGAGATAGATTTAACGAGCTTAGTGGTAATTTAATAACCACAGGTCAATATTTGACAAGTGAGATTGCGATAGTTTCTGGAATGACCACTGGTGGGGCTGCGATAGACGTATTAAGTGGGCATTTAATATCTACTGGTCAGTATTTAACTTCTGAAGTATCTACTGTTTCTGGGTTAATAACAAATAATGACAATGAAATTTCTACTTTATTAGCAGCCACGGGTGAATTAAAAACTGATATAGCTCTAAACGCTACCAACATGGGAACAACTGGTCAGTTTTTACAGAACCAGATAGATGGTAATGACAATGACATAACAAACCTTAACACTAGGCTGGTATCTACAGGAAACCATTTAACAGATATTACCAATTTAAATATTTCTAATATTGCAACTGTTTCAGGATTGGTGATAAGTAATGATGGAGATATTACTACTCTTACGAGTAACTTAATAACCACTGGCCAAACACTACAGACGCAAATTATTAGTAACGACAGTGATATATCTACACTTACGACGAATATTGGTGCGACAGGTCAAACCCTTCAGACTCAAATCATATCTAATGATTCTGATATTACCAACCTTACTTCTAATCTAGTAACTACTGGCCAAACTTTAACCACAGACATAACCACAGTTTCTGGTTTAATAGCTGATAATGACGGAGACATCACGGCTTTAAAAACAGCAACGGGAGTTCTTAAAACAAGTACCGACAGTAATTCTGCTAATTTAATAACAACGGGCCAGACTTTACAAACACAGATTACTAGTAATGATTCCGATATTTCATCGTTGACTTCAAATCTCGTTACTACTGGTCAAACACTTCAAACTCAAATTACGTCCAATGATGGAGACATCTCCACCCTTACTACAAATTTGGGAACGACGGGTCAGACCCTCCAGACTCAAATTATCAGTAATGATTCTGATATTAGTACTTTAACATCTAATCTGATTACTACTGGTCAGACGCTTACGACTGATATTAGTGCGGTGTCAGGTTTAATAACAGACAATGACGCTGACATAGCAGCTTTAAGAAGCGCTACCGGCGTTTTAAAAACTAGCACCGATGCAAATACTACTAATCTGATTACAACGGGGCAAACACTTCAAACTCAGATAACATCTAACGACGGAGACATTACTACTCTTACGAGCAACTTAGTAACAACTGGTCAAACGTTACAAACACAAATCACTTCTAATGACAGTGATATATCTACACTCACAACAAATATTGGTACGACAGGTCAGACTTTACAGACACAGATTACATCAAACGATTCTGATATAACTAGCCTTACTAATAATTTAATTACCACGGGGCAGACTGTGACTACTGATATAAATACTGTATCAGGATTGATTACCGATAACGACGCAGACATTACTGCTCTTAAAACTGCAACCGGGGTTCTTAAAACCAGTTCTGATAGCAATACCGCTAATTTGATTACAACTGGTCAAACGCTACAAACACAAATTTCAAGTAACGATTCCGACATATCAACACTTACGTCAAACCTTGTCACGACTGGTCAGACTCTAACAACAAATATAAATACTGTTTCGTCAAACTTGGTTTCCACAGGGGAAGTCGTCGATGACGTTAGTGGCAACCTAATAATTACTGGGCAAACTCTCCAGACGCAAATCACTAGCAATGACGGAGACATTACTACTCTAACAAGTAATCTAGTAACTACTGGCCAGACTTTAACCACGAACATTAATACTGTTTCAACTAATTTAGTTTCAACAGGTAAGGTGATTGACGACGTTAGTGGAAATTTAATTACCACTGGGCAAACTTTACAGACTCAGATTACTTCGAATGACGGTGACATTTCTACTCTCACCTCGAACTTGGTAACGACTGGTCAAACATTAACGACGAATGTTAACACAGTTTCTACAAATTTAATTTCAACTGGAGCAGTTGTAGACGATATCAGCGGGAACCTAATTACCACGGGCCAGACTCTACAAACTCAAATCAATTCAAATGATGGGGACATAACTACTTTAACATCCAACTTAGTCACTACAGGTCAAACATTAACAACTAATATAAATACAGTCTCGACTAACTTGGGGACTAGCGGCCAAACTTTACAAACTCAGATCACCAGCAACGATTCAGATATTTCAACGCTTACAAGTAATCTGGGAACTACCGGTCAGACCTTGCAAACTCAAATCACTTCAAACGATAGTGATATTGCAAGTCTCACGACTAACTTAGGAACTACTGGTCAAACTTTACAAACACAAATCACTAGTAACGACTCTGATATTAGTACGTTGGATTCTACTACTGTTAAGCTGACGACCAATCAAAGTGTAGCTGGGAATAAAATATTTACTAATAACGTAACTATCAATAATTTAACAGTTACGGGAACAGAGGTTATTGTTGATGTAGAAAACTTAGCTGTTAAAGATAATATAATTGAAATTAATAGCGGCGAAAGTTCGGCTGGGATTAGTAAAATTTCTGGCGGTATTGTAATTGATCGGGGTACAGCGACGAATGCCAACATTTTATTTAATGACGCTAATGACAGATTTGAATTAAACTTTCCTCTTGCTGTCGAAGGCGAAGTAGTAGCGAGCGCGTCTAACTTAATTACTACAGGACAGACGCTTACCACTAATATTAATACAGTTTCTACAAACTTAGGAACTTCAGGGCAAACCCTACAAACCCAGATCACCAGTAACGATAGTGATATTTCTACATTAACCACTAATCTAGGAACTAGTGGGCAGACTTTACAGACGCAAATTACTTCTAATGATTCTGATATTAGTACGCTGACCACCAATTTAGGTACTAGCGGTCAGACACTTCAAACTCAGATTACAAGTAACGATAGCGACATTAGCACGTTAACGAGTAACTTGGTTACTACAGGGCAAACGTTACAGACTCAGATTACCAGTAATGATAGTGATATTTCTACGTTAACAACTAACGTGGGGACCACTGGACAAACTTTACAGACTCAAATTACAAGCAATGATTCTGATATATCCACGCTAACAAGTAATCTAGTAACAACTGGTCAGACATTGACCACTAATATAAATACTGTTTCGACTAATTTAGGTACATCGGGGCAAACTTTACAAACTCAGATTACATCTAACGATACAGACATTACAAATTTAACCAGTAATTTAGTTACTACTGGTCAGACTCTCACTACAAACATTAATACTGTTGCCAATAACCTTGGAACAACTGGGCAGACTTTGACTTCGGAGATAGCTACTGTTTCTGGATTGATTCCAGCAACAGTTATTGATGGCGCTGGAACTGCAAATAAAGTTCCTTTGTGGAGTGACTCAAATACTATAGGTGACTCTGTAATTTCTCAATCAAGTAGTAAGGTCGGTATAGGTACAGCAACTCCCGCTTCAAAATTACAAATAATCAGCTCTACCTCTGGAGGTTCTGTATTAAAAGTCGATGGAACAAACGGAACATTGTTTGAGGTAGTTGATGACCTTAGCGACTCATTAATGTCTGTAAATGATGCTGCAGGACTACCGGTGTTCGAGGTTTTTGCTGATAGCCATATAGTCGCAGGCAGATATAACCAAAACGACTTTTATCTCGATACAAATGGAAACTTAGGGTTAGGAACAAGTGCTCCTTCCTCGGTTTTAGATATATACGAGCAAAGCGGTAAAGATAATAAATTAAGATTTCATAACGATACAACTGGATCAGGAACATCAAACGGTTCTAGAATAGGTTTAAATGGGGCAGAGTTATTTATTAATAATATTGAAAATGCTGCTATTAAAATATACACCCAGTCTACTCAAACTAATGGTATAACTATATTAGGCGATGGTAAAGTTGGTATAGGTACAACTGACCCACAAGCTAAACTACATATTGATACAGGATCTTCAATTGGTACTATAGATAGTGCATACTCACTTGCAATACGAGGAGATGGAATTGATGGTATACAGATTTTATCTGATTCTGCATACTCTGGTAGAATAGTTTTTGGAGATCAAAATAGTAATACTGC
>Ga0115551_1001431_pt1 | contig 15219 bp, 6 predicted proteins | sample COGITO_mtgs_1103_FD_87179 | JGI IMG/M metagenome (GOLD analysis project Ga0115551, IMG submission 87179) | Pelagic marine microbial communities from North Sea - COGITO_mtgs_110321 | ecosystem: Environmental > Aquatic > Marine > Epipelagic | place: Germany:Helgoland, sampling site Kabeltonne... | reverse complement strand
CGTCGATACACGGCATGCACGATATCGCCGGCTTCACAGCGTCCAACCAAACCCTCTCCGGCGGCGCGTTCGCCGCAGCCAACTCGGCTGCCGCGATCCGTCGATCTTCGTTTTCCTTTTGCCGTCGTCGGTCCGCGCGCTGAGCCTCAATTACCTCTTGCGGGATCCCCTCCATCCCGCCACTGTTGGTGAGCTGCTCCATCAGCGCGGCGAGCTGACCCATCAGCTCGCTCCCATCCTCGCCATCCTCCATGGGAGCGCCACCCGCGCGACCAACTCTGATTTTCAAAGTCGGCACGTCCAAAGTTTTCGAGACTTGAGCCGAATCTCACTGCCGAATCTCACAGACCCGACGGGCTCCTGGCGCGATGAGAGACCTTCCCGCGCGAGCGCTGGGGGCGAATCATGTGTGGGTGTCGCTATTCCTAGGTGTGTGCATGCAGCTATGCGCCGGCACCCTCTACTCCGTCACAGCCTGGGGCGTCGCTCTGAAGGAGAAGGCTGGTTGGGATTCGGACGAGTCTTTGGGCATCGCGGAGACGGTGGGCACGATGGGGATCAACATAGCGTTCCACAACGGATTCCTCGTGGACCGCCTCGGTTCACGACCCATGTCATCGGTGGCGGCGCTCTTGCTCTTCTCCGGGTGGCATCTTCTCGCGAACGTCGCGTCCTCGGGAGGTTCTCCGACCGCCGCTGCGTTCGCCCTCTGGTTGGTAGGGCAAGGATCGATCACTGCGTTCATGTGTTCGTTGGACGCGAACGTGGGAAACTTCAGCGAGGAGCACCAGGGCAAGGCGCACGGTTTACTGTTGAGCGGGTTCGGGGGGAGCGCCGCGCTCTTCGCGACGGTGTACAGGTCGCACTTCGCGGGAGACCCGTCATCGCTTCCATCATTCTTTCGCGGAGCCGGACAGGTCACCGCGGTGGTGTGCCTCGTGGGTGCCATCCTCCTCAAAGACGCTCGCCACGGCGACAAAGCCAAGGGACACCAATCGTCCATTCACGGCGAGGACGAGGAAGGGGATGGACGAGAGCTGAACGGAGGTCGTGAACGGAGCGACGGGGTCGAGATGACGAAGACGAATGGCAAGGACGCCGGCGGAATGTCGCGCGCTGAGATGGAAACATTCGCCAACCTCCACGCTTCGACCCAAAGAACAGACGACGGTGAGGAGGAAACCACGTGGCAGTACCTGAAGGGTGTGGCTACTAGGCCGCTGTACTGGGTCATGTTCGCGATCGTCGCGTGCACCATTGGCACGGCCCTGCTTTGGGTGAACCAGGCGGGTTCATTCACGCGCGCGTTGACGGGGTCGAGAAAGGGTCTCTCGGACATGGTAGTGGCGTTTTCTCTCGGGAACGTTTTCGGAAGGCTCGGCGCGGGATGGGCGTCCGATGTCGTGGAGGTGTCTTTCGGTGCGCCGAGGTCCGTGTTTCTCACGTTTGGTGGGGCTCTGTTTGCGGTGTCCATGGCGGCTCTAGCCGGTGGCGACAAAACCGCGTCTTCACCCCGGATGTTTTCAGCCGTCGGCGTCGGTCTGGCGGAGGGAACGGTGATGTCCTCTTGGACTGCGATCGTGCGACGGTCGTTCGGTGCGGAAAGGTTCGGTCTTAACCTCGCCGTGTATAACTTCGCGATGGCGATTGGGAGTGGCGTCTTAAACGGGCTCGCCGCGGCGGCGACGGAGACGGAGGACGAGGGCGAGGAAGTTCACAACCTTCGGGTGGTATTCTGGTTCGCGGCGGTTGCGTGCGCGGTCGCCGCCGTGGTTGGGATCGTGGCGACGAGGATCCTGCGGGAAGAGAACGCGCGGATGGGGTACCAGATGACGATAGTTTAGCGTGATTTTAGCGATAGTAGTTCGAAGCTTAACATTAACAAGACTACGCCACCTTTGCCCTCAAATCCTCGAGCTTCTTCAAAACTTCCGAAACTGTCCTGTCCATGTCCTCAGCCACGCGCTTCTGCGCCTCGTGCGGCAGGACGGTGAACATCTCGCACAGGTCCCCGTCGATCACATCTTTGACCGGGAAGTAGCTGCTCCTGAACGCCATGTGGTCCCTGCCCAGCAGCGGCGGCAGCTCCTGGCGCATGTGCATCTCCAGATGCGTGCAAAAGTCCACATCCTCCCTGTTTCCGAAGGGCATCAAAGCGCCCAAAGTGCCCATCAGCGTCGCGTAGATCATGCTCTCGAGACCGCCAGCCTGGAGCGTACCCTTGGTGAGCGCGCAGATGGTCTCGCCGACGTGGAACTGCGTCACCTGGTTGATCTTGTGGGACGCGCCGTTGAGGGCACCTTGGCCGCCCGTGGTCTTGCCGCCGGTGGGATCATCCTCGATTTCATCCGAGACATCCTGCGCCAGGCGGCTGACGAAGACGTTGCCGAACCTGTCGCCGCCCGCGATGGTGTCGTAATCGAGCGGGCACGCGGCGGTGACGTGCCTGGGCTGGACGTCGTCGGCGACGATGTACATGCTCCCATCCTCGCGCTTGTACCTGACGTAGTGGAACGACTCCTGCACGTCTCCCACGTAAATCCGTTCGCCCTGCGCGTGAATCGTCTTGATGAAGTTGGGAAAGTTGCGGTTCTCAACCTTGCGAAGCAGCTTCTTCTTGCCAAAGTCGTACAGGCGAAGCGCGTTGCCGACACCCACGAGCAGTCGGCCCTTGAAGCCGCACAGCGCGCCGGGGACGCCATCGAGTGGAGTCTTGTGGAAAAGCTCAATCCCGCCATCCTGAGTGTACCTGTACAGGTGGATGAATCCACCCTCGCTGTCTCTGGGAGAGAACGTCAAACCCACCGCGGTACCCACCGCGAGGAACAGCTCATCAGCCTGCGGGAAGTACACGTGGCAGCAGCACAGGGCCGCCTCGTTGCCGGTCATCTCCACTAGCTGCTTGGTGGACGCCGACGCCGGGTCGACGACGCGGATGCACGACGCCCACGAGCCCGGCGGCGCCTTGGGAGCGCCAAACTGCTCCGCGGGAGTCATGGTGACCTCATCGTCTTCATCCTCCTCACCCTCCACGTCCATCTTGGCGGCGTTCGTCTCACCCGCCGCGCCCTCGAGCCCGGTGCGCTCGTCGTAGGGCACGGACGACTGGTCGCACTCGACCACGGCGAGGGTGTTTCTGTCGACGTTCACGCTCATCTGCCTGGGCGTGTACCGCAGCTTGCACGTGCGCTGGTTGAACTGCTCACCCAGACGCTCGACCGCGACGATCCGGAGCGTGTTACCGGCGACGGCGACGACACCCTCGGGGCACGCATCGGACGAGAACGGCGCGGCGTGCTCGAGAGGCTCGTACGACAGCGGGGACAGGGCGAACCTGTTGGCGAGGTCGAAATGGCCGAGCCAGGGCCTGGAGGACAACGCCATCATCGCAGCCTTACCCTGCACGGACACCGCGCTGAGCTTGGGCGGCCTGGCACCGAGGAAGCGCGCGCGGGTGTCGCTGAGCTGTCCGGTGACCGAATCGACGTCGGCGCGGAGAAGCACGCCGTTGGTGAGGCCGACGTTGAGGTAGATCGAGCCGCTACCGTCGTCGCGAAGCATGAGCAGCGAGTTGGGTGCCGCCGCGAGCGCCTGCACACCCATGGTCTGCAGACAGTCCTCCGCACCGAGGGAGAGGATGCGAACGGTGGAGTCGAACGAGCCGACGGCGAGGAACCTGTTCCTGAGGTGGCCCTCCGGAACCGGTCCGATGTCCAGGCACGCCACGTCACCGCTCGTCTCCAGCTTCTCAACCTCCATGAGCTGACCAGTCTGATCGAGCTCGAAGTAGATGAGCTCGCCGCCGGACAGCGCGATGACCACCTGCCTCGCGTTGGTGGTCACCCGCGTCACCGTCTTCCGCCCGGGCGTCCTCCACTCGTTGATTCGCTTATCGGCGCGGATGTGCCTCAAACCGCCGGGGTGCACCTGCAGCAGCGAATCATCCCCAAGCAGAGAGGCGCTCAGGGTCGGCACCGTGCCCAGGTAGCCACTGTCGCTGACCTCTTCCACGGTCTCACCGATGGACAGCACCAGCGTGGCGTTGGTGAACGAGACGACGATGTAGGCGTCAAACTCATCCTGCGCGCTCTTGCGAACGGTGAACACCGCGTTGGGGTTACCCGGCAGGGGCGATACCGCCATCTCAGAGAGCGCCACGCCCTGCCTGAGCACCCTCAGCGTGGACCTCGGGCCGGTGCCGCACAGGGCGTACAGCTGCGGGGTCTCCTCGGCGACGAGGTTGTGGCACTGCATGTCGAGCACGGGGCACAGCGACTCGACGTCGTCGATGGGGTGAAGGTTTCTCAAACCCCTGGGCTCGAAAAACACGGGCTGGTATCCCTCGTCCGTCTCCACGAGCGTCGCCGAGCTCGACTCCACGTCGTCCTCGTCGTCGCCGATGCCCTGGAACTGGTAAAGAGCGTGGTTGCCAAACTCCGACGCCGCGAAGAGGAAACCCGTCTTGAGCACGCATATGGAGACGCAGGGAGGGATGGTGTCGAAGTACTTGATCTTCACCTCGCTCACGGACTCCGTGCCCTTACGATACTCGACCGTGACTTTGTAAATGTCGCCGTACTCGGACTGAGCGAGGAAAAAGAACTGCTGCTTGGTCCGGTGGGTGGCTGACGCCACGATGAGGACGCCGCGGTCGCCGCTGAGCGCGTTCCTGCGGGGGATCACGGCCCGCACGTCGGGGTGCCCCTGGTTCTTGTAGATGATGAAGTTCTCGGCGCAGACGAGCACACCGCCCGGTCCGTCTCCGCCGCCCGGGACCGCGATGAGGTGGTTCGCGCCGTTGTCGATTGGCTCGCTGGATTTCCTCGCCACGTGGTTGAGTCCCAGGTCCAGCTCGTAGAAGGTGAGGTGCTTCTGCGCCTCGGCCGCGGCCTCGCCGGTGCTGTCCTGGTCGGCGTCCGTGTAATCCAGCTCGATCGCCGCGAACACGGGGTTATCCAGTCCGCAGTCCAGCGCGGCGACGTTGAACGCCACCACGTGGGACTTGTTAGCCTCGAGCGGGGATGAGATCGTCAGATTTGCCTCGGTGTCCCTGTTGAGCACGTAGACGAGCTTGGCCTTCTCGATGGCCGCGATCATGATCGCGCGGCCCTTGGGATCCACGCACAGGAACTGCCCGGGCACGATCCGTCTGCACCCGCTCTTTCCGAACGTCTCCTGGTGCACCTTGTCGAAGCGATTCCTCTCCTTGTCGTACTGCAGGACGACGATCCGGCCGCTGTCGCTTCCGCACACGAGGTAGTCCTTGTTCGCGCCCGTGAGACGAAAGGCGGCGAGGGAGCGGATGACGCCAAACACCTCCGTGCTGACGATCGTCTGCATCTTGCCGCTCTCGTCGGGCCTGAGCAGCTCGAGCACCTTGTTGCGCGACACCACGATCTCCTGCGCCTTGGGGGCGCTGAAGTTGCCGTACACCGCGCATTGCACGCCGCCTCCCTTCTGCAGGGTGAGGTTGTACAGGAACATGGTCGCTCAATCCGTCGCCCGTGCGACGCGCAGAACACCGAACCGGCTCCGACTCTCCCTCGCGCCGACCTCGTCGCGTGCGCCTCGCAATGGTGATCCCCGCGAGGGATTGGATTGCCGCCCAAACAAATCGTCGAGGGTTTGGGCGGCAGGGTCGCGTATGGGCAAACAGTGACAAACTCGAAAAAAGCCTGGCGAACTGCCGAACCGGAAAATCGTGCCCGCCCGCCGACCAGTTTTGCTCCGAGTCGAGTCCTCGCCTCCGACACTCGCGGCTGCGCGCGGACCCTGGGAACTTGGCTTTGGGCTACCGAGGTCTGCCGTCGCGATGCTTCCTCGCGTCGTGTCCGCGGTCGCCAGAGGTCTGACCAGGGCGCCCGGATGCGTCCGCGGGGCTCCGGCGCGGTGGACCGCCCTCGGAACCGAGTATCGGGGATTCGCGTCGGTGGGTCGCGTGATGATGGCGACGATGGAACAAACGGGAGGGTGGACGATCGTTCCTTCGGCGAACATCGCGCCATCGCGTGGGTGGTTCGGTGCCAGTGGGGATCTTCGGGGTTTCCACGCGTCCGCGCTGGTGGAGAAGGCGAGGCCGCAGGAGGAGGAGGAGGCAATTGACGAGGAGGATGGAACCAAACAAAATTCTTTCAGGAGGGGAGACGGGTCCCATGGAGCGACGACCCCGACGACGGACAATCCGGCAGCGGCGGCGCTGACGCATCCACACGAGTTTATGGTTCCCGTGCGCGCGTACTACGTCGGCAACGTCATCGACTTTCACGAGATGGCCAAGCGCCTGAGCTCCTACCCGAAGGAATTCTTCCGAGAGTGCATGGTGGTGAGGATGACGCCGAGGAAAGGCGCGGGTGGCAACCGGGGTGCCGGCGGGTTGAAGGGTGACTTCGAGGAACAACTCAACGTGAACGAGAGTGGTGGCACCGACCTCGACGCGTCGTGGGGACGCGCGGACCTCATGAGCAGGTACTTTGTGGTGTACAAGTACGGCTCCGTCGTCTTCTTCAACATGGGCCGGCGCGAGCGGGACGAGTGCCTCAAGCTCGCCCGCTCGTTCACCAAGACCCCGATCGCGGTGCCTTGCACGGACGACTACAGGGTCATGGTTCGGCCGGGTATGGAGGGATGGGCGGAGTTCGCGGCTGACCACGTGGTGCTGAAGCGGCTCGACCTCAACAACATATCCGTCATTGGCACCGTGCTGGCGCAGACCGTGGCGTTGGAACACCACGAGCTCAAGGTGGACAACATGATTGAGATCTTCAGCGGCCTGAACAAGACCACGGAGGAGACGGGGGAGATGGACATATCGAAGGCTAGGTTGTTCAAGCTGGTGGCGGAGAACAACAACACGCTCACCGAGCTGGTGACGAGGATGAGGCTCCTGGGAAGGTCGGACACGGCTTGGCAGTACTCGCAGTACGACAAGGTGTGGTCGGGTTTGCGCGCAGACTTCGAGCTCGAGGACAGGTTCGATCATCTGGACTACAAGCTGAACCTGATTCAGACCCAGTCCAAGTTCTACCTGGAGATTCTTCAGAATCGTAAGAGCGACACGCTGGAGTGGATCATCATCTTGCTCATCAGCATGGAGATCTGCGTGTCGCTGTACGACATGTATTCAAAGCTGGGATGAGGAGGACGCGTACGTACGTGTTAGCACTACTATTCAATTCATCATCGATATATTCTAAACATCTAAAAGATCTATTGCAACCCGAACCCCTCCGCGTTAGCGATTGCCACCGCTAAGCGGTCCCTGAGTTTTTCCTGGCTCGCGTACTCTGGCAGGAGCAACACGTTGAAGCACGTGTGCGCCGTGGGCAGATGTTCCGTGTCCGGTCCGCTCCTCTGTACCACGAAAGGCAAATTCTCGAGGCCCCCGACTGGTGCGCGGTCGCAACCCGTCGCGAAGAACAGGAGGCGCTTCTGATCGGCGATGGGTAACGAGTGCACCACGGACCAGAAATCCCTGATTGCTCGGTGGTCGGCGTCGAACCCGCCGTCGTACTTTGTGACTCGCTCGAGCGCCCGCATGTCAATCTCCGGGTCGCCGCACACCAGCAGCTCGAGCTCAGCCGGTGTAAACAGACCGAGCGCCGGTCCCCCACAGACCTGACCAAACCCGGCTGCGAACGCGGCGAACTGTGCGGCGACCGATTTGTCCAACGCGTGTTCCACGTATAGCTTCACAAACTCGGCGCGGTTGCGACCAGTCACCGCCGTGTTTTCACCCCCGGGCTTGAGCTCCGTCGTGAACACGCGACCCGTGTGGACATCGTGACGCTCGACGACAAAGTCTCGAACGAAAACCTCTTCGATGGCATCGCCGTCGTAATCGAGCAGCGCGTGTAAGCCTTGACCGAGAGAGGGTGATAGCTCGCACAGATCAACGAGCGTGGGTGTCATCCCGCACAAGCGTCGATACGCAACCGGAGGCAGGTGCACGTCGAGGCAGACACCGTTGTAGATGGCCAAGCCAAGAGCGGCGCCGAAGAGTCGGAACCGGGCGAGCGACTCGGCTGATACGGACGCTGCTGGATTGAACCAGTGATACCGCGATTCTTCATCGCGTGTGAACATCGGCGTGTGAACGTCGTTGTCCTCAGACCCATTCGGCGGATCTGAAAACTCCGCAAAGCTCCGGGCGTCCCGGAACATCTCACGCACCATCAGCTGAAAGAACTCTTTGGTCACTCCACCTTCGTCGACGCCCTCTTCCTCGACGCCGTCCGAGTTGAACTTGATCCGAAGAGGCTTTTTCAGATCCGCCGGGGTTTTGGATGCCACCGCGTCGAGAGCGTTTTTAAGAATATCGCCGCGCTCGATGACTAGTTCCAGGAACGGAGCGTCCGGGCTGCCAAAAGGTAGGTCGTGCGAGAACTGACCGTTCTGTATCGCACTCAGGTGGCTCATCCGCATCTCGTGGCGCTTCTGTAGATTCGCCTCTCCCTGCAAGATCCGCCCTTTCGCTTCCGCGGTGAGCAGGAACGGAAGCTGGCAAAACGTCACCAGCTCGCCGGGACGAAGGTGCGACGGGTACAAATCGCCGGGTACCATCTCGTCACCATCTCGGTTGACCCGCTCATTTCCTGTCACTTCCTGAGCTCCATCCGCATCCGCCTGTATGAGTCGCATGTATTCCTCCCGAAGGTTCAAGGAATCGCTCAGGGCATGGCTGTAAAACACAGATTCCGAAACGATTGGCTCGCCGGTGTTTTTCCGTCGGAGTTCATTCGCCGCGTGGAGCACTCCGAGCATCTGCGCGGCGCGTACCGCAAAATCGTCCATACCACCGCCCGGGCACGTCCTTCCCGAGGGTCCAACCACACCCGGCAGACTTTTGCCTCTGTGCTGCTTCCTCACCGCAGAATCCTTACCGACGCTTCTGGCCAGAAATCCAAGGAGCGGCGACACCAGCCGGCGTTCAAAAATATTGGCGTCGATATCCGCTGCGAGCCACGGTATCAGCAGGTCGCGAACCCCAGTCGTCGTCAGCCGCTCGGTCACCGCCAGGAGTCGAGGCACGAGTGTGTCGCCGAGTGCCGGGTCGCCGTTCGGCGGTGACATCCAAAGGACAATCAGCGCCGCGACGACCACGCGCGTGTCCTCGACGTTCTCCCGCGTGTCCTCGGCGCATTGGAGCGCGTCGAGGAGCGCTTTGAGTGTACGCGCCGACGCGTTTGCGAGCGCCGCGATTACCTCAGGACGGCCGCACGAGCAAAGTGCGGAGTACACAGCCTCGACACTCGCCACGTCCAGCCCTGATGTGCGACCCTGATCTTGCAGTTCATCTTCTTCGGCGAAACGTGGAGCCGCGAATCCCTCGACGACGAAACCCGGAGAAGAGAAGACGTCCTCGACGGCTCTGAGCAGCTCCGGCACGATTCGATGGCATTCATCGGCATCCGCCTCTGGGTCGAGAGCCGCGATGGATTCGGCGAGCTCCAGGATGGGCGGGAGCTCGATGGCTCGAAGCGACGAGCCGTGAGATCCGAACCACGCCGTGTCGTGCCCGCGCGTCGCGCCCGCTCCTTTGCCGGGCGCCACCGCCGCGAACGTGTGGTCTCCAGCCGCGACGGCGTAGAGCACGTCGCGCCCGGGCGGAAGACACGCGACTTTCGCAACCGCGGAGACAGCCGCGCCGCCACCCGACGAGAGCTTCCACACCCCGTGCTCGCCGTCGCTCCCTCCGTCGCCGAGCTCGTGTCCGAGCTGCCCCTGCGTCCTGGATCCCCACGTGTAAACACATCCATCTTCGGTCACCGCGACCGAGTGCCCGCTTCCCGCGGACACCTGGAACACGTTCTCATCCCCGAGGAGCGCGCGATCGACAATCGCCGGTGTCAGGACATCAGCGGTCGCCCCGCTTCCGGCGGGTCCGACGCTGCCCCGTCCCCACGCGAGGACGGCGCCAGACGTAGAAATCGCGAGGGTATGGTCGCCCCCACACGCGATGTGTTCGCATCGAACTCCGGCGTGTTCCAGCGCCCGTATCGCCGTCGGTTTCGAGCGATTTTCGACGTCGCCGTGACCCAGGGCACCGTATTTCCCCCGTCCCCAGGTGTACACCCTCCCCGACGCGCTCAACGCGACGCTGTGGTTATCACCCGCGCCGATTTGCGTCACTCCCACGCTCCACAGAGCGTCCACCACGCGAGGTACGTCGCGATTGAGTCGGTCACCGTGTCCGAGCGCGCCGAAAGCGCCGCGGCCGAAAGAGACGACGCATCCGTTGGCAGTCAGCGCGAGCGTGTGACCGGCGCCGCACGCCACCGACGTGAATCGCACATCCGCGCTCGCGACGGATGCACCAATGCACGGATGCACTCGCCGCGGCATCGTCGACGCGTCCGCTCGTCGTCTCGTGAGGCTTCTTGTATCACCCTTATCCCGCGATGAATCCCGCGGCGGACCGCGACCGAGCTGCCCAAACTCTTCGACCCCCCACGACAGCAGCGCGCCGCTCGTCGTCACAGCCGCGCAGTGTCGCTGCCCGCAGGCTGCAGTCGCTACCCGTGGCATCGCAGTCGCTACTCGTGGCATCGCAGTACTACTCGTGGCCGTCACATCAGCGCTCGGCACATCGAGCACCGCCTCCCTGATCCGCGTGGGAGCGCTCAGCGCGGTGCCGTCGCCCGAGCCGTCTCCGAAAACGTACACCTCGCCGGCGCTCGTCACCGCGACGGAGTGCCTCGCTCCGCCGGTGACGTGTGTCACGTCTCTGCCGTCCAACGATGCCACCGACCTAGGCGTCGGATACGCGTCCGCAGCTTCCGAGACGTCAGGCGATGCTAGACCTGAAGACCCGCCGCTAAGACCCGCAGTGGACCCGCCGCCGCCGAAGCCCAGCTGCCCGGCGTCGCATCGACCCCACGCGTACAGCGCCACGTGCCGCTCGTGCAGGTGCCTCGCCGCCTGTAGCTCAGCCGCACGTCTCCTCTCCGCCGCCGCAGCTATCGCGGGACCCAGACCGTGCCCTCGGCGACGTCCCATCGCGCTCGTCTCGTCCAGGATGCGCGTGGAGCTCCGTGTGGGTCCGAGGACGAATGACGCTGACGCGACGTGCGTCACCTCCGGGCGCCGACCGAGGCTGGAGCCTCCGCGCCTCTCGGCGGGAGGGTGCGGCGGCGGGGAAGGTCGACGCGTCGGCGCGGGTGCGCGAGGTGGGTGCGCCGCGCGCGTTGACGACGCCGTGCGAGCGGACCTGCCCGAGTCGTCGACCGCCCCAGCCCCGACTCGTGCTCGTCTGCTGAACGCATCTTCTCTGACCGCCGAGCGGGGGACCGCGGGAAGCGCGGCTCGCAGGGTTCCCGCGAGATCCCTGCCGCGCTCCTCGTCCGATTCAGACGAACCTCGCTCCATGTCGCCCGTCGAACCCTACCGCATCGTCGTGGATATGCTCCACGACCGTCGGAGCCCGCGCGTCTGGCAATGCCAAATTTCACGAGACTCTCGGTGAGACCACCTGACGCCGGACGGTGCAGTGAGACTGACTGGAAAAATAAACCCTCCATTTGGGCGCCATCACCATTCGACCCCGCGCGCTTTGAGCCATGAGCGGGGATAGGTCGGGTTCCGACGCCGGCTCCCTCAGGAGCGGCGCATCGGGTCCCGCGATCGATGAAGCGTCCATCGCTGACACCGAAAGGTACGACCCCGTCCCTCCGGTCACCCTCATGATTCCTGTTGATCCCAAAATGGCCGCTGACTCCTTCCCCGATCCTTCCCACGCCTTCCCACAACAGTGACACGATGGAGCGTAACCCGTTCGCGATGCCCAAGGGAGATACCGTGGAGGAGATGCGCGATACGCTTCGGCGCATGGAGCTCCGGGAGAAGGCCCATCAGCAGTCGCTCAGCGTGTTCGAGAAGACGACCTTCGTGTCCCGGCAGGGCGGCACCATGGCTGCCGCGCTCGCGGAGGTTTCCTCGCCGCGTGGAGTGAGGGGTGGCGAAGACCTCGGTGGCACTCGCACGAACGAGGAGCTCATCGCGGATACCCTCCGCAGAGGCGAGGGCCACGGGCGGGAGAACCTGAAGGAGTTCATCTCCAAGAAGCGGGAGATCTTCCTCACCCAGATGTCTCTCGACGTCAAGCTGGCTGAGATTCGTAAGCTCGAGACGCGGGCGCTGCGCAGGGAGGAGGCGCTGACTCGATCGGAGCAGATGTTGGAGGAAGACGCGCTCCGGTTCGAGGGTTTCTTAAAGGAGAACGACCTCAAGGTGCAGGAAGCTATCCGATTGGGCGAGGCGGAGACGAAGCACAAGAACGACGCTTTGCACGAGATGAAACGAATCAACGCGCAGATGACGCTGGTCAAGACGGAGCTCTCCAAGACGAAGGACAGGCTCGAGGACTGCCGCAGGTACAAAGGGTTCCTCGATGACATCACGGAGCCCGAGTTTTTTAATGCGGTGCTCGACGCTAAGCGCATGCGTCAAACGGAGAGGCGCGAACAGAGACGGGCCGTAAGAAACGCGTACGCGGCGATTGTCGACGCCATCGGTTTGGCGGACCAGGAGATTCCCGAGAAGAAGAGTGCGTTGGAGGAGGCACGGCGTAAGGGTCGCAAGGCTGAGGCGGCGGCGCAGCTCGAGCTCGAGGCGGCGATCAAGGCTGCGCAGGACGCGAGGGAGGCGGTTGACGCCGAGCCCTCGCCCCCGGGGACTCCGGAGAATGACGACTCGGACAGCGAGGTGCCGATGTACTTCACGTCGCCGAGGCAGCTCCCGGAGATCTACGCGCAGCTGGAGGAGGCGAATCTGTTTCTCATCCAGAACGCGCAGGAGACGGAGGAGATCTTGGAGGATTTGCGGAACAAGGAGAAGGAGACGACGGAACGGATGGATGCCGAGAACGCGTCGCTGCGGGCGCAGGTTGAGCAACTCGAGGCGCAGATTGCGAGCGAAGAGGCCAGGGCGACGACGCTCCTCAACCCGGCCGAGCGCAAGAGCAAGAAAAAGTCCGGTCCCCTGGCGAACGTGCCGCCGGCGCCGGGTGCCGACGTCCCTCTGGAGCGGCTCGACGCTAAGACGGCGGAGATGTACGCCCGGGCCGGGTTCGCGCCGGATCCGTCCATCTCGACGATCCAGATGTTGACCAACACGGAGATGTCCCTCGAGCGGTACCTCGCCGACGCGGACACCATGCCCGCGACGTTCGTGGCTGAGGAGGAGAAACGGCTGGAGCGGGAGCGGCGAGCTAAGCAGAGGATCATCAACCTCGAGCTCGAGAAGATCGCCGCCGAGGAGCGCAGGGCGAAGAGCATCGCCAAGGCCAACGAACCCGTGAAGCGGCGCACGGGTAAGCCGTTGATGACGCGCTCGATGCCGCCGTCGAGGAAGAAGAAGGAGGCGACGGAGAAGCTGGATCCCGAGGTGGAGGAGCTCAACAAGTTCTTAGCGATGGACTTTTAAGGGACGCACGCCTCTCAAATTTCCAAACAGTGTTCGTGAATTCGCATTTCCGCGGTCACTGAATTTCCCACGCTTTTTGTCGGTGGCCAGCGAGATGCCGCCGCGTTGCCACCCCCCGACGCCTCCACACTTCACGGATCGATGTGAAACTTTGCCAGGGCGTAGCTGAGACCATGATGCGTCGCTCCATGCGCTCAGAATGCAAAAAAAATGCACTCTACCAGGTTCGAACTGGTGACCTCGAGCTTACTAAACGCGCGCTCTACCACTGAGCTAAGAGTGCCCGCAAGGGGCTGTCCCCCATATAAGGGGGGTTTAGAATTCCATGAACCGGGCATTTCCGGCGAGGATTGGAGTTGATGTGTGGATATTGAAATTTTGGGCACAAATACCAGTGCAGATCAGGCCAGTGGCTGATATCGAAACCCACCCGACTGAGATGAGGAAAGTCTCGCTTTTCGCACTTTCCGTCCAGTTCGATGCTCGCGCACGCGCTCGTGGGCCCTCCCAGTAGAGGCCTTCCTCAGCGGTGGAAACCAGTTGTGAGATCTCGCGTCGATAGGAGATTGCGTTCGAGCCGTCGTCAGATACCCGTGTGCAGATACTTCCGGTGGAGCGTGCTCGCCATGGGGATCCCTCGCGACTTCAGGTTCTGCATAGACCGAGGCGGCACCTTCACGGACGTGTACGCCGAGGTTCCCGCACAAGATGCCGAGGGCAATACCTCTGTATCGTTCCGCACGCTCAAGCTACTTTCGGAGGATCCCGCAAACTACGAGAGCGCGCCGAGGGAGGGGATACGTCGCATCCTCGAGGAGGTGACGGGCACTTCCATCCCGCGCGATGTCCCCGTGCCCACCGACCGCATCGAGTGGATACGCATGGGCACGACGGTCGCGACGAACGCGCTTCTGGAGCGCGAGGGCGCCCGATCCGCGCTCGTGGTCACCGAAGGGTTTCGTGACTTGCTCGCCATCGGAAACCAGGCGAGGCCCGACATCTTCGACCTCGAGATCAAGCGACCGAGCCGGCTGTACGAGCGGGTGGTGGAGGCTCAGGAGAGGGTACGGGTGAGGCACACATCGGAGGAGGATTCCTCCCCATCTGAGAGCACTCCCTATAAAATCGTGACCGGGGTGACGGGCGAGGCGATCGTGATAGCGCATCCACTAGACGTGGAGTCGCTCCGCCCACAGCTACAGGCGTTGCTCGACGAGGGGATCGACTCACTCGCGGTGGTGCTGATGCACTCGTACGCGTTTCCCGACCACGAAAACGCCGTCGGGGAACTAGCGCGATCGATGGGCTTCAGCCAGGTCAGCCTGTCCTCGGCGCTCGTGCCGATGGTTCGCGCCGTGCCCCGCGGACACACCGCGAGCGTCGACGCGTACCTCACGCCGTGCATCCGTACGTACCTCGACACGTTCCTACGCGGTTTCGACGACGGTTTGAACGAACCCGGGGGACCCAAGGTGAGCTTCATGCAATCCGACGGCGGCCTCACACCGGCGGAACGCTTCACCGGTTACAAGGCGATCCTCTCCGGTCCCGCGGGAGGTGTGGTGGGATACGCGCGGACCACCAGGGCGGAGACCGAATCACCAGTCATCGGCTTCGACATGGGTGGCACGTCGACGGACGTGTCGAGGTTCGACGGCGCGTACGAGCAGGTGACGGAGACTGAAACAGCCGGGGTGACGGTGCAGGCGCCGCAGCTGGACGTCAACACCGTCGCCGCGGGGGGAGGATCGAGGCTCACGTTCAGGTCCGGGACGTTCAGGGTCGGACCCGAGTCCGTCG
>Ga0115551_1001429_pt1 | contig 15225 bp, 8 predicted proteins | sample COGITO_mtgs_1103_FD_87179 | JGI IMG/M metagenome (GOLD analysis project Ga0115551, IMG submission 87179) | Pelagic marine microbial communities from North Sea - COGITO_mtgs_110321 | ecosystem: Environmental > Aquatic > Marine > Epipelagic | place: Germany:Helgoland, sampling site Kabeltonne... | reverse complement strand
CTTCAACACGACGAGACCCACAACATCCTCCCCTGTGACAGATGACGAAAACCAGAAATATCTGAAGCGAGCCAGACAACAACAGGGGATGAATTTTCAGGCGGTTCCCTACGCAGCTAAGTTGCTCCAGTTCAACGGCTGTGATTCGAATAAACATCGCTACGGTTCACACACACGGACGTCTCACACCACGTCCGCCCAATCATCGCTCGCGTCGTCCGACCCGGCGGACCCGAGGTGGTGCGTCCTCCACCGCCGAGCCGCTCGCTTTTGCCACGTCGCCTCCTCGATCGCGTCACCCGGGGACTTGGGCGCCAGCGGCGTGGCGTCGACCAACTTGTCCACGTCCACGGTCACCCCGCCCGACGCCGCGCGGCCCAGCACGAGCGGGATCCGTTCCGCGGCGGTCCCGCGGTCGCTTCCCGCGAGTCTGGTCACGGCGCCGACGACGGCGACGACGCCGAAGGCTCCGACGGCGGCGACGATGACGGCGACGCCCAGCGCCGTCTTGGCGCGGCCGACGCCGGAAGCCTTCTCCTCGGGGGTGACGCGCATGCCGAGGGACGCGATGCCGCTCGCGACCTCGGTCTCGGTGCCGGTCTCGGCGATGTCCGCGTCGGCGTCCTCCTCGGGCGCGACGCCGAGCGCGGCGGTCTTGACGGAGCCGGCGGATCCGGATCCGCGCATCAATCCCTCGATGGCGGACATCTTCACGGCGCGAGCCGCGGCGGCTTCGCGCTGCGCCTCGGCGAGAAGCGCCATCGGGTCCCTCGCGCCCAAAGACGCCTCGCTGTGGACGTCGGTCTCGACGTGGACGTCCGTCGCGGTCTCGGTCGCCTCACCCGGGGCGGCGCCGAGGGCAGCCTTCTTGTCGCTCTTCTTCTTCTCCTCGCCGTCGAAGCCCCAGGGCATGATCGGATCCGGAGTGTCCTCGTCGTCGTCGTCGTCGTCGTCGGACTTGTGGTGCTTATGATGATGCTTGTGGTGGTGCTTCTCGTCCTCGTCGTCGCCGGCGTCCTCGGCGTAGTCCGGTGGGTCCTCCGTCGGGGGAGACATCGGACGCACGGGGTTGCCGAAAGGATCGGCGGGGCCGTCGTCGTCGCCGCCGTAGTCGAGGCCTTGGTCCTTCTTCTCCTCCTCCTCCTTTTCATCATCCTTCTTCTCGTCGTCCTTCTCGTCCTTGTGGTGCGACTTGCCGAGCGCGGCATGAACGACGGGCTTGGGCACGCCGGGGATGTTGAGCTTGGCGAGCGACGACGCGATGGACAGGACGCGGGACTCGGAGTCGCGATCCACGCTCCACAGCGTCTGCGACTCGACCAGGACGTTCCCGCGGGGCATCCAGCCGGCGGCGATGGCGCGGTGGTCCACGCCCTCGACGCCGAGCGCCGCCTCCTTATGCTTGACCTCCTTCTCGCCGGTCTCCGCGGACTTGGACGACGCCTCGGGCGACGACGACTTGTCGGATCCGTGTTCCTCCTTCGCCTGCGACTTTTTCGAGTGATCAGCCTTGGGCTCCTCCTTCGCCTCGGATTTTTTCGAGTGATCCGCCTTGGGCTCCTCCTTCGCCTCGGACTGGACAGTCTTTTCAGACTTTGCGTCAGTCTTGGGCTCGGGACGCTTCTCCTTGGCTTCGGTGACAGCCTTGTCATCCTTGGGCTGGAGCTCGCCGGTGATGGCCGGGACGGGGGTACCCTCGCCGCACCGCACGAGCGCGCCGGAGGGATTGCCGAGCTTCACGCCCACGGCGGCGGCGCGGATGCGTCCACCCCCCGCGGCGCCCGCGACGTGCGGCTGGCTCCACGCGAAGGTGTTCAAGTCCAGCGCGTGAACGTCGCCGAGGAACTCCTTGCTCTTGTAGTCCTCGCCGCCGATGATGTACATCACGCCGTTCTTGTGAACCGCGGCGTGGAGCCTGCGCTGCGACGGGGGGAAACCCTTCGTGTCAACCTTGGTCCACTTGACGTGTCGCGGGTCGGAGAGGTCGGCGTAGTGCGTGGCGGTGGACGCGTACGCGGAGCTCCCGCCGGTGTGGTCCCACACGCTGCCGCCCCACACCCACATCCGCTTCTTGTCGTCCACCACGGACGTGTGCTTGTTGCGGCGGACCGGTAAGTCGCCGGTGACTTTCGGGTAGAAGAACTCGCGGGTTTCGAGGTCAAACGCGAGCAGCTCGCCGACGTTGAACCCGAGGCGGCCCTCCACGACGAACCCGCCGAAGAGGTACATGACGTTATCGTCGGTGACCACGGCGGTGGCGCCGGAGCGCGCGAGGGGGAACAGGCTCCCGTCCTCGTGCGCCTGCGCGATGACGTCGGGAAGCCCGAGCGGTCCTTGCTCCGGCGCGGACTGCGACTTCTCGGTCTTCTCGTCGGACTTCTCGCCGGACGTGGACTTCTTGCTGGACTTCTTGGACTCAGGGGAAGAGTCGACGGGCTTTGGGGGCGAGTACTTGATCTCGCGCCACCGCCTGTCCTCGAGTCCGAGCGCGTACATGGTGTCCAGTCGCCCGTCGTTCTCGTCGCGCCCGCCAAAGACGATGAGCGCTTTTTGCTTCTTTTTGGAATTATCATCCAGAGTGATCGGCTTGGGGGTGATGACAGCGACGTGCTCGTCGCGTTTGCCGGGGTACACTTGCTCGACGGGGTGGAGCTCAGCCTCGATCGCGGCGGCGTGTTCACGTTCCTTCTCCTCGCGCTCCTCGCGCTCCTTCTTCGTCTCCTTCTTCTCCTCCTTCTCGGAGTGAGTGGAGCGGTGGGAGGAGTGGTGGGTGGAGTGCTCGGAGTGCTCGGAGTGGTGGGAAGAGGAGTGGTGGGAGGAGGAGTGGTGCGTATCCTCCTCCTTCTTGCCGACGCCGCTCGAGTGCTCGGCGGTCGTCTCCTCGGGCTTGGATTCCTCCTTCTTCGTCGACTCGGCCTCCTCCTTGTCCTCGCGAGCCTTGGCGAGGAGCTGCCTCACCGGCTTGGGCATGTACCCATCCTTGGCCACGCGCGAGACGTCGATGTTATCCTGGGACTCGTACCACTCGTTCAGCTCGTTGAGGGTCTTGCCGGACAACTCAGACTCCGATTCGGCTTTAGCCCCGAGCCTGGGCGCGGGCATGAGGCCACCCTTGGGGATGGGCTTGACCTCGATGTCATCCTGGGAGTCGTACCACCGCGAGAGATCGTCGAGGGTGAGACCGCCGACGGGCTCGACGCCGAGCTTGGCCGACGCGGGCTTCTTGGTACCGACGGACTTGGAGTCGGATGGGCGCTTGGACTGATCATCATTCGCGGGTTTCTTCTCGAGCGCGTCCACCCAGTCAGCCTTCTTCGTGGGTTCCTCGGGCGCCTGGAGGCACGATTCGCCGGCGCACTCCCACTTGGAGTTGACGCCGTCGAACACGGCCACCTCGTCGACGTCTTCGAAGTCGTCGCCGTGGTCCCAGACGCGGTATCCTCCGTGGAAGTACGCCTTGTCGTCGCCCGCGTCGAGGGCGTGGCCCGGGGACGCGAGCTGCGAGACCCGCGCGTTGGTTGGCGGCGCGAGGTGGCAGAACACCATCCCTTGCTCGCTGCCGAGGCCCGCGAGCACGGCCGTGTCCGCGGCGGAGTCGCCGCCGTCGACGAGGCCGCCGTGGAGTAAGACGACCTCCCCGTCCGTCTCGCGGATGCGCCTCATGATGTCCTGCGTCTCCGCGGCGGACTTGGCGTCGCGCGCGCTCGGCTGCGTCTTCGGCGGCTTGGCGACGTCGGTAACGTCCAGCAGGTCATTCACGATGGTTTTCTCCGTGGTTTTAGGCAGGTTCTGCGCCATGGGCTCGACGGCGGGCGCGTCCGGGCCGGAGGCCGCGGGCGCCTCCGGCGACGGGGCGAACCACGACTCGACCGCATGAACGAAGCCGCCGGCGCTCACGGCCCGCGTATGGAGCGCGAGGATCGCGAGCACGAGCGCGATACGTCGCGATGTGTGCCTAGCCATCGTTTCCCAGTCTCGATGTACCAGGATACGACCACGTGCGAGCCGATGGGGCCGCGCGCGATGGCTGTGGAAACGCACGGGCGAAGAGGCCGCGGGAGTTGAAATTTTGTAACCGCCGAGTGCTCGTCAGTCAGAATCGAATTAGAGAATTACGAATTAGTGGACATGTACAAACCAGTAAACATGTGTAAATGGCGAGATATGGCGTATAGTTTTCGGACATTGGCGCCGCAGCGCACTTCTGAAACCGGGCCTCCCGATCGTTTGCCCCCAGGTCCCGGTTCGATCCTTGGTTTCGCCGTCTCTGCGGCACATCATCGCGAGCGCCATGCTCCGAACGACCGCCAACCAGCTCTGGACCCGGGTCGTCCCGGCGGCCAGGCAGGCCTATCCGGCCGCCGGTGTTGCGGTGAGTGACCTCACGCGTTCGCGAACCCCCGTGGGACGGGTCATCCGGCTCGCGCCCCGGTCATTTTTTAATCTCCCCGCTACCCTACCTCTTTCCCGTCTCGATGAGCGCGACGCTGACCTTTCACGCCTCCCCGTTCCCCACACAGACGCAGCGCACCTTCGCCGCGGCCGCCGCCGAAGACGATGCGCATGCGGTGAGTGAACCCCCGAGCCGAAACCGCGATTCCAACCGTCGACGGCGACGCACCGAGCGCTCTTCGGGACGACCGCATCCATCTGACCATCTCGCCACCCTCCCTCAAAACAGCCCCCGCTGAACCTCTTCGGTCTCCCCGCGCGCTACGCCGCCGCGCTCTACACCGCCGGCAGCAAGGCGGGTAACCTCGCCACGGTCCAGGCTGAGTTCAAAACGGTGAGTCATCACTCGCGAACCCAACCCCGCGTCGCGCGTATCCGGGCGCGTATCCGGGAAGACGGACCCGACCGGGGAAAAAAACGGATCGGACTTTTCACAATTTGGCTTCATGTTTTCATTCATCACCCGTGCATCGGCTGACCCCTCTCCCCACCACCGCCGCCCCCACACAGGTGATCGACGCGGCGAACGCGGACAAGAAGTTCAAGGTTTTCCTGGAGGATCCCACCATGCCCAAGGCGAAGAAGATGAAGGCGCTGAGCGACTTTTGCGACGGCGCCAAGTTTTTGCCGATAACCAAATCGTTTCTCGGCGTCGTCGCCGAAAACGGCCGGCTGGACCAGAACCAGAAGATCTACGACGCGCTCGAGGAGTACACTCTCGCGGCCGCGGGCCAGAAGAAGGCGACGGTGACCAGCGCGCAGGCGCTGACCCCCGAGCAGCTGAAGGATCTGACGGCGAAGCTCGGCGCTCACGTCGGCGCGGGCGAGGAGCTCAAGGTTGAGACCAAGGTGGATCCCAAGTTGGTCGGCGGGTTCACCGTGGCGATGGGCGAGGACTTCTTCGACCTGTCGCTCATGTCCCGCATCAGGCAGATGGAGCAGGAGCTGTCCAAGCCCGTCTGAGTGAGGTGTATCGTGTCAAATAGAGCCTCGCTCGTTAGGGGTTGAGGACCTTTCAGTTGTATCACAGAGTTAGTTAGGTTTATACCACCCAGACGGCGACGTCTCTCCTACGCGACTAAGACTCTTAGCAGCACGGTCCTTTCTGGGCGCGGAACGCCCCGAGTTTCACGCCGTCCTTGTTCGCCGTCTCCTCCATCAAACTCGGGTTCTCCATCACGCCCTTGACGAGCTCCTCGAAAGCTTCCCGGACGCTCACCTTGGTCTTCGCCGAGCACTCCAGGAAGAGCGACCCGCTCTCTCGCGCGAACGTCTCCCCTTCCTCCCGCGTCACCCATCCCTCTTCCCGCTCCCCTTTCGCCTTGTCCACCTTGTTCCCGATGACGATCTTGACGCAATCGTCCACGGTGGAGTACATGTCCACCTCTTTGCTCCAAACCTCGGCGAGGGCGTCGAAGGTTTCCCGGCGGGTAATGTCGTAGACGAAGATGATCCCCTGCGCGCCGCGGTAGTACGCGGACGTGAGGGTCCTGAACCGCTCCTGGCCCGCGGTGTCCCACACCGTCAGCTTCAATCGTTTGCCGGCCATGTCCATGTACTTGAGCTTGAAGTCCACGCCGATCGTCGGCGAGAGCTCCTCGAAGGTGTCGTTGCAGAAGCGGAGGAGCAACGAGGACTTGCCGACGCCGCTGTCGCCCACGAGAAGGAGCTTGATGGTGTGGTCGAAGTGGGAGGTGTCCTTCCTTCCCTCATCGCTCATGGTATCGTACGCGTTGCCGAGACGATGCGTGCCTTTAAAAGCGGCGTTTCGTCGAGGACGATGCGGGCGCTGGCGCGACACCACACTGGCAATCCGACGCGGACAATTGGTCGCCTCGAGAGCTCAGTCATATGAAACTTGGCCACGTTTCACTTCATTCGTGATGGGCACGACGCCGCGGCTGAGCGGCCTGGCGAGGCAGGCTCTGTCCTTGCATCGAGCACTGCTCCGCGCGGCTCGAGGCAAGTCTCCGGAGGCGCGCGCGGGCATCGAGGTGTCCATTCGGGCTGAGTTCGAGCGTCACCGCGACCTCGACCCGCGCGATCTCATGTCCATCGAACACCGGATCCGAGCGGGACGGAAGAAACTCGCGCTGATCGAGGACCCAAACGTCAAGTCAGCGAGCGGGACGTCGCGGTAGCCGAACATAGAGAGCTAGAACATCGTAGGCACGTAGTCATAAATAGGATCGATACGGTAGTTATGTACATGAATCAGTCCAGCCCGCCGTAGTACCGGGCGCCAGCCTTCTCAGCCGGCGTCAGCGGCGTCGTGGGATCGATGCCGACGCCCAAAAGCGTCGGGCTCACCGACGGGGACAGGTACATCGCGGCGTCCATCAGGTGTTGCCGTGCCACCCGCGTGGTCATCAGCAGCATCCCCACGCCGAGCATCGCGACACCCACCACCGTCGTCCTCGTCTGATAGATCAACCCGCTCGGGTTGTTAGTGTCACCCCCGGAACCAACTCCACCGCCAACTCCAACCGCGCCGGACTCGTCGTGACCGAGGTCGGGCGCGACGTCGCCGGCGCCGTCCCGGAGGTCCACGTACGACGCTGCGGACGGCGCCGTGAGCGTCAGCTTCTCATCGGCACCCAAGTCGGCACCCAAGTCGGCACCCGAGAGGCCGCCGCCCAAACTCGAAGTCGCGGATCGAGTCGCGGTATAAACGCTCTCCGCGCCGCACGGCGAGTCGCTCCAAGCGCAAGACCCGAAGTTCACCGGCTCGCACAGGAACGACGCCAAGCCGTCCGCGGCGGGCATGCAGTTGAACCCGCCGAGCCGCCCTGCGCGGTCCGCCTTGTCACCGAGCGCGGCGAGGATGCCCATGGACGGGCAAAATCCGTCGGCGCCCGAGGAAATTTCGTCGTAGTCGCAAGACTTCGCCGAGACGCCGCGCATGTCGACGCACTGGCCGAGCGCGGACGCGGGGGGGCACGAGCACCGGCACGAGCCGTGGTGTCCGGACTCGGTGCTGGACTCAGCGCGGGTTCCGAGGGACCCGACCGCGTCTTTGACCCGCGGTTGGGCGTGCTTGCCGACGCGAGCGATTTTGTGGGATTTTGCCTTGTGGGATTTTGTCGGCGTGTGCGCCCTGCCGAGCCCCGCGGAGGCGGAGGCGGAGGCGGAGGCGGAGGCGGAGGCGGCGGCGGCGGCCTCTTCGGCCACGATTCTTGCCGCCGCCGCCTTCCTCGCGGCGCCGGTCGCCTCCTTCTCCTTCGTCGCGCGATGCATCGCGCCCCCCGCGCCGACGCCGCCGCGCATCGTCTGCCACATCGTCCGCCGGTCCCCCGTGGTCCACGGGTACGCCTCGGGGGTCACCGCGGCGTTCAATATCTTCCACAGCGTCCGAAGCGTCGCCACCTCGTCCACGGTGCCGCTGAAAACGCCCGAGGCGTACGGATCCTTCGGCGAATTCGCCGGGATCTTCGAGCCGAGTTTCGGCTGAGGTTTCCGCGGCGCGAGGGATAGTCCCGCGGCGGCGTCCCTCGCGGCGTCCGCGACGATCGCCTCGATGGCCACCTCCTGCATCGCGTGGTCATCTTCGCGTTTGTAAGACGCGAAGGGATCGACCGGGACGTGAACGGACTTTGGGTCGACGTGAGCGTCCGCAAAAAGGTCCTCCGGCGCCGGCTGGTCTGTCGTTCGAATCTCAACCGGGCACCTCGCGTCCGCTCCCCACGTGTTACCCATGGACACGACCACGAGGTTGGCGTGCGGGGACGCGATGACGAACTTGCCGAGCTCGCCCGCGGCGATCGCGAGCGGGTACTCCGGGCCGTCCGCGCCGAGCACCGCGCCGTCGCCCGCCTCGAGGTCCACCGTTCGTTTCTCCCACTTGGCCTCCGCGCCGGGCCAGTCGCATCGCCGGCGGATCACGGCGGTGTCGTCCTCGGTGTACGCGCTCCAGTCCTGCGTGTGCTTCTTACCGAGCTTGGGCTCTGCGCCCGGGTGGGTCCACGCGAGGAACCTGACCAATGGTGGGGACGTGAATGGTTAGTAATGCGGTGGTAATTGGGTAATCGAGTATGAAAGGGAGACTGTTAAGGGTACGCACCCGTACTGAGCGTTTGCTTTGGGAAACGCGGGCGCGAGCATCTGGTCGATGAACCAGCCGTCCACGAGTTGTTCCACGACGCCGTCGGCTCTGAGCCACTCGCCGCGGTTGGCGATGAGCTGCCCGACGCGCGCGGCGGCGCGGCACGTGGCCATCTGTCCTCCCGCGGCTGCGAGTTTGACTCGCTCGTCGCCGAACTCTGCATCTTTCACTCGGCGTTCGAAGAGCGTGGGGGCTCCGAGAGGCGCGCCGAGGTGCTCTCGCGCCCACCGCGTGGCCTCGACGCCGGTGAGCTTCTCGATGAGTTCGGGGATGATCTGGTCGAGGACGCGGCGCTGGGTCGCCTCGGACGTGTCGAAGGAGGCGCCTGGGATGGCGTCCGCGCCCGGGGTGGTGACGGGCGCGCCGGTGACGCGCGACAGGAGATGGCGCGTGCTGACCTTGGACCAGGCTGTCGCGTCCCACTCCACGTCGTACATCTGCCCCGCGAGCTCCGGTGCCTCGACGCCGTACTTTTTCAGCGGCTTATCCAGGTCCAGCCCCGCGGACTTGACGAGCGCGCCGACGAGCAGCGCGGTGGCTGTCTTCCCCGCGCCGTCCACGAAGTGCAGCGAGTTGGCATCCGCGCCGTTGTGGTATGACTCGTGCACGATGACGCCGTCTTTGGCGATGAGCAGGCAGTCGCGGTTGGTGAGCTCGCGTTGGTGCCGTGCCGCCGCGCTCGCGAGGTCCGCCGCGCGGAGGTCGTGCACCTCGGGTGCCTCGACGAGCCACTCGCCCGATCCCGGCCCGAGGCGATGCGTGCCGAGGCGGAAGTACGCGTCGCCGTGTGAAACGAGGTCGAGGACGACGCACGACGCGACGGCGACGGTCGCCAAGACGACGACGAACTTTTGCGTCTTTATGCACCAGCCGCCCATCGCGCACGATACGCGCGCGTGACTGCACGGAGCGGTGCGCCGGTGGCTGATGATGGTGGCGCTTGAGATGCGCGGCCTCTTTTATCGTCAATTTCCGTCGGTTACGTCCGATGTTTCATTGGCTCGTGACGCGCGTCAGTTTCCGTGACGACTCAAGAACCGTGGTCAACTGGGTCCAACCATTCGCCAATAATCTGCCGAGCTGGATATCGCGCGTATCTAAAATAGCCCGCCAAACAACGATCGATAACGACCCCGACCGCACTGTCCCACGCGCCCGACCCGCACGAAAAGACCCGACTCACGAAAACATGCAGTCCATCGCCACCTCCAACAAGATCGCCCCCGCCAAGCAGGGCGTCAGGCCCACCAGCGCCAAGGCTAACCGCCGCGCCACCGCGATCGTCCCCCGCGCCACCAAGGACTCCAAGGGCTCGGATGAGGAGGAGAGCACCGCCTGGAAGAAGTGGTTCCTCGCCGACGGCAACAAGGAGGAGGTGAAGTCCGAGGACTACCAGAAGTTCCAGGCCGAGATGGCCGCCAAGAAGGCTGCCAACAAGGAGAAGGCCGCCGCCAAGGAGGGCGGATGCACGATCATGTGAGTCACGGAACAAATCTATTAACAACCTCCAAGCCGCTGCGAGGGTTGTTGAGCTCAGCTTCTTTTAGCCGTCACCGTGTAATAAACACCGCGAATCGTCGCTTCGTGTCGTCTACCTTCGTCCGAGCTTCCTGCCGAACAACGCGCCGCCGATGAGCTTCCCGGCGCCGCCCAACACAGCCGCCACCGCGAAGAGCGGAAGAAAATCCGCAACCTTCTCGCCCCTGCGCTCCAACCGCCGCCGCCGCCGCCGCCGCCTCTCCTCCTGCTTGCGCAGGAGCCGGCGGAGCTCCTGCGCCTCCTCCCGTTCCAACCGTGCGCGCCGCTCGGCATCCGCGGGAGCCGTTTCAACGCACGGCGGACCGTTTGAACGCATCGTACCCTCCGACTCGATCGCGACGTCGCGAAGCGATGAGGTTGCTTCAACCTCGGCGTCCGAGTCGAGCGGCTCCATCTCCGCCGCCATCGCGCCCATGCGGCTGCATTTGCTTCCCCGTGTCCCCGTGTCCCCGTTTGACTCGGGTGAGGGCGGCGCGAGCCAAGGGTTATCGGTTTCGTCGCGATCGTCGTTGGGTAAGCACACCGCGTTTGGCTCCGCTTCGACCGCCTCCGCCTTCTTCTCAGTTTTTGAATCGTCGTCGAGCCAAGACTCGTCGCGAGCTCCGTCGTTTTCCGCGAGGTTCACCGCGCTCACCTTGCGACTCGCCTCCAGCTGCGACTCCAGCTCGCGTAGCCTGGAGTGGAGGTCCACGGCGCGGTCCACGGCGGTGGCTTCCCGTTGAGCGCGTCGACGCTGACGAACGTCCGCGAGGGTACCGTGCCTCTTCGGGCTGTCCTTCTTCACCGGGCTGCCATCCTTCTTCACCGGGCTGCCGTCCTTCTTCACCGGGCTGTCCTTCTTCTTCTTTGGGCTCCTCTTCTTCGCCTGGGAGACGACGATGTCCTCGTCGCACGGCGTGCCCCTCGGCGTGAACTGCGCCTTCCACAGCATCTCGTCGTCCATCGCACTCTGCACCGACGCCGCGACTTTCGCCGCCTCCGCCTCGGCTTCAGCCTTGGCGCGAAGCTCCGCCTCCTCCCGCGCCCTCGCGGCTCGAGCCCTCGCCCGCGCGTCCGCCACCTCCTTCGCGAGCTTGGCGGCTTCCTCCTCGGCGGCGGCGGCCCTGGCCTCGGCGGCGCGCGCGGCTTCCTCCGCCGCAGCCTCCACCGCCGCCGCCGCCGTCAGCTCATCCTCGAGCACTCGAGCCGCCGCGGCCGCGCGTCTCTCCTCCTCCCGTTCGCCGGTTTCGGTGCAAATCGTCTCATCCCCCTTCGTCCCGGCGACGGCTGTCACAGCCGTGGGTTTAGCTTTCGATTCGTCCCTGTTCACGAACGGTGAAGCCTCGTCCCTGAACAGCGCGGTTGGAACCGAATCGGCGGTGCGGTTCCCGTCGGGCGGCGACTCGTTCGCTAAACCTGAACCCGAACCGCTTACACGAAGCGGCGAGAGCCACGAGATGCCGCCTCGCGCGGACCGTATCTCCTCGGCGCCGAGTGACGCGAGCGCGGCGGGTGAATCCTCGTCGCGCCGCGCCTCCATCGACGCGTTCGCCCACGTCGTCCCCGCCGGGCTGCTCGTCGCGCCGTCGTCATCCTCGTCATCGTCGTCCTCCGTCTCGGACTCGACGTCGAGGTAGGTCAGGTGTGAGGACGCGAGTTGGATCTTGAGCTCTCGGCTCTCCGCGATGCCCTTCGCGCCCGCCTCTCCCGCCTTGGCGAGCCAGCTGTCGATCGGGTCGGCGTCGACTCCGCCGGCGGCTTGGGCTTGCGCTTGGATCGATTCCATCAGCTCGAACTCCTCCTCGAGCCTTGAAAGGAGCGTTTCGCTGAGCTCCATCGCGCGCGTCGCCTCTGGTGAGTCCAGTACCTTCACCGCGGACTCGCGAATGGATCGAGCCGAATGGAGCTCCTCACTCGGGGTGCCCGCCGCCGGTGTCGAGTCGTGCGTATTATGCGTCGAATCCATCCCGACCGGCGTCGACGACATCGATCCGGAGCTCCTTCGGGACGACATCAGCGCCGATAAGTTGGCGAGCGTCGGGGGTTCGACGTACGCCGGCGGGCTGAACGTGAACTCCTCGGACGACCGCCGCGATTGTCGTCCCGCGGAGGAGTCCCAAACGCGTTCGTGTTCTCCCGTGTGTTCGTCCTTACGCGTGACCGAATGGATCGGGGTGGGAGGCGAGTTCTCTTTGCTCATCATGTACGCGTTCTCCGGGGAGTCGGTGAACCCCAAACGGTGGTTCACGGGCGGCGTCGGCGCGTACTCCCGCTTGGCTTCCTCCACAGTCGTGTTGACCATGTTCCATCGCGCCTCCGCCGCGGCTCGAAGCGCGGCGACCCTCGCGGCAGCCTTCTCGTTCACGTCCACCGGTGTCGGGCAGTCGCTCACGGTCGCGGCGAGCACGGCGGTTCGATCGTTCCATCCGTTCGCGGCGGCGTTGTAGGGCACGGCGGTATCGTCGTTTCGGACGGAGCGCTTCAATCCGAGTGAAATCTCCGACGCCGCCGAGATGCACGAGTCGGATTCGGACCACCGCGAGGACGTCTCGTCGAGGTCACAGCTGTGCGTCTCGCTGCCGGCGGAGACGCGTCTGTTTCCGTGTGTCGAGAGGGCGCCCTGGCGCGGGCCTTGGGCGAGTGATCCGCGTCGGTTTCCGATGACGTTGTTCCACGAGGTGTCCGGGTTTGGCCGGTCGAATCGTCGTGCGATGTTGGCGCGTTGCCCGCGGCTCCTGTCCTTGAGGTCCTCGCGTCGCGCCTCCTTGCCGGCGACTTTCCCCGCGATCTTTTTGTATTTCTCGTCCCGCTGGTTGGCGACGCGGGCGGCCGCGGCGGAGAGCCTCGCGGCGTTGCGCTCCCGTTTGCGCTCCTTCTCCTGCTCGAGCATGGCAGCCTTGCGCTGGGCGGCTGCGGCCATCTTGGCGTCGAGCTGCTCGTGTATCTCGACGACGCGTTTGGGATTCAACGGACCGGCACCGCCGTTGAGTTCCCTGCGAAGGTCCGCGGTCTCCTTGAGCGCGGTCTGCCTCTCCCGGCGCATCGCGGCCAGGTCCTGTACGGGTTGGTCAGGGAAGTCGTCGTGTTCAGCTGTCGCTCGTGGATTTGCTCGGGGCTGACGACCGGGCGTTGGGGGGGACGCGGTGGGGTTCTGGGCGGGTTCGCGCGGGAAACACACCTCGCGCTGGCTAGCCATGTGCGGCTTGGTCGTCGCCATCGCCTACGTGAAGCGTTCGATGGCGTTCACGCTCGTGCGGCTCCCGCGGCGCGCGCGACGAGTGTGGTCAAGTTCAAAAAAACTACGCTTCAAAGTTACTCCTCCTCGTAACAAGCGACTTTTTGGCCGCTTCATCACCTCACCCACAGAACCCGGCGCCGGTACCGGCAGTGAGATGTCCCTGAGCCTGACCGGTTCCCTCGTCCACCGCCGCGCGTCGCCCCTCCGACTCGCCCCTTCCCGCCGGCGACACTCCGGATTGAACAACAACACACGCGGCCGCACCCACGTCGTCCGCATGGGTCCCCCGCTCCCAACCTCCGACCTGCACGGCCGGGCGATCGGCCCGATGGACGCGCCCGTGACTCTCACCGCCTGGCTGGACTACGCTTGCCCGTTCAGCGCCAAGCTGTTCAAGACGGTCACCACGCAGGTCATCCCGCACTACGGCGAGAAGGTCCGGTTCGTGTTCTACCACCAGCCCCAGCCGTGGCACCCGCAGTCCACCATGTTACACGAAGCCGGCGTCGGCGTGTACAACCTGGGAGGCGTGGACGCCTTCTGGAAGTTCTCCGCGGCGCTCTTCGACACCGCGACCGACTTTTACGACGCGAACACGTACGATAAGAGCAGGTCGCAGATCTACGAGGAGCTCGCGGCGCTCGCGCAGAGCGCCGCGGGGGTTCCGAAGGCCGATCTGCTGGCCAAGCTGAGACGGATCGAGAAAGAAGGCGAGCTCAACACGGGAAACGAGTGCACGCAGAACCTCAAGTTCTTCGTCAAGCTCGGACGGCAGAATGGGATCCACGTGTCGCCCACGACGACGCTCAACGGCATGGTGTGCGATACGTCCTCGGGGTGGAGCCTGGACCAGTGGAAGGAGTTCCTCGACCCGCACGTCGGCGAGTGATGATAATACAATCGTCTAAAAGTTATCGGCTCTGCATGTTGCTCAAGCTGTGAAACGAGTCCCCTTCCTCCCGTGTCATCCCAGGCGGCGTAGCGCACACCCCCCACGTCCCGGGTATCTCCACGATCTCCTCCCCGCCGAAGCTCACGCCTTTCTTCTGCGCCGTCGGCAAATCCAGCTCACCCCACTCGCCGTGTCGGTTCAGACCGAGGTGTTGCAACGCGCCGATCAGACCGGGATCACACAACTCGTCCGTCACCATCCCGCCCTCGTCCTGCGCCTTCACCCGTATCCGTCGCCCCGCGGAGCTCCCGAAGCCTATCCCCACACCCCCGTGGCCGTACACGCCGGTAGTACCCGGCGCGCCGGAGAGGTACCGGCTCTCAAAGTCCACGCGATCCGCCCGGTCCCGATCAGGCACCGACGCGTCCACTAAACCGCCCATCTCCTCGGTGCCGGTGTACGCCACGGGCCTCGACTCGGGTCGGAAAAACAAGGGAAACGCCTCGGAGAGGAACGGAACCTTCTTATTTCCGGTGCCCGCAGATAGCGCGCGCTCGGCGGCGCGGAAGGAAGGGGAGGACTCGTGTCCGGTGAGGTGTCCGGAGTCTCGTTCGTTTTCGTCGTCGGACGCTCCGTTTTCGTAATCCACCTCCGACCGAGTGTGACGTTCGCACTCCTTGGTTATCAACTCGCGAAACACGTCCCGCCACGCGCTTGAACCTTCCGTGGACGCATCGCCCGTGCGCGCCTTGACGCGCGCGAAGGCGAGCTCGAGCGACGCCAGCGCGGCTCGGGGCTCGGACACCTCCCAAAAGTTGGAGTCGACGGCGTCCGCGAACCCGGCTCCCGACGCGGAAGCACCCGACGTCTTAGACCCCTCGCCGTGCTGGGTCCCCCCGCTCGCCTCCGCCGCCACGGTCGCCACGTCCAGCATCGACGTGTCCACCACGCGCGTCACCACCCCCAACGACGATCCCCTCGGCGCGAACCCCGCGAAGTACTCGTGCGCCAAGATCTCATCGG
>Ga0115551_1001423_pt1 | contig 15263 bp, 7 predicted proteins | sample COGITO_mtgs_1103_FD_87179 | JGI IMG/M metagenome (GOLD analysis project Ga0115551, IMG submission 87179) | Pelagic marine microbial communities from North Sea - COGITO_mtgs_110321 | ecosystem: Environmental > Aquatic > Marine > Epipelagic | place: Germany:Helgoland, sampling site Kabeltonne... | reverse complement strand
GTGGCGTCGGCGGTGATGAAAGGGAGGTTGATGTCGGTGGACTGCGCGGAGGACAGCTCGATCTTGGCCTTCTCCGCAGCCTCCCGGAGGCGCTGAACCGCGAGCTTATCGCCGGTGAGGTCGATGCCGGATTCCTTCTTGAACGTCTGGACAAAGTCGTCGAGGAGCGCGGTGTCGAAATCCTCGCCGCCCAGAAAGGTATCGCCGTTCGTCGCCTTGACCTCGAACACGCCGCCGGAGATCTCGAGGATGGACACGTCGAAGGTGCCGCCGCCCAAGTCGTACACGGCCACGAGGCCCTCTTTTTGGTCCACCCCGTAGGAGAGCGCGGCGGCGGTGGGCTCGTTGATGATGCGGAGCACGTCCAGGCCCGCAATCTTACCGGCGTCCTTGGTCGCCTGCCTCTGCGAGTCGTTGAAGTACGCCGGGACGGTGACGACGGCTTGGGTGATGCCGTGGCCGAGGTATGACTCGGCGGTTTCCTTCATCTTCTGGAGGACGAAAGCGCCGACTTGCGACGGTGAGTACTGCTTCCCGCCGGCTTCCACCCACGCGTCGCCGTTGGACGCCGCGGTGATCTTGTAAGGGACCATCTTCGCCTCCTTCTTGGTGTGCTCGTCGTCGAACCTGCGGCCGATGAGTCGCTTGCACGCGTAGAGGGTGTTCGTGGGGTTGGTCACCGCCTGCCTCTTCGCCGGCTGCCCCACCAGCCGTTCGCCCTTCTCCGTGAAGGCGACCATGGACGGGGTGGTGCGCGCGCCCTCGGCGTTCTCGATCACCTTGGCGTTCTTGCCATCCATCACCGCGACGCACGAGTTGGTGGTGCCGAGGTCGATGCCGATCACCTCGTTGGCGAACCTGGAACCGGACGACGCGAACGAGCGGCGGAAGAATTCCTGGGGGCCGTTTGTGGCCTCGAAGGCGGCACGCGCGTTGGTGCGCTGCGGGGGGAACGGGCGTGGGAACGGGACGGGAGGAAGGTCAGATTAGGTCCGCGTGACGGTCAAACGCGCGCGGGAGAAATACGGGCGCGCATCGTCCACGCGTCCACGGTCCCGCGCTCAGATCTCGCGGAACGAAGCCACCGTCCAGATCGGCGGTGGCTCCGACGATTCGGGGCCCGTCTATGATCGCGCGCGGCGGGCAGGCCCGATCCGTGACGGGGAAGGTCGCGCGGGCCGCGAGGCGCGCTCGGAGACGTCGCGCGTGAGCCATTCCACCGGTGGAGACGCGGGAACGCGACGGGGAACGAGCCGGGCGCGAAAGGGACGGGCGCTCACCAGCGCGGCGCCGCGGCGGGCGGTCCGTAGCACGCTCTGCAACATCTTTTCCTAACCTTCTCGCTGATTTGCGGAGTCGGTGTGGGCGTCGAGCTTCGGTACGTGGTACCTCGACGACGGTCTTCCTCGGTCACCTGCGCGGTCGACCTGTTCACTCTTCCGCGACGTCACTCCGACGCGGCAACTGTGACCTCCCTCCGTCTTACTCGGTCGACGTTTACCGGAGACAATCGCTTCGCCGCAACCAACCACGTGGACACTTCTTCTTCTCGGACCTTCTCTTCTAAAAGAGTCTATGGGCATTTCAGTCAGGGTTCATTAGACCAAGGCTTCCATATAAATCAGGCGCCGCCGCAAACGAACTGCAACTGCCGGAAAAATCGACCTCGGAGCGCTTTTTCATCATTGCAGAAGGAGGCAGAGGCGCGTTACTGAAGGACCGCCCGCCGCCATGGTTCGGCTCGAGGTGCCCGGGCACGTGTTGCAGCACTTCTGGGACTTGGCGAACATCGATGCCGAGACACGGCGCGAGTCCGCCGTCAACCTGGTGAACGAGCTCAAGCAGGCGCAGGACGAGCACGTACCCGGTGGGGCCGATGATGGAACTTTGATGGGCGGCGGCGGCGGCGGCGACGCGAACGGCGTCGTCGACGGCCCGGCGCTGGAGGGATGCTCGCCCGTGCTGGTGTACGCGCTAAAGCGTCTCGCGCGTGGCCTCGGCTCCGGTCGCTCGGGCGCGCGCCAGGGCTTCGCGCTCGCGCTCACCGCCGCCTTCACGGAGATCCCCCTCGTGTCGCTCCCCGACGGCCTCAAGCTCCTCAAATCCAGCTTGGAGCCAATCACGCAGAGCACCAAGGGTGCCGAGGCGAGGGACATTTTGATGGGCCAGCTCTTCGGAATCGCCGCCCTGGTCCGTGCCATGGCCGCTCGCTTCAAGGGCGGCGACCTGACACTCGAGTCCGTCCTCTCGTTCGGCGCGGCTGTCGCGGAGGAGACGGCTAAGCTCGCGGCTTCCAAGGCGTACTTGGCGGAATCAGCCGCCGCGGTGGTGCTGGAGCTCAAGGCTGCGTTGGGGCCCGGGATGGGTAAGATGTTCGACCGGTCACCCGCGCTCACGAGTTGGATCACCACCCCGGCGAGCAAGGCGGGGCCGGAGGTTGTCCAGCTGTGCATGGAGCTGTGGCCTTACATGCCCAAATCGATCAAGGATGAATGCGAGTGCGTGCCCCAGGGCGGCGTCAAGGCTAAGGACTGGACGGCGGTGTTCCAGCGCGACCGCGTGGAGACCGTGAGGGACGCGTTGATGGAATCGTCCTACGTGCACCCGCGGGTTCATTCAGTGTGGGACGGTCTCATCACGCACGCGGTGGAGGTTCCGGGCGCGGTTGAGACGCTGTGGGACGTGGCTTGCGAGAACGGTCTCTTCGTGTCGGGGTCGCACCAGCGGCGGTACCTCGGGTTCAGGCTGTTCAATACCCTGCTGCCGCTGTGCGAGCCCGAGGCGGTTCCCTCGCTCTTCTCCGACGGGTTCATCCGGTGCCTGCTGAACAACCTCAACAAGGAGGAGAACTACCTGCACGCCGCCGCCGAGGAGTGCCTCGATTCCGTCGTCGCGTACGCGAGGGCGAAGGACACGCCGCAGCAGAAGAGGCTCAGCGTCATCGCCGCGCTTCAACGCCTGGGTCCCAGCCGGTTCGATAAGGTGTCCAAGAGGAACGCGGTACGGGAGCTCATCGGCGGCCTGTCCGTCGACGACGCCTCTGGGTACATGCGCGAGCTCATGGGCATCTTCGTCGCCCCGCCGGCGGATGTAGCCAAGCGAACGGAGGGCGCGCCGGGCGGTGAACTCGTCGGTAACAAGCGCAGGCTCTGGGCGCTGGAACAGGCGGTGGGGTTGTGGCCCAAGCTGCCGGCGGCGAGCCAGGCGACGCTCGTCAAGTTCCTGGTCACGCACGCCTTTTACCGGGCCGACGGCGCGGCTGCGAACGCGGCTGCGGCGCCCAAGAAGGGAAAGAAGAAATCTTCCGGCGGTCTCGTGGAGGAGGCTGGCGTGGCGCCCCTCGCCGAGCCCCTCGACGGCCTGAGGGAGGCGTGCGCGGTGCGGGTATCTAGCCTGCTCGAGAAGAACCTCAAGGCTCAGCGCGCGGCGGCGGCCGGCAAGGAGGACAAGCCGGCTGAGAAGAAGCCCGCCAAGAAGGGCAAAAAAGGGAAGAAGGCGGACGAGGACGAGGACACCGACGGGGACGCGGCGGCGGCCAAGGAACCCCCCGCGGACCTCCTCTCGGTCGCGGCCGATCTTTGCCGCGCGATGGACGCGGCGGGGAGCGGGGGGACGCTCGTGGACGACATGCCGCGTGAGTGCGCCGACGTCCGCGGGGCTCTCTTTGCGGCGCTGGACAAGGTTAAGGATCTTTCACTGGCGGGGGAGAAGGCTGAGGACGCGGGTGCCGCCGCCGCCGCCGCCGTGGCGCCCCTGCTCCGCGTGCTCGCCGTGCTGCAGCTCGGTGACTGGCGCGAGTTCACCCCCGCCATCGAGGACCTGCCGCGCTGCGTCGACGACCTGGTCAACCCCCCCGAGGTCAAGAAGCCGGCCAAGAAGGGAAAAAAATCGAAGAAGGACGAGGAGGAGGACAGCGAGGAGGAGGAGACCCCGAAGCCGATGGACGTGCTCGTGGATATCCTCCTCTCGTTACTGGCGCAGCCCTCGGCGCTGCTGAGGGACGTGGTGGAGCACACGTTCAAGGCTGTGGCTCCCGCGGTGAGTGAGGCGAGCGTCGTCGACATGCTCAGGGTGGTCATGGCCCGCGACGCCGACAACAGAAACGCCGGAGGAGAGGGTTCGGACGATGAGAACGGCGGACCCCTCGGTGAACACGACGAGGATGAAGAAGACGGAGCAGAAGACGAGGAGGATGGCGACTCTGACTCCGAGTCCGACGAGGCACCCGGGGCGAACGGAGCGGCTGCGAACGCCGTGGACCTCGACTTTGGCGGGTCCGACTCTGAATCCGGGGATGAGTCGGAGGATGAGGACGACACCCCGTTGGACGAGAAGAAGGCTGCGGCGATCAAGGCTGCGCTCGTCAAGGCTGGTGCGCTCAAGGAAAACGAGGACGACGAGTCCGATTCCGACTCGGACCCCGCGGACGGCATGGACGACGAGGCCATGTTCGGCATCGACAAGCTCCTCGGCCGGGCGTTCAAGTCCCAGCGCGAGGATATCAACCGCAAGAAGAACCTGGTGCGGGCCACCAGGGACTTTAAGTTCCGCGTGCTCTCCCTCCTCGAGCTGTACGCCAAGTGCCAGCCCGCGTCGCCGTACCTCCCCGGCGCGGCGTTGCCCCTCCTGGGCGCCATGCAGGATGCCCTGGTCGCCGGTACGCCCCAGTCCGCCGCCCTCGCCGAGCGCATCGGCGGCGTGCTCACAAAGTCGGTGTGCCACGCCAAGGACCTCCCGACCGGCGCGGGTGCCGAGCCCGTCGACGCGGATTCGATCGCCGGCGAGCTGAAGCTGGCGATCCGCGCCGCCGCCAAGCCCGCGGGTGCGGGCGGCGACGCTAAGGGTTTCGCCAAGCCCGCCACCGCCGTCGCCATGTACCTGCTCCGCGTGCTGGAGGCTGTGTCCAGGCTGGAGAAGAAGAGCGGCGAGGACGAGGCATCGCCCGATGCGGTCAGTGCCTACCGCGACGCGCTCGAGGCGTTCAGGACCAACAAGCGGTGCCGCATCAAGGCTCCTTTCTTCCAGTCCGCGTTTGAGCGCCACCCGCCGCTCGCCGCCGCGCTCCTCCCCGAACTCGCCGCGCTGCTCAACGCCGGCGCCGACAAGGAATCCAGCCGGGGCGAGTACCTCCGAGCGGAGGGTGCCAAGCTCCTCACCAACGCGCTCTCCCTCGGACGCAGAAGGAGCCCCGCGGTGGGCGTCGCCGCATCGACGCACCGAGCCGTCATCGGGTCCGCCCTCGCCGCAGCCGTGCGGGCTCCCTGTCGCAACAACGCGGCGAGGGCCGAGACGGCTAAGCTTGCGGTGCAGTGCATGGAGGCGTTGGGGCGTCTGTCCCCGGACGCGCCCCTGAGCACCGTGCTGGACGCGGATGACATCTTGGGGGCGGTGACGAAGCAGTTCGCGGTGCCCGGCATGCCCCCCAAGGGTGTCTCTGCGCTCACCCGCGCGTGCACCCTGCTCGGGAAGGTCGCGCCCGAGGCAGTCCCTGGGGAGCCCAAGGAGCCCAAGGAGAACAAGGGTGCGGGCGACAAGAAAAAGGTAGGGAAGAAGGAGGGCGGCAAAGGGGAGAAGCGCAAGGGACCCGACGGCGCCAAGGAAAAGGGCGGTAAGAAGAAGAAGGCCAAGAAGATGAAGAAGGCTGCCTAGACACGTTGTAACTCACGTCTGTGTTGATTTTCACCTTTGCTCAACCTCGACATTTTCGGATTCATTTCGGCCGCCACGAGAGGCTTTTGCCCGAGATCTCGTGCCACGTCCCACATTCTCGACGCGTCGCGTGAGAACTCGCAGGTCATGGCTCAAGCAGCGGCGAACGCGCTTACCAACCTGGCCAGGGCGGCCATGGGCCTCGGCGCGGGCTTCACCGCGGTGAACGCCTCCATCTACGACGGTGCGTCCGCGATTAGATCGCGTGATCCTCCACCCGCCGACGCCTCCTCGGAAAAATTGCCAGATAATCGCCCGAGACACCGCTCCAACCGCCGCCCGCTCCGATCTCTGACCTCGACCCGTTTCCCACTTTCCCCGTGATTCCGCAGTCGACGGAGGTACCGCGGCGGTGATGTTCGACCGCTTCCGGGGTGTCCTGCCCAAGGCGTCGCTGGAGGGCACCCACTTCCTGATCCCGTTCATCCAGAACCCCACCATCTACGACCTTCGCACCCGGCCCAGGTCCATCACGTCCGTCACCGGAACCAAGGATCTGCAGCAGGTGAACCTCACCTTGAGGCTCCTGTTCCGCCCCGACGTGGATCAGCTCCCGGAGATCCACATGACCCGAGGTCCGGACTACGACGAGCGCGTCCTGCCGTCCATCGGCAACGAGGTTCTCAAGGCGACTGTGGCCCAGTACGAGGCTGAGCAGCTGCTCACCATGCGCGCGGAGGTGAGCGACCAGGTGGCCACCGCGCTTCGTAAGCGCGCGGCGGATTTCGGCATCGTCCTGGAGGACGTCGCTTTGACTCACCTCGCGTTCTCGTCGGAGTACAGCAAGGCGATTGAGGCGAAGCAGGTGTCGCAGCAGGACGCTGAGAGGTCCAAGTTCATCGTGCTCAAGTCCGAGCAGGAGCGCGAGGCCGCCATCATCCGCGCGGAGGGTGAATCCGAGTCCGCCAGGCTCATCAGCCAGGCGACCAAGACCGCGGGACCGGCGCTCGTGGAGCTGAGGCGCATCGAGGCGGCGAGGGAGGTTGCGGAGACGCTGTCCAAGTCCAGGAACATCATGTACCTGCCGGGTGGGAACTCCCAGATGCTCCTCGGCCTGAGTGGAAACTGAGGGAGCGGGGGAAACTGAGGAAGCGGGGGAAACTGAGGAAGCGGGGGCGATGGTGTTGGTCTGCGCGCGAGAGTAACAAAAGCAATTAATGTAGTTCAAGCCTTTCTTCGAGTGGGTCGTGACGTCGAGTGTGATTTAATTTCAAAGCTCAAGTGCCGAACTTGTGGCGGTACAGCGGCGCCGGCATTTGCTCCAGCACCTCCTCCCACGGTCTCTCCACCAACAGCGCCTGCCTGGGCGCGAAGTACGAGAGCAACAGGCACGGGTTGTCCAGCGTGGCCACCTTGACGTCGCCGCCGCCGCCCTGCCCGGGGTTACCCCCCCTGGGCTGCAGTTCCGACTTGCCGTCGCCGCCGCCGTGCCCACCCGGCCCCCTCTCCCTCTCCTTCTTCCGCCTCTTCTTCGACGGCGCGGGGGCGTCGACGACGGGCGGCTTACCGAGGTTCATCCTCGCGATCGCCGACGGGGTCTGCGCCAAAAGGACGCTACTACCCGGCGTGGGGTCGAAGCTGAGGTTACAGATCTGTCCGGGGAGTGACGCCATCTCGCGCGGCGCCGACATCCCGGCGGCGGCGAGGGCGGACGACCACGGCGTCAGCTCCTTGCTCTCGACGTCGTAGGTCAGGACCCCGTTGTCTCTCACCGCCAGCGCCAGGATCCCCGACGCGGACAGGGACATCGCGGATACCGGGGGCCAGTACGCGTGGCCGGGTGGCGCGGGGAGCGTCGCGTGCAGCTTGAGGTTATCGAGGCTGTACACGTGGACGCCGGCGACGCGCCTGTGGCCCTTCGTGGTGACCACGGCGAGCCACTGGTTGTCCGCGCTGCAGCACACGTGCGACACGGGGGGGCATCCGATGTCCTCCACCGACACGACCCCTTTGTTCGCGACGGGTTCGGCTCCCTCGTCGCCGGACTTGCGCTTGACCCCGGACTTGGCCGCGCGTTCCAGCGCGATGGCCGCGGAGGAAACCTTGGGAACGTGGGCGGTGAGTCGCGTGGTGGCCTCCCTCGCCTGAAGGTCGATGACATGGACGGTCCCAGAGGCCCCGACGGCGACGAGAACCTTACCGTCGGGGGTGAACACCAGCTGGTGCGCGGCGTTGACACCCTTGGGCGTGTCCTGCTTTTCGATCCGGTACTCGCCGTTCTCCTCGTTGAGAACCAGTTGAAACAGCCGGAGCGCGTGGGTGTCACTCACGGCGATGAACTTACCGTCCGGGGAGATAGCGGAGCACAGCGTCCGTCTACTGCCGCCCAGCTTGGCCCTCACGACGTGCGTGGGCGCCGCCGCGAGCTTCATCATGCCGTCGTGTCCCTTGGTGGAGTCCACCGCCTCGTTCGTCGCGCCCCCCGGCCCGCCGTGCAGACCCTCGCCCAGCCGCCACACGTCCACCCACCTCGAGTGGTCGCACAGGAGCAGGGGCGGGTCGGGGTGGCCAACCTGCGGCTTGACCTCCATCCGCTCGTGCTTCCCGTTGGCATCCGACCCGCCCTTCCGTCCCTTCTTACCGGCGGACTTGCTCGGACCGGTCCACGTGCCTGGACCGGTGAGCGCCAGCGGGGTCCGCTGCGGCACGGACACCACCCGCACCGGGTGCCTCTTGCGAAACGCGTGCGCGGGGTACGCCAGAAGCTGCGCGTCGTTACCTCCCGTGAGCAACACCGACCCCGCGGGCCCGGACGCCATCGCCATCGCCTTGACGTCGTGGGTGTGGGGCCTCTTGCAGACGGTGTACGCCCACGTGTTGTTTTCCTCCTCGATGCGCTCAAACTGCGCAACCTGAGAGTCGATCCCGGAGGCGTACACGAACTTACCGTCGGGGGAGGACGTGACCGCCAGCACGTCCGCCTTGTGCTGCTTGAAGGTGTACAGCTTGGTACCGAACTGACCGTCCCAGAACGTGACGTCGCCCTCGCTGCTGCCGCTCACCAGGGTACCGTCGGGGAGGTAGTCCAGCGCCCACACGCAGAGCTCGTCGCCCTCCTTGCCGTACTTGTTGAGCCTATCCCTGCCCTCCACGGTGATGCGCTCGATCTCGCGCGAGTTGGCCACGTCCCAGACGTGTATGTGCGCCTTGCTGGTGCCCGCCGCGATGTTCACGCCGGATCCGAGCCACGCGAGGGAGAGGCACCGCCCTCCCACGGCGCCGAACCCGCGCCTGTGCTGCACGCCCCGGCCCACGCCCTCGCCGGCCATGACCACGATGAAGCGTACCGCGCCGTCGTCGCACGCCACCGCCACGCGCTGCGGCTGCCCGGGCTTGGGCTTGGGTTCCGCGCAGAGGCACCACACCGATCCCCCGTGCGAGTCCGTCACGCTCCTCGGCCTCAGCGTGTTGAGGTCCCACTCGGTGATTTGGCCGTCGAGCCCGGCGCTCAGTAAAACGCACGGGACACCGCCGCTGAAATCGTCCTCCTCGGCGTCGAAATCGAACGGCGCGCACCACGCCAGCGCGGACACCGCCGCGCCCGTGTGCCCCGGTATCCTCGCGCTGCATCTCCAATCCGTGGTGTCGTAAACTTCAATGTCCCCGGTCTCCCTCGCCAGCGCGACGGTCCCACCGCCGGGGGCCACGGCCAATGCCACCACCGCGGAAGGCTGCCATTCCACGAACCTCGACCTGTGGAGTTCCAACATGGTCACCGTCGAGGATCCCCCACGTGTGTGGATGGTCTGGTACCTGATTTTATGTGGAGGCGGCGGTCACCGCCGCCAAGTTTTGCCCTCAAAATGCCCCAGATCGATTAATTCCATAATTTTGTATATCTGTTTACCCATACAATACGATGTGTGAATTAATTACCCAAACAATAAATAGGACGATTGCTGGGTAGTTTTGAAGGGTCATCATTGCAACCAGTACACACGCGAGTATCGCATTTTGGGGTGCGGGCAGCGGCCGCCGATAGGGTCCGGGAGGGATGGGTTTCGATGCGGTCGCGCTCGTGAGTGGCGGCAAGGACTCCGTCATGGCCGCCATGATGGCTCAGTCGTACGGGCACGACATCGTGGCGCTGGCCAACCTTCTGCCCGCCGATGGGACAATCGAGGAGTTGGATTCGCACTGCTTCCAGACGGTTGGCCACAGGGCGGTGGGCGTGTACCACGAACTGACCGGTCTACCCCTGTTCCGTCGTAAGATCGGTGGCACGTCGGCGCACGTGGAGATGTCCTACGACGTGTGCGACGAGCGCGTCAAGGGGGACGAGGTGGAGGACCTGAGGGCTCTCCTCGCCGCGGTGGTCAGAGAGATGCCGAACGTCAAGGCTGTGACGAGCGGGGCGATCCTCAGCGACTACCAGCGGCTACGGGTGGAAGCCGTGTGCGCTGACTTGGGCCTGGTGAGCCTGGCGTACCTGTGGAGGCAGCCGCAGGGTCTGATGCTGGAGACCATATGCGACTCCGACGTGGACGCCGTGCTGTGCAAGGTTGCCGCCATGGGACTGGTGCCCAAGAGGGACCTCGGCCGAACGTTGGCGGACGCCCGGGAGACGCTGTACACGATCGAACAAACGTACGGGTCGCACTGCTGCGGCGAGGGCGGGGAGTTCGAAACAATCACGATGGACTGCCCGCTGTTCCGCCGCGGCGCACTCAGGTTCGAGGGGACCCCCGAGGTTGTGGTCACGAGCCCAGACCCGTTTGCGCCATCCGCGCACCTCGCCATCGCCGCCGTCGCCGTGGACGTCAAGGACCGACTCATCGAACCGGGGAGGTTGGTGGACGTGGACGATGCGCCACCACCCCCACCACAGACACGACGACGCACCATCGACGCGTTCCAGGAGGTGCTCACCACGGAACAGGGCGTCATCGGTGGCAACCAGAGGCTGACCAAGAGTTGGCGCCGCGCGGGTCCCTCGTTCTGGACCGTCGCCGCCGCGGTGCCGGTGTCCGGACCTACGTTGCCAGTGGGGTCCAAAGAGGAGGCTGCGAGGTCCACGGAGGCGTCACTGCACTTCGCGGAGCTGTCGCTTCGTGAGAACGGGTTGGACTGGAGCGACGTGGCGCTCGTACAGCTGTACGTCCGGGACATGTCGCACTTCTCCGCTGTCAACGAGGCGTACACGCGGGTGGTGCCGTCGACCCAGCCCCCGGCGCGCGCGTGCGTCCAACTGCCCTTACCCGAAGATACACCCGTCGCCCTCGACGTGCTCGTGGGTGTCGGATCCACCGGGTCACCCAGGAAGTCCCTCCACGTGCAGAGCCTGTCGTGCTGGGCGCCGGCGTGCATAGGACCTTACGCCCAGGCCGTGACGCACCTGGGTTTGACTCACATGGCGGGTGTCATAGGCATGGTCCCGGCCACGTTGGACATCATCCGGGGCGAAGCTGACACAGACACGGGCACGACGGAGGCGCGCAGGGCGTGGAGGAGCGCCGCCGCCGTGGCACGAGTCACCGGGTCCACGCTGGGACGGGACTGCCTGTCCTGCACCGTGTACGCAGCCGCGGCTCACGGCGACGGGGACATCCGGATCGCGTCGGACGAGGTGTTCGCCGAGGTGATGCGCGGGGAGGGTTGGCAGGATGACGTGGACGTGCCCGGGGGTCCCAACGCGGCGCAGGCGGGGGTCAGCCGGGGTCCATCGGGCGTCCACCGCAACGGCGCCGACTCCCGGTCGTCCATGGCGGTTGCGGGCGACGGGAGCGGGTTCGGCGCGAGCGAACCGAGGCGGTGGTCGTGGGATCCCCTCGTGACCCACGTCACCGTGCCGGGGCTCCCAAAGGACGCGAGGGTTGAAGTCCAGCCCGTGCTGCTGGACGGCGACGGGCCGGGCGGTCGGGTGGAAGGCGGTGAACCGTGGGACGGCGACGTAACCACCTCGCGGATGGCGGTTCGTTCGACTACTTTCAACGACGGGGACGTCACGTGCGTTTCTCTGTGGCGCGCCGGACGGTTCTGTCGCGCGCACACCGCGTTTCCAAAGTCCGCGGACGACATCGACGCGAGCGCAGTCGGCGCGTTTCGTGCGGTGGTCCGTGCGGTGGAGGAGGCGGGTTTGACCGTCGGCGACATCGGCTGCGCTCGTTTGTTGGTGGCGAGCGACGACGTTCTGGACACCGAGCAGGTGCGTGAGCTCGGGCGTGCGGTGGACCAGTGCTTGGAGGTGCAGTGCGCGGTGGTGCCCGTGCTGCGCGCGAGCTTCGGGTCGGTCGACGACGCCTTCTTGGTCTTAGAAGTGACCGCGGCGTCCTAGCTAGCTAAGAGTTAGCAGCTGTGGAATACCAAGTCAAAAATCGGGAGACCAGCGGGCGAGCGTTTTCTCACACGTTCGCAATCACGATGACCGAGCCCGCGCACACCTCTCTCGCGCCACCGACGCGGACAGATATCGTGTTCCGCGGTTTCGAGTCTCATTCGCCAATCGCGATCTCCCACAGCTCGCCCCGATTCTTCCATCGCCGCTCATGTCGTCGCCCTCCGACGCCGACCTCGATGCCGTTACGTCCCATGCGTCGTATGAGATCGAGGTGACCCTTGCGGACGGACCGGACGGCGCGCCCCTGGCGTCCGGCTACATGGAGCGCGACCCATCGCGCCGCGAGAGCAAGGTGCGCACATCGAAGGGTCCCGTGACCGGTCGACGCGTGCGGCTCAGATCGCCGCGCGGGGAGGAGTCCCTTCGGGTGCCCTCGACCCCGGGCAAAGTACAGTGGCTGAGGGTGAGAATCGGGGGTCTCGAGCTCGAGGGCAAGATATCTCCGCCCCTCCCCGAGTATCACCGCGCGGACGACCCACCGCTCGAGCGTCAGATCGGGTCGATGCGCGCGGACGGCGTCGCCGTGCAGCTTCGGTTCAAGACCGCGGAACGGACGGATAAAACGGTGGAGCCGATCCAGTACGTCCTGTACGACGGAGCCTTCACCGCCGACGAACACGCCACCGACGGTATCGAGGCGATCGAGGCCGCGGGGGAGCTCGTGTACACGCCGGCGAGGGACGTCATCGCCCAGACCCAACCCGCTCCACGCGTCGGTCGCATCACCGACATCTGGATGCCCCAAAAGTTCGAGAAAGGGTCCGAGCACTGGAAAGAGGACGACCCCGACAGGCTCCAGTACGACGGGAGGGGCCGGGAGCGCAACGAGGAGCTCCTGTTCGAGATCAGGCGGGAGACGGAGGCGTGGGAGGCGACCGGCAGGGACAACGCCGTCCTACTCAAAAAGAGACGCGACGTGCGCAGGTGGGACCTCGCGTTGGCCCAGAACCGTCGGTCGATCCTGAAGGACCTGGCCAAGCACGTCACGGAGACGGGCGAGGAAAAGGTCTCCGTCGAGCTGGTGGAGCACGTGAAGGCGACGACGACGTTCCAGAAGCGTAAGACGACCTGCGACCTCGACGTCCGACGCGAAGACGTGCTGCCGTGCGATGAAGGTGACAAGGAGGCGGTGGACTTGATCAAGGAGGACATGTTCGAGTTCCTGGACGAGCTATTGGAGATGAACGCCGGCGAGCTCACTCGGCTGCACGGCGAGATCAACCGCAAGTGCCTTCGATGCACCGAGGGTATCAGGCGCCTGGACCAGGAGCTCGAGGACAGGAGGCAGTGGGACATCGCGGAAAGTGGCGTGGAGACCAGGGACGTGCTGGAGAACGGCATCAGACGCGCGGACATGGAGAGGATGCTCGGCCGCGTCGCCACCACCGCGGATGTCGAGGCGAGCGAGAAGATACCCGCGGCGGACAGGATGAGGATCGTGGGGGGGCACGACGTGGAGCAGTCCCGGCTGATGGGGCATCAGCACTACTTGGGGCAGCTCCCCAAGCCCCTTTACGTCCCTCGTCCCAAGCAGGATCTCCCCGAGGGTGCCGATCAGTACGAACAGAAACTAGCCCGAGGCATGGCTCCTTGAAATGAAAAACTTGTCGTCTGCTCGCCGGTTCGTGTTCAACACCCAATTCTTTCGTCGTCTGAGTCTCAGTTTCAGGACGTCCCGCACCCTCCACCCGTCCGAGATGCCGAAACCCGTCAGTCACGGGCGAAAGAAGAGCAAGAGCCCCTTCGCGGGGGCGACTGGGCTGAAGCGGGCCAATTCGTTGTCGCAGCACCAGAAGGATATGAAGGACAAGCGGAAGAGAATCGAGGAGATATTTGCCGACGCGAAGACGCCCGGCAGCGAGAGCCTCGACGCGGACGAGTTCGGGACGGTCTTGGAGAAGATGGTGGTGGAGGCTGGTGTGACGGAGCCGGTCACACCGAGGGCTGTGGATTGGGTCATGGAGCGCGCGGACAGCACCGGCGATAGCTCCAGTCTCTCCATGGAGGAGATGGAGCGGGGGATGGCCATCTGGGGGGGCTATCTTCAGAAAAAAGATTTCATCGACAGCCTGATGAAGCGATTCGACCACGACGGAGATGACAAGCTGTCGAGGGAGGAGCTCAAGGGATACATAAGCGAGCTCAAGGGTGGGGAGGCGCCGACGGACGCCGAGATGGATTGGATCATCCAGCGATGCGACAAAGGGGACTTTGACACCGACGCGGGTGACGGGCACATCGGCAGAGTGGAGTTGCTCGACGTAGCGGACGAGTGGTGTTACCTGCCGAGGGACGTCAACGGGCCGGTGTCGGACTCGGACGAGGAACTGCTCGACGAGGATGGGGGTTCGGCGGTCGCGGTCACGGGCGGGGGTAAGGGCGGGTGCTGCGTGGTGCAGTGAGCGTAGTGCTAGCTTAATGACGAGTTGGAAAGAATCGATTATCACCAGACGACGCGGGTCCGCCGGTTGGGACGCGGCGCCCGCCTATTTCTTGGGTCGCACCACCACGCTGATCTCCGCACCCTCCGGCGCCTCGTCACCGCCCACGAGGCACTGGCAGGACATGCGCCAGCCCTCCTTCAGCTTGCCGGCCTTGACCTTCTTCAGCTCCGCCTCCGTCTGCTCGGATAGCAGATCGGCTCCCTCCACCACGTCCACGAGGCAGGTGCCGCAGTTGCCCATGCCGCCGCAGTTCATCAGCCTATCCATGCCGCCGTACAGCTGTGCGCCGGTGTCCAGAATCACGTTACGGAGGACGCTGGCGGAGTCCACGGTGGTGGTGAACGCCTCGCCTCCATCGGTAGGGGTGATCGTGACCCTCACCGACGCAGCCTCCACGCGCATCGAGCTGAAGCGCGAGGAAGGGCGGCCGACGGTGCGACGGCGGTTCAGGCGCGCGGTCGAGGGGCGGACCGCGGATGCGGGGGATGCGATCGAAAGCGACATGGACGCTGTGTCGACGTTAGACGGAGGTCACGCTACGGTGCGCTCGGATGAAGTGAGCCACGTCGCCAAAACGATCGTCGCCAAGTTATACCCAAACAAATGTTCTCGATAACACCCAACCACATCGGTGGGCACGGGACAACTCGGAGTCGATGTCACGTGGGATCAACCGCGTCAGCGGCGCCATCTGGCTGCTGCTGCTCGGGCTGGCGCTCGGACTGTCCCCCAGGGTGTCGGCGCGGGCGGGCAGGGAGAGGGTGACCGTCGAG
>Ga0115551_1001408_pt1 | contig 15369 bp, 8 predicted proteins | sample COGITO_mtgs_1103_FD_87179 | JGI IMG/M metagenome (GOLD analysis project Ga0115551, IMG submission 87179) | Pelagic marine microbial communities from North Sea - COGITO_mtgs_110321 | ecosystem: Environmental > Aquatic > Marine > Epipelagic | place: Germany:Helgoland, sampling site Kabeltonne... | reverse complement strand
GTTCGTCCTCCTTGCCCGCCAGCGCCCACCTGGTCTGGATGAAATCTTCCCAGTCGGAGGCGTCCCTCAGGTCGGCGCCCCGCGGAGCCGTGCCTCGTTCTCGACCCGAAAAGTCCCGAGGAGGAACAGCCGGGAGCTTCGAGAAGTCCGTGGATGAAGACCAGGACAGCGTCCCGCCCACACCCACGCAGTCCTTCGCGACTTGTGTCGTGGGTACATTCGTCTTGGCCGGCGGTGTAGGCTCAGGCTCGACATGAGGCATTTCAACCTTGGGTGGGGTTGGGGCAGCCGGCGTCCCCTCGCATTTCACTCGCACCACCAGTGCTCTGGTGGGTTTCTTCGACAGCTTCACCGCGATTGTATTTTCGTCCGCGCCATCGGGTAGCTTGATACGCGCGACGCCTCCTTCTAGGCCCGGTGCCTCGATTACCAGGGTCGACGATGTCGTCTCAATCTCGACGCCGCAGTCCCCAGCGCCAGTCCCTGAAGGCAACGGCACTGTTATCGCGATTATGTCCCCACCCTCCCACGCCGCAGAGCATTGACCCGGTACCTCGGGTTTCGGTCTACCGTCGCCCGTGTCTCTCCACGCGGCTTCCCGCGAGTCCCTGACACGCACCTCCGGCTCGGCGGTCACGCCGTGTTTCAGTCGCATGAACTCAATCTCCCTCGCGATTTTCTCCTCCCGTTCCTTCCGCTCCTCCTCCGTCAGCGGCGCGGCTCGCGCGGCGGTGACCTCGCTCTTATCGAAGTACCACAGCGTCATCGCGTACCTCGGGGCACGTGCGGCCAGAACCTCGTGGGGTACCCTCGCGTTCGACTTGAACAGCACCAGACGTCCCCCGAGCGGCGCCACGTCCGTCAGTCGCACCGGCTTCTCCGTCCCGTCCCCGCCCAGCGTCGCCACGTCCCTCACGCCCTCGGCCACGTCCCGCGCGTCCACGCCATCGTCCACCGACTCGCCTTTTCTCACCCGGGTGTCGAAGCCGTCGACGGCCTCGAGGCTCCTGCCGTCGCAGTCGACGAACCCGGCGGCGTCTCCGCGGAGGCACCGAAACACGCGGAGCTCGCCGCCGTCGCCCTCTTCCCACTCGGGGTTCAGGTACAGCAGCGCGGTCAAAAGTCGGCCGTTCCCGTCGGGGTTGTCCACGTGTCGCACGTACCTCGCGTCGTCGCCCGGGTACACGGTGCACATCGCCTTGGACCTGGAGGATATCGACGCGAGCTCGGAGCCGCGGAGGGCGCCGAGTTCGTTGACCAGGGTGTCCGCGCGCTTCATGGCGGTGGGCAGGGTGCTCCACTTCACGCCCGAGGACAGGCGCTCGGTGCCGTCGAACCACCCGACGTGGTCGCCCCGCACGTCCCTCATGGTGTACTGCGTCGAGTCACCGGCTTTACCCCCCGCGAGGACGCCCGGCGCGAGGTGGCCGTGCTCGTGGGCGCCCTTGATCTCGTCGCGCAGCGATCTGGTGTGCGCGCCCGTGAGGAAGCCGTCGATGACCACGAAGTGCTCGGTCTCCAGCCTGGAGTTGATCTCCGCGAGGCTGTCGTCCATCAGCCACCACCACTCCGCCTTGTCCAGCAGCGAGTACTTGGTGCGCAGGAAGAACAGCTTGTCGCCCCCGGCGGCATCTTCGCCCTCCTCCGACGTTGGGTGCCCACCCGCCGAGGTCTTCTGCTTGCGCCCCATGGCTCGAGGCACGAGGTCGGGATCCGTCCCACGCGCGTACCTCGCACCGATCACCGCCAAGCCGAGTCGGCGACGTCCACTGAGCCCGAACGCGGGGTCTGATGACCACTGAGGCGACCCCGAGGTCTGACGACGCTCCGTTGCCAAAAACGAGTTCGCTCAACTCAAAGTTGACGTTCGGTTCTGTTCACAGTTCGACCCGCGGGACCGAGGGCGGACACCATGGGAGGTCTGTTTGGTGACCGGACCGCGAGCGCCGATAGACTCAACTCGGCGTTCGAGTCGATGTCCGTCAACAATTCGGTGCGTCCACACCCACCCACCGACGCCGTCGCGCCATCCTGGACCGAACCATCGCTGCTAGGGTTGAATGTCACCCGAGTGTCACACGCAGTCGCTTACCCCGCTCACTTACCCAATCCAACCGCAGAACGCACGCGCGAGTGCATCGCAACAGCGCCCTCAGCCATCAACCTCGTCTGTGTCGCGCGAGTTTCCCCGGCTGCTCCAGAAGTCGAGCGCCGAGCTCGCCGAGTTGCTCACGGACAAGGAGGCGTTCGCCCGATTTCTTCACAGCACGGAGGGTGCCCTGGAGGCGAGGGCGTTCACGCGCGAGCTCAGGCTCGAGATCGAGGGCATGTGCAGGGCCAACATAGAGAAGGCGGAGGAGGCGCGGGACCTCAGGAGCCAGATGTCAGTCATCCGATCGTGCGACGCGCAGCCGGTGAAGGACGCGTACGAGGCTGCCAGGAAGAAAGCCGACGCGGTGACGGGCAAGTTCAACCTGGACGAGGCGCTGGCCCGGCTGAAGACACGCGCGCGGGAGACGGACCAGGAGACGGAGAAGCTGGGCGAGGATCTGGTGGCTGGGAAGATACAACCGAGGGAGTTCATCGACAAGTACGTGCCGATGAGGCGTTTATACCACATGGACACGGTGAGAGCCGAGATTGTGGAGCCGGCGCTTGCGTCGCGGCGGCCAAACGGGGGACCCCCGCAGCCGCCCCCTCCGCCTCCCGGGGCTCCCCCGCCGGCGAGCAGGTACGGCGGGATGTAGACGCGCTCGTCGGTGGGTGGACGGCGCGAGTAAGTAAGTAGCAAATCGGTTAGTAAGATTACCAGGGACCGACGCGGGTCATCATTCTATCCTGGACGTTATGAACACGCCCCCTCTCCCGCCTCGAGATATCCTGAGCGTGTCGTCGCAAAACGTGTTACGCAGCACACCCTTCGGTCGAGGCAGGGGTAGTCGCAGCGACGGGGGATCGCCACCCGCCCCGCCCGGCTTCGGCCCGAGCTCCCAGCTCGTGAACGTGACGACCACCTCGCGCCCCTCCGGGTCGTTCGCGGCCACCTCGCCATTCACCCCGATCCTCGCGCCGCCGATCGGCCACGGCAGGTCCACGTCCACGTTGTTCTCCACCCGGCCGTTCGGAATGTCCACCACCTGCTCGTTCGCCACCCCTTTCGCGCCAGTCTCCGTCGACCCCGCGAGCGCGGGGGCAAAGCTGAAGAACACCTTGTACAGCTGCGACGTGATCTGTTGGATGGCGTCCGTGTCTATCACACCCTGCAGAGGGCCCAACCCCGGGGTTCCTTTGTCATCGTTCGTGGAGTACACCAGGCTCCACCTCCCCGATACCTCCCCGAACGGCGTCGACGCGTCCACCCCGGACTCCAAGGCGACGGTGCGATCCAAGATGGTTCGTTTCGTCTGGGTGGCGTCGGCACCCGGCTTGCGACTCGCGGCCACTGCCTGGAGCAGCTCCTTCTTCATCGCGGCCACATCGGAGGATGAGAGCGATGCGGTGGCTACGATGCGCGTGTGGCCACGGCCTCGGCGCCGAAACCTCGCGGGCGAGGGCACCCGGACCGACGTCGACAGCAGCGACGTCGACATGACAAAGAAGTGGGTTCCGAGAGATGTGAAATACGGAATTATTAAAAGTTGCATATGCAAACACAGGCATACGGTGACATCTATCACAGTCCATCACAGGCTTCCAGTCAGGAATCCGAAGGAATTAAGCGAAAACCGCCGGCAAAAAAGCGCTCCAGGCGGCGGCGGCGGATTACACTTCCGAAGAGCGCACCTCGTGGACGCATGAAGAACAAGAAGAAGGCCGCGCGCAAGCGCGAGGAGGCGGAGGCGAGGGCCCGCGGGGACCTCCAGGACGATAGCGACAGCGAGAGCGAGGAGGAGTACGAGGAGGAGCCCGCGCCGAAGCAGAAGAGCGCCTCCAAGAAGAGGAAGGCGGCGGAGGAGGCGGACGAGGATGAGGATGAGGACGACGACTCGGCGGGGGAGGACTCGGAGGAGGAGGTGCCGGAGAACAGGGACAGGCCGCGCGTGAAGGTTGACTTCACCGGCATCAACCAAAAGGAGAAGACGCTCATCCTCAGCAGCCGCGGGGTGACGAGCAGGTACCGACACCTCATGCTCGATTTCTGCACCATGATGCCCAACAGCAAGAAGGACGCCAAGCTGGACACCAAGAACCCGCAGGGCGCGGTGGTGGAGGTAGCGGACATGAAGTCATGCACCGGGGCCATGTTCTTCGAGTGCCGCAAGCGGACCGACTGCTACATGTGGCTCTCCAAGTGCCCGCAAGGTCCGTCGGTTAAGTTTTACGTCGAGAACGTTCACACGATGGCGGAGCTCAAGCTCACGGGGAACCACCTCAAGTTCTCCAGGCCCGTGCTTCACTTCGACGCGTCCTTCGACGGCCAGGCCCACCTGAGGCTCATCAAGGAGATGCTCACGCACACCTTCACCACGCCGTACAGGCACCACAAGCAGAAGCCGTTCATCGACCACATCTTCGCCTTTTACTGGGAAGACGGCCGCGTGTGGTTCCGCAACTACCAGATTGTGCACCCGGAGGGCAAGGAGGTACGGGCGACCGGCATGACCCTCTCCGAGGCTGGGCCCAGGCTCTGCCTCCAACCCATCAAAATCTTTCAGGGTGCCTTTGGGGGCCCGACGCTGTACGAGGACCCGGGGTACGTCTCCCCCAACATCCAGCGGCGGGAGCAGAAGAAGCAGGACATGGGCAAGTACGCGAGGAAGGTGCAGAAAAAGGCTGAGAGGAAGGCGCACGCGAGAATGAACTCTCTCAAGCCGGACGAGCTGGACGGGTGGGCCATGGAGTGATCAGGCGTGCGCGTTCGTTGATAGTCGACCTTTTATACTTCAGTTAACCCTGTGAAATCTCATCGTCGTTCTCATACCGACGAACCACGCGTGGCCCGACGAGTTCGACGTCCAATACATTCTCGTCGTCGTATCGAGGGTGCGAAGATGCCGCCTAAGCGCACGCGTGAGGGAGAGGACAAGGTACCGGCGGACGCGGGCGCGGATGCCGCCGCCGCCGACGCAACAGCGCTTGTCAATCTGAGGGCCGACGCCGACGCGGTTGAGTGCCGCCTCGTGGAGGCCCGCGGCCGAGCGCTGGTGGCGTCGAAGAAGATCGAGAAGGGCGCGGTGTTCATGTCCGAGCGCCCCATCGCGGCGGTGCAGGCGGTGGCCAACCGAGCGGCGTTCGCGTCGTGCGCGCACTGCCTCGCGCCCGTGGGCCTCGGCGCGACGCATCACCTCGCGCTCGCGTGCGGTGCAACCACGCGCCGCGACCTCGTGGCCGCGGTGAGCAGCCCGCAGGGCTGGGGGAGGATCAAGTACGATAAGCCGTCCCTCCCACCTCTCCCTGGGGACAAGGAAGGGGCGCTGGTGCCGTGTCGACGCGCGAGGGGTGGATGCGCCGACGTCTTCTGCACCGCTCGCTGCCGAGCCGACGCCGACGGATGGCACGCGCTCACGTGCGTGGGACACTGCGAGGAAGGGAGCCCGATGTACGAGTTCAGGCGGCACGCCATGCGCACGCATGAGTCCTTCCTGCTGGCGGCGAACGCGACGGCGAGGGCGCTGGCGGATGCAGGCGCGTCGGATGGCGTCGGGGAGGGTGAGAGCGGGTCTCGGTCCGCAGCCGCCGACTTCGATCCAAAGAGGGACGTATCGGCGGCGGCGGCGGCGAATATACGCGCGATCACCGCCCTGTGCGCCCCGAGCGAGCCGTGGTGGGAGGTCGCCGCGAGAGTCGCGGGCGTGGACGACCCGGACGCCGGCTCCGAAGATCCCAAGCGTAAAGCCAAGCGCGAGCGAAGGCTGGAGCGCCGGGCCGAGACGCTGAGGGAACAGATCGAGGACGCGTGGCAGCTCCTGGAGATGTCCTGGGTTCGGATGAGGGGACTGGGTAAGGACGCGGAGACGGGTGAGCCCACGGCGGTGGCGCCGCTGCTCACGTTCGACGCGTTTCACCGGTTGGTGGCCGCGGTGGACAACACCGTGTTGCCGGTTGGTGACGAACACCCGGGAGCCGCGTACGCCAGGAGGGCCGCCGCGGCTGAGGCGGAGCTCGCGGAGAAGGCGTGTGGTGCGTTGGACAAGTGGCTCGCCGCGGTGGAGGACGGCGGGCCGAGCGCGGGTGACGGATCCGACGATGGGTCCGAGGAGGATGAGGATGACAGCTCGGAGGATGACTCTTCAGACGAGTCGGATTCTGACGAGTCAGGTCCGAGCACCCCGGGCAGGTCCGACGAAGACGAGGAGGAGGAAGAGGAAGACGAAGACGAAGACGAAGAGGTTCAAGAGCCTACCGCGACCCGTCGAGCCGATTGGACCGAACGTGGATCCATCGCCGCGGGTCAGGCACCGGGATGCTCGAAGGGAGCCGGGATGCTCGACATCGTGGAGCGAGCGGGCGCGAAACTTCCCCGCCTCGCGGCGCTGGCACTCGCACCCGGACTCGCCCTCGTCAATCACAGCTGCCTGCCGAACTGCCAGCTTGAACTCACGCGGGGTGCCGTCGACGACGACGACGAGAAGGACGAGAAGGACGACGAGAAGACGAAGAAGCCGGAGAGGGGCGCGGACTGCGGCGGCTTGCGCGTGTCGCTGCTCGCGCTGCGCGACATCGCCCCGGGCGAGGAACTCACGGTGGGATACGTGCCATGCACGCAGGATCTGGCGTCGAGGCGCGCGGACCTCGCGGCCAGGCACGGGTTCGTTTGCACCTGCGCCAGGTGCGGGCTCGAGTCCGGCGGTGGGTCCGGCGCGAACCCGTCTTTGGTGGATATGAAACGACTCGCGGACCAGGCGCAGGAGGAGGCCAGGTACGAGGACGCCGAAGCCGCCGCGCGTGTCGTCTTGGAGTCCACGCCGAACGACGGGGACGCGCACCACAAGATCGGTACCGCGATGCTGGGACAAGGGCGATGGGCGGATGCGCACGCGGCGTGGCGCGAGGGAGCGGCGGCGCACCCGGACCACCCGGCGCTCTCGTCGCAACTCGACAAGGACCGCGCGTACGCCCCGGGTGTGCCGGCTTCCGTCGAGATCCCCTCGGGTTTAGGGTTCGAGTCGGTACACGATGCGGGTATATGGGCCACCACTCAGTCCGCCCCGCTGTTGACCGAGGCTGAGTGCGCGGAGTGGGTTCGCGTCGCGGAGAAGGCGGGGGCGGCTCGGGGCGGTTGGACCACGAGCAGGCACTACGCCGTGCCCACCACCGACATACCGGTTCACGCCATCCCACACCTTCTCCCGCTGTGGAACGATTTAATGCGGGACAAACTCGCGCCCTTGCTCGCGTCGATGTGCCCGAGCGAGATGCCGACGCCGTCGAGCGTCAGGGTGCACGACGCGTTTGTGGTTCGGTACGAGTCCGGCGCTCAGCACCACCTGCCGATGCACGTGGACCAGTCCGCGATGTCGGTCACGTTGGCGCTCAACGATGCGGGCGAGTACGACGGGGGTGGGACTGTGTTCGCGGCGCCCGTGGGCGAGACGGTGAGGCCCGGGCGTGGGCACGTCGTCGCGTTCAAGGGTGGGCTTCAGCACGGCGGGTCGCCCGTGACTCGAGGGACGCGGTACATAGTCGCCGCGTTTCTGTTTGCCGAGTGATGGTTCGATCGACGTGTGCTACAATCGCGCTAGCTAGGTTCATATCGCATCGTCCACTGTCATTCGACTCATCGCTATCCCGTCATCGCCCCTACTCCTGCCGGATCGTCTTCTCTGCTCCACGTCGTCTTCGTCGAAGTTGTCCCCTCTCGCTCTGCTGTAATTTCCACCTTCGAGATCTTCGGCTGTGAGGAACCCTACGAAGTACCTGTTGTAAGCTAGCAGAGCGATGCCGAGGGCCAAGCATATGCCCACAATGGTCATGAAGACACTGCGACCTCTATCCGTCGCGTGGCCATCGCCCTTCGCCAGTTTGGGCATGCAGTGGGCCAGATCCGCCAGAGTAGCGTTATTCACCTCCGAGCAGTTCGTTAGGCCGGGGGGCGAAGGCGGTGGGGACGGTACGGGCCCACCATCCGCGACGCACGGCACCGTCCCAGCCACCAGTACAGCCGCAACCACGGCCAGGTAGACACCTTTCATCAGATCCAGTCGTGCGTCGCCTGCGCGCCTCTGTTCTACCGGCCGTGGACCTCTCGTTCGACATCTCGTTAGACGTCGCTCGTTATCTGGAAGCACGTGGGTGACAAAATATTAAGTCGCCTCTTCTCGCCGCACCCCCTCTGAGGCGCACACCACCCACGCGCATACACCCGAGCGCACCGGTACGTCGCATCCCACGATGTTTGCCGCAGCCACGAGGAGGGTGGCGCGTGTGTCGTGCGGCGCCCATCGTGCCCACCGGTTCACCGCACCGATGGGCACCACCGCGCAGGCGACGTCACCATCCTCGGGCTGGATGGGGCGGCCGGAGAGCGACTCTCGGGCCTTCACCGGCGAGGACGCCGAGCGCGGCGACGTGCGCACGCCCGCGGACTCGGATCGGGAGCACTTCCGCGAGAACCCGAGCGTCGCCCTGTGGAGCGAGTGGGGGTTCGACGGGACCCCAGAGGGTGCTCGGGCGTTGTTCACGGAGTGCGTTTCGTCCGCCCGCACCCCGCGAGACGCGGCGTACTGGGCCTATCACGTGGCGAGGAGCTCGTGGTTCCTCGGACAGGGCGCCGCGGGTATCATCGCGTCCTCCCTCGGCGGCTTGGGCGGTCCCTCGGGCGGCGGCGCGCCCCTGGCGGGCGACGGCAGCCTCCGCTCCGGCGTCGCGGCGGGCTCCAGGCTGATGGCCGAGGCGCTCCAGACGTACAGGCAGGATCTCGCGCACATCAACGCCGGGACGTACAAGGCGCCGTACGACATGGACCCCAACCACAGGCAGTTCAACCCCGCGTTCGTGGCGAGCAAGACGGCCAAGTTTCTGTCCGAGGCGGCTTCCACGCTGGAGAAGAGCCGGGCGGCGAAGCGTTCAGAGAATACAGGGGAGCCGGCTGACGCGCCAGAGACGAAGGTGTGGATGGACTCGCCTTTGTACCCGGACTACTACCTGAAGACCTTCCACTGGCAGACGGACGGGTGGCTGTCGTCCAGGTCCGCGGAGGTTTACGAGACGTCCACGGAGACGTTGTTCCTCGGGAGGCAGGACGCCATGCAGAGAACCGCGCTGGTGCCGCTGTCCGAGTGGATGCGGGAGAAGGGCTCGGTGGACGGGGCGGGTGCCAAGTTCCTGGAGCTCGCGTGCGGCACCGGTCGGTTCCTGACGTTCGTGCGGGATAACTACCCCGAGATGGACGTCACCGGGCTGGACCTGTCGCCGTTTTATCTGGCGGAGGCTCGCAAGAACGGCGCGTATTGGGAGAAGCTTCGGCGGCGGAAACAAAGCTCACCCGCCGGGCTGGTGACGGAGACCCTCGCGAGGGTCGGTGGGTTAGCCAAGGCGGCGGGTCTTCCCGTTCCCCCGATGCCGTCCGCGCCTCGAGACGACGCGCGGGACGAGGCTGAGAGGGAGACCCTGGGTGGCTGCGAGTACGTGCAGGCCCAGGCTGAGCAGATGCCGTTCCCCGACGCCTCTTTCGACGCCATCACCTGTGTGTACCTGCTGCACGAACTGCCCGTCGATGCGAGGCGTGAGGTGGCGAAGGAGGCGGCGCGGGTGCTCAAGCCCGGCGGTGTGCTCGTGCTGGCGGACTCCATACAGCTGGGAGACAGGCCGCGGATGGACAAAAACCTGGGCAGGTTCGGCGACTTCAACGAGCCGTACTACAGGTCGTACATCGAGCAGGCGCTGGTGGAGGTTTTCGGGCCGGGGGGTGCGGGCCTAGAGCCGTGGACCAAGGATCTTTGCTCCAGCACCAAGGTTCTGTCGTTCAGAAAGCCGGAGTAATAGTGGCGCGCCCGTGCTATAATTCTTTCACGTTCCCTCCTTTTTGGGGGCGAGTTGTAACTAATTTGACCTCTGCGAGGTATCTTGGCACTCTCCCTCCGCGGATCTAACCCCCGAGCAAGAAGCGAAGCACGCGGTGGTGTACGTCACGCCGTCTTCGCCGCACGCGGGTCTCCACCTGGCGAACTGAGTGCCGTTTCCTGAACCCGACTCTGAACCGAAGGAGCCGAGGCACCGAAAGATGCACTCCGGGTCCTCTCGGCGCCTTTCGCAGCTCCCTTCCGACGTGATCGCGTCCGCATCCACGTCGCGAAGAACGGCGGTGCAGTTGACCCAGCATGCGTTCGCATAGGTGGTGTTAGCGTGGCACATGGGGTTCCAAGGCTCGTCACGGCACTTTACCCTGCAGTCAAAGAGGTGCTCTTCCAAGGACAGTTGCGGAGCGGGCGGCTGGCTCGGCGGCGCAGCCTCGGTGACATTTGAACGCGTGGAAACGACCCGGCAGCTCGCGAAGTCGGCGCGAAGGAGGAGTAGAAGGGTGAGGTAGAGTAGTCGCATACGATGGGTGCGACGCGCGGGTGTCTTTGCGTGCGAAGTTCCAGAGTATGGTTGATGATCAAACATACCTCGTCGTTACAAACGTTTTGATTTTCTCAGATTCAGTTTCACCTGCCAAGACGCCTTCTTGGACGGGGACGCAGCGCTTTGTGCATGGCTAACTTCAGATGGTGCGATGGAGTATTCTTCGATGTCCTCAACTGCATGTCGCCCGAATTTACGAACGGTGCAGTTGAAGCGCACATCCCACCATCTGAAGTTAGATGGATATGCAAGTACAAAGTTCAAAGCGCTGCGTCGCCGACGAAAGTCCCGCGTCGAGGGTCATGATTCAAATCACGCGCTGCTCTGCGACGTGGGCGTCGGGACGTTCGCGTGCATCGTCGACTTGCCTATCGTCCCTTCGCTCGTACCCTGCCCTCCACCCGGTTTCTTGACGGCGATGGCGGCGAGTATGTCCGACAGAGCGACGACCCCTATGGGTCTCCTGGCGTCGTCCACGACCCAGACGCGGTGCACAGCCTTGACGTGCATCGCGTCCATGACCTCGGCGATCGTGGCGGTGGGTTCGCAGGTCACCACGAGCCTCGATCCCTCGTTCGCGAGCGCGGCGCTGAACACGGTCGAATCGGGGTTGTACAGGGATCGGTCGACGATGTCGGGAACCTTGGGGTTGGTGATGCCGTGCGCGTGGAGCAGGTACTCGCCCACGGGCAGCGCGAGGGCACCGTACGCGTCACTCTTCAACGTCATGATATCGGTCTCGGACAGGTTGCCCACGAGCGCGTCGGTGTTCTCGTCGATGATCGCCACCGCCTGCACGTTCGCCCGTTCCATCTCGTAGAAGCAGTCAACGACGGGTGTCGACGCGTTGACGGACACCACGCGGCGGCCGCCTTGGGCGCCGAGTTGCATGGACTGGACGGTGGCGTTCATGACCGTCTGGTCCAATAGGTCCGTGTTGCGGCGGAGGTACATGGCGAGGTCGGACTGCGCGACGATATCGACCACCATGCCCGACGCGTCGATGACTGCGAACCTGTGCGGGCACTGGCGGAGCATGGGAGAGCCGGGTTCGTCGCGGTGTTCCTCTCCTATGTGCATGCAACGACGGAGCGCGTCGGCCAGGGACATGTCCTCGGTGGCGGTGGACCAGACGCCGGTTCCGTCCCATCGCGAGCGAACCTCGACGAGCGGGGTCTTCGAGTACGCCTGGCCGACGGCGGTGAGCGCGGCCATGCGGTCGAGGACGTTCACGTCGCGAGTCGCGGTGGCTGTGCTGTTGACCCGCTCGAGAAAACCGAGGACGAGGTCGCCGCACGAGATGAACGCCTGCGCGTCGTAGTGTTGGTTATCGGCGTGCATGGCGACGAGAGGCGCCGCCTGGACGCGCAGGCTGCTGAGCAGCTCCATCGCCTTGCTGACGGTCTCGTCGGTGCGCAAGACCCCGGGGAGCACGGGTCTGGTTGGTAGCCCAAGAGTTGAGTTCTCAGCCGCGAGCTGCTTGCGCGCGGAGAGGTACGCCGCGAGGTTGGTGCGATCGAGGAGATCCGCGGGGTCCTCGCCCTCGGGGGTGGGTGAGTTGGACATGGTCGGCGGAAGGTGCCGGCTATTATGTGACGACACCCGCTCCTTTTAGGTCAACCGAAGGGGCTCTTGGAAACGGCAAGTCCAAGAAACGGCCGCGACAAGAACGTTGGGATTTCGCAGATCGTTCCGTTTGGCAAAAAAAGTTCGGGACCGTCGCGCTGATGAGCACAACCGGAGGGCGAGCGGGTCGACTGGCGGCGGTCGCGCCACTCCGCACATCTCAGGATCGGTCCAGTGAGCCAGCCATGGTGCACAAGCCGGCACCCCTGAGCATCCTCACCAACATCGAGTCGCAGGTTCCCGGGGGACGTCGATGGGCGGATGCGAGTTTTCACCCCCCCATCCTGGCGACGGTGACGTCCCCGAGGGGTACCGCGTGTGGGTTGGTGTGCCTGCTGCGCGAGATCCCGACCCTCGTCGTGCCGCTCCACATCGTCGGGTCCATCGATGACCTCCCCACGGTCAAGGCGGTGGCACGCGTTCCAATCCACCCCGTCGACGCCTTCGGAAACGAGACCGTCTCGAAAGATACCGCATCCGCGGGGGTGCACGTGGAGCTCAAGATGCACCCGGAGACGCTCCTCTATCACAGCCCGCCGCCGTCCGCGGGTCGTTCCCTGGACCACGACCACCTGGACTACGTCGCCGTCGCCGTCAGGTACCCGTACCCGAAGGAGAGGCTCAGGAGGCTGGAAGATGCCGCCGAGGTGGTCGCGCCGCGAACCCGCGTGACGCTCTTCGCCGCACCCGCCGAGTGGCACGAGCTCAGTACACCAAACGACGCCGATGCACGCGCCCGACGCGCGCAGAAGTACCAGCTCACGTCTGCATCCGCCGCCGCGTGCATCAGCAGCCGCGGGGGTGCGGCGGCGTACGCGGAGGTGATGTGGAGGCCCGGGTGGACCACGTCGAGGAACGCGCTCACCGCCGCGGAGCACGTCGTCGTCCGGCACAACGCGACGCGGCTGCCGAGCGAAGCCGGCGCGCTGGTGATGTCCGCGTCACCGGGGTGGAACGGGTCCGAGCCGTGCGCGGGGCCGGGTGAGTACTGGGCCGGGTTGCGCATGCTCGCGCTGCAGAGGTTAAGGGCGCAGGACGGGGAGGAGGGCGCGGGGGTGATGATCGCGGATATACTTCGCGACGTCGCCGAGCACGAGGCGCAACGGATCGTCCGGGCATCAGTGAAGGCTCTGAGGATGCGACCCGTGGTGGAGGAGCTCATGCGCGACGCGGCGGGGATGTACCCGGGGTCCGGGTCCAGGGGTATGAGGTGTCGCGCCGCCACCGAGGCGCTCCTCGCGGTTGGCAACGAACCGGTCGGCGCCACCGCGCAGGCTGCGCTGATGCACAAAAACAGCGACAGGGAGATTCTGACGGGGAACTCCCCCACACGCGCCGAGAACGGGTCCGCGCACTTGCAGAGGGACATGGAACGATGGACGGAACGGTTCCCGCTGTCCGTGCAACTGGCGGACGCGACGTGCCACGCCTTGGGCTGGCTGGCGCGCGCGGGCATAGGCGACGGCGACGCGGGCCTGGGAACCGGCGACGCGCTATGTCTGAAACTGATGTGGCGCCATCCCAAGTGCGGCGCGCTTCGGGCGAAGGGTCTGTGGGCGCTGAGGATGCGGCTACAGCGCAGGTTGAGCTACCCCGCGGTTGGATCGGACGGACGGACCGGCCTGACGAGGATGGCGGAGGAGGCGAAGAGGGCGCTGGAGGAGCCGGAGGAGGTCGCGCCGGGGCCGGGGCGATCGGCGATGATGAACCAGGCCGCCATGCTGGCGGACCTGTGCCTGCAGAGCGTGCCGGGGTACCCGCCGGAGAAACCCAGACCGCCCATCATCCCCGTGGACGTGACGGATAGGCCGAGGAGCTACTCCAACGACACAGCGCATCTCCTTTAACTCTTATTAGCGTCGTAGAATTGTTTTCGAGGTGAAACTTTTGAAAAAGCTAGCACAGATCTGGACTGCGCGAAGGCGTTCGCGCGCACGATGGCGACGAAAAAGAAGATTTGCACGGCGCTCGTGGTCGATGTGAGTCCGTCGATGCACGCGCACCTTGGCCACGTCGGAGACCACTTGTCGCGGGTGGTTCAGAACCGCATCCTGAACGCGAAGATCGACGAGTTCGCCCTGATTGCCTGCGGATCCGACGACACCAACAACGACGTGCACACCGAGGGCCTGGAGGCTGCGGCGGCGAGTGGCGAGCGTGACTACGAGGAGGAGTATCGCAACATCGCCGTCAAGGTCCCGATGGGGTGCAGCTCGTCGGAGAGCGCGGAGGTTGTCGCGTCGTTGCGGGGGATGGCCGGGAGCGCGCCGTGCGATTACCTCGAGGCGCTGGTGGTCGCTTCGGACATGCTGGTCAACCACCAGCGCGGCGGCGCGTTCCTCCGCAGGATCATGCTCGTCACCGACCTGCGCACGCCGTGCGAGACGGACGACGACTTCATCGGGGACATAGCGAGGGGGATGAGGGCGGTGGACATGCAGCTCACGGTGGCGGTGGTGCGGTGCGAGGAGAGCGAGGACGCCACGACGCGGGCGCAGGAGGAGGAGACCGTGATGGCGAACAAGGAGACCCTGCGTAGGCTGTGCGACCTGCTCAACGAGGGAGCCGTCACGGTCGCCAACCGCTCGTGCATCGAGGACCACGCCGTGGCCCTTCAGGCGGCGCAGGTCAAGACGACCAAGCCGACGACGACGTTCAGAGGCGACTTGGAGTTTACGCCCTGGATGTCTCTGAAGGTTTGGGTGTACAAGAAGGTATCCGAGGCCAAGCCGCCGTCCATGAAGATGTACAGCGACGCCGCGGACGAGACCGCGGGGGACGATCCCACGGTGGGACGCGAGAGGGTGTTCAGGAGCTACGCGGATCCCGACGCGCCGGTGGACGTGGCGCCGGAGATGATGATATCCGCCTACCCGTACGGACCCGCCAACATACCCATCCAGGACGAGGTCAAGGAGCTCATCGCCGCCAGGAACGATAAGGGGATGAAGATATTCGGGTTCACGTCACTGGACCAGGTGCCGCACTGGATGGGCATGGACGAGCCGAGGGTGCTGGTGCCGTGGCCCACCAAGGACGGGAGCCTCGCCGCGGGGATGGCAGCCTCGGCGGGAGCGACGGACAGGGAACATCGCAAGGCGACCGAGGCCATGTCCGCCATGGCGCGCGCGATGCAGCGCAAGGGTCAGGCTGCGTTGGTCCGGGCGGTGTGGACGCAAAACTCGGACAAAGTTTCCTTCGGCGCGCTCACGCCGCACATCACGAAGGAGGGTGATTTTC
>Ga0115551_1001406_pt1 | contig 15375 bp, 15 predicted proteins | sample COGITO_mtgs_1103_FD_87179 | JGI IMG/M metagenome (GOLD analysis project Ga0115551, IMG submission 87179) | Pelagic marine microbial communities from North Sea - COGITO_mtgs_110321 | ecosystem: Environmental > Aquatic > Marine > Epipelagic | place: Germany:Helgoland, sampling site Kabeltonne... | reverse complement strand
TTGCTCAGGTCCACTTAATGGATACCCATGGCCTCAAATTTTACCCGTCCACAAGGCAGTTCTCGGCGGGAATGGAGCAAACCGCCTTTTGGATGACCCCTTTCTATCTCGATTCACTGCTCGAATTTGACCAACGGCTTAGCGCCATTTACGCCGATTTAAAACAAAGAGGAATACTCGACGAGACGCTCATCGTGATTTTTTCAGATCACGCGCAACAGTGGAAAACGGATCTCAGAGTGCCCTTATTAATCCGAACGCCTCAGGCCACCAGTACCGGACGATTCAGTACCAATGTTCAACTGCTGGATATTGCGCCAACCGTAGTGGAGTGGTTAGGTGCCACCCCACCCGACTGGATGCAAGGCGAAAGCCTATTGCACCCCGCCGCTATTGCTCCAAACAGGATGTTAGTCGTCAGTGGTTTTAATGCTGCCATCAGTTCGTCGAAAGATGGCAGAGGTTGGCAGCGGGCAGAAACAACCGGCCGGCCCTTCAGGGAGCGGAACGAGTTTCGCATGATTCACTGCAACGCCAGCGCTGAGGCGCTGTTCCCCGAGTTAGAGCTGGTTTTTACACCCCTTCCGGCCAACCCGACGCCGAGTCGCTGTAACAGTAGCACTCCAGCGCAACGGCTCCAAGATGCCCAAGCGCGACTCAATGCGCTACTGCAACACTCAGACTAAACGGCGCCTGCTATCGCCGCAGTGGGTCTGATCACAACGCGTGGTCTTTGGGTTAGCGGCAGTAGTTGGTTTTGCAAGCCTCTCGGCCTAAGCAACGCCGCGACGTCATTTCTGTCACAATAGTGTTATCGTTCTGTCACAATAGTATTTTACCTGTAGGGGTGCCGCATGCCGCGACTACTGGCCATTGTTTTTGCCTTTTCTTGCGCCACCCTCGTGTCAGGTAAGGCCTTTGCCTATCTAGACCCTGGCACCGGTAGCATGATCCTCCAAGGTGTGATCGCCGGCGTAGCACTCGCCTGGTTCACCATCAAAATATACTGGTACAAGCTCACGTCGTTGTTTGGCAAAAAGCCGCCCGAAAGCCTGCTCGATGATGACGTGAATACTGATGGTGAGGCCTAGCCCATGCCGGTCATTGCGACGAGTCGGCCACTGATATTCGTTGTTGCGCCCCGTCTATGATGCTGCCTAGACCCTAGCGCAATGAATCGCTTGAGTGCCTCTTTCCGCGATCCGAGCGGCTTTGTGTTCTCCCATGACGGTTTTATTTATCGTCAAGTGAACACACGGTATGCGTCCGAGTACGAACAGCTGATGACGTCGGGCCTTTATGACGCGCTGACTGAAAAGCAGTGGTTGATTCGTCATGAAGCAGTTCAAGACCCTTCCGTTAGTGCCGGACCGGACGCCTACAAGCTACTGCGACCAGAACAGATTCCCTATATTTCCTATCCCTATGAATGGTGCTTTAGCCAACTGAAAGACGCGGCGCTACTCACTCTGAAAATAGCGGCAAAGGCACTGCAGCATGACATGATATTAAAAGATGCCTCTGCCTATAACGTGCAGTTCGTAGGTAGCCGACCGCTCTTTATCGACACCCTCTCTTTTGCGCCCTATGTTGAAGGCGAACCGTGGATTGCCTATCGCCAATTTTGTCAGCATTTTTTGGCGCCGCTTGCGCTCATGGCGCATGTTGATGTCAGTGTGGCTAAGTTACTCGTCACACAGATTGATGGCATACCATTACACATCGCCTCTCGCCTCCTGCCGCTAAAAACGCGGCTTAAGTCAGGGCTCTTTAGTCATCTGCACCTGCATGCCAAAACACAACAACGCTTTGCTGACTTTGCTAAAGAAACCACAGCAAATCAGGTGGAAAGCCGCAAACCGCGTATTTCAAAGAAAGCGCTGCGCGCCATTTTAGAAAGCTTGGCAGTGACGATTAACACGCTCCAATGGCGCCCTCCCAAGACCGAATGGGGGGAGTATTATGCGCACACTAATTATTCTTCCGATGCCGCCGACGACAAAGCCAATGTGCTTCGTCAGTTTCTTGAGTCGATAGCATCGCCCTTAAATACGATTCACGATTTAGGCGCTAATACGGGTGTGTATAGCGAAGTCGCCGCCGCACACTGTGTCTATGTAGTGTCACAAGATATCGACCCCATCGCAGTAGAAGCGCAGTACCAAAAACGACGGGCAACAGGCCCCAACAACATACTGCCATTGCTGCAGGACGTGACTGCCCCCAGCCCCGCGATCGGTTGGCGAAACGCTGAGCGTGATGCCTTCACCAAAAGAGCCCATTGCGACGCCGTGCTGGCGCTGGCATTGGTGCATCACTTAGCGATTAGTAATAACACGCCGCTCGCTGACATTGCGGCATTTTTCGCCGATCTGGCACCCTATCTGATCATCGAATTTGTGCCTAAAAGTGATTCGCAAGTCGCACGACTACTGGCGACCCGAGAAGATATTTTTCCTGATTACACAGAATCTGGTTTTGAACGCATTTTTGGGGAGATGTTCGACATTGAGCAAAAGCAAACGGTCTCTGGCAGTGATCGCACGCTGTATCTCATGAAGCGAAGCCTCAACGCTGACAACAGCTAATCAACGTCTTCACCAAGCAGGATAGGCCGTGAAGCGCTCTCGACCTTCAACGCACCGCGGCAAGAACCGGGAGACGGCGCTGTTAGATCCGGCGAGCAGCGATCACCGCTGCTGCAGATCCGGCACCGACGATGGTAGACCAAAGCCGCGTTAGAACCCCCCGACGAGGCCCGGCAAGATCTGCGGCCTCGTCGCGATGGCTGATTTCGTCTTCCTGGCACTGCAGTAGCAACTGCCTGAGAGATTCGTAACGTTCCTGTCCTGCCAGATGGTCTATCTGTTGGCGGTAATGATGATCCACGAAGGTTTCCACGGCTTCTATCGTGGCAAAGACCGCATGCCTGCCAAAAACAGCCGGCAGAGCCCCAGTGAGCCATCCCATTACCCACCAAAGGGGCAGCAATCGAGTCCGCGCAGAGGGCGGCACCGTCTCCTCCATTAAGCGCAAATGGTCACGCTCCGTGGCAATATGCCGTGCCGCAAAATCCCGCACCGATTCGTCGCGCGATATCGCCAAGATGCCGCGATAGATCATAACGGCCCCATACTCACCCGCATGATCTGATCGCAACTCCGCCTGCAGCCACCGTGGCATATCATCCAATGAGGGAATAGTCGAAGCGACCTGCGAAGCGGATAGTGCCTGTCCCTCGGACACAGCACCCAAGGCCGCGCAGGGCTTTACCGTCGCTGAATCCGTGCTGTTGGGTAGTACTGAGGACATGGGGATCGACTTGATTCAAGGGGGGCAAACGATAGCGTAAATAGGCCACCATCACAGGTTACCTGTCAGCAGTGCTGATGCGTGATGTGGGAAACGAGCGTGCGCGCTGCGCGATCGACACTTCCTATGGGAATGCGGCGCATCCCAGTCGGGGCAGCATCCTAGCACTGGCACCCTGCCAGCGAGCGCTATTACTGTGTAACCCTCGGGCCCTGACACATCAGACTATTCGATGATCGGAGGTCACCCAATACGGCGTCTCGGCCAGTCGACTTGGCGCTTGATGACCTTAGGCCGGCCCCCTATGCTCCAGCAGAGCCGCTCGATCACCTCCCACTGTCGAGGGGGGACCAGAGGCTTACGCGGATGGCTCGTCGTTGATATACAGGGATCGCTGCGGCGCCTTAAAAATACGTTCCATCATGGGCTCAAAGAAAGACAATGCATAGCATTGTGCTTCGGGGTCAAACGCCGGGGCATCATATTTTTCGATGAACTCAAGCGTGCGGGCGTAGTGAGGATGGTCTTGGTACTGATCGCGCATATTGCGATCAAGACCCATGTAGTGAAAAAAGTAATACCCTTGAAAAATGCCGTGATGTTTCACCATCCAGTAATTCGCTTCACTCACATAAGGCTCGAGTAATACCGCCGCCACATCTGCATGATTGGCAGGCCCCAGCGTATCGCCAATATCGTGAAGCAACGCGCACACCACGTACTCTTCATCCTTGCCGTCTTGGTGGGCCAGTGTTGCAGTCTGCAAGCAATGGGTTAAGCGATCGACCGGGAAACCGCCAGAATCACCCTTCAGCAGCAACAGATGATCCTTGATGCGGTGAACCACGGTACTCCGAAACTCAGCAAATTCAGCGCCGATGATTTGCCAATCGTCTTGGGTCCCCTCTTTCATATGGTGAAATTGGGCGCGCTGTGGCAGTGCCTCATTCATGACTTTGCCTCCTTATCGGCTTGTTTCGAGAATACTGTGGCGGCTGTGATGCTGCAAGGAGTCGGTTAACATGGCGACGATTCGATTACCAGCAGGCAGTTGACGGCGGGCTGAACACGGTTTCGTAAATTGTTCATGGATCACGCTATATTTGCCATAGTAAACTGTCGACTGGCAGTATTTTGATGACCCAATTGCCCTAGCAACGGTGGCCTTATGGTCGCTAATCGGACAGATAATGAGTGTGGTATTTCATACTCGATACACCCATCAAGGATTGATGAAAAGGATAGAAAAATGAAGAACGTTATTGTTACGCTCAGTATTCTCGCCACGCTCCTCACCGTCGGCTGCGCTTCAACATCAGAAACGGTCCCGACGACGACACCGGACGGCCTTGAGCTCGTGCGAAGCGAAAAGCACAGCGCAGTGTATATCAAGCCCGAAGCCCAACTCGACATTTACAGCGAATTCGCCATCGTGCCTTGCCAGGTGGCGTTTCGGAAAAATTGGCAGCGTGACTACAATTCGTCACATAGGAGCAGTGGCCAGCAGATCAAAGATCGTGATATCGATCGAATCAAACGCGAGCTGGGCGAGGAGTGCACCGCATTCTTCACCGATGCACTCAGCGAGGAGCCCCCTTACAATTTAGTGGCAGAGTGGCAGGAAGGTCAGGACGTGTTACTGATCCGCCCCAACATCGTCAATCTCAACATCACCAGCCCAGATGTTAGTAGCCCGAGCATGACGCGCTCCTATTCCGCCTCGGCCGGTTCCATGACGTTATATTTGGAGCTTATCGACGCTGAGACTTCTGAGGTGCTTGTGCGCGCTTACGATAGCAAGGCCGATCCCGATTCTTTCGTCAACTACGCGAATAAAATTACCAATCGGCAGGCGGCGGATCGCATGCTTCAGAATTGGGCAACGCGACTTCGCGAAGCGATGGATGCGGTATTGAGGTCGCCTGCCTCTGAGGCATGAAGCACCTGTTAAGAATACTGCTGGGTGGGTTTGTTGTCGCAATTGCCCTCATTTGGGCATTACCACGATGGGCACCCGCCCAAGCAGTGCACTGGATAGCGCCTGATAACCTTGGTTTAACGGGGGTATTCGCCCCCAACCAAAGGTTATCGGCGTTATCACTCATTCCCGTTGGCGCGGCGCCCGAACATGTGGCCTGTGACAACACTGACTCCCTCTATACCAGCCTTGATGGCGGACAAGTGCTCTATCGCCCAGTAGAAGCGGTGGACTGGCAGGTCCTCGGTAACACAGGGGGGCGTCCTCTCGGCCTAAGAAGCGATGAAAACGGCGGGCTGTTAATTGCCGACGCCATTAAAGGCCTGTTACACATGGATGCAACCGGGCAGGTCACAACGATTGCCGATTCCCTGGACGGTCAGGCGCTGAAATTTGTCGATGACCTCGACATCGATGACCGAGGCCGTATCTACTTCTCTGACGCCTCCCAACGCTTCGACTACTCGCAGGTCGCGCTTGATTTCTTTGAGGGGAGCCAAACCGGCCGGCTACTGCGATTTGATCCCGCCACTCAAGACATCGAGATTCTGATCAATGGTTTATTTTTTGCCAACGGCGTGACACTAGGGCCCAACGGTGACTACGTTCTGGTCAATGAGACCGGGCTGGGACGAGTCCATCGACTGTGGCTGAAAGGGGAACGTGCCGGGCAACGCGACATTTTTATCGATCAACTCCCCGGTACACCTGACAACATTCGTTTCGATGGCGAGGAGACATTCTGGATTGCGATGCCCTCACTAAGAGCCAGCCTAGATGACATTGCTCCGTGGCCCAGGTTACGCGCGCTATTGTCTTTCTTACCGATTCATCTTCTTGAGGCGGCCGCTGAACCGGCGAGCTTTATTATCGGTGTCAATTTACAAGGTGAGGTGATCCACAATCTGCAGGATCAAGGGAATGCCTTTCATTACATTACCGGCGTGACTCCCTGTGGTGACTCACTCTATCTCGGTAGCCTGCGCACCGATGAGATTGGTTTGTTGCCCATCCCCTGACAAGGTGCTGCCCATGCAAAACAAAAGCCAAATTGAGTTCTGGAATGGCGACACAGGTCGCAACTGGGTCGCGCATGACGCACTAATGGAAGCAATGCTCCAACCCATTGGCGAGGCGATACTGGACGTATTCCGTTTCGAGCCTAACGCGCGAGCGCTCGACATTGGCTGTGGCTGTGGCCACCCCACACTCAGCCTGGCAGAGCGGATCGGGGCTGGCGGATCCGTCACCGGCGTCGATATCTCTGCGCCCATGCTGGCTGTGGCACATGATCTCACCGTAACGAGTGCACCTGATCGGGCTCGTGTTGATTTTCTGGAAGTTGACGCACAAGTGCATCCCTTCGAGCCCGCCAGTGTCGAACACGTGTTCTCTCGCTTTGGCGTCATGTTTTTCGAAGACCCCGTCGCCGCTTTTCATAACCTTCATGCTGCCCTGATCGCCTCGGGCACGCTGGCATTTTGCTGCTGGCAATCGCGAACGGTGAACCCCTTTATGACGGTGCCCGCGCAAGCAGCGCTGGAATTGCTACCTCCCCCTCCTGAAATGCCGCCCAACGCACCGGGGCCCTTTGCTTTTGCGGAGCCCGATTATGTTCACTCCATTTTGTCCCAAGCAGGATTCAGCGATATCAGTATCACGCCCTTGCGTCACGCTTTAGTATTTGGCGCTGGGTTGTCACTCACTGAGATCGTGGAGCACCTCGTGAACATTGGCCCCATTGCGCAATTGGTGCGCGACGCGCCGGAGGCCCTACAGCAGCCGGTTCGCGACCGCGTGGCTAACGCGCTTAAGCCGTTTTTCACCGACCGCGGCGGTATCAACCTGGAAGGCCAATTTTGGCAGGTCACGGCTAACGCCTGAGCCAGCGGCAGGGTATTGAACGTGACTGTGCCCGTAACTACCTGCCCTTACGGCGTGACAGCTCGACACCCAGATGCTCGGCGCGCTGCCAATCACTGGGTTTTCAGGTCGCAGGAGAACTCACGCTGCACAGACTCATGGCATAATGCATGTCGGTTTATAGGGCGACGTTTTATTCGCGCTCTTGGTTACCCCCCCTTTTCCCTCACTCATTATCACTTATAGGATCTTCTCATGGATACGCACTCTCTCTTCTCGCTAGCAGGCCGAACTGCTTTGGTCACCGGTGGCTCTCGCGGCATTGGCAAAATGATTGCCACTGGGTTCATTGCTCAAGGTGCCAAGGTTTACATCTCCAGTCGTAAGGCGGATGTTTGCGAGGCAGTCGCCGCTGAATTGGGTCCTAACTGCATTGCAGTGCCAGAAGACATCTCGACCGTAGAAGGCTGTAAAGCCCTCGCCGCCACCATGGCTGACAAAGAAGACGGTATCGATATTCTGGTCAACAATGCCGGCGCTGCCTGGGGCGAGGCGTTTGAAACCTTCCCCGAATCGGCATGGGATAAAGTGATGGATCTCAATGTGAAATCCATTTTTTTCCTGACCCAAGCCTTACATGGCTTACTCAAAGCCGGCGCCTCTGCCGAGCAGCCCGCTAAGGTCATCAATATCGCCTCCATCGATGGCTTACGACTCAACACCTGGGAAACCTACAGCTACCAAACCTCCAAAGCGGCGGTGATTCAGCTCACGCGTCGTCTTGCCGCTCGTCTGGTCAAGGATGGCATTTTAGTGACCGGCATTGCCCCTGGGGCTTTTGCATCCAACATGAATAAGGCGGCGCGAGACCTTGGAGACACCGTCGGCAAACACGTGCCTTCAGGTCGCATTGGTAACGACGAGGACATGGCGGGCGTGGCTATTTATTTAGCGGCACGGTCCGGCAACTATGTGGTCGGTGAAACAATCGCCGTTGATGGCGGCATCGTCCATGCGTATCTGACCGATGCCTGGGAGGTGGATCCCTCAGGCCACTGATCTGCCACCACAAACTGCGTTAAAAAGGCGGGCAAACTGCCCGCCTAGATTCACTGCTAAGAATTCGTCGTCGACAACGCAGTATTGACAATAGCCCCGCTCCATCATCGTTTGACCGACACAGCACTCACTCTTTTTCGTAGAGCGACTCCATCATCTGATCGATGGTAAAAGTGGCCGGTCGTTGTCTTGGAGGATACACCTTGAGTGATGCCATAAAACCCTGCAACGCGACTCTCGCAATCGCAATTCGGGGTAAGGCAACCCGCACCCACCAATCGTTATACGTATTCGAGTTTTGATCGGCGCGCTCAAACGGATCACGGCGCAAATGAAATACCTTGGGAATTCTGAGGGTATCAAACTGTTCACGCCATACATCAAATTCCTTGGCCCGCTGCTCAGCAAAAACCACCTTCCAATCGCCCACCCGCATGGCGGTGAGCAGGCCGTCGTCGCTCCAGTAATAAAACGTGTCACGCGGGCCGTTAGTAGCTTGGCCGGTGAGATACGGCAAAAAATCGTACCCGTCGAGATGATTGTGATAATCCCGACCATTGATGGTGGCACCTGCCTTTAATTCCTCGGTAATGGTGGGTCGACCCACTGCTGACAGTAACGTCGGCACCCAATCTTCGTGCGACATGATGTCATTAAAAATCGTGCCCGCTGCAATCTTGTTTGGCCAGCGGATCATCGCGGGGACCCTAAAGCCGCCTTCCCAGTTAGTGTTTTTTTCACTGCGGAAGGGAGTGATAGCCGCATCGGGCCACGTATTAAAATGAGGCCCATTGTCCGTGCTGTAGAGAACGATGGTGTTATCAGCGATACCCAACTCATCGAGCTGATCGAGCATCCGCCCCACTAGGTTGTCATGTCCCACCATGGCATCGTTATAAAAACCTTGCCCTGATAGCCCAACTTCTTCCTCCGGGGTATGGGTATGGAAATGCATTCGTGTCGAATTAAGCCAAACAAAAAAGGGCTTTTCGTCGGCCGCAGCCCGATTAATAAACTGCTGCGCGCCCTCTAAAAACTCGAGATCCACTGTTTCCATTCGTTTTCGGTTTAACGGGCCGGTATCCGTGACACGCCCGTCTGCAAAGCTATGCACCACGCCACGCGGACCAAACATTTTTTTAAAGGCAGGGGTCTTAGGGTAATCAGGATCCTCGGGCTCTTCTTCTGCGTTTAAGTGATAGAGATTGCCAAAAAACTCATCAAAGCCATGCTCTGTCGGCAAAAATTCATTTCGATCACCCAGATGGTTTTTGCCAAACTGACCGGTGGCATAACCCTGCTCCTTAAGCAGGGTCGCGAGAGTGACGTCTTGGGGTTGAATGCCCATATCTGAACCGGGAATTCCCACCTTCGTCAGGCCGGTACGAATGGGCGACTGGCCGGTAATAAAAGCAGAACGGCCCGCGGTACAACTTTGCTGACCGTAGTAGTCGGTGAACTTCGCCCCTTCATTGGCAATGCGATCAATATTAGGCGTCTGATAACCCATCATCCCCATATTGTTAGTGGAGAGGTTCCAAAACCCAATATCATCGCCCCAAATCACCAAGATATTGGGTTGCTCAACTGCCGATACCCATGGACTCAGGAGCCAGAAACACCCGGCTACCAGCAGAGTTCTTATACGGTACATGCGCTTTCCCTTCTGCTTTTTTATGAATTGTTAGGGGCCGTAGCTTACCGTAATGCCAGTCATTTTTCGATTCAAGTCCACGCCAGACAACACCTCTCAAAGCCCCTATAGTGTCGTCTGTGTAGAGGAAAGAACATGCCGCCAATAACATTCAACGGTCAACCGATCACACCTGGAAAGGTGGTTTGCATTGGTAAGAACTACGCCGCTCATATTGAAGAGATGGCGTCAGTGCCCGCCGATGACATGGTGGTTTTTATGAAACCCGCCACCTCGATTGGGCAACAACTCATGTCCGTTATGGATGAGCCCCTGCACTATGAGGGGGAGATTTGCCTCATGATGCTCGATGGCCAAGTCGCCGGTGTCGGTTTCGGTTTGGACCTCACGAAGCGTGCAACACAGGCCAAGCTCAAAGCCGCAGGGCTGCCTTGGGAACGCAGTAAAGCCTTTACCGGGTCCGCGCTATTTAGCGACTTTGTGCCCGCCCCTGAGGCATTAGATCGACTGGGTATCGAGCTCCAGGTTGATGGCAGTTTGCGACAAAAGGGGGACGTTAGCCTCATGCTCTATCCCCCTCCGATTATCTTGCAAGAGCTGAATCAATTTTTACTGCTGCAAGACTACGATATCGTGATGACAGGGACGCCGGCCGGGGTCGGCATGGTGCAGGCAGGAGAGTGCTTTAGGGGGCGGATACTCGACGGTGAACAGGAGCTGGTGGCCGCAGAGTGGACCGCTGTCTAACGCCGGCTTGAGGGCGGCCTAGCCGTTTATAACCCGCGGCAAACAGCCTTTACTTTTCGGGTTCCGTGATTGTCATATGCACCATTTTTCAGTACGGTCTACAAAACCAGTGAGTGAGGCCCATGCAAGCGATTCTCAAGCTGGACGTATCAGGCCAACCGCGAGGGTGGCTAACACTCAACGAAGCGATCACCGCCTACGCTCGTGGCGGTGTTCTCTATGGCATTGGTGAGTCCTTAGACCCGATTTTTGGGGGTATTCAGCGTCTCACCGGCATTCGATCTGAGATCGTACTGCAGCCGATTATTGCCCTCGAAGGCAGGGTGCTGAATCATTTCACGCCGCCGCTGTGTAACCGCACCCTGTTCCGCCGTGATGATCACCGCTGTCTCTATTGTGGCAGTCAGTTTCGGCGCAGTGAATTGACTCGGGATCATGTGGTACCGATCTCGCGTGGCGGGACCAACAAATGGGAAAACGTCGTCGCCGCCTGTAAGCGCTGCAACTGGCTGAAGGACTGTCAAACTCCCGAGGAGGCGTCGATGCCGCTGCTGGCGGTCCCCTTTAAACCCAACACTTATGAATGGCACTACCTCGCTAAAGAGCGCGTGCTCGCTGATCAGATGGCATATCTTTCTCAGCAATTTAAAGCCAAACGAGACTGGGCGAACTGATCCGCGTCCGCAAACAGCAGCCATGTGGGCGGCTCAGTGTCTACTGGTCACCACGAGGGCGGGCGCATTGTTAACGGGGTTGATCGGCGCACGTCCGGATCACCTAGGATAAAGGTTGATGGAGACAAACGGCTCATCGTGTACAGTAAGCCGCGCCACCCTCATCAGCACTAACCATCGCGCAAGTAGCCGCACCGTACCGTGTCCTCAAATATGATTATTACGCTGATCGGCATGCCCGGCTGTGGCAAGAGTACCGTCGGAAGGGTGTTATCGGAGCAGCTGGGGCTCGATCTACTCGATACCGATGCGCTGATAGAGGCGCAGGAGCAGCAGACGCTACAACAAATTGTAGACGATCGCGGCAACACCGCTTTTCGTGCCATCGAAGAACAGGTCTTAACCACTATGCCATTGTCTCCCTCCGTCATTTCAACGGGGGGCTCTGTGGTCTATAGCGAAAAAATTATGGCGCGGCTATCCACGACCTCATTAGTGGTGTACTTGCGAGCACGCTTTGAGACCATTGAGTATCGGGTGTCGCTCGCCCCCCATCGAGGTATTGCAGCAGAGGGCCAGCAAACCCTGAGTGACCTGTATGCAGAGCGCATTCCGTTATATGAGCGTTATGGTGAAGTGGTCATCGATTGTGACGATGACACGCCGGAATCCATTGCCGACACGCTGGCAAAAACCGTCGCGCAAGCCCGCACGAAAGGCAGTGCCTAGACCATCAGGCAAGTCACTACCGAGCCCCTCATCAAAATCATCGTAGAGACCATGAGCGTGACTCCTGCAGATCGCGAGCGCTCAACACCCCGGTATCCATCGCGAGGTCGGCCACGGAGGTCATCACAACGGACAGGCCAAGGCGCTCGCCAGCACAGTGGAGCATTGGACGGCCCATACCACCCAGCTGATCATGACACCCACTCGCGCCATTGCCCCGGTGAATCGATGCCAAGCGTCCTCTGATATACGAGCCCCGCAAGCACCCATGATGGCGCAAGGCTTCCTCCCTCCTCCTCCTCCTCATCATCATGACCGAGCCAACTTTTTCAGAAGCATCAAACAGCATCCCGTTAAAAATCGATCAAAACACACCATGAGACGACTTAAACAGCGCGTGCCCTTAGCGCGATTAGTTATGTGGGCTATGTTGTCTCAGACCAAAAAAATACTTGTGGCAATCGGATTACTGCGTTGTCATACCGCTAATCAGCCCAAGGCTGACCTTTTGTTCAAAATCATCGGGGGGTGATTTATGGGTGAGAGAGAGACAACCGTCATGACCGAAGAGCCGTCAGATGAGTTCTTTGAGCAGGCTCTTGACGAGCTACAGGACGACGACCTCAGTGACTTCGTTTTAGCTGATACCGCAACCGAGAAAGCGCTCAAAGCATCCAAGCGGCGGCGGGCCGAAAAGCGCCTTGAAATACTGCGCTTGCGGGAAGAGCTAGGTGACTATGATCTCGACTATGACTTCGACTAGCACTTGGTCAAGCACTTGGTTTTGCAATCGGCCCAGTACTTGACCCAGTACTTGACCCAGTACTTGGCCCAGCACAGAGCCGAATCGGCTAATGGCTCAGTCAGCCGTTAGGTTGAGCACTAGGAGGGTCATCGCGAATTTCCTGCTGCCACTCAAAGACGTTCAGCTCGATAAACACAAAGGCAAATAGCCAGAGCGCGGCGTCCCAGAAATCGAGGAAGTTACCCTTAAAGCCCCAAAAAATGGCAGCGACGATGAGCGTTGTGTACAGCACGACTTTGACGCTCTTCCAACTGTGTACTGCGAATCGAGAAATCTCGTCCCATCGTGTCAGCACTCTGACATCGATCTCGAGCAACACCACCACTAAGATCCATGCCCCAGAATTGATCACATCGACCAGTGCTAATCGCTGCGCGGCCACTAAGCCAGCAGGCGCCGCCAGAACATGCTCCAACCCGGATACCCTTCTCGTATCAGCTCCCAACTGAGCACAGTTATCGACGGTCAGCGGGATAAACTCATCGAGCTTGAGCATCACCACCCAGTTATCCGAAACCAGGCTACACGCTGTCTGCGTCATCGGCAGGCTAGACAGCAAGGTTCTCCACTCGGCGATATACCCTAAAAAAGCCAAACAAATAGCCAGCGTACACAGCATGCGCACGGCGTGAATGACAAACCGGAGCAGTCCCCTCAAGCGATGGTCTGGTATCACCGCGGTCTCGGCTTCAAATAGCAGCAGTAAAATCACCCATGCAACGGTATCCAGCGTCGCGGAAAATAACTGGACGCCCATGACGGCGCTGTCATCCGCCTCGAGTGCAAATTGAGCACTGGTCAGCTCTTCGGCTAAAAAAAACCAAATATTGAGCGACAGCATGGCGTAAACAAAATACTTCACCCACCGATAGAGTTGATAAGGCACCACTGACTCACTCATACGCCATCGCACACTTCAATATTTTGATTCATGTGTGCTCGGATCACACTTGGAGCAATAGATGCTCACGCTCCCAAGAACTGATGACGCGATTAAACTCCTCAAACTCATCGAGCTTCACAGCTGCATAGGCGCGCATAAACAGCTCACCAATCATTGCCTGTAACTCGGGGGTGTCATTGAGCTTACGCACGCCCTCCTCCAAGGTCCGCGCCACGCCGACACTATCCTCATTGGCAGTGCCTTGGTGCGGTGCCGTCGGCTGTAAATGCTGACGCATGCCTAACAAGCCGCTGGCGAGCGTTGCCGTGATCGCCAAGTAAGGATTCGCATCAACACCGGGAAAGCGATTTTCAATGCGCAAATTCGCGGCATCAGAATTGGGCACCCGAAACGCCGTCGTGCGATTATCAAATCCCCAGCTCAAATTAATCGGGGCAGAAATATCCGGCGCCAAACGACGATAGGAGTTGACGTTAGGCGCATAGAAGCTAATCAGCTCGGGCGTGTAGCGCTGCAAACCAGCCATATACTCCATCATCGCCTGACTCGGCTTACCGTCGGGCGTGGTGAAAATATTTTTGCCGGTTTCTAGGTCAAGCACACTTTGATGCAAATGCAGTGCTGATCCGGGCTCGCGCTGCATCGGCTTGGCCATAAAGGTGGCGTACATGCCGTAGCGTTGAGCCGTCTCACGCACCGTGCGCTTAAAGACGAAGACCTGATCGGCCATGGCTAAGGGATCACCATGGTTAAAGTTGATCTCGAGCTGGGCAGCACCGTTTTCGTGTATCAGCGTATCGACATCGAGTTTTTGTTGATCGGCAAAGTCGTACATGTCTTCAACGAAGTCTTCAAATTCAGCGACGGCATCAATGCTGTAAGAGAGTCTTGCCACCTCACGTCTACCGGATCGGCCCTTGGGTGGTATCAGCTCATAATCAGGGTCGGTATTTTTATGGACCAGAAAAAATTCCACCTCGGGCGCGACGACTGGCTTTAATCCCGCTTCTTCGTAGAGACCGAGCACATAGCGCAGTACGTTTCTGGTGGATAAGGGGTGTGGTTCACCATCGGTTTTATAGCAGTCTGCAATCACCTGCGCCGTGGGCTCGCGACCCCAAGGCACCATGCGCAGCGTGCTCGCATCGGGACGCAGCAACATATCGGTATCGGTCGGCTCGACAAAGTCCCAGTGGTCGTCGGTGTACTCGCCCGTCACCGTCTGCACCATAATCGATTCGGGCAACTTGATTTCTCGGTTGGCAATAAACTGATGCGCCGGAATAAATTTACCGCGCGCGTTGCCGGTCATGTCCGGTACGAGGCATTCCACCTCAGAAATATTGTGCTCTTTGATCCACGCTTCGATCGTGGCCATATCGGCTGGCGGTACTTGAGAAGCATCAAAATTACCGTCTGGGGCGTACGCTCCAGCCGTATTGGAATCGATATCTTGGTTCGGTTGACTCATAAAGCCCCGCGGACAAAAAAACAAGGACCTAGTATCGGATGGCGCCGTCATGCCGGCAAGAGGCATAATGCCACCCATGATGCGCAAGCTTTCACAACCCCTGCCCGCCGAATACCCTCCTAGCTGGTACGCCCATTCAGCACCCTTACTGGCACCGTTTGCTCCGCTTGAGGGCGATG
>Ga0115551_1001401_pt1 | contig 15416 bp, 9 predicted proteins | sample COGITO_mtgs_1103_FD_87179 | JGI IMG/M metagenome (GOLD analysis project Ga0115551, IMG submission 87179) | Pelagic marine microbial communities from North Sea - COGITO_mtgs_110321 | ecosystem: Environmental > Aquatic > Marine > Epipelagic | place: Germany:Helgoland, sampling site Kabeltonne... | reverse complement strand
CGCGGACGGCTTGCCCCCCGCCTCGGCTTCATCTCCCGGGACGCTCTGGTACTTACCCATGGACTGTTCCACAGGCGGATCCTCCAGCGTGAGCACGATGATCGCCGCGAGCACGAACCCCGGGATGCCCAGCACCCCGAAGACCCCTCTCCATCCCAGCGAGTCGATGAGCATCCCGCCGATGAAGTTGGCGGCGGCGGCGCCGACGGCGAGGCCTAGCTGCTGCATGGCCATCGCGCTGGCTCGTTGGCCCGGGCCGTACATGACCGCGATGAGTGACTGCGCCGCGGGGGTGCACCCGGCTTCTCCCAGCCCGATCCCGACCCGCAGGAAGCACAGCTGCGTGGTATTCTGGGAGAGGCCGCTCAAGGACGTGAGCGTGGACCACACGATGAGCGAGACCGCCAGGAGGTACTTGCGCCCGCACATGTCCGCTATGCGCGCCAACGGAATCGTGGCGATCGCGTAGATGAACACGAACGCGGCGCCGTTGAGCATGCCCGCGTCCGCGTCCGTCATGTTAAACTCGGGAGATATCTTTGGCAGCAAGATCGCCGGTATGTTCCGGTCGGTGGTCTGCAGCGTGGCGATGAGGAAGAGCAGGAAGAGGACGTATCGGCGGTACCACTTGTTCGGGTAACACGTCTTGAAGTCCTCCACGCCGCTCGAAGTCCCATCTCCATCCCCCACGAGGCCCGCCCCCTCGTCCGGCTCTCCCATCCCGACGCCCATGTCCCTCGGACCGCGCCTTCCGTTATGCTCGGTCCGTCGAACTGTGAATCGCCAAAACTTCAACACCCCAGTTCAGACGACGGTATTTCTCGCGATGTGCACTGACAGTTAGTCCGACATTTATGTAAAATACAACGTCGAGTAAATAAACCGCCGCGCGGCCCCACGAAAAATCGGGCGAAAAAGGAAAAAAGGTCCCCACTCCGAGTCAGCGCATTCATTCATTGATTGCAGACGAGATGATGACCTACGACAACGAGTTCCTCGAGGGTTTGGTGAAGAGCGGGACGATGATCCTGATCAGCGAGATTGGCGATAAGACCTTCTTCATCGCCGCCATCATGGCCATGCGCCACTCGCGCCTCACGGTACGCCCCGTCCCGCCGATCCCCGCGGAGTTCACTCGCCTTCCACTAGGGTTGTCGGCTGACCGTCCCCGCTTCCGTTCCCCCGTCCCCATCGACTCCACAGGTCTTCACTGGCGCCATCGGAGCGCTCGGCGTGATGACCGCACTATCCGCGGCGATGGGATGGGCCGCGCCCAACCTGGTGAGTCCCACTCCACCTTCACACCCCAACGAACCTTCATCCACCAATCAAACGACGCACGCAATCCGAAAAACGAGTTCGTCTAGCACACACACACGCGCGTCGTCTCACCCACCCGTGAATCCCTCGTCACCCGCAGATATCCAAGGAGATCACGCACTACCTCGCCGTCGGCCTCTTCTTCTTCTTCGGCCTTCGCTCGCTGTACGAGTCGATCTTCGCGTGGGACGGCGGCGGCGACGAGCTGGCGGAGACTGAGGCGGAGCTCGCCGACGCCGACAAGAAGAAAAAGTCGACGAAGAAGAAGAAGAAGGGCGCCTTGCTCTCGCCGGTGCTCGTGGAGACGTTCATCATCACGTTCCTCGCGGAGTGGGGCGATCGCTCGCAGATCGCGACGATCGGCCTGGCGGCGAGCAGCGACCCGGTTGGCGTGACCATCGGAGGCGTGGTGGGTCACGCGGTGTGCACCGGCGCCGCGGTCATCGGGGGCCGCCACATGGCCGAGCACATCTCCGAGAGGGCGGTCGCCATCGCGGGCGGCGTGCTCTTCTGCCTGTTCGGAGCGCACTCGCTCGTGACGGGGATGGAGCAGTGATTCTTTTAATACGACACTATGATGTTGATACCGACGAGACACGACCGCTTTTCACAACTCCTGTCTGCTTCTGTCAGTCTGTACCAGTCAAAAATCTTCCCGGGAAAATTCTATCCTTTCAAGCACCGAGCACCAAGAGCGCCACACCCGGGCGCCTGATACCCGCGTCGACTCATCCGGTCCGTCTCCTGCGGTCGTTGACGCGCGAGGGGCGAGATCCGAGGCTCGGCGGCGGCTTCCGGGCACTGAACCGGGCGGGTCGCCGCGCCCCCCGGCCTGAACTTTCAAAAAGCCAGAGACGCGGGTGCCCATTGACGTTGACGTGACCCCGAGGCCCCCGCCCGATGGCGTCGCTGAGCGAGCTCTTGAACCCCACGGGGGGCATGGACGAGCACGACTACGCGCAGCTTCCGTCCATGATCGAGGAGGAATACGAGGAGGAGTACGAGGACCAGCCGGGCGCCGTGGGCGGCCCCGACGGCCACGGCTTCCTCAAGGGCGAGGTCGGCAGCAGCATGCGGATACGCAACCTCGACGCGTGGTTCCAGGCGCTCTACCAGTACTTCAAGGAGAAAGGGTTCTACTGCATCGTCACCAGTAGGGTGGTGAACCTGCTGACCCTGGGATTCACGATCTTCCTCTCCGGGTTCCTCCTTCTCTACCTCGACTTTGCCTACCTGAGCGGGCGATGCGCCCAGGATGGGGACGAGTGCCACATCATCCGCGACGCCACCTACCGCAACCCGCTGCGTCACCGATCCTTCCTGTACAACCTCGTGGTCGTGTGCTACCTGATGCTCTTCTCGCTGTATTTCCTGTGGTCACTGGTCAGGCTGGCGCACGATTTCAAGCCCTTGCTGGAGATGCGCGCGTTCTGCAACCGAAAGCTGCAGCTGACCGATCGGGACATTCAGACAATCACCTGGCCGGAGGTTGTCGCCAGGGTGGTGCACCTGCAGGCCACCACGCGGCTGTGCATCGTGAAGGACCTCAACGAGCACGACATCGTGGCCAGGATCCTGCGCAAGGAGAACTACCTGCTCGGCATGTTGAACAGGGAAGTGATCGGTTTGAAACTCGACGTTCCGTTCTTTCGCGGGCGGACAAAGGTGTGGCTGACAAAGGCGGTGGAGTGGAACCTGGACTGGGCCGTCTTCAACGGAATGTTCGACGATGACTTCTCAATCAGGCCGTCCTTCTACGACGTCACCGCGCTGAGGCTACGCATGAGGTACCTCGCGGTGGTGAACCTGGTGTTGTCGCCGTTCATCGCGATATTTTTGGCCATGTACTTTGTCATGAACAACGCGGAGCGGTTTTACAGGCACCCCGGCGTCGTGGGCCAGCGCGAGTGGAGCACGCACGCGTGGTGGAAGCTGAGGGAGTTTAACGAGCTGAGCCACTTCACGGAGCAGAGGCTGGCGGCTGCGTACAAGGGTGCGAACAACTACGTGTCTCAGTTTCCGTCGCCGGTGGTGTCGATGGTTGCCAAGTTCGTGAGCTACATCGTCGGCGCGCTCGCGGCCGTGGCGCTCGCGCTGCCGCTGCTGCTGGACGATAAGCTGTTGCACGCGAACGTGATGTGGGATAAGGATATCCTGTGGGTCACGATGGTGAGCGCGACCGTGCTGGCGGTGTCCCGGGGCATGGTTGGCGAGGAGAACAGGGTGTTCAGGCCCAACAGGTACATGGCCGAGGTTGTCAGGCACACGCACTACTTACCCAAGAACTGGCGTAACCTCGCGCACAAGCCGGAGGTGCAGGCTGAGTTCGAGGACATGTTCGCGTTCAAGGCTGGCCAGTTCTGGCGGGAGATGCTGTCCATATTCGCGGTGCCGTTTATCCTCTGGTACCCGATGTGCGAGAGCGCTCCGGACATCGTCCAGTTTGTCCGACAGTTCACCGTCCACCGCAAGGGCGTCGGGCACATATGCAGCCTCTCCGCGTTCGACTTCCGCAGGCACGGCGACGCGCGGTACGGCGCCCCGGTGAACGCGCGAAGGGACGCCCGGAGCAAGCAGGGCAAGATGGAAAAATCGTTTGTATCTTTCCACGCGCACTACCCGACGTGGGAGCCCGACGCCGGCGGCCGGGAGATGCTCACCTCGCTCGCGGGGTTCAAGAGCGCGATGTACGGGCAGCTCGGGCCGGAGGGTACCGGCGTGCACAACACGGGTCAATACGCGTCAAGGTTCGGGGGCGCTCACTCAAGGTTTGGAACCGGGACGGTGATCGGCGGTCAGCTCCGAGGCGGTTCCAAGTTTGCCGCGCCGGGGAGCGAGAGCATGTTCCTCGGCGAGGACGCGGCCGCGCTCGCCGGGAGTAAGATGGCCGGCTCCGCGATGCCCGGGGGCGGCGTGGGTGACGACGACGGGTCTTTACCCAGGGATGAGCGCGAGGAGGAGGAGAACCAGGTGCTGTTGCAGCAGTATTACGAATTTCACGGAACCGACCGAACGGGAACGGACGACATGGAGGACAGCGACGTGCTGGAGAACGGGCGCGGGGACGGCGTCGGGAACGGCGCGACGCCGCCGCGTTCGGTGGTCAAGAAACGCGAGCACCAGCGCCCCCCCGCGTCGTTCGAGATGACGGAGAGCGTGAGCGTGACGCCGCCGAGCTCGATGCCCCGGTTCTCGTCGTCGCTTCCAGGGAACGGGCCGGGGACCCCGCCGGGCTCTATGATGAATGGCGCGGCGGTGGCGACGGAGACGCCGAGCGCGGGCACGACGGACAGCGACGAGCAACTCGATGGGGCGAACTTCGACGACCCGCCGGATCTGTTCCAGCTGGAGAACGGACGCGGGTTCGTTTGAGTGTACGTACGTACCGTAGGTAAACTTAGCATCAGTCGACTCTAATCATGTTTTAATACACGCGACGAACAAAGTTCTACCTTCCCCACCGGTATTTCTTCTTCCCGAGCGCCCTCCCCACCGCGGCGAGGCGTGCGTCCACCACCGGGGCGGTTTTGGAGGCACCGGGCACCGTGGCCGGCGACACAGACCTCGGGGTGTTGACGCCGGACGTCTTCATCGACGCGGCGGGTGAGGGTTTTATCGACGTGTAGAGCGAAGCCTCCGCCCTCGCCGCCTCCGTCTCCCCCTGCGCTCGCTCCGCCTTTCGCCGCAGCTTCGTCACCTCCTTGCTCATGAGCTCGTTCTTCTCGCGGAGCATGTCGATTTGCGACTGGAGCGATCCCTCTCGGGCGGACGCCTCCGTGGCGGCCATCGCGGCGCGCTGCTCCTGCTCGGTTAAGATCACCTCCTTGCCACCTCCGAACATGGCGACTCGCGAGGGGACTCGCGAATGTTCAGCCCCCGAGCTCTGGCCGCTAGTTCGAGTCGCTCGCGGGGGTTTGCCGCTTTGGAGACGCGCGGCGTGTTGCTTCGCCTGTTGAAGCTCCTTGCGGATGCGCGCGATTTCCGTGTCTCTTTCTTTACGTTCCCGCACCGCCTCCGGGTGTTCGTCGGGGCGCTTGAAGCTGGCGGAGACCGCCTCGGCGAGACCCGCGCCCCACGAGCCCTTGGAACCCTTGGTCATCAACGCGTCCGCGCCGACGACGGCAGCCTGAAGCTCCCGAATCTCCAGCCGCTCGGCGATGCCATCCTCCCGAGGCGGCGGCGTGATCTTCCGTTCGTGAACGGGGGTACTTCGCGGGGTGGACGTCGGCGCTGAGGGCCCTGGGGTGGCCGGGGTGGACGGCGGGGTAGTTCGACGCGGGCCTCTCTTCCGAACATCTCGTTTGGGGGTCCAATCCGAGTTGACCAGCTCGACGTCGTCCTCGTCCACGAGCGCGACTCGCGTGATCGGGGTCATCGCGGCGGCAGCCTCGGGGCTCGGCCTGGAGTACGCGATGGCCCATAGCGCGAACGACGCGGCGGTGAACGCACCGATGTAGCTCGCGTAGGACACCACGAAACGCAACGGCGGCGGCACGAGCGACGTCACCACGGACGCCACCTCCCCGGCGGGCGCGTAGGTCACCAGCGCGACGGCGACGGCGGCGCCGAGGAAGATGAACGCGGTCGAGTACCGCGCGTTCTTAGCCTCGGCGACGAGCCGCGTGAACCTGTTGAGGTACTCGATCCGTGCGATCCTCTCCGCGGCGGCTTGCTCCCCGGCTTCCACCGCCTGTCGCTTGAGGAACTTGGCGGCTTGGTACGCGGACAAGCCTTTGGTGAGCTCGCCGTCCTCGATGAGCTCGTCGAGGAGCTCGTGGTTCTCGAGCCGTAACTTCTCCGACGCGGTCAACAGAGCATCGTTGGTCTCCCTCAGCGCGTTGGCCTCCTCGCGGAGCAACCTCGCCTCCGCCTCCGCCGCGTCCCTGGCCGCGAAGACACCGTTCCTGTGACTGGCCGTCGCGCCGCCCTCCTTGTTCGCGTCGCCGCGCTCCTCGAAATACTGAGCCGCGCCGCTCGCAGCCGCCGCCGCGACGTCCATCCTCGCGGCTCTCAGCTTCTCAACCTCGGCTCGAAGGTACAGCAGCTCGCTCGTGTGCCTCTCCGCCACGACCGACGCGTAGTGCGCCTCGGAGTCGAACGCGGACGCGTCCAGGAGCTGCTTACGTAAACCGTCGTTGTCCTCGCGAATAGCGGCGTTGAGCGCCGAGTGCGCCTTGATCGAGGCTCGAAGCTCGTCGACTGTGGTGCCGATCGCCTTCTCGTCGCTGACGTCGGAGTAGAGCCGCTGCCGGGCGATCGCCACGGTGTTGACCGCGACGTCGAGCTGCACCTTCAGGTCCCGGGCCCTGGCCTTGGCCCTGGAGCACTGGACTTTGTGAAGCGCGGCGGACACCGCGAGCTTGGTCACCTTCCGGTTGACGATCAAGGTGCCGACGACGGCGAACGCGACGAGGTAGTTGAAGAGACCCCACGGCTCGATGCGCGACACGTACGTCTCCACGGTGCCCGGCGCGACGCGCATGCGGCGCTCGGCGTCGCGAACCTGACGCGTGAGCGTCTCGACCGCGGACTCTAACCGATAGGCGTCGTCCCTAGCCGCCTCGTAAGCGGACTCGAGCGCCGTCACCGACTCCGGGAGCTGGGGCCAACCCAAGGATCCCGACTCGTCGTCGAGTGACGTGTCATCGACGAGGTCGTCGCCGTCTTGCGCGATGAGCGCGCGGCGCTTACCGCCGTCGAGCGCCATTCGAATCGCGGCGTCTTTCCGGTGTTCGATTCTCTCCAACTCGAGCTCGCGTTCCCGCCGCGTGGAGAGCTCCTCCGCGTGGTGCGCCGCGAGCGCGGAGGCGTACGCGCGTTGCTGCGCGGCAGCCGCGTGCGACCGACACGTCTCCAGCGCCGCCTTCGCCGCGTGACGCTCCTTCACGAGCAGCATGCGGTGCTTATCCGAGGCGACTCTCAGCGCCTCGGCGGCTTTGTCGCCGCCCAAAAAGGATTCCGCGGCGACGACCCGCGTCAACTCCTGCGCCGCGTCGAGCTCGTTCTGAAGCGATTGCGCGTGCCTCTCGGCGTCGATCCTATCGTCGATGGCGTCGCTCAACGCCGCGGCGCACGCCGGGCCCGCGGCGGACGCCATCTGTCGAGACATAGCCGTGATCCTCCGCTCGAGCAGCTCGTTGTGATACCCCAGATCCGCTGGCTCGCCCGACACGACGCCGATGAAACCCGCGGCGAGGCGCCGCAGGATATTCTTCCGGCTCCTCGTCGCCGGTGTGCCGTGAGGGTCGGAGGCGGCCGCGGACGCCTCCGCGGCGGCCGCGTTGGCAGCCTCGGTGGACGCCGCCGCCGCCTCGGCGACTGATCCCGGCGGCGAGTAGCCTTTAGACGCTTTGCTTTTCTTCGCCTCACCCAACTCCTTCTCCAGACGCTTGACCTCCTTCACGAGCGTCGCCACCTCGCCCTCGCGAGTGACGCCGGGGGGTAAGAGCGCGAACGCGCTCTTCCGTTGCCCGGCACGCGCGCGCTCAGCCTCCACGTGTCGCGCCGCCGCGAGTTCTACGCGATACACCTCCGATCGAGTCTCCGCGAGGGTCCGCGCCTCCTCCTCGGCCCTCAGGCGCTTCTCGACGAGGGCGTGGGCGGTATCCCTGGCCGCCTCGGCGGCTTTGGGCGCGCCGGTCACGTACCCGCGCGCGCGGTCGACGGCGCCCACGCCCGTTCCGTTGGCACCCACGAGGAACTCCAGCGTCTCCACCTCGATCCTCCGAGCCTCCGCCCGGGTCTCCGCGTCTCGCAGCGCCTCCGCCGCGAACGCCACGCGCTCGCTCGCAACCTTCGCCGCGGCGACGAGCTTCGCGGCGCCCACGATCTTCAGTCGCGCGCGCGGGTCCGGGTGAGCCACGAGCACGGGGGGAACCGGCGACGGCGCCCCGAACTTGTACGAAGATCCGGAAGAACCGGAAGAAGAACCGGAGGAACCGTCGAGGGCGCCGTGTGCGTAATCCGCCGCGTCTCGAAGCTCAGGCCCCGCCGCCTTCAGCACGTCGAGCTCGATCCTGTACTCGTCCGCGCGCGCCTCAGCCTCGCGCCGCGCGGCACCGTACGCGGCAACCTTCTCGTCCATCAGCCTATTCGCCGCCTTGTGCGCGGCGGCGGCGGCGTCCTTAGCCGTCGACGCCCTCGCCTTGGCCGCGGCGCCCGCAGCCTCCGCCCAGCACGACGCGCCGGCGCCCCACCCGCTTCCACCGGACCCGCCGGGGAGGAACCCGTCGTCGACCAAGGAGCGGAGGAGCTCAACTTCGACGCGAGCGGCGTCCGCTTCCTCCGTCGCGGCTCGAGCGAGTTCGGTTGCCGACTTGACTCGCTCCTCGGAGACGACGGACGCCGCCGCGGTGGCAGCCTCCGCGACCTGCGCGCTGTAGCTGGCGCCGGGGTCGTCGAGCCACGCGCGCATCGGATGGGATTCAGAGTTACTCATCGGTGACTCACCGCCCGTCGACCGACTGGCGCCGCATTTAGTCGCCATCGACCGCAGCGCGTGAACCTCCACCGCGAGCGCATCCGCGCGCTGCTCCGCGACGCGCGCCCTCGCGGTCGCCTCGCGTGTCGCGGCCACGTCCCGCGCGCATTCATCGCACGGACTCATTCCCCCCGTGCTCTCCAGCGCGCGTCGGCTCGAGTCGAGCTGCGACTCCAACGAAACGACGGAATCTTTGAGCTCGCGGTTCCGCTTCCGAAGCACCACGTTCTCCCCAGCCTCGATCCCCGACGCCACGCCGTACCGCGCGTAGTCGTGCTCCAGGGGGGCGAAGTGCCGGGAAACGTCCCACGCCGTCTGCCCGTACGCGCCAATCTGGTGATACACCCTGGTTTTGGCCCGGGCCCACGCGTAGTGGCCCTCCGTTCGCGCCCACGCGAGAAACGCGTAGAGTAAAAACGCATACAGGAGCGACCTGGCGGTACCGAACACGAAGACGAGCGCGCGCTTACGTCGCTCCGACTTGAGCCGTCGCTGTTTTTTGAGTTCGGCCCTGGCGCGGTAGTTGCGCTGGATGGTGAGCGCTGCGCCTATTCGCCTCGTCTCCGCCATCTGGAGCCGCTGTTCTTCCTCCTCCTCCGGCGTGAGCTTGCGCTTGAACAGGAGGTTGATGACGTTTCGTTCCTTGAGCTGGTTGGCGAGCTGGACCTCCGTGGTGGTCACCGCCTTCTCCGCGGCGTCCTTGGCGGACTGCGCGGCGCCGTATTCGGAGCGCGCGAGGAGGAGGGAGGACCTGGCGAGCGTGCACCGCTTCATCGCATCTTGGGGCGCACGTTTCGGACCGCCCGCGTCCTTGAGCGCCGTCTCCGCGGCTTGCACCTCCCTCGAGGCGGCCACGAGCTTCGTCTGTGCGTCCCTCATGGACTTCAGCGCGGCATCCTGGACGTGGTGCGGGGGGAAAAGGGCGTGTCGGTCAGGCTCGGCGGTGTTGTTTTGGAAATGATTCGTCTTTTTCGGGTCGCACTCACCCGCTCCTCTCGCAGCGTCTTCAGGCTCTTGCGCCCCTCGAACTGCGACTGGACCGTGTCCACGGCCTCCTCGGCCGTCTTCTTGATGTCCTCGATCGCCGCCTCGAACTTCTGCACGTTCTTCTTGTGCTCCTCCTCGAAGAACTTCACCGTGGCGTCGGTGTTCTTCTGATGCTCCTCCCACAACTTGGAGAAGAACCCAGCCTTGGACGCGTCGCCGCCGTCCCTCTCCATCGATGCTGGGGCCGACGCTTCGATCTCCGAGGCGGACCCGCGCCGTGCTCGCGGCGAGTCCGGCGTCGGGCCGGGCTCGCCTCGGGGCGCCATCGTCGCTCTCAACCTCGACCGACGCTCCCCACGTGTGAGATCCTCCTCACGCGGGTGTTGGAAATCTGGCTTTAAAAATGGGATGCTCTAATAACAATTCTAACTGTTTGTATGTGGAAATGTGTTTTTAATTCAACGCGCGTGACTGCTAAGCCTTGCTCCTGGTGGACCTGGTGGACCTGGCGGGCTCCTTCTCAGCTTTCTTCACCGGAGTCTTGGCCTTCTTCGCCGGCGTGGCCTTCTCCTTCGCCGCCGCCGCCGCCCGTTTAGCCGGGGTCTTCTTCACCGCCGGTTTCTTCGTCTCCTGCGCATCATCCACACCCGCGTCGCCTCCCGCGTACCCCGGGAAGTCGTACTCGATCCCCGATGCGGCGATCTTCTTGCGCCGTTGTCTCTCCTTGCTCTTCAGCGCAGTCGTCCTTTTCTTTTGCTCCTCAGTCGTGCGTTCCCTGTCGTGTACGTCCGCCGCCTTCTTCTGCCAGGGCACCTGCTTGAACTTCCTGTTCGCGCCTTTCCATATCTCGGGGTGGCACTCCTCCTCGGTCATCAGGCGAACCTTGAGGACGGACTCGAAGAGGAGGTAGTTGTTCATGCTCTCCGCGACAATCTCCGCAACTTCGGGATGCTTAAACTCGACAAAGGCGTAGTGCTTGGACTTGCCCGTCTTCTTGTTGCGGGACAGGCGCAGGCGTGAGACCTCGCCGAACTGGCTGAAGTAGCCGCGCATCTGCTCCTCGTAGAAACCGTGCGGGACGTGGCCGATGTAGAGCACCTTGGGGCGGTCGTCCTTCTCGCGGCCGAACGCGCCGGCGATCTTCTTCCGGAGCTTGGCCGCCTCTTTCCTGGCGGCATTCTTGGCGACCGGGACGGGGATGCCGTCGCCCTCGGAGTCGGATTCGAGCTTGATGATGTCGTCACCGACGTTCTTGGGCGCCTTCTTGGCCTTCTTGGTCGACGCATCGGCGCCATCCTCGGCGGCGCGCTTGGGCATCTCGACAACCTCTCCTTTTCACGACGCAGAGTCGGCGGCGGCTGCTTTTACGTCGGAATCCGAGAGGGTGGCACGAGCGTGTTCGCGAGGTCTCCGAGTCGTTCGCGGTCGCGTGCGATGCCGTGAACGTGTCCTCCGAAAGCTGGAGGGTGTGCGGGCGCGGACTCGAACTCGAGTCGCGTGCCTCGGAGGTGTGACGCCGCTCAGGAGCTTTACAATAATAGGCGGCGGCAGAGACGTGGAAACTTGCTGTGGGTCAATTTTTCTCGGCCCAGCCATTTTTTTGCCATTTTTGCAGGGAGAGCCGCCTTCCCTTCATCCCTCTTCGATGGGCGACGGAGACATCGGCGCGTCGAGTGAGGACAGTTCGTCACGCGAGCAGTGCATGATAAGATTACAACAGGTTTGGCAAGCGATGAGAGCAGACTAGAGGACTAAAAGGAGGTGAATGCGGAAAGCAGTTTTCTGCGTTTGCGCGGTGGTGGAACATGGTGACGGTGATGATGATACAGCTCTTCGTGTGTGTGTGTGTGTGTGTGTGTGTCGTTGTACAGCGCGGTTTGGATCAGTGCGACGCCAGCACCGAGGGTTGCGACAGTGCCCGCGTCAGCTCCGACGTCCTCAATTCCCCCCCGGGCGACGCCAACGACGTCTTGGCGAGTAAAACGTCAACGCCATCCGGAGATCCAACGTTCAACTCAGAGTTCAACGACTCGTTGGTTACGCGTTCGTTGGTCCATCGACCCCGCGGCACCCATTTGCCCGTACGTGCCCCGGGGAATCGTGACTCGGCGCCGCTCGGGTCACTTCGCGTGTCCCTGGTCACTTCGTACCCGGGCCACGTTTGCGCGCCGTGACGTCGGTGGGGCCCGGGCACGGCCATCGGGGGCGACTTGGGAGTCGAGTCGGGCGGCGAAGAATCCCGCGCCTCTGATTGCCCGTACGCGTCCTCCTTCACGCGCCACTCCCCCCGTCCCTTCCCGCCGCCGCCGCCCCAGAACGAGCATCCCTTGGTGCCCTTGGTTCCCCCCTTGGCTGATTCGGTGGGCTCATCGCCGGAGGGTGACGTGGCAGTCTTCGCCGCCGCGTGCTCGACGCTTCGCGCGGCTCTCGCGCCCGCCCTGTTCGTCTGAGCGCTGTGCCAAAACGCGCTGAATTCAAACGGCTGGAGGTAACGCCTGCCGTACACGAACCGTCCCGCCGGCAGGTGGTTGAGGTTGGTGGTGATCATCGCCTGGTACGCCGCCCAGTCCGCGGAGGACGTTCCGGCGGATGACTCGGAGAGCGAAGACGGCGAACGCGACCGCGATCGATCGGTCCGTCCTCGCTCCGGGGATACGCTGCGTTGGGAGGATGCGCGGGAAGATGCGGCGTAGAGGGGGGTGACGGGGCTCTGGCCGAACTGGAGGTAAGGCTGCGTGAAGGCCTTACTGCTGGCGCCTCCACTGGATCGGCGGCGTCCACCCCTGCAAATACCCTCGGCGGCGGCTTCAGACGCATTTGAAGACGCATCAGCGCTTTTCGGCGGGGCCCATCGCGGCGGCCACGAGGTGGCCGCCCTGGCGCCTGAGCGCGTGCACGTCACCAGCAGCGTGCCTGCGTGGATGGAGCGTGATTGAGGAACGAATTGGAGCGGTGAGTGGGTGGATGGTGGGAGACGCGTGAAGGGTGAGGAGAGCGGGTGAGGGGAAAAAGGGTTCACGCAATCGATTGTGAAGTGACCGTGCGGCTTTTGAACGCACCGTCGGTCGCGTGCCCCAGCGCGAGCGGGGATGACAGCGCCGTGGACGCCGCGAAGACCCGCCCGTTCACCTTGTCGATGAGCACGAACGAGAAATTCGCATCCACGCTGAGCTCCCGGAGCTTCATCTTCAGGCCGATGGCGCGTGCCTTTGGCTCGGCGTGCGCGCGACACGCGTCCGTGAACGCCTCTCCGACCGCGCGGGCGCTGAGCGTGTGGCTGACCAGGACGACGAGCGCGTCTTCGCGCTCGAGCACCTGCGGCGCGTGGGACAAGCCGGCGTCGGGCGAGGGGGTCCCGTCGCCGAGGAAGGCGACCGCGCCCCACTCCAGGTCCACGATACGATACTGGGGCGGCGCGGTGGAGAGGTTGTGCTTGACGTTGGACCTGTCCATCGACGATGGGGAGGAAAGGAAAGGTCAGGAGGCGCGTCTCTCCGCGTGAAGGGGAAAAAGGCGCGAATGCCGGCGCGGGGATGTGGGCGCGGTGTGTGCATCGCGCGAGCGTAAACCCGCGGTGAATGGTAAAACTCGAGACGTCGGTCCCGTATTGATGCGTCCATGGGGCGGGGACGTCCATGGGGAGGTCCATGCGTGGCCGTACCTCGCATCTTCCGGGTCCAAGTCGCGCGGGCTGAGAACCACCGCGAACAAAGCACGGCCCGGCGCGGTGATTGGTGGCTTTTCCTTCCCGGAAACGTGTCCATGTCCCCTGGCGGCTTTGGCGCCGCCCTTGCGCGGGCTCATCTTCGTGACCTCCGCTGAGCCTTCTGAAAGACTTCGCCTTGCGGAGAGGGGCACTCGCGCTCGCGGTGCGGCCCTCCGGCGTGAACTTCAATGAGGGCGGCGTTCGGAGAAAGGCGAACTTTTTTCCAAGCGGTTTTTTTGAGATCCAGCGGGAGTCTAAATACACATACAGAAACCCTCGACTCCCGAACTATAATTGTCAAGAGACGGGTCCCGACATGTGGTTTCGCGCCAAATGCACATTCCACGTAGGACTAAAAGTTCAATTTGCAATTCTTGATTCATAAACGGTCGAATGGCACCCCTCTCAACACACGTGGAGCCTTTCGAAAGGCAGATATTTGTATGGAGAACAGTCTGGCATCCGCGCGGTGAACGAAGAGACGCCGCGCGGATAGAAAAAGAATCTGGGCGCAGCTTTTGCTTTCAAGTTTTGGTTTTTGGTTTCAAACGAGTGGGTCAAAAAATGTTTGAAACCAAATATGGGTCAACGGCATGGGTCAAACGGCGCTTCGACATTTGGGCACCTCGCTGCGAGTCAAACCAAAAAATAACCATATCGACATAACGCGACGCGCCCGTGTGGAGAGCACTAACTACCGTGGGCGTAGGGCGTCGGCGCGAGAGGTAGTGGTGGGCTCGATCACCGGTCACCATGTGGAGTCGGACGGTGCTCCTCTCGCTGGTGCTGGGGGTGGTGCACGCGTCGGCGCACGGGTTGCACGCGAGGAGGCTCCTGCGCGAGGTTGAGACCGATCGCGAGGTTGGAGGGTTCGAAACAAGTGAGATGGGACTGGGGTCTCGGACGCTGCTCGGGTCGTCGGACGACGTGGACAAGCTATCGAAGGGAAGCGACACGCACATCGCGTTATACATCATCATCCCGTTCGTCTCCGCGGTCGTCGGCTACGTCACCAACGTCGTCGCGCTGCAGATGACCTTCTACCCGCTGGAGTTCACGCCGTCGCGGCTCAAATTCGCGCAGCTCGAGGGCCAACCGTTCGGCCTGCTCGGCGGGTGGCAGGGGATCATACCCAGTAAGGCGGGCAAGATGGCGGCGATCTTATGCGACCTGATGACCACGAAGCTGCTGGACGTGAAGGAGATGTTCGGGAAGATCGTCCCGGTCGAGTTCGCCGAGGCGCTGGCGCCGGAGATGACCCCGTCCATGAGTCGCGTCGTGTCAAACGTGATGGCTGAGGAGGCGCCCACGTTCTGGAACTCCATGCCGCCCTCCGTCCAGGCCGGGCTCGTGAAGGAGGCCATGGCGGGCGCCGAAGACTTCCTCGCGGACGTCATCGAGGATCTACAGAACCACGTGTACGAGGTGCTCGACCTCAAGGCCATGGTCGTGCGGCTGGCGCTGGAGAATAAGCAGGACGTGGTCCGGATGTTCCAAGAGGTGGGCGAGTCCGAGTTTCGAATCATCGAACACAGCGGGTTCTACTTTGGGTTCGTCTTTGGGATCATGCAGATGATCACGTTCTACTGCGTGGACGTCCTGGCCCCCGCGTACAGCGGCCCGCTGCTCCCGGTGTTTGGCTTCATGGTCGGCTACGCAACAAACTGGTTCGCGCTGAAACTCATCTTCCGACCGATATACCCCACGCGAGTGTGCTGCTGCACGATCCAAGGCGCGTTCCTCAAGCGTCAGGATGCGGTGAGCGAGAAGTTCAGTGCACTCAACGTGGAGCTGTTCTGCAACGCCAAGAACCTGTGGGAGGAGATGATGTTCGGGCGGCTGCGGCTGGAGTTTGGCGAGTTGGTGAAACGAAACACTCGCAAGTTTACGGATCTCACCATCGGGAAGGGCGTTGGGGCGGTG
>Ga0115551_1001393_pt1 | contig 15443 bp, 12 predicted proteins | sample COGITO_mtgs_1103_FD_87179 | JGI IMG/M metagenome (GOLD analysis project Ga0115551, IMG submission 87179) | Pelagic marine microbial communities from North Sea - COGITO_mtgs_110321 | ecosystem: Environmental > Aquatic > Marine > Epipelagic | place: Germany:Helgoland, sampling site Kabeltonne... | reverse complement strand
CGGCGGAAGCCGTGTCGACCATTGGCGAGGCACTCCCGTATTCCTTCAAACGTTGTTGAAAAAAAAGACCACCGGTGGCTCTCAATCGCCCGATGCCAGCGTGGCGGTTTCTATTGCTTTTTGATAGGCTGTTGAAATAGACTCCCCCGATACCAAGTGCCGAACCCAATCTGATCCTGCTTTAAGCGTGGCCGGAATATCATTGGTAGATGACCCAATCTGACGAATCATTGTAATTATTTGGCTCGACTTCACCGTATTTGTTTTCCAGGAAAGGGCAAGGGACAGCGTTACGATTCTTTGATGCCCCCAACTTTGCAGGATGGAACACTTTTAATCTTACTCGTACCTTTATTACGAAACGAAGGTAACACTGACTCACGACAATTTTGTGACTACAGGTGTTGGAATTGCACTAGGCACTCACGCCGTCGCCGCGGTGACGCCATCCGCCTCGCGCTTGTCGTCGCCGGCGCGCTCCTCCACTGCGACGAGCTCCGGAAATAGAGCCTCAAGAGCCGCCTCGATGACCAGCAGACCAACCTGACGCATCATGAGGTCGGAGCGAGCTGCGGCGAGCACGTCCAGCGCTGCGCGAGTGTAGTTTCGCGTTCCCAGCAGCCCGGGTAAGGGTCCCCGAGATCCAGCGGCGAGGATGGCGTTGCGAACCTTCAGACGCACAGACTCGTCCCTCTCCCTCTCCGCCGCAGCCACCGCCGCGGCGAGGTCCTCTCCTTCCTCGTTTACGGAGCCGGTCGCATCGGATTGTGCCGCGCGCAGATACCAAGAACCATCAGGCCACAGGATTCGGTCGATGAAGTCTATGGCCTTCGTCATCGTCGACGGAGAACGAAGCGTTCGCATTCGAGAGGTGACGAAATCCTCCACGGCGGATCCCACGAAGAATTCGAGAGTCTGGCGCGCGACTGTGACGATCGTGCGGCGCAGAAATCCCTTCGCCTGGAGATGAAATATTGCCTCGAAAAGACTCAACAGTGGACCGTTCATAAGAGCCTGTGTGGACCCCGGGCTACCATCCCGGTGATTGGACTCATCGTCGGTAGCATCAGTCGCCTCGTCTGTGGCGCGAGGACCTGACGCGACGCTTGCACGGTCCCTCGGCATCGCGCCGGCGGATGCGACCCTGTGGTGACCGGGGCGCGTACCAAGAGGATACAGAGGATTCGCTTTACGCCGGCCTGGCGTTCGAGCTTTGAGTTCATCACCGGTTTCCTTTCCAAGTGCGCGAGACACAGTGGACGCGGCGTCTTCCACCGATTTGTTCATCGTCTTAGTAAGAGATCGAGCCAACACCGTGACCGTCTCCGCGACACCTTCGCTCCCCTCTTGCGTTGAAGGAGAGGATGAAGTTTCGTCAACACTGTTTCGACGAATGAGAGTACGGCTTCGATTATCCCCTCCCCAGCTCGCCCCCATAGAGCCGACTTTCCAAGCACTCTTCTTTGAGGGGTCGTAAGCTCCTTTTCTGGCGTCGAGGAAATCGCTAACATCGCGGGAGTCGCAAAGCCGCATATCTTTCAATAGGGCACAAAGATAGTTGTCCAACAGTCTCCGCCTCGCCTCGACGAAAGCCCCCTCCAGCGATTGCAGGAGATAACGTTTCTTCGGAAGCTCAGGAAGTGACTTCGCGCTCCATCCAGCATCAACAAGGCGTCGGTGCAGCGTTTCAAAGTTTCTAAAGCGTCGAGCGACAACCCATTCGTGCTCGATTTCTCCAGAAGGATCACTGAGCTCGGTAACGCTGTCTGTTGCCTTTGATGTGGAGCTCTTCACGCGAACTGTGTACACAGCGTAAGCCGCAGTACCTTTCCCGACGATGTTGACCTCTGTGACACTCGCCGTGAGCCGGGTTAGCCTGTCGGATACGTCTGCTTCACCGATGCTGGTGGATGTAGTCGCCCGATCATAATCGCACAGCACTATCCTGTCGTCTTCAGTGGCATCCTCGTCTCCGATCATCCTCGCCAAGTCGTAGTCGTCCTCGTCCTCGATCCCCTCATCCTCTGACGAGGCAGAGCCCGAGGGAGGCAGCGAGTTAAACGTAGACGCAGAGCTCTTCGTCATATCCAGCGATAAGGATCGACGATGTGGAGACATTTTCTCTGCGGCACTAGAAGGTGTGTCCTCCGCTGCGTCCGAGGCTGGAGATGTGACAACATCCTCTGAAGCAACGAGGCACGCCAGCCCGCGATGAACCCAAGAAGGACTTGCAAACCCCAACAGTGGTCGCAGCACGCTACAAGCGAGAAGCTCTCTCATCAGCGCTAAGAGGACTGGATTAGACGCATGTTCTGTGGGAAGGAGGGCGGCAGCCGCCACGTCACAGTGTCGAGACAGTACTCGCGACGCGGGGTCCCGTGGTGTCCCAATAAGCTCTGCCGAGTGTTCGATTCCACACCAGTCGACTCCGCTGTGTAGCTGACCGCGCTGGCGGAGCTCAGAAGCCAGAGCCTTGTCTGCATCCGCCGGCGTGAGGCGCACGTAAGCGTCCACGCCTCCGCAAGCCTCTCTAGCGTCTCTGAAAGCCTCCAGCTGGCTCGCCATGATGTCGGGGACCCTCCGCAGCAGCAATCTCGCCAGGTCAACGCCTCTGGCACGGTGGGCCAGCTCTGCGAACGAGGCGTCCAGCAGTCTCGATAGGCTCGTCACGAAGTCACTATCCTCGGTGATGGGTCGATACCACAGAGTCGTCACGAACTCTTCCAATACATGGTCTCGCAACCTTCCCCAAGCCCCCAGCAGGGGCGAATCCCCTGGGGAGGCGTTTCCGTCGTCGCCCTTTTCAATCCGCCCGAGCAGTTCCCTGAGCTCCGCCTCTCTCTTCGAAGGTCGCCAAGATGGAAGCTGCTTCGGTATCCCCGCATCATCGACGTTGTCGGCATTCCCCTTCTCGCTCGCAGAAGGCGCCATGGACCCGATGGCAGGGGAGGTATCGCTGCGAACGGAACATTTTCCTCGGCTCGTCAGAGCCCCCGCGACTCCCTCCTTCCTCTGACGCGTCAGGATGAGGTTGAATCGACGCGAGTTGGCGTCCCAGCGAACGGTGACGCGAACCTGCGCGAGGAACCTCACCCCCCACACCACCAGCAGGGCAAGAGGCAAGTTCAGCAGCGGGTTCCCGCTGGTCATTGACAAGAAGAACGCGAGCACAACGCTGACCCCGACGAGCTGGACGAGCGCTCCCGTCGCAGCGTCGCCGAGCCTGGAGAGGCCCGGGTCATCTTCTTCCATGACCACGCCGGCACGAACGAGCTGGGACCCTCCCTCCTCCGATGCTCCCCCCGCTCGTTCCAAGCGCAACGCCCCGTCTGGTCGTTTGAGCTCTTCGTAGTGCAGCAACATTCCACCGGTTACCAGCTGCCCAGTCAGAGCAGTCTGAGTTTAGTTTTTGCTTAACCGTATATAGGGCCCTCACGATCATCTATTCGCTCTCAGCGCATATTTTGGAAACTAATAACTAATTGCAAAAAGATAAGACGAGCCCTTTCTTTCGTCCAGTTCGACATGCATCACCAGGAAGAAAAGGTATCACAAGACGACCTCCGGCGACCAGCACAAAAGACCAGCACAAAAGCGGCTTCGGAGAGCGCGTGAAGGACGAGTTTGCGGAGGCTCGTAAACCTAGCTGAGAGATCCGAGAGGCCAGCGCGACGTCCGTCAGTGCGACTGGGAACTCGTAGACGCCCTCCAGGACCCGGAACCTGTCGGATCTGCTGAACCACACCACAACACTTAGCAGGACGCTGTGCAAGAGGTGACAGCGCGACGGGCGAGTACGTTCCCGAGCGAGGGTCCGTGTGAAGAGCGAAAACACCCGGCTTGCGAAGCGGGAAACTTTCAGAAGAGTGCATAAGACGCACGATGTCCTCACCACCTGTCATGCAGGCAAAGCTGGTGAGAGATCACGGGCCCCACCGGCGCGAACGACACGATTTGAGTCTTGGTTTTATCCCTGAATTCTTTTTGAACCTGCCTTCGACGAGTGATAGTGTTCCTCCCCGCACACGTTCGAGCCAGAGAGGCGAGAGACGCTGACACGTACGGAAACGATATATTTCATCACTCGCAGGTACTCCTCGGCGACATGGGTGCCGGCAAGTCTTCCTTGGTGCTTCGATTCGTTAAGGGTCAATTCTTCGAGTACCAGGAGTCCACCATCGGCGCGGCGTTCCTCACGCAGACGGTTTCCGTGAGCGACGCGACGGTGAAATTCGAAATATGGGATACGGCGGGCCAAGAGCGTTACCACTCTTTGGCGCCCATGTATTACCGCGGGGCCGCTGCGGCCATCATCGTGTATGATATTCAGAGCCCGAGCTCGTTTGAACGCGCGAAAAGCTGGGTAAGAGAGCTGCAGAGACAGGGCAACGCTAACCTAGTCATGGCGCTTGCGGGCAACAAGGCTGACATCGCGGAGAATGAGCCGGAGAAACGCAAGGTTGACGCGGATGAGGCGCAGGCCTACGCGGACGAAAACGGACTTTTCTTCATGGAGACATCCGCCAGGACGGCAGCCAACGTCAACGAACTCTTCTACGAAATCGCACGGAAGCTGCCCAGGGCTGAGCCTCCCACACCCGCGGCGCCGGGGGTCACTCTGAGTGCCCAGAGGCAGTCCCAACGGCCGAAAAGTCAGTGTTGTTGAGTGGACCGACGGATAGCAGCCGAGGACTCAGCCACAACTGATGTCTCAGATTTGATTTTTCCCAGAGTGCTACGTATGATCTGCTAATTAAAACGCGCTCCCGCGTGAAACCTATTTCGTCTGCTCCAGCCCTCTTGGCTCTTGTTTTGAGTCCTCCTCTAACAGTGATTCGTGGAACTTGCTGAATACGTTCGCCTTGCCCTTGGTGACCTTGTTCACCTCACCCACCTGCAAGATCCCGTCCACCATAAACCTAAGTGGGTCCAACCCCTCGTCCACGTGCCTCAGCACATCTACCGGAAAAAGCGTCTCTCCCGCCGCATCGCTTTCCTTCGCCGCCTGGCGTAGCGTCGGCAGGATCCTCACCACCGCATCGATCTTATCTAGCACGCTGTCCTCCGAGGGAGCCCCGTCCTCGACGAGTTTTTCAGCCTGTCGCACCTCCGAGATCACCTTCTCCAGCGCCTTGCCGACTGGGGTCGTGGACATACTGACCACCGCGTGGAAAGATGACACCCTACGAGTCGCGTACGCGGGGTCAAGCTGCTGACCCTGGTGTCCGCTTGCTCGACCCCCGCCGGTGTGTGTGAGGTACCTGCGAAGGATTCCTTGAAGTGGTCCCCCGCCTGACCGCTGCCGGTCTAATAGACAATTTACGAATTAGACCAATTAGGGTTCGCGACTGGGTAGATACTCGTAGTGACGAATTTAGCAGTTTAGGGGAAACAATTTGCTTTTTACTTTGAAAAACGCTTTCGTGACACGCATTTTCCCGTCCGGCGCCGCCCAGTTCACTGCGCCCGGGGAGACATCGTCGCACAAAAGCGTTCGCAGTCATCGAATCTTCATATTCGAGACGTGTCTCCGCCATGTACTACGCGTACAGTCCCGATACGGACTATGAAAACGACCGAACCGCCGGAAAGTCCGGCGTCGCCCACTCGGATGATGCATTGACGCTGGACCAGCTCCACCACGAGGCGTACGGCAAAGGGAGCGGGGGACAGCTCGGAGCTAGACGCAAGAAACGTCAAGCGTTCGGAAATATCGGTAATCAATCGAGGCTGGTGAGCGAGGTTCAGGCGCGCAAGCGTCTGGGCGCTAGCCACGACCCGAAGCGGGCCATGAACTCCTCGATGACAACCGCGACGCCATTGAGCGGAGGCACAGTCGCCAGTACTGACGCCAGCACAATCAAGATGGAATGGGACGATTTGACCACCGACGAGGCAGCCGCCGTACACGCACATCGTCGTCGTGCTGAGGCTTCTCGCGCGGATTCATCCCCTCGGACCCCATGCGTGGTTGAGTCGCCCGCGGACACCACCATGGACGCCGCGGGAAACACCGCTGGCACGGAGGACACCATGCCTCCGGGCGCACTGACAATCCAGCGCGTCAACCTTCGCAGACACGCTCGCGACATCGACGCGGAGATGGAAGAACAACACCGTAGGCAACACGGTCACGTCATCCTGGAGGGAACAGTGACGAGGCTGGTACTGTGGAGGGATCCTGCGAGGACGGCGTTCTACTTTGGCGTGGGTGTCTTGCTCCTCGCCGCCGCGTGGGCGCCAGGTCTCGTCGCCGAGCACGTCCCGGTCAACCCTGTGGTCATCGCAGCGTACGCATCGATGGCTTACTTATGTCGCGCCTATGTCCTCGCCATCGCTTTTCCCCGCCGCAAACACAACCTCTCCATCGACGCAGAAGAAGCCGCTGACTTTGCCCGATGGTGCGCGAGCTGCTGCAACGCGGTGACCAACGCACATGACGATCTTCTCTCAGGGCGCAGTAACAAGGATGTGCTGAGAGCATTTATCGCACTGTATGGTGTAGGGAGCCTAGGCGGCTTGCTTAACAGCACGTGGTTGGTGGCATGTGTGTTGTGGTGCGGTGCCTTTGCCGTTCCCCCTGCTATGGAGGCTCACCGCGAGCTCATCTCGCGTGCGGTGGGGACGGTGAAGAAGGAGATTGGTGGTCGCTGGACTACCCTGACGAGCAACCAAAGGTGGGGTAGCGGCGTGGTGGTGACAGCCGCCGTCTTCGTGTCCAGTGCTTTCTGGACGCGCGTCATTCTCGGTTTCATCGCCCTGGTGGCCATGAGACTTTATCGTGAGACTCACGCAAAGCAGCTGGCCGGTCTTGAACGCGTCATGAAAGACGCTTCACGCCGACTGTCACGCGCGGGTTCTGAGTTCCACGCCATGGTATCCACGCCCGGCTTGTTTTATCGCCGCCGAATGGAATCCAGCTCGCGAAACTTGATGTCTCATACGCGTATTCAAACCTCTGGCCTGAAATGGAACTGAGTTCACGATGGCTTTCCTGTAAAATACTATTGTTCATAAGCTAGCTCTAGATTAAGATGCCCCGTCTACACTACTATTCTAGTCTCATTCCTAGTTGCTCAGCCAATCGAGTGATCGTCCTCCTCGCGTAAAACGACTTGTGTGGCTCAGATAAATGCGAAATGGCCTCCCCTGCTCGAGCTGCCAACTCCGACGCTCGTCGAGCCGCTGGAGGGTCTTTATTCCCATACAAATCGCCAGCGTCGTGCTCTTGTTCAGGCAAACATCGCCAAAACACATTGACTGCGATGGACATGTCGCCACTTTCTGGAGATTCCGGATGCGACAAAACGTGATGAAACCAAAGAGCAGGGATGTAGAGGGCTTCCCCAGGACCAAGCGGGGCTACCCAACGTTTGTCAGAAACCTCGCCGAACCGCGGGAAACGTTTCAAGTCTGGCGCATCGATGTCATCAACTCGTGAGCTCGAACCCTCGACGTACAAGAATGGTTCCGCGTCTGGAGCCCATAACGTGACAGTTTTACCTCCTCTCACTTGCGCCAGAAGATTGTCGTGAGTGTCGTAATGGGTCCAGAGCGCGGTCCCTGGGGATGCTATGCGAAGCACGCTGCTGTGGTATGCATCGCGGGGCCACAACGTGTCACTGCATTTGCCGGTGTCATCCGGTAAGACCATGCCTGGGCGCAGATCAGTGGCTAAGGAAGGAAACAGAGATGGAAAGTGCGCTGCTGATTTGTGCGCCACGCTCCGTAGGTAGTATTTTTCACCGAGTGACACGACAGGAGAGAGACTCTCGATGTCCGCCTCGTGTGCGTCGCCGCCGCGTTTGGATGATACCCGGCGAATGAGCTCGCCAAAGCTCATCTTGCGAAACGCGAAGTTACGACGCGTTCCCGGCTTGCGATGGCCCGCGAGATCCACGACGACTGTGGTGTTTGCCTGTATCCCCCTTTCCCCTCCGCCGATCGAATCACCGCCGCCGCCGCGCGACACGGCCCCCGCGTCTGAGTCCTTTGGTGGACAAACGTGCACGTCTATGGCTTTCGACGCCTCGGGACAGGATGTGAGGTACTCCGGGGTCCACAACGCAGGAGCATCACCCATAGGCACCCCGGTGAGTACCACGGGTTCTCCCCGTGACGTGACGAGGTCGGTAAACTCCTCTGCCGTCGCGGGGCAAGGGATGCGACGCACGACGCCGCCGTCGCGAGGGCGCTCCGGCACGGGTGCCGGCCACAGTATTTGGGCGTCCGAGCGTAACTGGGGTGGCGGGGGTAGCGGAGTGCCGTCCATCGCGTACTTCTCGGCATTCTCAGCGAACGCGGCAGACCTCCTAGAGCCCGCTCGTTGGTTCACCGGCGTCGCCGCAGCTGGCAGGGGCAACTTGCACAGCTTGCATCCGTCATCCAGCTCGAGGGGCAGGCTGCCCGCAGACGAGGGTTTCACAGGGAATATCACAGCCTCGGGTCTATCTGATGATTCATCTCTCGGGATCGATACGACGCGCCTGGAACGATCCAATAGCCCGCAACTGTCGAGGCGCTCCTTCCAGTGCTTGGCTAATGGAGCGGCAACCACGAGAGCGTCGGCGGCAGTCGCGTTGGCGTCGAATTCATCGCCCAGTCCTGTCCAGGACTCACCGATCCCGCCAATCAAGGTGTCGACCATGAGATCCCGTGCGCATACGTAGCTTCCGTGACTTTCTGGAACCGCTGATAGGTGCGTCGAGCCTCCACGGCTGCCTGTCCTTGTGGGTGAGTAGCCTCAAAGGAACCCGTCAGAGGGCCAAATCAAAGGAAAAATAGGGATCGAGAAGGTGGCAATATTTTCACAAGGTTGTCAGAGCTGGCTTGAGATCCTAACTGCATTTAAGATGTCCTAATTATTTTATTCTGGTGCGTTTCGTACGTACTTGACCCTGTCAGAATCCGGATAATTTCACAGACGGGAAGAAGGTTATGGGTCCAAATGTTGAATTTTAAAAAGCAACTCAAAATCGGGATTGACAGCCCGGTTTTGAAGATTGGAAACCAGCGGCAAGCTCTTCTCACAAGTTATTTTATCCTCTCTTTCCTCGGGCCTTCCTCACTCTTCTCCGACCCGAGTGAAGCGACAACGCAACGACGCCCGCGAGAACGAGGATATCGGATCCACCGACACGCTAAAGATCCTTCCGCTTGAGTCCGATATCGTCGTAATGGAGGCAATGCCGACGCGCGGGGCGGCAAAGTCAGAGAAAACAGGTGAGCGCTCGGCCCAAACAATGAAATTGTTTTTAAGTCCGTTGAGGCGACCGTCGTCCCCGCGATATCGCGACCGATGCGACCCACGGCTCGAACCGAGGTACCGCATCATTCTAAACATCCCCCTGATCACGCACAGCCGCCACAGAACGTCCCGCCTTGGGCAACCTGACGAACGACAAGGTGAGTCAACCCAACGCCGATTTGCAACGGCACGCCAAACAACTTGAAAAACCAAACCCAGTTGTTGTTTTCTTCGCCATCGGTCCCCTCCTCTCCTGCACCTCTGGTCATCGCGCGTGCTGATATCGAACCCCCCGACGCTTTCCCCGCCATCCCTCGTGAAGGTTTTGATGAATCTCGGTCCGTCTCAGCTCTCGAAGCGAGCTGTTCCCGGCGCCACAGTCGCTCCCGCGACGGAGGTCAAACTCGCGAAGATTGTTGCGCCCGACGGTGCAGCGAATCTCATGCCGCCTCCAACGACGGCGCTAAGAACGACCGCGGGACGTCGTTCCACGAGTGACGTTCTGGCTGCTTCTAATGCAACCCCTGTACAGCCTGAATATGCCTCGAGACGCCCCATCACGACGCCTCTCACTGCCCTGGGCGGAGCGACCACGGTGACGCCTGGAACAATTCTCAAGCCCCCCTCGCTCTCATCCGCTGGAGTTGTTTTGCAAACTCCCGGGGCTCACACGAGGGGAGTCGGCGCTGTTGAACGGTCGATGAACGACACTCCGTCCACCGTCAGCGACCTCGACGCTTCTAAGCACGACACCGTGTCTCAGGGCGATGCCGGGATATCCGACAAACCTTCCGATGAGCTGTTCACCGCATCTCCCGGCACCGCTCTCGCTGCTGACATCCTGGCGACTGCCATCAGAGGCGCCCCGGTGGAGGCCAGCATGGTGACTGAGGAGTTGGACGCGCACGTGGTGTCCGCGGGGGATGGAAACCGCGATGAAGGCAACGAAGGCGAACTATACTCTCGGTTCGCCGCGGCTGCTACGCCAGTGTCCGCTAAACCGAAGGGTAATGCCGCCAGCGCCAAGAAGACCTCCGCACCGACGGCGGGAACAAAACGAAAGGGAAAGCAACTCGGTTCCGGCGACGGCGAAAAAATCAAGTCGACGGCTAAAGCCGGAGTTGCCACCCACGGGTGCGCCTCTGGACTCAATCTCGACACGCAGGGAGTTGGGGCGCTCTATTCGGTCCTGATACCTCCCGCGAAGAAGCGGAAGGCTCGTCGCTGGCTCTCAAATGATCAGAAGACGTTCGTTTGTGGAATCGGGGGCTGCTCCAGGTCGTATGGCAGCGCGTCATCCCTCTGTGCTCACAAGCGGGCGCACCACCCGGGCTGGAAGGAGGACCGAAAGAGACAACTCGATGTCCAGGTTCAGACTAACGCGGCATCCGACGATGATCATCGAAACGCTAGCCCGGAAGACGAAGGCGCCGACGAGGCTGAGGGGGAAGACAAAGAGGAGGAGGACGACGAGGACGGGGAGGGAGTGGACTGTGACGTCGCCGGTCGTGCAGCTCGCCGGGAAGGCGCCGCGGCCCTTGATGCCGTCGCGCGCTGCACACTGTCCGGTGCATGGGTGGAGTCACTTGCGGCTGATACGCATGGACGGCTCGGCGCGCTTAGGCGTAGCCGTCAGCGCGTCCAGCGTGGTCTCCGCGACGCCCGCGCTGCATCAGCCAAGGCACCGCCTCCGGAGACGGGCGGGGACGTGCTCGGCGGCGGTGCGAAGATCGCTGATGCTGCCGCGGAGTCAATCGCTTCCGCCGCCGCCGCTAGACTCCTCCAGCAAATGGAGGCCGCGCTCGAGGCCGAGAGCGATAGGCTTCAAGGCTGGCTCGGTAAACTTGAGAGCATCGCTGAGCTGCGGATGAAGGTTGGGAAAGTTATTGGCTTTAGTCAAGATGAGCGCAAAGTTCTGAACAGTGGACAGCTTGAGGCGATGATGGTTGCCGAACAGACGGCGAATGCCATCGCATCTGCCGCTTGCTCGACGGACTAGCTAATAGGTGAGAAGTGGTAAAGTGTGGGCGAACATCATCGGTTTCAAATGCATTGGTTGAGGTGGTGACCTCGGGGGAGGTTGGCTTTCCCGTCGCAGTCCAAAGGTTTTCTGCGTCGCGCTGAGTTGGTGCGCAGCCAAAAGATACCAATGGGTTCCGTCGGCGGGGATTCGAGGCAGAAATACCGGGGAGCGTGCCGTGGGGTATCGTATATCTGATTTGTGTAGACCCACGAGTGCTAGAGCTCGCTTTGTGAACACGTCGACAATCGTTTTGCCAACCTCGCGTAATTGGACTGGATCGCCTGTCATAAACCCATACGTTTTCAGCCCGGATGGGGCTCACTCGAGGAGCGGCGAGGACATCTACTCTATCGTCGTTAATATGTCTCATTCGTAGTGTTACATTGTTTTAATCAACTCGGTGGTTGAATTCTAGCCGTGGTTATGCATCTGACGGGCCTTCAACCACCAAACGGCAGTCTCGAGTAGGTGGTCGGCTCCGAGCGTCGAGAGAACAAAATTATCGATTCGCTTTGCTCGGTGCGCTGGAAACCCGTCACTCGTGTTCACTGCGCATCATCACGCCCCGAGGCTCGCACTTGCGGCCGCTTCTTTCGCCATAGTCGCTGCCATGTCTCCCTGGGGCGCCATGTGCGGGTAATAAGCCGCGGCACTTTCGACTGGCTGCTGTTGCACAGGAACAAAACCCTTCCCGTTGTTGATGTATCCTGGCACGATTGCGCCGTGGACAGCCGGCCCAGTCATGACCAGGGACGACACGTACGGCTGACCGAGGTTAGCGGGTTTCTTGTTGTACGGCTGTCGGGTTTTTTTCTCTCCGCCTCGGGGCTTGCCAGCGATGCCCGGTTGCTTCAACTTCGGACGTGGCATGGCCATGACGTCTGCGACGGAACCCCCGGCGAACATCCCCGCAAAGCTGGAGGGACCTGAAGGCACAGCCACCGGCGCGCCGGCATGGCTGATGTTCCCCTCAGGAACGTCTCCCAGCATCTGCGTCAGTGAGAACATCGCATCGTTCTCTAACATGGTGCCCACGGTCACGTCACCACCGCCAAACTCGGAGATGACCTGACGCTCAGAGTATCCCTTGATCTGGTCGGGGGCGGCTGAGGCCAGAGGCGCTCCAGCGGCAGATCCCACTTGCCTCGCCGCGGCCAGTCCAGCAGCGTTCCCGCCGACACCGCGCGAAGCCTCGACTTCCCCAAGACCCATTTCACGGCACATGTTGCTGAAATCAGCTCCAAATCCGGGAAGGGTGAAATCTTCCGCCCCGACGCCCACCACGCCGCCGTCGGCTCCCGTGCTCGCTCCCGCGCCACCAGCTCCACCGAACAGCGCCAGGTCAGAGCCAAAGACAGAGCCGACTGCACCGGCGTTACCGCCGCCGAACATACCCGCGAATGACCCAGCCTGCACTGGTGCCTGGCAAAATGAAGGGTGCGCCACCGTCATCTCTTCCGCCGAACGTTTCCTCGGGCTGAGGTTGGGCGGCGACGGCGTGCGGGACCTGCTCCTCGCCAAGGACTGCTGATACACGGGAGGCGGCGGCGCGAGGTGCGGACGGACGGCAGCCTCCTCCGAGGGAACCCAGCCGTAACGGACCCTGAACGCGGCGGGTCGACCGATCGCATCGAATATATCCGTCGCGGTCACGCCTTCGTGCCGATGGTTCCAGGCACCCTTGGTGTCTGACGCGGACGCCGCCTCAAACGGGTACAGCTGAAGCACAGCCGTTTCCTTGTCGAGACCCGCGGGCAGATGGGGCAGCGCCGCGGCCCACTTGGTGATGAGGTGCTGCATCAGACCGGTGACGGACTTCTTCGCGCGAAAGGTGAGCTCGAGGTGGGGGTTGAAACCTCCGGCGACGAGCGCGGCGCGTGTGGAGGTGTCGATGGGGAAGAGCTGGAGCATGAGTCGCTCCTTCTGCTCCTTCGCAACCGAGTCGTCCTTGACAGCCGTAGCCGCCGCTGCTCGGACAGCCGCGTTGGGTGAAACGCTTCCCCTCCGGGCCGCCTTGCGACCCGTCGACTTCGTCCTTCCCGCCGGGCTGTCAGCCTTGCACGTGTTTTTGGCCCGAATGCCGCTGCCTTTCGGCCTGCCGCGGTTGGCGGTGGTCTTCACGGACATCACGCCGAGAACTTTTCCACTCGCGTCGCCAGCCACCGCGGGGAGCAAGCCGAGGGACTTGAGCTTGGCCTCCTTCTTTCCCTCCGCCCACACCGACTTGTCGAGCTCCTTCTTGAGATCCCAGGCGAATAAGTTCCTGTTCTGAGGTTTCTTGCACAGTTCCTGGAAGGATCCGCCTGGACCGAGCTTGTCCTTCATGGAGTGCCAGCTGTGCATCGCGGTGTGCACCTCCTCGTCGTCACTGGGATCCACCTGCACTCCGAGCGGCGCAAGCACGGTGTTGATGCGCTTCACCTCGGTGTTGTAGAAGGTGCGAACTTGGCTCTTGTTGCGCGTCTGAATTATTTCGGCAATCTTATCGAAGTTGGAGCCGACATCCTGATTGAGAGGGGAGCAGGAGGGGCAGCACACGGGTCAGCGCGACGCGCGAGACCAAAAAAGGTGACACCGGGACTTCGACTCGCGAACAACTGGAGCGCAGAGGGAGGGAAAGCGTGTTGGCGCCAAAAGCGACCGTGGAGGCTGATTGTTGACTAGACTCACCTTCAGAGCGGTGAAGAATTGTTTCTCTTCCCACGGGGTCCACCTCTCCTGGCTCTTCGCCGGCTTCCTCTCGCCTGCGCAAAGGAGAAGGAAAAAAATGTTGAGGAAAAGATACGTTCGTGATTTTGCCGCGACGGACGAGATCCGGAGCGAGAGGACGGCGTCGGCCGCGAGCGACCGTCAGCACCGGGTTCCGGCGGTTCCAAAAGCAACCGAGTGCAAGACCCGATCACGAGCTTCTCGCGCACAATGCGAGCCCCCCGAGCACCGTGGCGGGACCCAACTCGCGCAATCGTGGGTTTTGCGGGTGTTGCAAAAGAGAACCAAAAAAGAGATCGAGTGAAAATAAAATGGAGCAAGGGCTGTCCAGGGCAGGAACGCGGACATGGCACCCCGTTGACGTCGCCGGAGCACACAAAAGCCCAAAATATCCCATCAAACTCCCAAAAGGCAGTATCCGGCCGACTTTCACCGCGCATCGTCCACCGATTGCACCCGAAAAGCGACTCAGACTCCATCCGGAGCAAGATGACGAACTTTTGAGAACAACGAGTTGGCATTGATCGCCCGAGCACGGGAAAAACGGGCGCTGAGCAGCGAAATCGACGCGAAAGCCTCCAAAATCCGGTGTGTGGCCATCAAAGGGTCGCACTATTACAGTCCGACCGCGTTTCGGAGTGTGAGCTCCCGAATGCCTCCACGATGGCGGCAGACACCGAACGGCCGGCGACGTCGACTTCACTCCACGAACCAGCAAAATAAACCCTCGACGCACGACGTGCAACGTACCTTCTTTGGCCACAGGAATGTCGGTTTTCGCCGCCGCGGTCGCCGTGGACGAATCATCCTTGTCCTCCTGTGGTGTGGGATGGGTTTTTTTGGTCAGCGAATCGGATTTCCATTGGGCATCGACGTCGTCGTCATCCACGGCGCGTTGAAAGTTCTTTGAAGTTGTACCCATTCTTGGCCTCTGGACGTCGGGTTCGCGTACCTTGGTCGACGTCAACGCGGTAACCTCCCCGACGAGCTGCTCATCCTTTGATTGAGTCTCTGAGACAACTTTAGATTCATCTCCTGCGCGAAATACGGGGTTTTGGTGGTGAGAAACCATGGAAGAACGGATCGAGCCGAGTTCGCGAAAGCCGCGTGTTCTTCAAGAAGCATTATACGTTGGGGTTTTGCTTCCCGGAAACCGGGATGGTAGGGCGATTTCAAGACATAAACTCACCCTCAGTCGCGTTCACCACGGCGGATACTTCTGATACTTTTGACACCGCCGCTTCGGGCGAGGTCGGAGCACCAACAGGCGTCGTCGACGCCTGCTCAACAGCCCCGGATGTTGACGTGGTACCTCCCCTGCGGGAAAAAAAGAAGCGGGATAAGACGCGGTGAGTGTGACGCTTCCCACGGTCGCGGTGCGGCTCAGACCGAGCAGTAAAACGACCGTGGGAAGCGTCACACTCACCGCGTCTTATCCCGCTTCTTTTTTTCCCGCAGGGGAGG
>Ga0115551_1001378_pt1 | contig 15535 bp, 7 predicted proteins | sample COGITO_mtgs_1103_FD_87179 | JGI IMG/M metagenome (GOLD analysis project Ga0115551, IMG submission 87179) | Pelagic marine microbial communities from North Sea - COGITO_mtgs_110321 | ecosystem: Environmental > Aquatic > Marine > Epipelagic | place: Germany:Helgoland, sampling site Kabeltonne... | reverse complement strand
GCTCCACCTCCGGCTCCCACTCCTCCTACTCCCCCAATTACACCGCCTGTCTACGCAGACGCACCTTCGATCCCCGCGACCAGCGCGCCGCCGCCCGCCGCGATCGAGAAGGAGCTTGTCCACATCGTCGACGACGACGAAAAGAGAAACGACGAGTAAAATTAGTTCAAGAATTCATTGAATACCTTAATCACGGAGTCTTGACCCCGAATAGATCGTACAACTCCTTCGCCGCGAAGTAATACTCCGCCCACTGGATCACACCGTCGCCGTTGATGTCCGCCGCGTTCGCCACCCTCTGAACCGCGGCGGCGGACACCCTCAACTTATCATCCGAGCCCGGCCGCAGCTGCTTCACGAGGTCGCTCACCGCAAACCTGAAATCCTTCGGGCTCAGGTAAGGAAACGGAAACTCCTTGTCTGCGGGCGAGTGATGCGCCAGGAAGGTCTTGTAGATGACGCTGTCGAGATCATCGTCGCTCACCCCGGAGGAGGACGCGCGACCCGCCATCGGCGGTTCGATATCCCCCTCCGATCCGTCCTTTGACGCGAACACGCCGCTCGCGAATTTCCAAACCTCGTCTTTGACCTTGCTCGCCCGCAGACCCACGTTGGCGAGTACATCCCGCTCGTACTCCTCCATCTTCTCCAAGTCCACGTCGATCTCCTTGCCCGTGACCTCCTCCGCCGCGTCCACCATCTCCTCCACGAGGGTGTTGAGCGCCTGTCGCAGCCGGGCGTTGAACTCCGACTCCTCCTTCGCCTTCTCCGCCGCTAACCTCTCGTCAACCTCGGAGGGTACACCCAGCGAGAACTGGAGCTTCCGGCCCACCAAGTTGACGTCCACGTTGGACAGCTCGTACGACACGAACGCGAGCACGAACGCGTAGACGTTCATCATCACCTCCTGCAGAGCGGGAACCGCGCTGAAGTTTTCGGAAAACTTTTGCAAAACCTCGTCGGACGGCCTGAACCGGCGTAGGTTGGCGAGGTTGGCGCGGTCGCGCTTGTTCGCCTCGCTCAGCTTGAGCCGCACCGCGCGGCCGAGGATTTCAATCTCCAGCGAGCTGAGCGCCCCGGCGAGGATGTTCGTGACGAGCTCGAACACGTTGCAGTAGATGGCGCGCTCGATGTTGTCGGGCACCGCCTTGATGTTGTACATCGGGTCCTTCATGAGCCAGTCCACCAGCTCCTCGATTTCTCGCCTGTTGTCGCCAAAGTCCGACGAAACCTTGAACGCGCTGAGGTTCGGGGGCTTGATCTTACCCTTGTTATCCCTCGCGGCGCTGCCCACGTTCAGCACCACGTCCATGCCCATCAAGTCGCAGACGACCGAGTTCTCCAAACTTCCGACGACGGCTGAGAGAAAACCGACGTACGTCTCCCGCTCCAGTTTTTTGCTAAAGAAGAAAGGGTTCGCGATCACGTTCCGCTTCGGCCTGCTCTCCATGTACAGCTCCACGTAGTTCTCGATGATCTCCAAGGTGGTAGATCCCACGTTCTGCTTGATCAGCGCCGTGGTGGGGTTAAAGTTGGGAAGAACCTCGCCGCCGCCCGGGACGAGCTTGCCCGCCTCGGAGAGCCTCGGCACCCGACCGATGTCGGACGAAAACGCCTCGTCACCCCCCGGCTGGAGCGAGAACCGCAGCGGGAGACCGAGGAAATTAACCTCCGCCGAGCCCACAACCTCACCCGCGAGCGCCACCGCCACTTTACCCGCGTTCTTCTCCACCCCGGGCGCCAGACGCAGCACCGCCGGCGCCTGGATCTCCTCCCTCACCAGCCTCTTCAGCGCGGCGTCGCTCAGCGTCGGGTGCTTCTTACTCGTTCGCCACTCCGCCGCCGGCTTGCCAAACTCGAAGGAATACTGCGTGCCGAAGAAACGTACGTTGAAGTGCGTCAGGGTGTCCTCCATGAGGTACACGGCGGTGACCATCGCGTTGCGGTAGATCTGCACCTCGAGCCCGCGCGGGATGATCCCAAGCCCGACGTTCTCATCTGTCTCGTCGAACAGCACGCTGGTGACAAACTCCTCGCAGTCCTCCATGTCCACCTGCGGCATCGGCGGCTGGTGCGCCAAGTTGGGTACAGTCTTGAGCTTCAGCGGGTGCCCCAGCAGGTTGACGTTCCGCACGTTGTCGTAGAGGGACTCGTACGCGCCGATGGCGCCTGTTTTAACAATCTCCGCGTAGATCATCGTCTCGATGCCGTTCGGCAGTAAGAGGACGTCGTACCGTGACTGGATCTGCTGCGCGTACCGTTGGATCACGGGGAACATCTGCCGCCCAGTGCCGGTGCCGAACTCCTTCAGCACCTCCGCTCTGTGTTCCATGAGCTCCTTCAGGTGCACGAGCTCCTCGGTAGCCTTCGGGTTGGATCGTAGCCCAACCGCGATGGCCGCGGCTGCCAGCGCGGTTCCGCCCACCGCCGCCGTGATCGGGTCGATTTTGAACCGCGGTTTGGGTGCGTCGACCGCGGGCGCCGCCGTGGTCGTCGCGGATGTATCGGCGATCCTGTTGGCGCCGCGAACGTGCCCCGGTGGGGCCAGGTCGGCCCACGCGTCGGGTCCAGCGAGATTGACACCATCGCCCGAACCACCTCGGGTGCCTTGCGAGACGGTCACGCGCCTCCGCGATCTCCGAGATGTGCGCGTCACGCGATCTCGCCGCGGGTACGCGACGTCTCGCGACCATGATCGCAAGGCGACGCCGGCCTGCATAGTTCCCAAACTATGCCCCGGGCCGCAGCGCGCTCCTCGTTGTGGTCACGCGCTCCATCTTGTCCGGATACAAGTATATCGTGTGACATCCAGCGCAAATGACGCTTCGAGACCGAGACCGAAGTAAGGTCCTCACAGGCGTTGGCGCCCCCTCGCCTCCCCGCGGACTCCACGAGGCGATGCAAGCTTGTACCCGCTTGCAAGCCGCGAGCACATCGGGACGCACACGGATAGATCCTCGCGCGCAGCCACGCGCTCGGTCCCGCTTCGGCCGCCCGCACGCCCGTCGAAGGCACCCGGCTCGGGCGTCGCCGGATCTGCGCTCAGCCCGGAGCAGTGAGGTTCCTAACTCGGCCTCCATGCCGTGCCCCAGGGTGTTCGTCGTATCCGACATCCACACGGATTTCGAGGAGAACATGGAGTGGGTGCGGGGTCTGAGCGATACAAAGTACACCAACGACGCCATCATCCTCGCCGGGGATATATCGGACGACCTGTCGACGCTCGAGGAGACGTTCACGCACTTCGCATCCAGATTTCGATACACCTTCTTCACCCCAGGAAATCACGAACTCTGGTGCAAACGACGCGGCCCGCTGAAGGAGGGCGAATCCGAGGCGGACAGGGAGATCATCCCGGACTCCATGGCCAAGCTCGAGCGCGTGCTACAGCTGTGCGAGACGTGTGGGGTGGACACGCGGCCGCGGCTCCTCGGCGACGGGGATCGGAAAATATGGGTCGCGCCCGTCGTCGCATGGTACCACTCGTCCTTCGACACGGAACCCGACATCACCGAGCAGCGCGTGCACCCGCCGCACCTGGTCATGAGCGACTTCAGGCTGTGCGAGTGGCCGGGCGGGTTGGACCCGAAGGACGAGAGCGTGGCGGAGGCTATGGACGCGGTCAACGACACTCGGCTGGGATGGAGCGACTTCACGGACCGACTGCGGTCGCCGGATCAGTCAGAGGCTGACGCGAACGCGCCGATCGTGTCGTTCTCGCATTTCCTCCCGCGGCTGGAGCTGTGCCCGGAGAAGCGCATGCTGTTCTACCCGAACCTTCCAAAGGCGGTGGGATCCGACTTTTGCCGCGTTCGAATACAAAACCTTCGAAGGGAGAAACCGACCGGCGGCGCCTCTCGCGACCGGACGCACGTGCACTGCTTCGGGCACACGCACTTCGGCTGGGACGCCACGATCGACGGCGTGCGGTACATCCAGGCGCCCGTGTCGTACCCGCACGAGTGGAAGCAGAGGCCCGGGTCCCTCACCGTCGGCCCCGACGCGAACGGGCGGGAGTTTGACTTTTCGGGGAGGTTCGAGAGGCAAGCCGCCGAGCCGTGCTGCATCTTCGACGCCGAGACGCACGGCGGGTTCGTGCCCAAGATGAGCGCGAGGTGGAGCGACCACTACGTTCATAACCCTAGGACACCGGAGGATACCGAGCTGGCGTGGTGGGTGCGGAAATCCACCATGATGAAAGGCAGCGCGGACTGATAGGACTGAGCTTAGTTTACGACGCATTTTTTTTACCATTTACATTCCACGAGAGCAAACTCACAGCGGCACCATATCGTCGGGCTTGGTGTTGAACGGGGTGCGGGGCGCGACGGGCTCCGGCTCGGACACCGGCTCCTCCACCGGGACGTAGCTCGGCGGGACGATGTTCGCCTTTTCCCTGAGCGCCGCCGCCGCCGCCGCGACCTCTTCCTCCGCGACGGCCGACCGGAAGAGCTTCCTGATCCCCCGGACAAACCCGGAGAGGTTATCCGTCCTGTTGCACTCCGCGAGCAGCGCCTGCGCCTGGTCGCCCATGTCCGGGTCGCAGTCCATGAGCTCGTACCCGCCGCTGTCCACGACCCTGACCGCCACCATGAACTCCCGCTCGTGGTCCGCCGGGTCTACGCGTTTGTAGAAAAATCGGAGCTCCTCCGCGTCGCCGATCTCGAACCTGAGGCCGAGCCTGTCGCGGTAGAGGTCCACCGCGGAGAGGTGCGCCTGGAGCATCTGCGCCTTGACCATCTCCTCGCCCGTGATCTTGGTCTGCTCGCGCTCCAGATCGTCCTTCTCCGTGGTGACCTGCGCGCGGAGCGTCTGCAGCTGCTGCGGGAGATCCTCCCCGAGCTCCTTCGCCTGCGCGGCTTCCTCCTGGAGCGCGTCGAGCTCCGCCTGCTGGTACTCCTGGCGCCTGGCGAGCTCCTCGGCGGCGGTCGCGAGGTCCTTCTCGCGCTCGACGAGGGACACGTACTCCTCCTCGGCGACCGCCATGTTGGTCTTGTGGACGGCCACCTGCTCCTTCATGGAGAGCTCGCGCCGGGCCATCCACATCTCGACGTTGCTCCTCGCCTGGTCGAGCTCCTTGTTCAGGGCGTCGAGGTCGATGAGGTTGGATACATCGTCCAGGGGTTGTGCCTTGGGCATGGCGGCGGACATCGTGCGCGTTGTCGATACGACGCGCGCGCGCTTTTGAACGGGGGGAAGTGTTGTGATGAAGTGTTGGCACTCGACCGTTTGAAAAAAGTTAGTTTTGCCTCGAAATCGCAAGGTTACGGGCCACACGGGATTGAGCGAGGAAAGTAAACCGTCGTTTACGGTTCCCGCGTCATCATATTTTCACGAGAGCTTGCGAAGCAATAGTCCGCGTCCCGACAAAGCGGCTCGCGCTGTCGGTGGGACCGAGCGTGAGCGCATAAGGGGTCGAGACACGCCCGGTGGACACCGCGTGATCGACTCGAGGTATCGGGAGACCGGGCCGTCGGCATCGACGCGGTTCGTGGGCACGCGCGTCCGTCGAGCGCCCGTGCACGTCCCCGGTCAAACCAACCTCCCGCATTCCCCTCGACATCGACAGGGTGCCCTCTCATCGTCGACGGGAGGGAGGGTCGGGTAGGACGACCGGGTCGGCTATCGGTGCACGATGAGCCAGTACGGCGGCCGCAGACCCCGTAGCAGGGTGGCGTGGGGCGACGGCGGCGACGACGCGCGCACCGAGTACAGCTACGGCGGCAGGTCACGCGGCGGCAACTCGCGAGTCCACCCCGAGTACCCCGAGGCCACCTACGGCGGATACGGCGCATCCTACGGCGGCTACAGCAACTACGGCGGCGACGGCGCGAGCACCTACCACGGCAACTACGGAGAGGACGACGGGTACTGGGAGGATGAGTACTGGGACGAGGGCACGTACTGGGACCCCGACGACCCCGACGGCGAGGACTACTACCGACCGCCGGTCATCGAACTCGCGGTGGAGCACGGCGAAGAGGCGAACCCGCAGCACAAGGTGAAGAGCGCGATGGGCCTCGCGCCGACGGACCTGAACACGTACGGCATCGGCGTCGTGCTGTACTTCACGTTCATGAAGTTCATCGCCTTTTCCTTCATGTGGCTCGCGGTGCTGTGCATCCCGGCCATGCTCATCAACATGGGGGGAGACGGGCTGGAGGAACAAAAAGATCCAACCGTGCAGTTCGTCGAGGCGTCGACGCTGGGTAACTTTGGCTTGATCTACGAGTGGGAACGGGGCGGGCTGGGGGATAACGAGACGCACACGGCGCCGTCCATCGGGCTGGCGCCGCCCGCGCCGGCCAGTTACGGCAACGATACCGCGTGGCCGTGGACGCACGGCGCTTCGAGGAATCACAACTTTTTCTCCCAGCCGAAAGACGAACTGATGGTGGGCATGTCCTACTTCAACATGGTGTTCCTGGCGATGTTCGCCGCGTGCGCGTTTCTTATTCCGGGTATCCAACGAAAGATCATCAAGGAGGTGGATGCGAACATGTGCACCATCGAGGACTACAGCGTCGTCATCACCGACTTGCCGGAGGATGTCAAGGATCAGGAGATTCACAAGTTTTTCGACAAAAAGGTTGGCAAGGTTGAAAACGTGGTGGTGGCGACGAACAACGCGGAGCTGCTCACGCTGGCTTTCGAGCGGCAGAAGGCGAAGGAGCTGTTCCACATGCAGGTGGCCAAGTACAAGAAAGGACGCGAGGATCCGGACGTGAGCGATAGAAAGATCGAGTGGCTTCACGACGAGGCGGTGAAGGCGAAGAAAGCGCTGAGGGCGTGCGACGCCGCCATCAGGGCGCTCCAGAACGACCGCGGCGGCGACCACAGAGTGGCCATCTGCGCGTACGTCACGTTCCAGGAGGAGGCGGACTTCTTAAAGATGTTCGACATGTACCGACCCGGTCTGTTCGCGTGGCTCTGGCGCCCCACGGAACTGCGACTGCGCAAGAAGCACAGGCTCCGAGTCAAACAGGCGCCGCCCCCCGGGGATATCCGATGGGAGAACCTGCAGTACAACTATGCACAGCGCAGGTTCAGGCAGTTCAACATCTCCTTACTCACCGGCATCGTGCTCGGGCTGGCGTTCATCTCCATCGCGGCGGTGCAGATGATGGCGTCCAACTCGTCTACGCCGTACGACGAGGACGAGTGCCGACTCAACTGCCAATACGGAACCGACCCGGTGACGATGGATAACGAAAACCTTCGTGACATATATTCCCAGTGCTACGAAGCGGAGCAAGAGGGGGATCCGCAGCGGGATATCACGTTGATCGCGTCCCCGCCGCCGCCATCACGGCGTTTACTGGCGGAGGATCTGGCGGCGTCTCAGGCGAATTACGTCGCGAGTCACAACGGGACGTGCGGCGCGTTTGACTCGTTCTGCTACGCGTGCTTCTGCCTCGAGCACATCAGCGCGGGTTCCGTGCTGGACGAATCGGAGTACTGCCAGCCGTACATATTCGGGTACACGATGCAGGTGGTGGCGGGCGCGGTGGCGAGCGCCATCGTGGTGGTGTTGAACCTCGTGCTGAAGCCGCTTCTGGTGTGGCTGGTGCGGTTCGAGAAGCATCACAGCGCGAGCAGCGAGCAGATGAGCGTGATGATGAAGCTGTTCATGGCGCAGTTCTTCAACACCGCCATTTTGCTCGTGGTGCTGAACGGTTCGTTCCCGTGGCTCAAGGAGCAGCTCAAAGGGACGCCCGGGGAGGGCTTACTGTTCCAGGGCGAGATGGAGGATTTCGTGCCGGATTGGTATAAAAACGTGGGCTACGCGCTGGTCATCTCCATGGTGGCCACGCCTGTGTCGCAGCGGATTCAGACCATCGTTCGGTTGTTCAGGTTCAAACTCGGCAAGTTCTTCGCCTCGAGGAACGCCGTGACGCAGGACCAGCTCAACAAGGCGTTTGAAGGCGCCGAGTTCAACCTCGCCGTAAACTACGGGGAGATTCTGAACATCCTCTTCGTCACCCTCACCTTCTCCCCCGGTTTACCCATCCTGGTACCGCTGGCCTCCATCGCGTACATGGTACGCTACGGCTTCGACAAGTTTGAGTTTGCGCGGGTGAGCAAGATGCCGCCGTGGTACTCGACCATCCTCGGCATGGGCGTCGCTCACCTGATGGCGTACGCGTGCCTCGGGTACCTCGTACTCGCCATATGGGCAAATTCGTACTACACCATGCCGCCGGATCCGACGGTGGAGGCGCTCATCGGCGGTGCCCTCTACAGCTTCTGCGACGCGTGGGAGAGCCTTCCCGAGCCGTTCGGCAGCGTGTTTGGCACGATGAGTAACCCGAGCGAGATGGCCAGGCGGGCGCTGCAGAAGAACACCGCGATTTACACGCTGACGCTGTTTGTCGTCGTCATGATTTTGTTTTTCCGCGGGCTCTTCGCGTTTGTCAAGGGCATCCTGGTGGAACTGTACCCGGCGTACTTCCAGACTGATAAGCGGGTGGCTGAGGGCAACCCAACCTTCGACCTCGCCATCGCGGGGTCGCAGCTGCTGGGCGCGAGGACCTACTCGATCCGCGACGCACCGCAGTATCAGGCGGCGTTTGAGAGAATCGTCTGGGAGCTGGACGACGGAAAACTGTAAGTGTTAGACTACGCTCGATGTAAAATAGAGAGCTAAATTAGTACCCAAACTTGGCGTTGAGGCTCGTCCGTCCGTCCCCTGTTTGCCCCTGCGGCGCGGACCAACCCGGTCCGCCCGTCAGGTCCGTCACATCGTCTTCGTCCTCCTCGCGCTCGTCGACAGCCTCGGACCCGAACCTTCCGCCGCCGAGCAGCCGCTGCAGGTCAGCCTGCACCTTAGCCTCAGCCTCGGCGACGAGCTCCTCTTGGGTCTTGACACCGTCCAAACCGCCCTCCGTCTTGGCACGCTTGCGCTCGGGCTCCCGCGCGGGACCCTTACCGGGCGGGGGCTTGCGAATCTCGAGCACGGATTTGCGCTTCTTGATCACCGCGTCCAAGCCGCCACCCTTGGAAGCAGCCGCCTTGAGCTGCTCGGCGGTCATGAACCCGTCGTCCTCGTCATCCTCTTCCTCCTCCATGGTGCCCTCGAGTCGCTCGGGCGCAGCCTCGGGTGGAGGGGCGGGTGCCTCGGCGACGGGCTGGGGCAATGGCTCCAGTTCCTCGATTTGCTTCACGAGTTTCTCCCCAGTCCTCGGGTCGACCTCGTCGCCGGCTTCGTCGACGATCATCGGCCTCATCTCCTCCTCCGGCACCGACGACTTGACTCCCCCCGCAGGTTTCATACCCCCCTTCTTCCGGTCGTCCGCGGTGGATATACCCAGCGGAAGCTTCGCGTTCGCGGCAGCCTCGGCGCCGAGGCCGGAGGGTGCGACCGCCCCCGCGTCCGGCCCGGCGTCCGGTCCTGGTCCGCCGGTGAATTTCCGCTTAGCCGAGAGGTTCCCTTGCTCCTCCCACGCGCGTAACCGCTCGCGCTCCTTCGCCTCCTGCGCAGCCGTTCGCGCCGCATCAGCCTTGGCGGCAGACCTGCGCCGGGCAGCCTCCTCGGCGGCGGCCACCTTCGCGCGCTCAGCCTCCGCGAGCTTGGCCACGGATTTGGCCAGCGCCGACCCGGGTTTGTACTCGCCGTGCGGATCCGCGATGCGCAGCAAACGCTCAAGCCTCTCCAGCTCCGACTTGCGCTCGCCGATCTGCACCTTGAGCCGGCGAACCTCCTCGGCGTCGCGCTTGGCGCCGATCTGGTCCATGAACGCGTCCAGGTCATCGTCGGCGGCGGCGTTCGCGGGTACACCTCCCGTGGCGTCTTTTTCACTTTCGCGCTTTTTCGCCGCCTCGGCTCGGCCCTCGAGCTCCTTAATCGCCGCCTCCGCAACCTGCCTCTTCTCCCACAGCGTCGCGGCCGTCTCCACAGTCTCCGGCTGCTTGGCACCGCCCGGGAGACCGCCGTTCGTGGTGGTCTCCCCGCGCTCGGCGGCGCGTTTGTCCGCCTTGGCCTTTTCTTTTTTCCGTCGGCGCTCCTTCGCCGCGTCGGTGCGATCGTAAAAGTCGTCGTCGTCGTCCGAGTAGTCCGAGTCGGAGTAGGCACCCTTCTTCTTCTTTTTCTTCTTCCGTTTACCGCCCTCCCGGTTGATGCGCTTGGCACCCAAGGACTCTCGCAGTGAGTCGTTGAGGACCTCGTCCATGTCTTCGATTTCCTCCTCGAGTTTCTCCGCGGCGGTTTCGTTGCGGGTGATTTGGTTCTGCTGCCCCGCGGTGAGCGGGTTGTCCGACGTCTCCTTGGCCTTGATTCGCTCAATCTCCGCCTTCATGTTGGCGATCTTCTGCTCCCGCCGCTGGATCTTCTCCCGTTGGTCCTGCTGCTTCTCCGTGAACGTCCCTTGGTGCTCGCGCCAGTCGAAATGTTCCAAGAGATCCGCCTCGCGCTGCTGCTCCTCGAGCGTGTCGTCGTCCTCCAGCCCCCACGAGGCGCCCGCCGCCGTCGCCGCGGCAGCCTGGGCCCTGGCGCGCTGTTCCCGCTCGATCTCGACGACAGCTTCTTGCTCGGACATCTTCTCCAGCGCGCGCAGCTTGCGTCGTTCCTCGCGGCTCAAACCCTCCTCCGGCATGAGCGCTGCGGCTCCCGCGACGATGAACGCCCTGGACGATTGGCCGAATTTGATCTGGTCGCCGACAAAGACGGGCGCGTGGACGCCGGGTTTGAGCCTGCGCTTGTTCACGGTGGTGCCGTGGGTGCTGCCGCAGTCGTGTACGAAGATCTCCTCGCTGCCGTTCGCGAACTGCAGCACCGCGTGCAGTCGCGAGGAGGAGGGATGCTCGAGGACCACGTCGTTGTTCGGGGTTCGGCCGAATCGGAGGTGGTCGCGGCCCGCGCAGTCGATCGTCTCGATGATGGCGCCGTCCTTGAGAACCTCCAGGGAGAAGTCGACGGAGGGCACGCCGCCCCACTCGGGCTGCTCGTACCCGCCGGGGGGAGGAGCCGCCGCCTGAGGGGGAGGCGCCGCTTCCTCCTCGACGTGTTGGGGCTCCGGATCTGAGGGTGCCGCCGACATCGCCGGAGCGCCGTCGAACGTGGGAGGCGGGGGAGGCATGGACTTGGAAACCTCGGCCGCACCGCCCGCGGACCCGTCGAACCGGGGAGGAGGCGGCGGCATCCCCATCGCGTCAAAAAAACCCAACCTCCGACTACCGTGTCGCCCGGCCAGCGCGGCTACGTGTGGCGGGGCGGAGAGTTTGGCATCCGCTCAGCTCGCGGCTCGCAGCTCGATCTCACTCGCCGGCACCCAAAAACGGGCATCTCCCGGGACTCACGCGCGCGCGGTCCACACTTCACGGGCACCGCCGGCTCGCGCGTGTGCCTTCGATACACTCGGAGTGGTGCCTGTACCGGGTATCGCTCTCACCTTCCCGCGCGCGCGTCGGCGACATCCCACCGGCGCGCCCGGAACGATATCGAGAGAAACCAGACCGTTGGAATAAGATCTCCGAAACGACGATGGCTGTCGCCGAGTCCTTCGCTGAGCTGCGCGAGATGTCCGCCTCCAAGGGCGGCATGGAGAAGACGGTGGTTTTCAAGTACGACGAGCACGTCTCCGTCGTGATGGCGGCGTTCAGGGAACGGTCGCAGGGACCCCATCCGTCGATGCCGCTGGTCCGTCGCGTGGACATCTTGGACGAGAGGCCCGAGAAGCCGACGTCCGATGGCACCGACACCGAGGCGTGGGCGATGCGATACCGCCGGTTCTTCGCCGCGAACGACGCCCCGGAATGGGTCAAGAAGATCTCCGGCGGCGAGTACCTCACGGGCACGGAGAGAATCGAGTGGTCCGAGCCCGCGGGCAAGATGGTGATGTACACCGTCAACGAATCGCACTCGCAGCTCGTCACCGCCGAGGAGATTTGCGTCATCGAGGCGGATCCCGAGCGGCCGCACGCGGGGACCATCAAGACCCTCACCGTCCGCGCCAGGCTCCGGCTGCGCGGCTGGTGGACCCTCGGCATCTCCGCCATCGCCGAGCGCTTCCTCCTCGGCAGGTACACCAAGCTCGTCAACCAGGGTAGACTGATCGAGCTCGAGGAGATTGCAAAGTGGCGCGCCGCAGGCAAGGCTGAGTCTCTCCTGCGCGACGCGGTGACGCGCTCTCGCACGCCGAGCTCCGAGCGGGCGCTCGAACGGGTCCTCGCGAGCGCTCAAAAGCCAGCCGCAGTCAGGCCGGAGTCGAACGATGAGCGCGGCACGGTCTCGCCGACGTCCACGCTGGCCCGGCTGAAAAGCAACCCGAGCGTCGACGGCCTCGAGGTGGAATCCTTGGAGGAGTTCGAACGATCCATGATGGATTTCCCATCCACCGACCCGTTGGAGACCACGGACGACATCGTGCACGCGGGGCTGAGCGAGGACCAGTGGCTCATGCTGAGGTACGCGAAACGACAGGATGAACTCCTGAACGCGTCTTCCACCGACTCGGACGAATACGCCTACGCCTACGAGTCCACCCCTCGGCCCGAGTCCCCCTTGCTCGGTTACACGTCCACCGACGAGGACGAGTACCAGTACGAGTACGAATCGACGCCGCGGCCGGAGTCCCCACTTTACGTGCCCCTCACCGACGACGACGAGGAGGAGGATGGGGAGGAGGATGGGGACGAGGATGGGGAGGAGGAAACGCCCGCGGCGGATGCCGTCATCGACGACGAATTTCGCAGTAGCGGGTCGCCCGGCGCGGCGTCGCCGATCGACGCGTGGTCCCCGGGTGGCGAACGTACCGTGCTGGACGTCAGCGTGAACGAGGCTGAGATCGCGAAGAGCTTCGCGAAGGACTGGGAGGAGATCGAGCGGTTGGAGCAGGAGGCGATTCGTGTTAAGCTCGGCCTCGATCCGGAGGATGAAACGGGCGGCGCTTTCGGCGGTTTGAGGAAATGGTTGGTGCGGCTCGCGCTCGTCGGCGCGGGCGCGGCGATTCTGCGGGAGCGGAAGGATCAGCTGCTGCCCCTCGCGGCTCGTGCGAAGAGGAAGTGGACGCATGGGAAACGCATTGGAGCGAAGTCGTCGGTGATTGAGTCGAAGGCGGTGGATGAGAACGTCGAGGACGCCGTCGACGAGTTCGAGGAGGAGGGTGACGAGGTCGAGGACGCGGGGACCTCGGAGGTTGACGCCGCGGATTCCGAGTGAAGTTCGCGACGATTGTTTGACATGATCTATGTGTCTCGATGTGTATTGAACAAGCCTGTATCTTACACCTGCTGCGCCATCTCTGGCGCGAGCTGTCTTTTCTCCTCGGGCGATCCCTCCTTCGGCGAAGCCTTCCTCGACCCCTCGGGCGATCCCTCCTTCGGCGAAGCCTTCCTCGACCCCAGCGCGATTCGAGACGCCTGCGCGAGAGTATGCGTCGTAGTCTCTGGCGACCCCTTAGTTTGAGCCTCTGGCGACCCTTTGCCGACTGGCGAGTTCACGCGGGACGCCGCCTCCAAGTCGCGCACGAGCGGCACCATCTCGTCAACCTTGCCCATGACGTACTTCACGTCCCCCTTGACCCCCTTAAACTCACCCTCTAGCCGTTCAATCTGCGACTCGACGTCCGCGCCGGGTGACACGTACGTTGAGCCGTACCCCTTAACGGAAGGGTTAGTTCCAAACTTGGGCCCCCGCGGGCTGTTCTCCCCGTACACCACGTCGCCCATCGCGACCCAATCCACCAGCTCCCACAGCCACCCCCGGAGCGCGTGGTAGAAAATCACGAACGCCAGGAGCATGATCGCGATGTTGTTCCAGAAGATTCCGGTGACGGCGGCGCCGCACGCACCCTCCCTCGCGGCTCTCAGATTCGCTCCAATCGGGTCGCAGGAACCGAGCGAATTCACCACCGCCGTCTTCGCCGACACGCCGGTCGCCTCGCACGTCTCCACGCGCTTCAACGCCGCCGTCGTGACGTCGTGCCCCGCGGACGACAGCGATGGGTCCAGCGCGAGTACCGCCTCGATCGACGCGCGGAACTCGACACCCGCGGCGTCGACGGCGGCGACGGTGGGAGAAACCGTCGCCGTCGGTATAACATCCGCCGACGCCGACGCGTCCACTTCACAGAAGAAGTAGAACCGACCGCCGGCGGGGACCCTCTCCGTCACCGTGGGAACCCAGTCGTGGCAGGTCTCGGCGAGGGTCACAGTCGCCGGGGATGAAGCCGCGAGGAAGAGCCACGCGGCGACGAGAGCGAGAAAAGGCGCGGCGATTGTGAACTTCTCGGCGGCGGCTGTCCCGGCGGCGACGTCAGCGCTGAACGCTGCTCTAGCGGCGACGGGCGCGATGGCCGCGAGGATGAGAAGGGTGTACGTCGTCGCGGACAGCGCCGTGAACCAGGTGTCGATACGCGACCACCGCTCGTCGTAGCCGCGCATGTCGCCGAGATCCTTCCACGCCATCCCGCCGACGCCCTCCGCGGCGGCGCCGAAGTGCTCGGCCGCCTGCCTGGCGCGCTGGACCTTGAGCGCGGGCGCCATGTGGTCTTTGAAGTGCGTGTCCACCACCGCGAGCGCCGCGGAGCACTCCGCCGCGGCGCTCTTCGCCTGCGCCGCGTGCCCCATCGCTCCCGTCGCGAGTGCGTCGAGGGCGCGGAGCGCGTCGTCGACGTCCCCGGAGCCCTCGTTGTACCTGGTGTACGCCGACGGCACCAGGCTGCACGCGATGTACGCCATCACGAGAAACATGATCATCGCGGGCTTCATCCCCAACAGCCCCGGTCGACGAGGGACTCGGAGGCGCCCGCACATGCAGCCTCTGTGGAACTGCGCCCAAGCCACGACGGTGACGAGCGCGAGCGCGAGCCACGGCGTGGAGTACGTGAACGCGACGAGCGCCACGCTCCGGCCGTAGGCACTGGGGTCGAAGCTGTGGAAGGGGAGGCCATGGATCCAATCCACGTTGGTGTCGTCCCTCATGGCCGACACCGACGGCTCCTCCGATGGATGATGCGCCTTTCGTTGTAACCTCCCCACCGTTCAACACCCAAAAATATGTCGAGTGGCAACAATTCGTATGGCTGCAATGTAGAAATTGTTGTCTAATTGGCGTTGAGAAGGCCTAATTGACGTGGGTTCACTCGAGAAACGTATGTGAACTAGTTAGAATCCATATTTTCGTTATTCAGGCGCTCCAAGCCAAGCTGCCAGTTGTCGCTCGAGGACAAATCGGAAGGAGCGCAACGTTGGAGGATGTCTCCCAACGGGAATGGGTTCGTCCGGGTGGAGTCGGCGGACTCCATGGAGGAACCCTTACTGAGCCCGGGGTTCACGTCCACGGTCGAGCGACCGGTGGAGGATTTACTGGTGAGTGTCCGCGCGCCCCATTGAGCCCGAACCCATTGAGCCCGATTTTCGCGGGAAGAGCACACCCAAAAGCACGACGTTTCGACACTCACCGCCCTCCCCCATCGCAGTTAATCGCCAAGGATGCGTCGCAGCGGGGCGCGACGGCCGCTGCCGAGGCCCTCAGACATGCCGGGGAGCTATCCGACGAGGAAGGATATCACCAGGAAGAGAGGAAGAAGCCGTCCTT
>Ga0115551_1001377_pt1 | contig 15539 bp, 19 predicted proteins | sample COGITO_mtgs_1103_FD_87179 | JGI IMG/M metagenome (GOLD analysis project Ga0115551, IMG submission 87179) | Pelagic marine microbial communities from North Sea - COGITO_mtgs_110321 | ecosystem: Environmental > Aquatic > Marine > Epipelagic | place: Germany:Helgoland, sampling site Kabeltonne... | reverse complement strand
TGGACTACTTAGTGATTTTGTTAAAGCAGAAGTTCGACAGTTAATTCAATAGACATGTGCAGAGTAAAAGTAAGTGTTTCATATTAGTCATCATTATTTATATTTTGGACTAACCTTAATACTACTCTTTATTTGATGCGTTTAATGCAGGAAGCTTTGGTTTATCAGCTTATTAGTTTGCTAGAATTAACTATACAACTAATAATTTCTACTTCTGAGGCTCACTATGGGATATGTCACAAAAAATTTAATCAGTGATGAACATGTTGTCTATACTGCAAAAGTGCATTGGATTGTATTTTTGACTCCCATTGTCTCGCTGATAATTGTTGCATCTTCATTTGGATATCTAGTTTTATCTGACGGCGGAAATTCTGATGAATTCACGGTATTATTCTTTTTGATAATGGGCATTACATTTCTAATATGGTTTGCAGTATCCTTCATTAAAGCATTCACAGTTTGGTGGGGTACGGAATTAGCTGTGACAAGCAAGCGAGTGATAGCCAAAACTGGACTGATTCAAAGAAACACTGTTGAATTAAACCATTCTAAGGTCGAGAGTTTTTCTGTTCATCAATCCATACTCGGCCGAATACTGGGTTATGGCGATGTCGTGGTGAATGGTACTGGTGGTATTGGTACGCCAATAAACAGAGTTTCAAAGCCGATTCAATTTAGAAAAGAAGCCATGCAGGTTGTCGGTTAACAGAAGAATCTTATTGTTAAGCACGGACGCTGCACAAAGAAGGCAATCGCTAATAACAAATTTCTTAGAAAATTAATCAAATCACACTGTTAGCAGTAAAAATATGAATTTTAAAAAATACACATCAAATGAGCTGGTTCAGCTTTTACTCAAGTATGTGGTGCAAGTTGAGGTGAATCGCCACTAACTATAGCTAGCCCCCGGAGGACTACACTCCAGACTCATAGCGGTGGCAACTGACTTTCAATAGCGTAAAAATCTTGAACACTGTACTTATCAAAATACACTATTGCTTCTTCTATATTTGTAGTTCTAGTCACTTCTCTAATGAATATATTCAAATTTCTAGTACCTTGATTGAGGCTGTATCTGCTCCATGGAGAATCGATTTCGTCTATTTTATTTTGCATCCTTCCCAAAAAAGCGCTATAAATGTCATCTCGTTCCGCTAATATTTCTACTAGAGATGTCCAAGTTTTAGTCAATTGATCAAATGCTACTGGCATGCTTGATTTATGCACATCACCATCTATGATTTCTGACATATCTATCATAAGTCTGGCAGTAGCGAGGATTTGTCTATCGAGTTTTTTTAATGTTGTTAGTCGCTCTTCCAATACACCATCCGACAGATTCAACCTTAGTGTTTCATCAGTACCAGCAGGTAATGGTGGTGGTGCAGCAATGAAATCAGCAGCATTTGGTACTGCCTCTATCGATGGTGGTGGTGCACAGGGTGGTGAACCTGGCCCCCCGCAAGCAATGGCATTAGAAGAAAAATACAAGCCCATAAAGAGCATTAATAAAGCGGGGTAAATTTTTTTATTACGTATCTGCATTTCTTTATCCACAGTTCTAGTCAGTCATAATTATTTTTATTTCACCAACACTTTTTACGTCATAGGTATCTATGTGAAATATAATCATGAGTATTACAAATATGAAAACAGATTTTTACGTTCAACTACAGCTTCTCACATCATAGGTTTTCGTCCGAATCCGTTATCTTCAGCGATAACTCCTCTCTAAGTTCCTCATCATGCAATAGGTTTGCTTGCGAGTATTGAGCGTGGTCCATTATCTGGATTGTACTGTCCTGTAACAAGGACACATCATTAGCAGATCCGCCTGGGGCAAAACTATTGCCTGTCGACTGTTCAAGTGTAGTATCAACTGAATAAACACTAGATGAATAACTGATAATTGAAAAAACCAGCGCTAATAACTTTAATTTATGTGGCATCATTTTGTTCCTATTGATGTTTCATTAATAATGACCATAAGCCCTATCTATAATTCCCCGTAATGATGTTGCACGCAATCCAAGCCGTTTTAACAATCAGTATATTGGCTAATTACAAAAAAAATTAATATTCAATATGCTATGAGATTTTTTCTTATCACTTTTTATGATTAGTAGTTATCAATTCCAAGTATACGCAAAGTTAAGACCAAGAGAGTAAGCAAAGCTATGATCCCTTAATAGTTCCATTGAATGATTGAAGCCTAAACGCGCGTTGTCAGTGACATTGTGATTTAAACCTAAGGCAAGTCGCAAAAAGTCATCGCCTGGTTTATTGATCGAGTCTGTTCCTGCTGGCCTTATGATGCTCACATTAGTATCAACCTGAGTAATTAATACATCGTTATCGGTTCTATTATCTACGCGTACGTAGTCAACACCGAAGCTAGCATGTGTTTTCTGTTTTGCGTTATCATATAGTTTAAAATGTTTAGAAGCGTGTACCCCAGCTGAGACTGTCCAGAAGGTATATTCCGATTCACCAACAGACATATTTACATTGGTTCCCCCACCGGTTTCAGTGTAGGCATCACTCTCGCCAAAACCATAACTCAAAGAGACTTTCGGACCCCACATCCAACCGCTTTCTTCAAAAAAGGTGTATCCACCGTTCAAACTGAAGTTATGTATGTCAGAGTCGACATCATCGGCTCTGGCTAGGACGAACAAATTCCCGCCACCTCCAATATCATCAAATGCGGTGCGCCGAATCATATCGGTGCTGGTATCGGTGTAGCTGTAGGTACCGGTTAATCGATAACCTTTAGAACTATTAAAAGAGGTAAACAGCGAGACGGTGGTGCTGTCGGCATCGAGTTCAAAAGGCACAAACTTGCCGGTGTTAACAGCTTCGTCAAATATTCTTTCATCTGCTTCGGTATCTGAGTTCTGTATGGTCAATGAGACCCCTGCCATGATTTCCTTTGTGAACATAGCCGCAATACCAAAATTACCATGGAAGCTCTCGGTTTCACTGCCAGAGGTTTCACCGACACTGTCGAGTTCCTGATTGCGGTATCCGCCACTGCTAAAGAGAAATATATTATCCCAAGGCGAACGTGAGCGGGTTTGTACTGGTTTTGCTGTGCCTTCACCATGGTGATCAGCACTACTGTATTCATTAATATCAAACAAATCAGATAAACGAGCTATGTTTTCGTTTCTATTTGGCTTCATCCCATTGATTCCGGATTGTTCCTCTTCTTGCGATATAATCTCCATCCCTATGCCTCCTTCAGCGAGATATGTCATCGTTAACAGCATATGAAAAATATCCCCCAAACTCGAGGCTTTCGCAATAATCCCCACATTTTCATAATCAGCAAGCATCCGAAAAACATCACTATTGTGCAAGGACACATCATTAGTAGACCCGCCTGGGGCAAAACTATTGTCTGTCGACTGTTGAAGTGTAGTATCAACTGAATAAACACTAGATGAGTAACTGATAATTGAAAAAACCAACGCTAATAACTTTAATTTGTGTGGCATCATTTTGTTCCTTTTAATGTTTTCTTTGAGATTACAATCCATTATCGACAGATCTATATATATTATTAATGTGATAATCAATAATAAGTTAAATTAATTATATGCTATTTTTAGTCTTATTTCAGCACAGATGAAGATTTTTTTAAAATACTACCGTAAAACATTGTATTAATTAGAAAAATACTACTATAGCTTACTTGTTAGACTGGAGCGGTAGTGTGCGTTCCCTCGTAAGGTGCGCATTCCAATTACGGCGCGTGATTCGACTTCACTTTAAAGTTTTTTCGATTAATGCAGGAACCTTCTTTTTATCAGCTTGGTATTTTAGGGGAATAATCTGCAATGATTTTTAAGACATCATAGTTATAAATTATATTTCAACATCTGGTAAGCTGTGAAGTAATTTGAATCTCAAATTAGAAACACGATTCTCATTAAACTCTAATAGATTAGGAGAGTTTTTGAATGAATATCCGATGGCCTAAAATATGCCTCTTCACGTAGTAGTCATCATTATTTATATTTTGGACTACTCTTAATATTTCTCCATCCACTCTTTAGCTAACTGCTGAGCTTCTAAGATTTTTCCCGAAGTCATTTCTTTTGCGACTATATCCCTATTGCCTTTTACCTCATCATCTCCATTTGCTGCTGCAATATTAAAAAGCATATGTGCCATGACATAATCTTGAGGAGTACTTTCTTCATCGTAGTCCATAAAACCTACTGTCACGGCATATGCTTTTACTCAAGTATGTGGTGCAAGTTGAGGTGAATCGCCACTAACTATAGCTAGCCCCCGGAGGACTACACTCCAGACTCATGGCGCTGGCAACAGATCTACAATATTGTCAATATATTGAATTTCCAACAAACCAAAATACGCTTTTGCTCCATCTAGATCTGTAGTTTGAGACACGCCACTAATGAAATGACCCATCATAATAGTACCTTCATTTTCCACGTATGCACCATATTGAGACTCGACTGCGCCTTTAGGATCCTCTGGATTATTTTTAAACCTTTCCATAAAAGTGCTATTAATGTCATCTCGTTCCGCTAACATTTCTACTAAAGCTTCGAGTGCTAGATGCGTATGAGTCGTAGAGCCTTCATCCAATCCTGTTATTATAAGTTTGGCAGTAAAGAGGATTTGTCTATCGAGTTTTTTTAATGTTGTTAGTCGCTCTTCCAGTACACCATCCGACAGATTCCACCTTGGTGTTTCCTCAGTACCAGCAGGTAATGGTGGAAAGTCTGGTGGTGGTGCAGCAATGAAATCAGCAGCATTTGGTACTGCCTCTATCGATGGTGGTACAGGACAGGGTGGTGAACCTGGCCCCCCGCAAGCAATGGCATTAGAAGAAAAATATAAGCCCATAAAGAGCATTAATAAAGCGGGGTAAATTATTTTATTACGTATCTGCATTTTTTTATCCTCAGTTTCTTTTTCTTATTAGAAGTAATAGTCAAAATTTAACATAAAAAATTAATTAGAGCTGAAACATAAATCAAGATTGACGGCACAAAAATCAATTCATCTGCAAAACTATTGAAAGATATTAGAAGTGTGCAGAGTAAAAGTAAGCGTTTCATATTAGTGATCATTACCTATTCACATTAGTAACTTCAAAAACTTCAGCTGACGTATTACATTTGAATTTGATGTAGGGTCCGTCTTTACGTTCTACTGAGTAATACCAAATAGTTGTATCAGAAGTATCACAATAAGAGCAGCAATAAGATTCACCTTCTTTTTTAACTGGCCTACCTAATATTTCTTCAATTTGCCAGTCAGCCATACCTATTTTTATTTGAGAGGTAGAGATAATTTCTTTTATTTCATCAACACTTTTTTTGGTAAACTCAAGGTACGAAAAAATCACAGCCAAATAAATAAACAGACCAGCTCCCATTAGTTGTATGAAGTTAATTAAGTGTTTCATATCAGTCATCATTATTTATATTTTGGACTATTCTTAATACTACTCTTTATTTGATGCGTTTAATGCAGGAAGCTTCGGTTTATCAGCTTGGTCTTTAGGGGAATAACCTACAATGACTTTTTACACGACGCCCAGTCTTGATTGGGGTACATATCAGGGGTATATTTTATATTCAAATTATTAATTTACTTAATAATCAATTTGATAGGTCTATTTTACAATTCCCGCCCTCGGCACCAACTTAATAGTCTTACTATCAAAGGCTATTATCAAAAATATCTTATTTCAAACGACCATCTAAAACTCATGAAATAGTATTTTGGGGAAATTTTTTGAAAATCATTAAAATCTTAAAATACACCCACCACACTAATTAAAATTTATATTGAAGTGGTGGCACTTCTCGCGGAAAAGATAATTGACGTTCAAAATGATGAAGTAGCGGTTTTTCAATATATGCAATGGATGTCAGGTTTCGTCTCGGGATTGAACTATGGGAAAGGGAATAATGGAGTGGTACAGTCATCAAATGTTGATGCTAACTCAATGTATCAAAATTCATTAAAAAATTGTGAAGATGAACCTTTTGATGACTGGGTTGATGCAGTTTATATAACCCACACCAAGATGTATCGTTAATCGAGATATTGGTAGACCATATTTGACCATTCTTTTTTTACATTTCTAGAAACAAGATGGTAATGCACGATTAATTATACTTCTCCATCCGCTCTCTAGCTAACTGCTGTGCTTTTCTAATCTGATTTGGTGTCATCATGCCTTCAATCTTATCCCTATATTTTTTTGCTTTTTGGTGTCCACTAGCGGCTGCAATATTCCAAAACATGTGTGCCTTAACATGATTTTGAAGAACACCTTCTTTACGTACTAGAATATCAAGGCCATACATATTGCCTAGATTGAACTGCGCATTTACATGACCTTGATCTGCTGATTTGGTATACCACTTGATCGCTTCTCTATAATCTTGTGGGATGCCTTTTCCATTGTCATACATAAAACCTAGATTGTACTGCGCATATGCATCGCCTTGCTCTGCTGACTTAGTGAACCACTTAATGGCTTCTTTATAATCCTGAGGAGTGCCGTCTCCTTTTTTATACATATAACCTAGTTCGTTCTGAGCCTTTGGATTACCTTGTTTTACTAGTTTTTCATACAATCTAATTGCAGTAATGTAATCACCATTTATATATGCATCTTGCGCATCCGAGAATTCATCTGCAAAACTATTGAATGTTATTAGAGGTATGCATAGTAAAATTAAACACTTCATATTAGTCATTACTATTTATCAATATGTCGAACTACTCGTCATACTACAATTAATGCTTCTCCATCCACTCTTTAGCCAACTGCTGTGCTTCTTCAATTTGACTTGACGTCATCATGTCTTCTACTTTGTCTCTATTAACTTTTGCGTTTTCAGTCCCACTTATGGATGCAATATTCCAAAACATATGTGCCATGACATAATCTTGAGGTGTTCCTTCTCCCTTAACATGCATAAAACCTAAATTAAACTGCGCTTTTCCATAATTTTGCTCTGCTGCTTTTGTGTACCATTTGAGCGCTTTTTTATAATCTTGAAGAGTGCCTTCTCCAGTATCATACATAAAACCTAGATTGGTCTGAGCCTCTACATTACCTTGCTCTGCTGCTTTTGTGTACCATTTGAATGCTTGCTCATAGTCTTGAGAAGTGCCTTCTCCTTTGTGATACATCGCACCCAAGTTGAACTGCGCTTCTTCATTGCCTTGCTCTGCTGCTTCAGCATACCAATATAGCGCCTGTTTATAATCTTGAGGAGTACTTTGCGCAGTATCATATATCAAACCTAAATTAAACTGCGCTGCTGCATAACCTTGTTCTGCTGACTTAGTGTACCACTTAATAGCCTGCTTATAATCTTGAAGAGTACCCTCTCCATTTTTATACATAAAACCTAGATTATGCTGCGCATCTGCATGGCCTTGCTCTGCTGCTTTTGTATACCAGTGTAATGCCTGCTTATAATCTTGAGGAGTGCCTTCTCCATTGTCATACATCCAGCCTAAATTAAGCTGTGCCTGTGCATCTCCTTGCTTTGCTAATTTCTCATATGATGTGATTGCGGCAGTATAGTCTCCACGCTCATATGCATGAGCTGCATCCGACAAAATATCCGCAAAACTTTTAGATGTTATTGCAACTACAAACAGCAGGATCAAGTATTTCATATTTGTTACCGTTATTATTCATGATTTGGAGCATATCAAATTCTACCTTATCGCTGTGTGATTAATAAATTGGCTAACTTAGACCTTGCGCTTTGATTTACTATCATATTTTCTGTACGCTATTTATTAACAGTATCAAATAAGAGTTTACAAATGAAAAGTTTGATTATAATTGGAGTACTATTTTTTAATTTCACGTCGAGTGTTTCTAGCTCTGAATCACTAAAATCAGGATCAGGGGCAAACAAAGAAGTTTATTTTATCGCTCCGAAAGATGGTCAAACTGTGTCACAGACCTTTAAGGTCGTATTCGGTTTGTCTGGTATGGGCGTAGCGCCGGCTGGAATTAAGGTCAAAAACACAGGACATCATCATCTGTTAATTGATACAGAAAAATTACCCAATATGAATCAGCCGTTACCAGGCACCGAAAAAATAAAACACTTTGGTGGTGGACAAACTCAGACAGAACTAACACTCAGTCCCGGCACACACACATTGCAACTTTTACTGGGGAATCATATGCATATTCCTCATAAACCACCAATATTATCTCAGAAGATAATAGTTATAGTCGAAAAATAGATATGGTATTCATAAACTCTGCGAATGCAAAGTTTTAATCAAGACTAGGTGGTTACTTAGAGAACATTCCGCTAACCGCAAAATTTCCGCGGTTGAGAATAAATTCATCTATTTTCGATATAAGTAAAATCTATATGACTATGGCGTTTTTATTTCAATAATAATGCCTTTTGTCTCTTCAATAAGTGTAGTTATTAATGCTAGCTGTCCTAATAACAAGTTCTTTTCAGTACAACGCAATACAATATTTACGCCTAATTCACCTCGTTTAAAGTAAGGATAGCTGCCGATGCTCACTTCTGTACATTTGTTCTGTATCTTACTCATTCCTGCCGCAAGTTTACTCTCAGTCAAATTAGTACTAATACTCGCTGTTAAAATCGGAGGCCCACAGACCAGCCTGTCTGTCAAACCATCGAGCATCGCTTGCATGATTTCGGGGACACCCGCCATGACGAAAATATTTTTAAACTGTATGCCAGGTGCTCCACTAACCGGGTTATCTATTAGCACCCCACCTTCTGGTATATCAGCCATCTTTAATCGTGCTTCAGTAAGAGCACCTGGCTCATAATAATTTTTCATTATGGCGACTGCTTCTGTATGACGTATAAGTTTTACAGAAAATGCTTTTGCGATAGATGCAGTGGTTATATCATCATGAGTAGGCCCAATACCACCTGTAGTAAAAACGTAATTAAATTTATTAGAATATGTTTTTACTTTTTCAATAATTATTCTTTCGTCATCAGGAATGACTATAACTTCCTTTAGAGAAATGCCCCGCTTCTCAAGATTTTTACCAATATATGCAACGTTCCTATCTTGCGTACGTCCTGACAAGATCTCATTGCCAATGATAATAACGCCTGCTGTTTTCTGTATGTCATTAATAGGTAATATATCGTTCATATAGATGTAATGATTAGTTTAAATAACTATATTAGATTAAATATAAAATACCTTTTAGAATATCGAATCAAAACTAATCGCACATAAAAAAACAGAATTGTGCATACTATATTAAGCAGCTTGTACAGGAATATGATCCTTTACACGTATGATATTGTTATCTACATCAAGATATACCAATGTTGGTTTGAACTTACTTATTTCATTTTCGTTTATTCTACCGTAAGCACAAATAATTACGCGATCACTAGGATTAGCTTTGTGTGCAGCCGCGCCATTCACAGATATAACTCGTGAATTCTCTTTGGCTCTGATGGCATAAGTCGTAAAACGCTCCCCATTAGTTATATTATAGATATCAACTTGCTCGTATTCATGAATGCCGGCTTTATCGAGCAAAACACCATCTATGGCGCAAGAACCATCGTATTCAAGTTCCGCATGCGTTACGCAAGCTTGATGTAATTTTGTTTTTAATACTGTGATTTCCATAATTATGCAATCTAAACGATGTAAGTGCGGATAATACCTTAGTTTAAATGGAGGTCAACCATAGGATCACAGTGTAATATTGTCAATTAATCGAGCCTTTCCCAACCACGCTGATGCCATAATCACAAGCTCTTGATTTACAGGTTTTTTTAGTGTTCTTGAATCACATATACTGAAATATTCTGGTCTAAAACCAGCTGTCATGAGTGATGATATCGAATTTTTCTCAAGATTTTCATAATCTGATTCGCCTCGCTTTATAGAATCAGCTACATCTATTATGGCTTTAAATAATAATGGCGCTGTTTGGCGTTCGGATAGGCTCAGGTACTTATTACGAGAACTAACAGCTAGTCCGTCCGTTTCACGAAATGTAGGTACACTATAAATCCTTATCGGTAAATTAAGGTTTTTTACCAGACTACGTATAACTAATAATTGCTGATAATCCTTTTCACCAAACACAGCAATATCAGGCTGTATTATATTAAATAATTTACATACTACTGTTGCAACACCTTTAAAATGACCGGGTCGATATTCACCACAGTAAATTGCATCAAGCTCGGGAACGATTACTTCTGTTGTGATCTGAACATTATCTGGATAAATCTCAAGAATATTGGGTATAAAAACAAGATCAACATTTAAATGCCTCAAATAGTCAAGATCTCTCTCTAGTGTACGAGGGTAGTTTTCAAAATCTTCACCAACAACAAATTGTGTAGGGTTTACAAAAATACTAACAACAACATAGTCTGCTAATGACTGTGCTTTTTTTACGAGTGCGAGGTGCCCTTTGTGTAAATTACCCATAGTAGGAACCAAAGCAATTTTAATTTCGGCTTTAGTTTTCACAGCTAGGCATTCTCTAAGAGCGTTAATTGTTTTCAGTTGTTCCATTATTCGTATGAATGCGAGATGCTTGGAAAAGAATTATTTTTAACTGCTGCAACATATGCCTTTATTGCGTCTGTAATAGAATCTCTTCCAGAAAGAAAGTTTTTCGAAAATTTAAATTTTTGTTCGCTTATACCAAGCATGTCATACATCACCAACACTTGCCCATCACAACCAACACCTGCACCAATTCCAATGACAGGAATATCTAATAGACTACTGACATCTTCAGCAACTTTTACTGGTATGCACTCTAACACTAAGCATTGTGCACCAGAGGCTTGTAATAAAAGGGCATCCTCTTTAAGTTTGTTTGCTTCAGCTTCGGTATTAGCCTGTACACGATACCCACCTAATTTATGGATAGACTGTGGCATCAGTCCAAGGTGTCCACAGACAGGAATGCCATCTTGTGTGATTGATGAAACAGCTTCACTTATTTCTTCTCCACCTTCCATCTTGACCATATCTGTATTACTTTCATGAGCCAAACGTCTTGCATTTTCTAATGCTTGTATTGGCGAAGTATAACTTTTGTATGGCATGTCACTTATTACCAAGGCACGATGACAATTGTCACTTACCAATCGAGTATGATAAATCATATCATTCATAGTTACGTTTAGAGTTGTCTCATCTCCATGCAAGACCATTCCGAGTGAATCACCAACAAGCAAAACATCAACGCCAATTTCATCTTGTATCTTTGCAAAACTACCATCGTATGAAGTCAAACAAGCAATCTTCTCTTTTGCTGATTTCATTTTTTTTAGCGTCTTTATAGTTACTTTTTGCATCAGAGTTCAATTGGGTTAAAGTAGTTTCTTCCCGGTGATAGATGTTTTATGTGTTTTAATAAAAGGTTATAGTCACCATCATTATCCGACAAATCAAAATCATTTGTATTTACAATTAACAATGGTGCTGTTGTGTAATAATAAAAAAACTCGATATAAGCCTCTGATATTTTTTTAAGATAACTTCGGTTGATTGGCCGTTCATAGTCATGATCGCGTTCTACTATGCGCTGCATTAATATATCTATTGGAGCTTGTAAATAAATAACAAGATCTGGAGTAGGTGAATCCAAAGTTAGTCTTTCATAGACTTGATGATACAGCGCTAATTCATCATCATCTAATGTAATCGAAGCAAATAGTTTATCTTTTTCTATCAAAAAATCAGATACATGAACTGGTTTAAACATATCTGTTTGACGTAAAGTTTCTAATTGTTTGGCTCGCTGAAATAAAAAAAAGAGTTGCGTCGGTAAGGCAACAGATTGTGGATCGGAATAAAAACGCGGCAAAAATGGATTCTCAGCAGCGAGCTCTAGCATCAAATCAGTATCGAATGTTCTTGCTAATCGTTTAGCTAATGTAGTCTTACCTACACCAATTGGTCCTTCAACAACGATATAATCAGGATGTTCCTGCTTCATCATAATATTTTCAATTCTGCTTGAATCAAATTCGAGACTAAACTGCTTACGATTCCTTTTTCTGGAATAATACAATCTGGCTCAATCTCAGATAGAGGCACTAAAACAAAAGCACGGTTACATATCTCTGTATGAGGTACCGTTAATCTATCGTTATGAATAATTTGATCACCAAACAATAATATATCCAGATCTAATGTTCTTGGGCCCCAATACTGCGAGCGTTCACGACCATGATGATTCTCGATTGTTTGCAAATTGTCTAGCAAATCTGTCGGATCAAGACTCGTTTCAAGTTTTATGACCGCATTAATATAATCACTCTGATCTTGCGGACCAATTGGCTTACTTTCATAAAAAGAAGATACTCTAATCATTTGTATAGATTGTATCTTGGTGAGCGCATTTATGGCAGAAGTAATATTTTGCTTGGGTGATGTAAAATCTCCGCATAGGTTACTACCCACACCGATATAAACAATAGTCATGAATCAGTAGAGTTTTTATTGATATTCTTGCGCGAACGTCGTCTCGAACTAGGTTTGTGGTATCCAGATTTTATTTTTTGTTTACCCGCCAGAGGCTCTTCCAGTTGTTCTTTTGTCCAATAATCAACAAATTCAGTTAGGCCTTCTCCAGCTTGGGCGCGTAACAATAGAAAATCATACGCAGCTCGAAATTTTGGGTGCATTAACACGCGTGTTGCACGCCTTTTAGTCTTTTTCAATCTGACTTGTAAGGTCCAAATATCACGTGCCATATGTGTAAATCGACGCGGCATTGCCGTACTCAGGATTTGTCTTGAGATCACAGTATCGCCAGCCAGCTGTACTGCTTCTATCTCTGACAACCCATTAGCAATATGCTCACCAGCAATGACCCTCATAGGTCCCCATAACAATGTTGCTAATAAAAAACCGGGCACAACTGAATCACCTTCATTGATTCTTTGATCCGTGTTTTTCAATGCCTGCACAATAAAAGCATGCGGATAATCTTGTTTCTGCGTATCTAGTAGTCTGTCTGTCTGTGGAAACAAATACTGAAATAGATTGTAATGACGCAAGGAATTAAAGGTTTTTAGAGCACTACCACCCATAAATAACTTCAGCATTTCTTCAAATAAGCGTGCCGCCGGAATATTCTTCAATAGCATCGCATAATCGCTGATAGGATACTCTGCTTCCGGGTGAATTCTCAAACCTAGTTTAGATGAAAACCGAATAGCACGAAGCATTCGCACAGGATCTTCTATATAGCGTTGCGCAGGTTCACCAATCAACCTCAATTGACCCGCTTCAAGATCTTTGACGCCGCCAACATAATCAACAATTGTAAAGTCTTTGATATTGTAGAATAACGCATTGATAGTGAAATCACGACGCCAAACATCATCATCAATATCACCATAGACATTGTCACGAATTATCCTGCCATCTTCTGTGCGGCCTTCACCTTGATCAGAAACATGATGTGCTGCTCGAAAGGTCGATACCTCAATCAATTCGTTACCAAATCGAACATGCGCCAAACGAAAGCGACGACCAATTAATCTGCAATTACGAAACAACTCCCTTATTTGCTCCGGTTTTGCATCAGAAACGACATCAAAATCTTTAGGTTTTCTGCCTAATAAGATATCGCGGACACCACCACCGACCAAATAAGCCTTGTACCCCGCATTTTTCAGACGATACAACACTTTCAAGGCATTTTCACTGATAGCGGCACGAGATATGGTGTGTTGATCACGCGTAATAATCGTGGGCTTTATTTTAAGTTTGGCAACTTTTTTAGGTTCTTTCAGAATTATCATTTAAAAATTATCTATATAGGAACATCTTAATATTACTTATAATAACTTAGTTGAATCTTCATTGCTCCCTTCGTCTAGTGGCCTAGGACGTCGCCCTCTCACGGCGAAAACACGAGTTCGAGTGTCGTAGAGAGCACCATATATATTAGTTAGTTACAGAAATTTTCTACCTTAGAATTATCTATTTAGGTAACTTTTAGGTAAATAACGGGGCAATTTTTGACTTATTAGCTTATTCATTGTCGAGCAGTTGTTCCGACTGCTAAATTCAAATATGTGGCTGTGTCTTGAAGTCAATCCCCCACCAGTCCTCCAAAGACCAAGCTGATAAACCAAAGCTTCCTGCATTAATCACATCAAATAAATAGTAGTATTAAGAGTAGTCCAAAATATAAATAATGATGACTAATATGAAACACTTAACGAACTTCATATATCTATGCCTAATTTTGTTTATCTATATCTTAATAAAATTTAGCACCAGTGATTCGAGATGATCTACAAGGAGATAATAATAATGTTTTTTCTTATTTGAAACTCAGAAACAACATCAAGTGGTAAACTAATGCGAAAACCTCAATGGAGAGCAGTATGAAATTAATTCGATGGTTCTTAGGACGATTAATCCTCACGATTGATTTTCTCACGAGACCAAAACCGCTTACAAGACAAGCAGAGGCGCAAGACAGAATTGATGCCTTGACAAAAAAACTGAGTATTTACCAATTTTCAGCTTGTCCATTTTGTGTAAAAGTAAGACGTCATCTTAGAAAAAACTCTTTAAATATAGAATTAAGAGACGCCAAGAATAATACTGAGCATAAAGAGGAATTGACAAGAAAAGGAGGCAAGTACAAAGTGCCATGTTTGCGTATTGAAACTATGACTGGCGACATAAAATGGTTATATGAATCTAATGATATTATCTCATATTTAAAGACAGAATTAATGTTATCTCCAGAATGAGACCCATGATTTTCTCCACTCTTTCTTCTATAGTTATATCCTAATATCAGATAAATTTAATTGCTTTCCAAATCGCGGCTCTAGAAATATCTAAACATGTTGCAATCTTCTGTCTCGAATAGAAATGCTCACCGGCAATTTATATATAGAAGAGCAGCGTATGGTTATAATTTGGGTTAATTAATATCGAAAAGGTCGCGGCGACAAAAATTATTTACACTAGAAAACCTAAAAACCTCCCACTTAAGCCTTGAGTGGCATGAAAACTACTAACCGTCACCAGTAACATAGTTGATAATAATACCTGCCACGACTACTAAACCAATTGCCCCACAACATTTAGTCGATGCCAAATGGCATTAAAGTTGAACCTTCATTATGAATACAATTCTCTATTATAGCTTCTAAAAAACTGCATTTTAACAGATAGTTATTAACATGACACAACAGTACACATAGTTTACAAATTAGTGGTCAATCACAAATTCAAGTTCCTATGAAAGGTTTAACTAATTATCACCTTTCTGTAAAGTTGTATTGTTATCCAAGATTACTATTTCATCTTTAGAGCCATCATCATTACTACCATCCAACCACTCTTTTACGAATGATAGAGCCTCTTCAATTTCTTCCGACGTCATCTTTCCCGCTATTTCATCTCTATCATTCGTTGCACTTTTTTCTCCTCTATTCGAAGCAATCTCATACCATGTGTACGCCTTGATATAATCTTGAGGG
>Ga0115551_1001375_pt1 | contig 15542 bp, 10 predicted proteins | sample COGITO_mtgs_1103_FD_87179 | JGI IMG/M metagenome (GOLD analysis project Ga0115551, IMG submission 87179) | Pelagic marine microbial communities from North Sea - COGITO_mtgs_110321 | ecosystem: Environmental > Aquatic > Marine > Epipelagic | place: Germany:Helgoland, sampling site Kabeltonne... | reverse complement strand
TGAAGTGCTTCATGTGGCGGTATGTCGTCTACTAAGCGATTATGGGTTTTACGAATTCGAAGGCTATGACGTAGACAAATGGCCTCATTACAAGCGCACTCAAAAACTGCCACATCTAAAAAGTGATGACCAACAAAAGTTATTGAAAGAAGCGGTGATTAACTACTTAGAAAAGGTCTAATCGGTTTCGCATTTTCCTAAAACGAAAATCTCTTCGGTAACTTCGTTAGCTTCTAGGGTAACAAATCCGTCAGCACAAAGAGTATCACCAATGATAATTATTCCGTTATCTGGAAAAACTCCGGTATCTCGCTCTACAGTATTGTATTTAATAGCCGAAACCCGAAGAACAGAGGGGTTAGCAAATTCAAAATTTACTTTACCTACGCCATCAGTAACTTGCGTATCAGCAACATTACACTCTACAGAAACATCTGCCCGTTGCACGCAAAACAAGACCACTTTAGCGTCTGGAATAGCGGTTCCTGTGCTATCCACAATAGTTATTTCGGCTTTAGGGTTTTCTACAGGCTCTTTGCAAGACTGAAAGGCTAAGGCCACGACTAGAGTTATACTAGCAAGTAATGTTAAGTTTGATGTCATCTTTTTGAAAAATTCTGTCATAGAATTCTAATTTTACGTTCGCAAATATAGGAATTATCAATTCTAAAGATTCAAGTGAGTTTATGGTTAATAAGAATAAGGTTTTAAAGGTTGTTTTTTACTTGACAATTTCAGTATTAGTAAGCTCGTGTTTCCTATCAAAAAACAATAATAAAAAAACAAAAGCTGAATTAGTATTGCTTGAAACAACTCATGGAAATATGAAACTGAGGCTTTATGATCAAACTCCGATTCATAAATCCAATTTTTTAGCCTTGGTGGATAGTGGTTTTTATGATGGACTTTTATTTCACAGAGTAATTCCAAAGTTTATGGCTCAAACTGGTGACCCTGATTCTAGAAATGCTAAGCCTGGAAAAAACTTAGGAAATGGTGGGCCCGGTTATACGATGGAAGCAGAAATAGTCGATACACTTATACATAAAAAAGGAGCGCTTGCTGCGGCTAGGTTGGGAAATGACTCAAATCCTGAAAAGAGAAGTTCAGGGAGTCAGTTTTATGTAGTTCAAGGCAGGGTTTTTAAAAAACACGAAATTGACTTGGTAGCTGAAAATAGCTATCAGGCAAAAAAAATGACTGAGCTACAGCGCTATTTGTATAAAGAAGAAAATAAAAAATTGTTACAGAAAGCTCAATATTATCAATCTGCAAGAATGTCTTATAAGTATGATAGTTTGATTAGGAGTATTGAGCCAATTATTGAAGAGCGGTTGGGAGAAGGCGCTAAACCTGATTTTACAGAAAAGCAAATTAACGCCTATACAACTATCGGAGGAGCACCTCATCTAGATGGCGGTTATACCGTATTTGGAGAAATAGTTGAAGGTTTAAATGTTTTGGATAGTATTTGCGGTGTAGAACGAAACAACTATGATCGCCCAAAAAAGGATGTCATTATTCTAAAGGCCACAAGAGTCAAAAAATAAACTGTATCAATAGGATTTAAGTCCTTTATCTAAAATAACAATTATAAAATCTCCTTGTTTTTTCCATTCTTTATTGAAATCTAAACTTGAGGATTCTACAGAGCTTATTGTTGAAATGTCTAGTTTTTTAGCGCTGTAATAGTTTAACCAGTACACAATTCCTCCACGATCCTTTGAGTGGAAGTCACCATTAAAATGTAGAAAGATTCCATCAAGAATAATATTGTTTAAAATTGAATGGGCCATTGTAGCATCTTTTAAGGCTTGAGCTTCTACTAGTAGTTTGGTGTCCATTTTATGACTTGATCCAAAATCTGTTTTCATCAGTTCTTTATAACCTGGAGCATTATAGTCTACTTTTAAAGGAAGAGGAGCAATGAGTGAAAGAATACTATCGTCTTTAATCAGGTTTAAGGAATCAATCCCCTTTCTGAATACTATAGTGGAAAGCTCTTTTGGAGAGTTGCAAGCGATAAAAGAGATCCCTTTTTCTTTTGCAAGTTTCATTAACGGTTTGTAGTCCGTTTTATAATTATTCCACTGTTTAGTGTTCTTTTCGAAACCTTTATCATTTGTTATACCTGACAAATACTCGTCAATATCATTTTGCTGATTGGTAGAGTACATTTCAGCTCCCATTTTTAAAGAAACAGCAGTGTCTTTTAATAAGTCCAATGTAGTTTGAAGCTGAAGCCAATGAATAATTGAACTATTGTGTAATTCGCCAAACAGTATAATATCAGCACTTTTCAAGGATTCCAGCATTTTAAAATATCCTACTTCCTTCCCATTGGAGGAGTAAATTTTATGTGTTGGTTTATAGGAGATGCCTGAATCTTGCGCATACCCATTAAAACCGATTAATAGAAACAGAATATTTAAGAGAAGAGAGCGTTTCATTTTTGCAATTTGAATGCAAAAATATTCGTTCCTATGAGACATATTAGAGCCCAGTGAAATGAATCAAAAAAAAGGCTGATTTTTCATTATTTTTGAAGTCTATCTCAAAACACCAACGGTCTATTTTATTGGACGTTAAATGAGTAAATTACTATTATGAAGCGCTTCCTTTACACCCAAATATTAATTGCCGGAATTGTTCTGTTCAACGTTAATGTTATAGCTCAGGATTTACCTTATTTGTATACGGAAAATGGCGAGGTAAAAATTGATCGAGAAAAATATGGGGAGTATCTGAGAAATCATCCCTACAATAATCGAAAGCACATTTCTAAAGCGGAATTGAAAGCCATGAACAAACAAGATCGTCCAGATTTGGCTTGGGAGCAGGAGTTTTTAAGGACTGCAGATCCAAAAACGGGAAGACCAATGTCGGAAAGACTATGGCCTGTATTAAGGATAATGCACGGAAATAATACAAATGCTGGCGCAGCTCCCGGAAGTTCAACTTCTAATAAATGGACAGAAAGAGGGCCTAATAATGTTGGAGGCAGAACAAGAGCTTTATTATTTGACCCAAATGATAATAGTAAAAAGAAAGTTTGGGCTGGTGGAGTAACTGGCGGTTTGTGGTACAATAATGATATTACTTCATCAACCTCTACGTGGGTTGCAGTTAATGATTTTTGGGCAAACATTGCCGTTACTTGTATTGCATTTGATCCAGTTGTAAAGAATACCATGTACGTTGGCACAGGCGAAGGCTGGGGCGGCGGAGGAACGAGTAGCCGAGGAGCGGGGATTTGGAAAACTACAAATGGAGGAAGCTCATGGACGCAATTGACGAGTACAACAGATTTCTATTATGTGAATGACATAGTTGTTAGGAATGAATCGGGAACAGGAGTAGTGTACGCTGGAGTGACAAGGGCAAACTACAAAGGAAAATTTCATGGAAATAAAGAAGGAATGTACCGATCTACTAATGGCGGCAACTCATGGTCTCAAGTGATGCCTTCTACTTCTTCATCGGGTGTTTATGCCCCTGCTGATATCGAAATTGCAAAGGACAATCGTATTTGGGTAGGCTCTAGAAACAACGCTTTTGGTAATGGCGGTGGGTCAGTATTGTATTCTGACAATGGCACTACTTGGACAGCAACAACAGTTGTATCTGGTGGAGAAAGAGTAGAGCTGGCTTGCGCGCCAACTGATAGCTCTATCGTTTATGGCATTGTGGAAAAATCAAATAAAGTGGAAGAGATTATAAGAACTACAAACCGTGGAACCTCTTGGTTAGTTTCTAGTACCTCTTCAAGTTTGACCGAGCCTAGTGATGCTGATACTGGAATTCCAAACACCGACTTTTCTCGTGGACAAGCGTTTTACGATTTAATTGCAGCAGTAAGCCCTGGAAACAAGGACACTGTCGTAGTGGGTGGTATTGATTTGTTTATGTCAACAAATGGAGGCACCACTTGGAAGCAAATCTCTAAATGGTCTAATAATAATAACTTACGTAATTTAACTTGTTCTCAAGTTCATGCAGACCAGCATCAGTTGGTGTTTAGACCGGGAAAATCCAATGAGTTGATTGTCGGAAATGATGGAGGAGTTTACTATTGCTCTAATTTAAAAACATCTGAGACCAGTAATAATTTTTCTGGTAGAAACAGAGGTTATAATGTGACTCAGTTTTATGCTGGCGCAATGCACTCTTCTGTTGGATCCAATTCTATGTTAGCGGGTGCCCAGGATAACGGAACTCAGCGTTTTTCTTCGGCTGGAATGAACAGTACCACACTGGCAACAAGTGGTGATGGAGCCTTTTGCCATATTGACCAAAGTAACCCAACTCATCAGTCTACTTCTTATGTGAGAAATTCAATATATCGTTCTACGAATAGCGGTGCCGGATTTACTCGATTTATTAATGATCTTACGACAGGAAAATTCATTAATCCAAGTGATTATGACGATAAACATAACATCCTGTACAGTAGTAAAACGAATTCAACCCTTTATCGACATTCGAATTTCACAGGCGGGTCAGTTACTACTTCAACTATTACAATAACAGGGCTTACCAATGAAGCTTCAGCGATTACTGCATCACCCTATAGCGGAACTACCAGTACCGTTTTTGTAGGAAACGACAATGGTCAATTATTTAAGGTAACGAATGCAAGTACAACACCTGTAATTTCAAATATCGACGCATCTAACAATGTGCCTTCAGGTAGCATAAGCTGCATTGAACTGGGTGCTTCTGAAAACGAAATATTGGTTACAATTTTTAATTACGGAACAGTATCCGTTTGGTACACGAGCAACGGAGGCACTTCTTGGGTTAGTAAGGAGGGAAATTTGCCAGATATGCCAATTCGTTGGGCGCTTTTTAATCCTAGAAATCGTAAAGAAGTAATTGTAGCAACTGAGCTAGGAATATGGGCAACAACAGATATTTTGGCTTCGAGTCCTACATGGGCGGCATCAAATAGTGGCTTGGCAAATGTGCGAGTTGATATGCTTCAATATCGTTCGAGCGATTCTTTAATTATGGTATCAACGCATGGTAGAGGAGTTTTTACTGGAAGATTTAAAACGCCAGTAGCTCCACCTTCAGGGTTACCGGTTGCAAAATTTGGCGCTGATAAAACAACTATTTGCGTTGGAGAATCGGTAACGTTTACAGATTCTTCTACCAATAGCCCTACTTCATTATTATGGACTTTTACTGGAGGAACGCCCTCTACATCATCAGCATCAAAGCCCGTTGTGACCTACTCAACCGCTGGAACTTATGCGGTAAAGTTGAGAGCAACCAACGCAAATGGTGCGGATAGCCTTACAAAAACAGCTTATATTTCTGTAAATGCGGCTCCTAATGCTTCGCTTAGTGCCTTTTCTCCGCTTTGCTCTAATTCTCCAAGTCAAACATTAACTGGTGGCTCACCAGCAGGAGGTACTTATTTTATAAATGGAAATGTATCCACTACGATTGATCCAAGCTCATTAGGAGCAGGAACATTTACCATAAAATATAGAGTACAAGTTGGTTCTTGTGCTGATAGCGCTACACAATCGTTAACCATTAATTTGGCACCTAACGTAACGGCAACTGCTGTTTCACCAGTTTGTGAAAACGGACCGAGTTTCAGTTTATCAAATGGAATTCCAATGGGAGGAACGTACTCAGGAGTTGGCGTAATCTCAGGAATGTTTAATCCCTCAACTGCGGGTTCTGGTTCAAAGTCAATTAGCTATAAGGTTACAAATTCTAATAATTGTGCAGATAGCACTTCCTTTTCAATCGTGGTAAATGCAAAACCAAATGTTACCCTTTCTGCAACGGGTCCTTTTTGCAGTGGAAGTACTCCAGCAATGTTAACGAATGGAAGTCCAACTGGAGGAACTTATTCGGGTCCAGGTGTTACTGGAAACATGTTTGACCCCTCCGTCGCTGGTGTGGGTACTCATTCTTTGAAATATGTATTTACTGATACAGCCGGTTGTAAGGATTCTGCAACGACTTCTGTTAATGTAAGCGTAGGAACCACGGCAAGTCTAAATCCATTTTCATCAGTTTGTGCCGATACTACATTTACTCTTTCGGGAGGTAGCCCTGCTGGAGGAACTTATTCAGGAACCGGAGTTTCAGGTGGTGTTTTTAACGCAAATGTTGCTGGATCAGGTGTTCACACTATCATTTATACAACTACTTCTTCTTGCGGTACAAGCAGTGCAACAAGATCTATTGCTGTTGACTCGGTTCCAACTGTTTCTGTGACAAAATCAGTTCAGGATTGTGAAGGAACAACCTTTCAGTTTAATGCAACGGGAGCGGCAAACTATGCATGGTCGCCTGCAACTGGATTGAGTAATGCAACGATTGGAAATCCCTCTTTGGCAATAATATCGAGTTTGACGTATAACTTGACAAGTTCATACAATAACGGTTGTTCCACTAAAGATACAATTGTAGTTACTGCGTTGAATACGCCAGTAGTTACTGCAAACAGCGACTTAGCGTTATGTATTGGAGATACTTTTCAATTAAGCGCAAGTGGAGCTACGAATTTCACTTGGTCTCCTACAACTGGATTGAATAACTCATCAATTGCTAACCCTCTTGGTGCTGTTGCAACCAGTATAACTTATATTGTAACGGGAAAGGACACAGGAAAATGTTTTGGAACAGATACGGTTAATGTTGATGTAAAGCCTAAATCTATAGTAACTCACAACACAATTTCAGATGTTTGTATAAGTTCTGGTCCTTTAACGCTTGCTGGAGGAACTCCTTCGGGAGGCGCATATAGTGGACCAGGTGTTTCAGGAGGAGTTTTTAACCCTTCAGCGGCCGGGTTAGGTGTGCACTCAATCACTTACTCAGCAAACGAAGCGGGAAAGTGTGTTGCTAATGCTACTGTAACTATAACAGTACTTCAGTCTCCAACTGTAGTTTGGAATATGCCAAATACGATTTGTGAAAACGAAGCACCATTGTCATTAGTTACGACTCCGAGCGGAGGAACTTATGTGGGAGCAGGTGTCTCTGGAGGTCAGTTTAACCCAACAACCGCAGGAGTAGGATTTCATGAAATCACCTATAGTGTAACTGCTTTAGGTTGCTTAGCTACCGAGAAAAGAGAAGTAGAGGTGGTTCCAGCTAGCGTTGTCAGCCCTATTCAAGGACTGAACAATGTTACTAAAAAGGGAAAATACAATTATCAAGTAAATCCTATAAATGGATCGGGTTATTCATGGTTTATTACAGGAGGTACCGTATTATCTAGCGCAAATAATGTTACTACAGTTCAATGGGGAAACGCTAATAACGGAAAAATAATGGTGGTTCAAACAAATGGGTTTGGCTGCACGGATACAACAGAATTATTAGTGAATGTTAATGCTTTGTCTATTGGAGATGAGGTTGAAATAGGAGAGGGAATCGTATTATACCCTAACCCTGCTGACAAAACAGTATCACTGAAAATTGATTCCAAGCATTCAGACGATGTTCAAATTCGATTGTTCAACAATTCGGGACAACAAGTTTTGGATGAGGGTAGCGTAACTCAGCAAGGGGAGATGTTTGAAATCAGTATCGCCGAATTTTCAAATGGTCTTTATCTACTTCAAGCTGAAATAGGAAACACCGCCTATTCAGCAACTCTGGTAATCAAGCACTAGTAAAAAAGGTTTTATAAACTTCCGGTTCTTCCACCATCAACAGGAACATTTATTCCGTTGATGTAAGAAGCGGCTGGGCTAGCGAGAAATGCAATTGCATTTGCAACTTCTTCAGGCTCTGCAACGCGTTTCATAGGAACTTGGTTTTTCATTCCCTCAAGAATTGAACCTTCACTATTACCAGTTTTCTTGGCTTTGTTTTCAATTATAGAAGACAGGCGCACAGTATTAGTTGCTCCAGGAAGTACGTTATTAACAGTAATATTGAACTGACCTAATTCATTTGATAATGTCTTTGACCAATTAGCAACTGCTCCACGAATGGTATTTGAAACACCTAACCCATTCAAAGGGATTTTAACCGAAGTAGAAATCACATTAATTATTCTACCGTAGCCTAATTCTTTCATTCCGCTAACTAGTGCCTGTGCCAATACCTGATTACATACTAAATGTTGATTAAAAGCTATTCTAAACTCATCTAGACCAGCATCAATAGCGGGTCCTCCAGCAGGGCCTCCTGTGTTGTTAACCAAAATATTGTATTGCAAACCGCCAGCAAGATGATTTTCAATAATAGACTTTAGCTTATCTGGATGATTAAAATCAGCAACTAAAAAGCCGTGATTTTGACTTACCAAATCCGAACTTAAAGTAACAAGAGCAGATTTCAGCTTTTCTTCATTACGAGCTAATAAGGTAATGCTAGCTCCCATTTGAGCTAGCTCTTGAGCAGCGGCAAGACCAATTCCTTGAGTACTTCCACATACTAGAGCCGATTTTCCAGATAAATCTAAATTCATGTTATTGGATTAGGACTTTGTTAGAACTTGTTTGGCCATCTACAGTAACATTTACGACATAAAAACCAGCGGCTAAATCGGTTACATCCAGTTCAGTAACACTATTTTGGCCATTTGATTGTGTGGTAATCACTTCAGCTCCAAAAATGTTAACTACACTAATTTTTGCATTATTCTTACTGTTTGAAACTCTAATATTCAGCATGTCTTTCGCTGGGTTGGGATACAGAATAACTGCAACGTTTTTTATGTTACTAGCCTCACCAATAGCACTGACGAACTCTTGTCCATCTAGAAATTCATGACCAATTCCGGAAGAGCTGGTTGTAAAACTCCAAACAGAACTCCATTGACTATTGTTAGAACCAGATTTAGAGCGAACTCTCCAATAGTATTTCGTGTTTACTGATAATGCCTCAGCTTTAAAGCGCGTGTCATTTCCTTTAGGATCATCACTTATATATTGAGAAGTATTTGATGTAACTAGAGTTGAAAAATTAGCATTCCTGCTTAACTCTAATTCATATTCATCCACGTAAGGAACTGACTTCCAGTCTAAGTAAATATCTGTAGAAACGCTGTCCATTCCATTTCTTGGAAATTCCAAGAAAGGTTCACCAGCAATGGTACCGAAGATATTGATATTGTCTATATAGACATTGTTACCGAATCCGTTTTCAACCTCAAATTTGATCAATAAATTTTCCACTTTATCTCCAAAACCAAGGTTATTAATGGTTTGTAGCTCCCAGTCAGAAACTGAACTTGGCGTAAAGCTGGTAGTGGACGTTTTTCCTTTTGAAAGAACATCTAGCGTTGTGGCCAATTTTGTAACCCATGTATTACCGCAGTCGTTACTTACGTACATTTTAAATAACCCATCAGAAAGATTTCTATCTCGCTCAGCTGTTGCAACTTCAAAAGTTAAAATTGGATTTTGAATATTGCTAAGGTCTATGGCAGGACTAACTACACTTTCTACCATTCCTCTTAGATTATCGAAATTTTTGAGCCCTAAAAAGTTCTCTCCAGACGCCCCAATACCTTGCATTTTCTTCCAGTATATAGCATCGTTGTCTTCATTTTCTGCTAACCAAAGGTTTTCGTTACTTTCAGTGGTAGATTCAAAATCTTCTATTACAGGAACGTAGTTGCCTACTGACCGGTTCGCTTTTACATAATCAACATAGGTTGATGTTTTAGAAACAATTCCGTTTGAAACGGTAAGCTTTACATTAAATGTTCCCGGAAAAGCATAGGAGACAACTGGGTTTTTAAGCGTTGAGGTTTTTGGTGTTCCTCCTTCAAATTCCCATGACCATGAGGTAGCCCCATAATCCGAAAGGTCTTTAAAATTAACAGGCGAATTGGTGCAAATTGCTCGCTTATCGCTTTCGAATTCAGCAGCAACTAAATCCAGTACGCCTGCTTTTAGATTATTAGCTTGAGAAACCAAAGCATTTCGCTCAGCAACCCAAGTGTTAACCGCGGCACGCATTCTAGATACTTGTCCACGTGTAAACATAGTTGAGCAGTAAGAGTAGTCCATAAAATTTTGGACATTATCCAAAGAACCACAAGTTGTTCCCGATAAGTTACAACTTCTCCAACCCACCGTATTAGGGGTGTCAAAAACACCATCGTCGTCACTGCAATTAGAAGCTAAACCCGGATTGTTTGTTCCGCCCCAAGGGTGTGGTAAGTTTAACCAGTGCCCAATTTCGTGCGTTAAAGCTCTACTTCTACCTGGTGTTCCAGTACGAATACTCGCCACGTAGTTGTACAGTAAAATGATACCATCACGATTTGGGTTACGGTGTGCTCCAGAAGGCAAAAAGGTATACCCAGCTGCACCGCTAGCAATAGATTTTACGATCCAAATATTAAGGTAGGTGTTTCTAGGCCATACATTTAGTTTGGACCCTTCACCAGCATTATTGGTAAGCGAAGTGTTAATTCTGTCAATACCGTTAGTAGGGTTTCCATTAGGATCTTTTCGGGCTAAACGAAACTCAATTCTAGCATCACCCATCGCATTTTGAAAAGCCGGAATGGTAATACTCGTATCAAAGTTTTCTAATTTGAAATCTTCATTCAAAATACGCATGGCATCGTGTACTTCCTTATTGGTTATGTTTTCTTCTCCATTTTGATGAAGAATGTGAAACACTACAGGAATAATGTAATCGTATTCAGCTGCTCTAGAACCTTCCTGTTTTTCCCAGGCGGTATATTTTTGGGTAAACGCGTCTAAGTGTTTTTCTGCCTTGGTCATGTCGTCTGCCCACTCGGGGTGTTCTTTTTTAATGTTTTCATTCAACATAAAGTCAGGCTCGCTAAACTCATGATGTTCATGCTGGCCGAAAGTTAATGTAACGCTGAATAAAATTGTGAGTACTAAAAAAATGTTTTTCATAAAAAAATGAATCATTTATTAAAGCCGGCAAAAATACCATTTTCAAGAGTATAACATTTGGTGACTATAATTGGTTTGTTCCCTCGGCCAAGAATGTCAAAATGATTACTTTTATTTTGCAAAAAACAACAAGAAATGAGAGCACCTTTTAACCTGAATAAGTGGATCGAAGAAAATCGAGATATCCTAAAGCCACCTGTAGGAAATAAAAATTTGTACAAAGAAGCAGGCGACTACATCGTAATGATAGTGGGCGGTCCAAACGCTAGAAAGGATTATCACTACAATGAAACGGAGGAGTTGTTTTATCAACTGGAAGGCGACATAAACGTGCGCATTCAGGAAGAAGGCAAGGCAGTTGATATATCAATAAAAGAGGGGGAAATGTTTTTGTTGCCAGGCAAAACTCCGCACTCGCCTATGCGATCGGAAGGATCGGTTGGTTTGGTCATCGAACGCGTACGAAAAGGAACGGACATGCAAGATGGCTTATTGTGGTTTTGCGATAATTGCAACCATAAATTGCACGAAACTTATTTTCCATTGACCAATATCGAACAAGACTTTTTGCCGCGCTTTAGAGCATTTTACGCATCCGAAGAAATGCGGACTTGTGATAAATGCGGAACTGTAATGGAAACTGATGAGCGGTTTGTGTAGGAGATACGCTACCCAACTTTTAACAATACTATAAACGCCTGATAGAACAAAAGCACACTCCGAACTACTAATTTGGGCCTCGACTAAACCCTGAGGGGGTAGTCATTCTGAAACATTAACATTACATGCCAAACCCGTATGGTTTCATATCTTTTTCTCGATGTGATTTTTTCAAAGCATCATGCTCTTTTTTAGTTGGATTGTTTTTAAGCATTTGATAGTTCGTTCCTCCAGGGGCGGGACAATTGTTATGATGGCCAATTCTTTTTCTTGCTTCTCTTTGTGATTCTGATCTACACAACCTTCTATTGGTAAAGTCATATCTAAAAACAAGCTCCCATGGTTAAACTAAGTAAACTAACTGTTTTTTTAACCTAAAATTCTTCGTTAAAACGTTATTCAGATGTCTGAAAACATGATATTTGTTAGATGAAAAGAATACTGCTGCTAACTTCCTTTTCTATCCTATTTTTACAAGGAGTTTCTTTTATTAACCCTCCAATAATTGATACGTCAATTATTATCAAAAAAGCAAAGAAATTGATTGTTGACCAATCTATTTTGAGATTGAATGAGGAATTCTTCCGTAGTTTGCTTATTGTTAATGATTCATTAGGTTATTTGAACCCTCAAGGAACGTTATTCCTTTTTGAAATTAAGTTCAACGAGACTACCAAAGTAACAAAACTAAATAGTAGTAGATACCACGGATTCAACTTTGGTAGACATTTATTCTATCATGATTCTACTCTATATTCCGTTGGAGGTTCTGGATTATTCAATAGTTTTCCTGGTATAATTGAGTTTGATTTCAAAGTTGGTGAATGGTACAAAAAATCAATTGGATCAGTTCCTGTCAATAGGAAGAGTGTCATCAATTCTTGGGTTATAGACGATGTATTACATGTCATTTATAAATTGGACTCTAAAAAGAATAACGAATACTCTTATGGGTATATAGACCTTATAGAGTTTCAATACCATGAATCGAATAGGTTTACTTACGACTTTGAAGACGGATTGCAATTTGGATTTGGTGGAATAGTAATATCCTCAAATAATACTTATACTTTACTTAAATACACAGGGAACTCTAATAATTGTGTTTATCGAATATATGATAAAAGAAAAGGTGTAATGTTACACACCGCATTCTTAAATGAGACACCGTGCATTGATGGTAATTCGTTTGTTTATGTAAAGGGTAATTTTATTTTCAAAAGAAATAGTATTGGAGAAGTAGATTCAATGTCTATTGAAAAATCTAAAATTTTTAAATCCATTGATTTTATGAAACTTTATCAAAAATCAGATTTGGGTTATTCCATACTCATTTCGCCATTTTTTATTGGAGGGTCTATAATTTTCCTTTTAATAATTTGGGTTGTGGTTAAAATAATTAGGACGAATTCAAAACACAAAACGAATCATCTTGATAATGCCTACCATCAATTAAAAGAATTTAAAGGGAAACTAATTTCAAGAAAAGAACTTGATGAAATACTCAAAATTTCCCATTTAAGTCCTGATTCATCTAAGGTGTTGAGGAGTCAACGTATTAAATCAATTAATAACAATAAAGAGATTGCCATTTCCCGGATTAGAGACCCTAAAGATAAAAGAATGTTCATTTATAAAATCAACTAAATTCTGACGCGGTGACATTTTCTGTCCCATAACCTTACTCCACCTTAGTGATTTATTCCTCTGGGATTAGAAATGTTACCCCAATCCTTCAGTAATTTGTTATATGATTTAAGAATTTTATTTGTTTTGACAACCATATGGATATGTGGTTTTCTACCTGTTGTAAACTCTCTTTGTAGGTTAAAGTTGAATAATTAAGAGTATTGGTGGGTTAAATAGTGTTTTGAGTAGGATGGCAAATAGTTGCTTATCAGTATTATAAACTAGGTAAAAATAGGTTAACATTACCTAGTTTCACCTATTTATTTTTGTTTTTATACTGTTTTAAATTTCATTTGCGTGACAGAATAATCTGTAAAAATTAATTCACATACATTATGAACATTAAATACATTTTTGGGATTGCAATATTTACGGCGATATTGTCCTCGTGCAGCATCAGAAAATCTACTCATTCTTACAGAATGATTGAAGAAGATTTACATGGTAAAACCTCAGTTAAACTTGCTAATAGTTATGAGGCAGATCTAGATATTGATTTTACAAAAGAAATTAAGGGTGCAACTTCAGAATCACATAAAAGCGAAAAATTAGCTCGCTCTGAGGCGTATTATAACGCTATCACAAAAAATGGTGTGCATGTTCTGATTAATCCAATCTATAAGGTGAGTCAAGTTGGCGAATATTTTGATTGTAACGTAGTTGGATTTGGAGCAAAATATTCAAATCCAAGATCAAGCGGCACACAAGAAAGTGAAGGAGGGGCAGATACTGAATTAGATCTGAAACTAGCACAGCTAGAACGTTTTTCTAAAATTGAAGGTGTTCAAGATGGTCTCAGAAAATCTTCGTATTTAATTGACACAAGAGAAGGATGTTGCGGAGAGGCTAAAGAAGGAAGTATGAAATATGGAGAAACTAATTTAGTCCATGCAGTAGACAATAAATCTTCTTTAGTTGATGAGTTTATCAAATTTGTCCAAATGACTGAAAGTACAAATACGCAAGCAAATACGCAAGAAGAAGATCCAAAAACTTGTAAAATCTTAGGCATTTTTAAAGTGAAATGTAAATAATGCCTATTAACTGGTCGATAAAAAATAAAGGTATGAAGCGGTTCGCTTCATACCTTTATTTATTTCTATGAAAAAGCAATTCGCTCTATTTTCTTTATCTTATTTGTGCATGTTTTTTTCCATAGCGCAAGAGAGCAATAACCTCACTAAAATCAACGAGCAATTAAATATTCAGGTTAGCTATATTAAAAATCGCGAAATTATTGAAGGTGAGTATATGGATAGATTTTACAAAGCTGAGGCAGAAAGGAATTTTAATAATTCAACTTACAGTAATTTCTTTGAGAAAAGAACTGCCCTAGAAGATAACTTTATAAAATTATACTCAACAGAAACTTTACCCACTTTCTTAAATTCCTCCAATACAAATGAGCACAAAACAGAGAAAAAAGCTAGTGTGAAGTATGGTGAAGTTAAAATTAAATCAACTAAAAAGAGACACGAAGACAATATTGTTTCTTCTCCAGACAAAGTTAAAACTGTTGAGGAAATTTCACCAAGTATAACGGATAAGTCCAACATAGAAGAGATAGTTCTCAAAGAAGCATCAAAAGAGCCACCTATAACCCAAGAGACCACTGTAAAAAAGATATCCAAGAACCTTAATGTTGAAATTACGAATCTAGAAGACATCCAAATAGAAATTTCTGAAAATGATAAACCTTTGGAAGAACAAATTATAGAAGATGTTATTCAGCCCGATGTTCAAGAGCTATTAGCAGCTAGTAAGCTATTTGAGGACAAAAGGTCTGAATTACTGAAGCTATATGATACAAAATTTAAGGAGACAACTTTTTTAGTTCAAATTGCTTCCTTAGGGAGAAATGCCTCAGTTATGAGTGTTGCTCATGATTTTGGCATTAACGAGCCTTTAGTCATGATAAGGATTGATGGTTTATATAAATATTTTATTGAACCATTTGAAAGTTATTCAACTGCCAAGGAGAAGGTAAAACAATTATCTGAAGGTGGAATAAATTCATTTGTCGTTGTAAAAAATGGTAAAGACTTTGTTTTACCAAATTTATTTTTTAAAAGTAAATAGGAAATTAAGAGTTCCCTCTATTTTTTAATCTTTGTTAGTTACTTAGTCTTATAATCGCTGCAATTGCAGCAACAATTTTAATTATAGAGAATAAGAAATATTTAGGATGACGTGAGTTTACTATTCGTGGAGATTAGTTTTGAAGTTGAACCACCTGAATATCAAAATCCGAATATTCGATAACCTCAGGTTGATTCAAAATCAGTTATTTTTTCTCTATTTTCTTCCATATAACAGATATTAAAGAAG
>Ga0115551_1001344_pt1 | contig 15784 bp, 12 predicted proteins | sample COGITO_mtgs_1103_FD_87179 | JGI IMG/M metagenome (GOLD analysis project Ga0115551, IMG submission 87179) | Pelagic marine microbial communities from North Sea - COGITO_mtgs_110321 | ecosystem: Environmental > Aquatic > Marine > Epipelagic | place: Germany:Helgoland, sampling site Kabeltonne... | reverse complement strand
GGTATTATCTTTGCCAAAATCCATTTCCACTTTAAAACGTGCTTCTTCCCCAGCAATTAAGAAAGAAGCTAAGGAAGGTTAATTGGCACTAGTTTACTCTTTAGTTGACTTTTCTGTCACCTAGTTCGCAAACAATACGGAAGCTACTCATTTAATCTGCGTATATCGACATTTAGGGAATGAACTACAACCATAAAATCGATTGCCTTTATTAGGACCTTTTTTGGCTTCTCGTAATACCAAAGCTTCATTACAACGTGGACAGTTTGTATTATCCTGAGCTACTGGTATCTGCCCAACAATGGCTTCTTTTTCCTCCAATAGTCGATCATTCGACATAGGTTTCTTCGCCGTTTTTTTAAGCTCTCGCACATGTTTAATATGGTTACGTGAAGCAGTAAAAGATGATTCCAACTTGCCTTGTGATAATTGCTCCCTCAACCTCAGTAATTCACTCGGTGTGAACACTGTTTCTTTGATCCCGTTAATATATGATGCAAGCTTATGCCGTCCAATCACATTGGCAGGCATAGGCGTTTTGAATTGCACCCCACCCACGAACACAACAATAGAATGAACAACAGAGCTATCAAGATCCAACAACGCTCGCAGTGTTTGAGTATGTTTGTAGTTTTGATGCAATGGGTTTTGAAAGGAGCTTTTATGCCGATAAATTTGCTGTGTCCAGCGCTTCTGATTGGCAGAACCAAAGATCCAACCCTTCATATTTTTAGTTTCAATTACAAACAACCCTTTGCTTGTAAGCAATACATGATCAATCTGAGTAGTACCGTCAGTAGTCGCAAGTAAAACATCATTGAATCTAAATGAGGTTTCTGAGCTTTTATCAACAATTTTAGCCAACGACCTGTTTACTAGCCATTCTCCCAACCAGCCTTTAAACCAGCGAGTTTTTAATATAGTAGAAAACACAGCGACAAGAGGCAGCCACCAAAAAGACTTAGCCGCAAAAAGAAAACCACCGAATAACATATCTGACATATTAATTGCTTGAGACATTTATAACTTTTCCTTAAATGAACAGGTTGTTGAAATTTCTATATACCAAATAAAAAGCACTTTATAGAAATCCATTTATACAGCTACTTCCAAAAAGATCTGTTTAATATATTAAATAGTAAAAACTATCATTCCAATTAGAAGTAGCATTGCACTAGATTTAAATCACCTCAACATCACTCACTACGGCTTTAAGCCTCCCTTGGCTAAAAATACTCCCAGTAATCAATCGAATCTCACAAGGGTATTTTAAATCCTGTAATTTACTTCCCAGCTCAGGATCAATATACAGTTTTTTCATTTCGAACCCCGCACCACCTAAAAGTTGATAATTAGAAGTCGAATGAGATTGCATAGGTTCTACAATATAAAGTTCATGAATTTCAAAATCTCTACCCGTTCGCTTAGAAAAGCCTTTACCTGCTTTATAGCCAATCGCCATTGTGTTGCACATATCGACTACTTCTAGTGGGCTCGCACTCCTAAAATCAGCTTGTCTATCAGCGATCACTGCCAACTCATTCAGCAATTCTTTTTCACGCCATTCCTGGCTAGGGTGATACACCCAGCGCCTTGGTGCATGATAGATAATCCAATGCGCTAACTCCTGCATGTCGGCCAAAGTATCAGCACCCGACACATCAATCTCCATCATAGGCCGAGTTACAGCCGCTACCTTCTCGCGTTTTTCTTCATCAACTCCATGAGTCACCTTCACTTCAACATCGATACAAGACTCCATACCAAAATAGATTTTATCGGTGATTATTTCTTGCTCTATCATCAAGGTTAAATCAGGTCGATAGTCATCAACTGTCTGCTCAACCAATACCTCCTCATACTTCAAAATATACGCGGATAAAGAGCTCTCACGAAACAACTCAATATCATCTATATCAACCAATGAAGCTTCGATTTCTAGCTCTGGTATAAATAGCTCCCTGCTTTGACTAATCACTTCTTTTGCCAGCAAATGCAATGCAGACTCAGTAGCACCCAAACAGTCAGAATTATGATCATGAGCAAAGTGATGCTCATTTACCTCCCCCTTCTTAGCAATAAGCCGCTCACCACAAAGTGGACATTCACAACAACAGGCCAAACCTGTTTCAACCTCACTAATATGAACTAACCCCCCTTCTTTCTTGCCATAACCCAGTAGTTTATTATTGATTAAATCAGTCATATTCAACTCCAATATTTGTTATCACTTAACGTGGCCAAATGGGCCTTTTCAGTGTCATTTTTTTATGAGATGTGAAATCATGAATTCAGACTTCGGAAGTGATAATGAGCAAAATAATTCTCTAAAAAACGGTCTAAACCGTTTTAAAAGGGTTTAATCAGTACTAAACGGATAAAAAGCAACCAATGGAACAGAGCAATAGCCAAATCAGGGATGCCGTACGTGTAGGCCAAGCCTTTCTTGAACAATATGATAATAGCGATAGAACCAATAAATGCTGGCACCTATACGATGCACTTATTCATCTAACAGCTAACGACCTAGAGAAAGGTTTCGATGTAAGTGATTGCCGATATGACTACCAAGAGCTGTACACCTACATCAGCGAAAATAATGATGGTTATAAATCAGGTGATGTAGCACAAAAGAAAGTTAGCATTCTATATCGTGAATTAGAAAATAAACTCGATGAAACTCCCATAGACCATGTAGCCAAAGAGCTAGACCTAACGATCAGACCTAAGTTGGAAAAGACTAAAACCGCTGGGCGAGGTCATAAAACTAGCCTTTGGATCGCAGCCGAGTCATTGGAGAACGAAGAAGAATCTCCCCTGCCAGCTGAACCTGAGAATACACCTAGCAGGCAAAGTAGAGCTACACAACAAATTGAGTACTACTTAGAAAAAACACCCAAATTACCGCTTTGGAGCCGTTGGGCTGAGAGTATGGAATTTAAAGGCTGGTCAAGAGCCGCCTTAATTTTGTACGCCGTTCTACCAGGGGCACTATTAATTACGCTTGCTCTTTCGCTGATGTTAATTCCATTACTTCAAGAACCTTTCCTATTGCACACAGCCTTATATTCAATTGGCGGTTTAGTAATTTATTATTTGTTCTTTGGTTCAATATTGAAAGCATTTAAAAACAACATTGCCATAGTGCCAGATTCAATGATACCGCTACGCTTGCATAGCGCAGTCTTCGAACTAGATATAGAAAAGAACCCTAAGAAAATAGGCCAACGAATCAAAAAACTAAACATAAAGGTCTATTCAGCAAAATGTCCTATTTGCGAAAGTAAGGTGCATTTAAAGAAAGGTGGATTAATGCATTGGGGAAGAATTATCGGTGAATGCGACTTGAACCCTGTAGAGCATATTTACAGTTTTGATCATACTAATTTGAAAGGGATTAGCATCAGATAATCAGAGCCAAAGAGATGTAAAATCGCCCGAAACACCGAGAACATTGAGTCTCGCGAGGAATTATACCGGATGATAACTCTGCTAGTTATTAATACCCCACCCTATCTCACACGCTAAATAGTCTGCTATTACAATACGTATTATTACACCAGCAGTATCATCAATCGCGAGAAAACGATAACGACCTTCTTGAACATCTATCCAGTCGTTTACAATTACTTGATTTTTTTGAAGCTCTCCTGTCGGAGATACTAAAGTTATTTCAGTAACGAGCATACGCTGTATATTTCTAGAACCTACTTCACCTAATAGCTGCTGAATATGAACAGCATCAAAATCCTCTTGCTGATCACTGTCTAGTGACGTTAAAGGCCCGCACCAATAGTGACTTGGTTCTTCCTTACAAGGCTGGCTTAATTCAAAAGCAGCATGGCCCCTCGCAAGTTTTAATAATACATTCTTAATCCGCTTTTCTTCAGGGGTAAAAATTATTTTACCATCAACCTCAAATCTAGATTCCTCAATTCTAGCCCTAAGAGCTGGTGCTCTTTTCATTGCTCGAGCTACAGAGGACTTACTTATTTTATCTGGGTCAGTAGAACCTGCAAATACGGATTCCAAAAAGCAAACAAGGTATTGTTCGTCTTGTGAAAACCCTTGATTACAGGTTTTACATGCACCAACTACTGGTAAATTTTCAGGGTAAGGGGAATCTAGTAAGATCTTAGATGGCACATGATCCCTTGTATCAGCTAAGGATCCACAAAAAATACAATTATTAATTAGCCTGTCATCTGCTAAATCTGATAGCTGCTTCATATATTTCCCCTAGTAATCTGTCCATCGTTAATATCTTCAATCAACGAAAGCTGCCAATCCTTAATCTCAAGGAATAACAAGCCACGCTGGGGATGTAGAACAATGTAGTCTGCATCTCTGCTATTAGCCGACGGTTCTTGCCGTGGGGAATGTCGAACCAACACAGGTAGTCATTTTCTAACAATGATTCAAGACGGCGACCAAAGCGCTACTCGCCAGAGGTCATTTTGCGAACACAACTGCTCAAACTGGGTATTATCTTTGCCAAAATCCATTTCCACTTTAAATCGTGCTTCTTCCTTAATTGCTAAGGAAGGTTAATAGGCGCTAGTTTACTCTTTAGTTGAGTTAACTGTCACCTAATCGAACTTAGACTAGGTGTATAAATATGTACCTCATTGACAACTCTATTAATTTTCAATTTCATCAACAGTCTAGTAAACTACAGTATTTTTAAATGCGAGCCCGTAAATTGTCTAAAATTCAACCAACTGCAATCGATCTATTCGCTGGAGCCGGCGGCTTTTCGCTTGCTGCTCAGATGTCTGGTTGCAATATGCTCGCGGCTGTTGAGCTAGACAAAGAAGCTTGTAAAACATATGAACACAATTTCATAACGAAAAAACGCTCTCCTAACGTTAAAGTATACGCACAAGATATATTAACTGAATTGACTCCAAGCAAACTTAGAAAGGACTTAGGGCTTAAATCTGGTGATTTAGATATTCTAATGGGCGGACCTCCCTGCCAAGGCTTCTCATCGCATAGAATCAACAGTGCTGGTGTTGACGACCCAAGAAATCAATTACTCATTCGATACTTCGAATATGTCAAAGTACTAAGACCTAAAGTGTTCTTAGTAGAAAATGTCACTGGCATGCTTTGGAAGCGCCATGAAGATTACGTTAACGAATTTAAAGCTCTTGCTAAAAAACATAAATATGAGTTGTACGGCCCACAAATAATCAATGCGCAAGACTACGGTGTGCCACAGAATAGAAAGCGTGTGTTCATACTTGGCGTGGATAGAAAACTTAATTTAGGTGATGTGCAGTGGCCTCCTGTAAAAACGCATGGTCTAGAAACAGATAGACCTTATAAAACTGCGTCTACTATTTTTAAAAAACCGCCAGAAAAAATTTTAAAAGAATTAAAAATTGAACTAGCTAATGAATACCTGGCAAAGCTAGACAAAACTCCAGAGAACATAAAAGCTGCTAAACACAAAGCAACTAGCATTGTTGATAACTTAAAGTATTTAGATGAAACCGACACTTCTGATACTTGTAATACTCGAATGAAAACTAGTGATAAACTTGTACATAAGTTAACTCACATCAGGGTAAATGGAAATAGAGATCAGTTACCTGAACATTTAGTTCTGGCATGCCACAAAAATGGTTATGGTGGACACAAAGATGTCTATGGGCGTATTAAATTAGCACAACCAAGTAATACCATCACTACCGGTTGCAACAATTTATCTAAAGGTAGATTTACACACCCTTGGCTACATACAGGTATTACAATCAGGGAAGCCGCCACACTACAAACCTTCCCAACAAGCTTTGTATTTACCGGAAACCAAACTAGCCAAGCAAAGCAAGTGGGTAATGCAGTACCTATAGAACTAGGAAAAGCTCTAATCAAACATATTAAAAGTAATATTTTAAACTAGATATTGACTAATAAATTGAAGATTAAATCTAATAAATAATTCCTTCAAGGTTATTTCAAGGGATTGAATATAAAAATCAAAAGGCGAAAACATGGCTAAAATGACAGTCAGAGCTAGAGCTGTAGATATGCTAGGAAGGCAGCAAATTGCAGGTATACCAACAGCAATACATGAGCTATTTAAAAATGCTCATGATGCCTATGCCGATCATGTTGAAATAGATTACTTTCGTGAAGATGACATGCTAATACTTCGCGATGATGGCATCGGAATGACACAGCATGACTTCGAATCAAAGTGGTTAACCATTGGCACAGAAAGTAAATTAGGTAAAAATCGTTTACAAGGTTACATTCCTCCTAATAAATCCCCACGAAACATCATGGGTGAAAAAGGCATTGGACGCTTAGCCATTGCTGCTATCGGACGACAAGTTCTAATCCTTACAAGAGCAGAGCGTGAAGATGGCCAACATGATTTAGTTGTTGCATTAATACACTGGAGCTTATTCGAAATACCAGAGATTGATATTAGCGACATAACAATCCCTGTAAGGAGCTTTTCAAAAGGCACACTCCCAACAGAGACAGATATTTCTTCAATGTCTAAAGAAATATTAAAGAATCTTGATTCAATAAAAAAATTCACTCCTAATGAAATAATTGAAACAATAAAAAATGATTTAAGTAAACTAATCTTTTCTCCTAGTAACTTACTCAGTTCTCTCGATGGACCAGAAAGCCTAAATGGTAAAAGCAAGGGAACACACTTTATAATCACTGCCGTTGACGAAGTAATTAATAAAGACATAGATGAAAGCGGAACTGAATCTGCATCATCACTAGAAGAAGTATTAGTAGGTTTCTCAAACACCATGAGTGAAAAAGTCAATCCCGATAGACTGAAAACAAAGTTTAGAAACCATACTTACACTGAAAGCAAAGAAATTTTAGAGAATTCTTTTTTCACACCTCAAGAATTTAATAGTGCAGATCATCACGTTGAAGGTGAATTCGATGAGTTTGGGCAATTCAGTGGGACCGTAGGCGTTTATGGATCTCCCCCAGCCCCAGCTAAAATTCATTGGAAAGGTAACTTAAAAAGCACTACAAGCTGCGGACCTTTTAAAATAAAGTTCGCCTATGTACAAGGTGAATCTTCAGATACTCGAATGCCTCGCGATAGCTACAACATCCTTACTAATAAACTTTCAAAAATAGGTGGCATATACATTTATAAAGATGGAATAAGGGTATTACCTTATGGAAAGTCTGACAATGATTTCCTAGAAATAGAAAGAAGAAGGACAAAGCGTGCAGCCACAGCATTCTTCTCTTACCGACTAATCTTTGGTTCGATTGAAATAAACCACATACAAAACGAAAATCTTATTGAAAAAGCTGGAAGGGAAGGATTTAAAACAAATACTGCTTACAGACAATTCAAAGAAATCTTAATAAACTTCTTCATAGAACTAGCCTCCACCTTTTTTAATAAAAACTCAGATGATACTCGCTGGATTGAAACAAGAGCACAATTGCAATCAGAATATGAAGTAGAAAAGAAGGCTATCGAAAAAAGAAAGACACAAGTTAAAAAACAAAAATCAGACTTCACAAAAAATCTAGATAACTTTTTTGATGCAATAAGCAACAATCAATTTGCGCAAAAAGCCAACGATATCAAAGCAACTTACGATAAAAAAATACTAAAACTAGAAACCATTCCAGATGCCAACATACTTCAAGATTTTATCAACACTAAAGAAGAATATTCCAATTCTATAAATAATCTAAGCAAATCAATTTCCATAAAAAAACCCAACATAGGATTAAATCAAGAATTAATATCTGATTGGAAATCATACCTTAAGAATCATGAAAAGTTACTAAAAGAAACGATCGCACCACTAGAATCCCACATCAAATCCACATCAAATAAACTAATAAAGAAAAAGAACATTTCCATAAGTACCGAAATGGAAATTATTGAAAGTGAAATCAGTAACACAATAAAAACATCATCAAAAACGAACAAATCATTAAAGAATGATTCACAACTACACTTCAACAAACTAGAAAACGATTTCAAAGTTAGATTAAGGACATCATCTACTAATTTAAATCAAAAAATTGAAAGCATTAAATCTGAAATCCAAAGCACTCTAACTGATACTTTAAACAGTGAACAAATCGTAAAGAAAGCAGATATATGGAATCATGAACTTAAAGCTGCTTTCAATGCATCTGACACAAACTTCGCAAACTTATCAGATGCAGTAAAAAGTACGATTTCAGACATTAATGACAACGATATAAATTCATTAGATACTATTACTGCACTCGAAAATCAAAATGAAGCATACAAGTCTAGACTCAATCAATACTATGAATTTGCACAACTAGGCATGTCTATTGGAATAATACAACATGAATTTGGAAGTACTACTAAAAGTATCAGGCAAGCAATAAAGAACCTAAAACCATGGGCTGAAACCAATCCAAGCTTATACAAATTATATGATCACATAAGAACAAGCTATGAACACTTAGACGGATATTTAACTCTATTTACACCGTTAAATAGAAGACTATACAGGAGTAAAGTTGAACTATCCGGAGCCGAAATAAAAAACTATGTAATGAATGTATTTAAAGAAAGATTAAATAGACATAATATTTCTTTAAATAGTACAAATAGTTTTGATGAAAATACAATAAATACTTACCCATCCGTTATATTACCTGTTTTCATTAACATTATTGACAATGCTATACATTGGCTAAATTTCGATAATATCAACAATCCTAAAATCGAATTAGATGGCAGCAATAGTATATTTACAATATCGAATAACGGAAGGGGGATTGACGAAAGAAATACTCAGAGAATCTTTGAATTCGGATTCTCACTTAAAGATAGTGGACGAGGCATGGGCTTGTATATTTCTAAAGAGTCTCTAGAAAGAGAGGGATTTGACCTGGCTTTAACGTCAACAGGTACCGATAAAGGTCCAAAATTTTCAATATACACTAACGCCAAGGAAGAAATATGAGCACCTTTACTGAGCACTGCTCTAACATCGTAAATGATTATGTCCAAACTGCTCTTATAATCGATGATCAAGCTTTTTTTGATTCCTCTGTTCAAGTAACTACTACAGAAATGATTACTCCTAGAGCAGCATCTCCACATCTAAAAGCTCCAATAAAAAGCAGCAACATAGTAACCACTACAGACGATACTCTGCATTCATTTGATGCAAAAAAAGTTACTGATGCATTTTATGAAAAAGGAATTATTGCAGGACTTTACAAACCTGTTATTAGTAACAACTTGCCAGAAGATGAGTTTGCAGACACAGTAGAAAAAATTGCTAGCCGTGCCGATGTAATTATCGTTGATTGGATGTTAAAAGATAAAATATCAAAATATAGCAAAGCACTAATCAAAAGAATTATTGAAAAAGATGTATCTAATGGAGGTCGACTAAGGTCCATTGTTGTTTACACTGGCGAACCTGTTTTATCTGACCTAAGGGATGAGTTATTAGCTTACCTAAATGAATCAGAAATCATAAATAAGAGCCCTCTATCTACTAATAATGATTTTGGCATTACATCTAACAACTTATCAATATCATTTTATAACAAAATGGATGTGGGATTAGAAATTAGACAGCAGCCAGAAGACTCGCTACCTGATATAGCACTGAAAGAATTTAGTGCTTTAGTAGATGGCATCATTCCCGCTTTCGCAATGAAGTCTGCAGCAACAATTAGAGAGAATACAGGTAGAATTATTACTAAGTTTGATAAAACTCTAGACCCGGGATTCCTCACTCACAGAGCATTATTACCTAACCCTGCTGATGCTGAGGTTTTCATGCTTGAAAATTTTGTTTCTTACTTAAGAAATATACTTTCTATAACCAAGGCAGACAGCCAAACACTTGACCTCGAAACACTCAATAAATGGTTAGAAGAAAACCATGAAAATTTAAGTAATAAGAGAACTTCAGGGGAAGGTAGAAATACCATAGAGCTAGAGTATTCAAAAACAGAACTATTGGAAATATTAAAGCATGGCACAAATAAAGATAAAGCTGGTCTTTATGCTGAATTGGAAAAGATGACTAGCACTAAAAAAGCAATATCTGCCATGAATAGTTTCGAACATATCAATAAACTTATGCCTATTTTCGCTCCTTCATCTGCTGAAATAATTACATCTTCAGAAAGTCTTTCAGTCTTATCTATATTCAGAAGAACAATACATGACATTAACTTTGAGACAGAGGCCCCTTATCTAACTCAAGGATCTCTACTATACGATTTAGACAGTGAAGCCTACCTGCTATGTGTAACACCGAAATGTGATACCGCGAGAGTGCCAAACGGTCTGAATTTTTCATTCTCAAAAATGGTGATCAAAGAACTGGGGAAATCATTCGACCTTATTGCCCCATCAATGACGCAAGATAATAAAATGGTTTATCTTTCCAGCATCAGCAAATTTTACGATCTAAGGCATATCACTTTTAAAACACCGGGGGAAAATAGAATACTTCCGACCAAAGAAAATGGAAATATCATATTCACTTCATCCGAAGGCTTACAGTATAAATGGGTTGGAGATTTGGGGGACATTGAAATTCAAAAAAGAGTTAGCAACTTAGTAGGTAATCTTAATAGAGTTGGTAGTGACGAAGTTGAATGGATGAGACGTCAAGGATGAATAAAAGCCGCATGTGGAACCGAGAGCAACTTTTAGTTGCTTTCACCCTGTATACCCAAATACCTTTTGGCCGCATGCATGCACGTAATCCAGATATTATAAAGCATGCAGAGTTAATAGGTCGAACGCCTTCTGCTCTTGCGATGAAGCTAGTTAATATTGCTAGCCTAGATCCCGTCATTACAGACTCAGGCAGGTCTGGATTAAAGGGCTCATCCAAAGCAGATAAAGCAATGTGGATAGAGATGAACAGTAACTGGGAAAACTTCTGGACAGAAAGTGAACTAGTAACAACACATTTAACATCCTCCATCGCAAGCTATAAGAGTATAAGCGAAAATAATGTATCTTATTCTGCAGAGAATAAAGTCATCACGACAACATCACGCTATGGCCAAAGTTCATTTAGAAAAGCTGTTCTAAGTGCACATAATGAACGCTGCTGCATCACAGGCATCGAAAACACTAAACTATTAATCGCTAGCCATATCATCCCTTGGTCTAAGGATGCAACTAATCGCCTAAACCCTAGCAATGGTCTATGCCTATCCAGCTTACACGATAAGGCTTTTGATTCTGGTTTACTTACTATAAACGAAAAATATGAGGTCGTATTATCGAGTGAGTTGAAAAATGGAAAATCACCTTACCACAAAAGTTCTTTTATAGAGTTTGAAGGTAAGAAGATAATACTCCCTGAAAAATTCTCTCCCAACCAAGACTTTCTGAAATACCACAGAAATAATGTATTTAGCTACTGATAAAGGATATATGCATAAAATACTACCCAAACAGTAACTTATACTCAATCCAATTTTTTTGATCAGTAGCAATTATAAAACCTAACCAATAATTTTACGAATCACTTCTTTAAACTCCTCCCAGTATTCATTATTAACATTCCTATCTTTCAATATTATTCTTTGCGCATTATAAATTTCTTTTGAACTTACCTCACTCTCATCAAACATTTCTTGAGCAATCTCCTTAAAGATATTCTTCATAGAACTAGCGGCGTAATTAGATTTGTTTAAACCACTAATCTCAAAAAGCAATTCCTCAGGTGTTTCTCTAGGTATAAAACTGACATTCTTTCGATACTTATCCAAAATCTTCATTTTCATATCTAGCGCTTGTTTGGAATTACTAGCATTGCCGCCATCCAAAGGTAGTGGATATTTTTTTATACCTGTATTACAAAGAAGAATTTCATCTATTTTTGAATAATCGGACCTAGGAATATCTAATGAATCCTCTACAATCACAGACAATTTCTTATCACCATCTAACAGTATTATAATATCAACATCATGAACTATCATATCAATCAATAAGTTACTTTTTATCGTTTCAGCACCTCCAGGATGCACCTTAGCTTCCCATATCGAAGTAAAAGACTCGTTAATCTCACCTAAGGCTTTATCAAATAATAATTTAGCCAAATCATCTTCAACAAATACAATTTTCTTATCTCTCTTGCGGTTTGAGCCTATTCGAATAAATGCTTCATCCTTGCTAGATCTATTAATCACGGATTGTTTTCTAGTATTACTATCCTGATAAAAAGTTTTAATTGCTGCATCAGGTAGATCTTCCAAAAAAAATGGAGAATGCGTAGTAAGGACTACCTGACAGCCGTCTTTATAACACTTTTCAAGAAGTAAATTTCTAAAAGATTTTTGCGCAGAAGGGTGGAGAGATACTTCTGGCTCATCTAACAGTATCAATCCATCTTTAGGTGATTTTAGTATCCGAATAACTGATGTAACTACCGAAACCTCGCCACTTCCAGCCAGGGCTTCTGAGTATTTACTATCTGCCTCTTCAAAAATTACTGTTAGACCACGAGTGTTAAATAAATCATGATCTAAGACTTTAGCAGACGTATATTCTTTCCCAAGAATTTTACTTACCCACTCAAGCTCTTTATCTTCAAGATTATAAATAGATCTAACTTTTTTCTTGTAATGTTCAACTTTCTTATCGGAAACTACTGCATTTCTTAAGTGTTTAGATCGATTACGGATAAAGTCTTGTTTTGATAATATAGTTTTTCCACGAGTATAGTCCCCATAACTCATAAATTTATCGAATGGACTAATTATCTCTTTAAAATTTATATAGGTGACTTTTTTATCTACCGCACTCCATCGCGTGTCACTTCTATATTTAGCTTCATTTTCACTATATTTTTTACTAAGACTGGGCATACCATCTTCTTTAGAAGGCCTTGCAGTCTCCCAATAGTCATTTCCTTTCTTTGTCCCTACTCTCTTTTTAATCGCTTCTACTTTTTTACTGAAGCCCTTAGGCTTATATTCGTATATGAATCTATTAGGTTCTCCATCACCATCTTTTATAGGATCAAGCTCTGTCGAAAACCAAAATTTGCTGATTGAATATCCATTTGGTGAGCCATAAAGTGCCTGTAATACAGATGTTTTACCACAACCATTTGGTCCCGTTAAAATCGTTAAAGGGAAATCAAACGTCAACTCCATATCCTTTGTAAAATTTTTAAATTTTGGGAAACGTATCTTATTAATATAATTATTATACGAGTTTATTTTTCTCGCCTTTACTTTAGAAACACTATCCATATATAACAATCAAAACCTACTAAATAATTAACAAACATTCAAAAATTATAATATTCAAACTTAACATTAAATTTGCCAAAGAAACTCACCAACCACAACCAACTCTTCACCATCATCCTCAATAACAATCGGTGAATAACCATAAGCATTGGTTTCGGATTTAAGCACGATGCGCTGATTAACCAACACACCGTCTTCTTGTATTTTTTCACTGTGATACGTTTTAACTGTGTACGTGCCACCATGATCTGGGTCTTCAATATCACGGTGTTGTACTAATACGATTTTGCCATTACGGCTGCCGCCGGGATTGGCTTTAAACAAACACCAAGAGCCGTTGATGATTCGTTTGTTCATCGACTCGCCCACTACGCGGGTAACGAACATACCTTGTGTGGTATTGATGTGTTCTGGTAGTTGTACCCATTCGTTTTCTTCTGGGTTGCCTGCATTTTCTAAACCTTGCTGATCACTGAAGCCACCAGCGGCGACTTCTAAATCAAATATGGGCACATAGCCTTGGTAGGATTTTGCTTGTTCGAAGCTGACTACTGGCAGGTCTAGGCCGCGATAAGAACGACTATGGGCATTGCTTGCTTCTAATTCAGCAGGGTCTTCTTGTTCTAATTGTCTGCCGGCTATTTGCTGGAAGTATTCTCGGGTTTCTTGATCGGTGCAGTATATGAAGCAGCCTTTTTGGCCACGGGTCATTAGGGTGCGGTAGGTGTTTTTAATGACTTCTGCTGCGGCGGTTAGTGCTGCTTCGGGTTCTTTTTTTAATCGACCACGAATACCGCTGAGTGTTTTGTCTCTTGATGGGTGCTCTAGGGGTTGTATTACAACCTTGCCATCGCGCACGATGAAGTCGTTACCAATGATCACGCCTATGTAATCAAGTTCTAGGCCTTGGCAGGTGTGGATGCAGCCTATTTGTTTTACTGATTTTTCTGCGATTAACCATAGGCTGCCGTCATCGGTTAAATTCCATTGCGCTTCAAAGTTAAACTCTGGAATGATGATGTCCATGGCGTCTTTGTCTTTTTTCTTTCTACCTGAATTGCTAACCCACTCCCAGCAGTACCCTGCAACCATGCGGGCTTTGTTATTGACGCGATTTTTCATGTTATGCAGGTAGGCACAGGGTAAGAGTGCTATGGACTCGTTACTCACGGTTAGCCATTGGAAGTTCTCTAGCAGTTCGCTGATTTCTACGCTGAGTGCCATAAATACGTACTCGTTACCTAAAAATCTGGGGGGAATGAAACTGATCCCAGTCGTGATCTCTGGATAATCGGCATAAGTTGGCCTGCAATTGATTAAGACCTTGCATGGTGGCTACTGCTTGTTTGGAGGTGCTTATGTTGTGAGATCATCATTCCTTGATACCTATTCTCTATCGAGTGCTGTACTTAGTGCCTTATCCATACACTTTGTCTGGTCACTTTACCTTTGTACGAACAATGCCCTATTCATGTTTTATTATCAAGATTAATGATCGTTTTGTGAATGACTCGTTAAGCTTCATTTATCGTCTACTCAGCCAACCTGAGCTTGCTAGTGAACTTCTGCTTACAGGGCGCTTCTAACGTATTGTTAATGCATATACGCATTCTTCACTGTTACTCTTCTCTCTTAGCGAGGCCTTTGCTATGTCGACTTCTCAGCATCGTTTATTCTCTCGTTATATCAAGGGCTTACCTGCAGGCGAGCTGACTTGGATTGGGCTACGCCCTGCGCGTAAAGAAGAGATGGTTGATGTTGCGTCTACTCAAGCCGTTGCTGAGTTAGGGTTAGTGGGTGATCACCGCATGGATAAAACGCCGGGTTCTGGTCGGCAGGTGACGCTGATCAGTGAAGCCTAACATAATTATCAGTTGGCCAAATCCGACATTTTCTGTCGCTTGCGGGTATTGGTGAATCATCACTTAGTAAGGCGGCGGATCTTCCTAAGGCGCTACGGCGTAATCTTGTGATTAAAGGGATTAATCTTACGGCGTTACGGTATCAGCGTTTTTCTATTGATGATGCGATCTTTGAAGCAGGGGCATTGTGCCACCCGTGTGTGCGTATGGAGCGAGCTTTGGGTGTAGGCGCTATTGCTGCGATTATGGGGCATGGAGGGTTGTGTTTGAAGGTGGTGCAATCTGGGGAGATTAAGATTGGGGATGCCGTGGTATTGTTAAATCCTGAGCCAGTCTAAAGCTCGGAGGGTTTGGTTCTAGTCCTCAATAACTTAATATATTTTCGGCGAGTAGCCTTACAATCAATGACAACGATTGATTGTTATATTTAATAACATACGTGCCTTAAATTTTTATTATCAAGAGACTATTTTACAATCTAAAATCACTTAATTTTATAGCGTCATACAATAAAATATCTAAGTCACAAGTACCAAAAATGGTCTGTAAGTTAACTATTACAGGGTTTCGCTTGTTGTGTGTTTGTTTTATAACAGCCGTCCATTTAATATACCGCTCATCAAAGGAGTGAGTGTATATGGATATATTAAAAACCTTCGTCATAACCGCCTGCCTGT
>Ga0115551_1001343_pt1 | contig 15795 bp, 5 predicted proteins | sample COGITO_mtgs_1103_FD_87179 | JGI IMG/M metagenome (GOLD analysis project Ga0115551, IMG submission 87179) | Pelagic marine microbial communities from North Sea - COGITO_mtgs_110321 | ecosystem: Environmental > Aquatic > Marine > Epipelagic | place: Germany:Helgoland, sampling site Kabeltonne... | reverse complement strand
CTTGAGTTGATAAAATGGTTGTTCGTGCTCAACATACTTAATTTCAAATAATCTATCACCTAATGGAAAATAGATTAAATCACCTTCTTTAGGTCTACTGGTAAGTTTTGCATCAGGTATATCTTTTGATAATGGTCCAATATAATTTTCGTATCTTTCTTTCGAAATAATTAAAGTAAGGTCATCAATTTCCTGTATACCAAATTTAGAAAGTAGAGTTCCTTGCCCACCGTATCCATCGTAATTATCTACATAAGCTTCAATTGGATAAGCGTTTCTGAATTCTGATTCGACAACTTCTTTCATAATGGTTTTTTCAGTCACGTATCTTCTAGGAAGATAATAAACCTCAACACCATAAATTTTTAATTGTTCGTTAATTAGATCTTGAACTAGACCCTGTTCTCCTCTTGAACCCTGTAGAAAAAATGGATTTAACATTGATTTATCCGATCATGTCTAAGGGTGGAAGTTCGTAAGTTGAAGACATTTGATCCATTATTATATCAAGTTCTCTTTGTCCGTCATCATACATTTGCCTTCCATTCAACTCAACTCCTCCTGGAAGTTTTACTCCTTGAAACTTAATTAAATTTTGTCCCCACTGACGTTTAATTAAAGAAGTAAGGTATTTTTTAAGGAATGAATCATTCCAAACTTGAGAATAATCATTTGGATTCATCATTCTGTAGCAATCAATTACAAAATAATCTCCTGCTGATACACTAGACCAATCAATATCTAAATATAATCTATCTTGTCTTTTATTAAATCTTATTTGCTTTTGAGTATTCAATAAGAAATCAATATCTTCCAAATACGTTTTAGTCATCGCATAAGTAAGAAGTTCAGTTGATCCCCAATAATAAATATCGTTCAAAAATAATTGATACTTAATACTAAACATTCCAGATGAAACTGAATTAGAACCTCCGAAAGTAAAAATTTTATTTACTCCAATTACCGAATCGGGAACTTGAAGATAATTGCCATTTTCATAATAATTGAAAGTAGTTCCAGCTCCAACAGCAGAAATTGATGATATTCCAACTCCAGATAATCCTGTTGCTCTACCTCTATCAATATCTTCCTGTGTTACTTGATACTTTAAAAATGTAGCATAAACACCATCAAAATGCCTTTCTTGAAAATACTGAACTGCATCATCCACAAGATCTTCAATTTGCTCTGTTGCAACATTAATTTCTAAAACAGGAGCACCCAGTTTTCTTAAACTGTAATCTATTAATTCTTGTCTAGTAGATGGTTGTGCCATTATAGTTTAAATACGACTTCTTGCTGTTTGAAGTATAACTTTAGATAAGACTTTGCTACATTTTTCAAAGTATCTAAATCCTCTATACTATCTATGTCTCTAGCAATTTTCTCATATTCGAAAGATTTGGATACTGTATCTAAATCAATATTATTTGGATCCATTTGCAATACTCCTCAATAAAGATTTAATTTCACCAAGATCTTCTTTGATTGAAGAAACTTCTTCTTGAAGATCTTTTATTTTTTTAGTCTCGGATAATTTTTGCTTATACGATTCAACATACTTTTTGTAGTTTTCATAATCTGTGTTGACTATCCCATTAGATTCAACTTCTCTAATGAGATAGTCTTTATCCTTTACTTTAACATAATCCATAATTATAACTTAGGTTTAATGGTAGCGATTGCTCTCAGGTCTTTAACTTGAGGAACTAATGCTTGATTTTCACTTGCCAATACAATTTTAATTGCAAAGGAATTGAACTCAGGCAAATCATCTACAGAATACTCATAATCTTTGAAAGTAGGATCATCCCCAATTATAAATTCAGAATCACTAGTTCCATCACTTTGTGATGAATCAATCACCCTCTTAATTCCATCACCATCAACTCTATAATTAGAGAATCCAGGGAACATTTCATAATTCATTGCCGACTCTGGAGCATCATCTCTATACAGTTGATAAAGAACTCTAATGTCATTATCTCTCATATGCAATGCTTTTAGGATAACTTTTATTGAATTTGCTGGAATTTTTAACCTAATTGGTTTTGAAAGATAAATGCAAGCATGATTATCATCATTGAGACTTCTGACTAATTGATCGTCTTTATAATTAGCATTTTTATTAACTCCTCCAGTTGGACTGTTGATTAAGTTCGATGTCAATACAACATTAGTTTGAACTGTGTCTATTACTGGTGATACTCTAGAATCAGTAGTATTTAAATCGAGTTCAATGGAAAGTGAACGGTTTCCTGGAGACTCAGTAATAAATCTGCTTTCATTTTCTTCGGAGCAAATTAAACAAGGTGCTCCTAAGTAATTAATTTTATCTAAGTTGAGGTTTTGAAATCCATTATCAATAAAAGACTTTTCACTACCAGAAATACTAGTTCCACTAAATGTTCTTATTCTTGATTTAATTGTAGTCTTTCCAGGAAGCATATTTGTAATCTTTGGAGTAATTGCTTCATACTGAATATTATTGGAAAGATGGGATCCAGTTCGTCCTGTTTTTTCCGTATCTGTGAAATATAGTTTTGATGTGATAGATCTATTTTTTCCAATCACACTACCTTCAAAATCAGTGTCCGAATTATCAATTTTAATAAAGTAAGAATTCAATGTAGTCGGATGATTATTACGATCAACCTCAGCAAAATTATGAACTTTATTAATTCTTCTCAAAGAAACTCCATTTAACTCATATTTTGCTACTCTTGTTCCAGAAGAATAACTAATTGATAGAGTACCATCTACTCCTCTAGTGTTTATTGTGAGACTATTTCCACTTATGCTTGTATATTCCATTACTTCATTTCCAACAATTATGTATCCAGGATAAGATCCACTAACTGTCTGGCCTTCAAATGTGTCAAATCCAAATACAGAATCTAAAGATAATGTAGTATCTGTAGTGGTAATGTCAGATGAAAGATTACTATTGACTTCTGAAAGAAGTGGTCTTACTTTTTCAATCTTTACATAGTTTTCTGAAGAATGCATTCCATGATTTAATTGAGTAATCTTCATGTGAAGGCCATCATAATAAGGGTCATTAATAATAGAAGAAACTGTTGCCCCAGTGGATACATTTGTTCCTACTCCACTAACATAAGAGATTGAAGTAATTCCGACTTCAAATTCTCCTTGAACATTATCAATGACTAGTGTATTGCTAATTGCAGAAATTGAAGTAACTCCAACCTTTCCACCAAATCCAACATCAAGTCCAAATTCTCTTGATGGTAAAGAAAGAACGTCGCCAACTAAGTAGTTTAATCCTCCATTAGTAATTGTTGCTGTTCCAATTCCCGAAGAATCTATTTCTAAAGTAGCAATAGCACCAGTTCCATCTCCAGTATCAGTTTCTAACTCAACACCAGTAAATGTTCCAGTAGTATAACCAGTTCCTGTATTAATTACTGATAAAGTAGTTACGCTTCCGGCAAGACCAACTAGATTTCCAGTTGCAGTTCCTTGAACTAATGATGCCCCTTCAACAAGACCAGTTGCATCGTAACCATCAGAACCTAAACCAACAATAATTTTTTTAGAAAGAGGTAAAAACTGATTAGTCCCAGTTACAGTTACTTTTTTATTTCCGAGACCAAGTTTTGGATTGAAGAATTTAACAAGACCTAGATTAGTTGTAAAATCTGCTCTGTATAGTTTATATTTCAAGTCCTCTAATTGAGATGGAGTCCAAGTAGAACCATTCTGAGACTTAAACAAACTACCTAAAGTTGATTGCTTGGAAATTTTTATACCAGTCTCAATGTCATTTTGACCTAACTCTGCAATGTATACTCTATAATTAGGACTTCCTGATAAAAGAACTACGGAAAATACAGAACTTTGTTGACTTGCAATTGGTGCAGAACGAACCTCAAGACTTTGTGGTCCAGGAAGATATACTGGTGATGGGAAAGTAAATTTAGTAGGAACACTGCCATCAGAAGAAAGAATTATCTGATCTGGATCAAGTGTAACTTCTGAGAAAGGTACAACCTCATTACTAGGAACACCAGCAATCATTGGACGAATTTGAAGTGTCACAGGAAGTTCCTCATCTTTAGTTTCAAAGAATACCTCAACATCAGTTAAGAAAATTCCAGTATTATCTCTAACATAGAAAGATTGTGCTAATGGATCGTGGTTTTCCCAAACAGTGAATTGATCATTACCGCTACCACTACCACCAGTTGTAGTAGTTGTAGTAGTAGTATTTGTATTTGTTGTGGTGTTTGTAATATTATTTGTAGTTCTATTAAATGAACTGAGAACTGTTACATTTCTGGTTGAGAGAATGTTTGTTTGAGTTACATTAAGAGTTCCTGCAGACGTAAATTCTGCCTCACCACCACTTTCATTAATTCTCTGACTTGGTATAAATTCATTAAATACTTGAGTTAATTCATTTAGAGAAGGAGTATCAATTAGTGTAAAAGTATTTTCTCCATTAATCCATCTTGGATTTTCTGGAACATTTGGATTTACAACAAATAATGAACCTATAAGTCTTCCACTATTATCAGAGACTAATCTAGTGGATTTAATTTCTGCCACAGCACCAGAATCCTTACCAATCAACCTCATGTTTTCTTCGATCCAACCATAATATTCCGATTCTTGCTGTAATTCTAATGATTTGGTATCTACATTGAGGAGTGTAGATGATGCCGTATATGCACTTTCAAAAGATTGTAAGGTGTAAGGATTTAATTTAAAAAGAGTTCCATCTCCAGTTCCATCAAAAGGACCTGATTTATGATTTGGGGTACATAGTCGGAATGAAATTTCTTTAGAAACACTTCTTACGGGATCACTAATTACAGTTTCTCCTACAACGAAACTACCAGAAATCATTTCAACTTCTAATAATTTTGGAATAACATAACTGCTTACGTCTATACCCTCAAAGAAAGGATAGAATCTGGTTCTTGGTCTTAATCCTGTTGCATCAAACTCAATGTTTCTACTTCTAAGGAATCTAACCTCTTCTGTAAAGTTTTCAGTTGATGTTTCTGTATTTGTATCTGTTATAATTTCTTCTGGAATTATAATCGTTGATACATCACTAGTCGATTCTGTAGTTGTAGTAGTGTCTACACTAGTGTTAGTTTGTGTAACAGTAGCAGAACCAGTTGCAGGGATAAAGTTTATAACCGCTCTTCTTTGGCCATTGTTTGTGGTATCAATAGCAGTTAAGAATTGAGTAGCTGCATCTGGAGGAAGAAGTTGATTAATTAGGTCTCTATCTTGTTGCTTAAATCTACTTTTCCATATATTTAAATGAATAATATCACTACCAATGACATTTTGTCTCTCACCCGTTCCACTAGTTTTAATATTAGATGAGTTTTTATTATTATCAATTGCAATCCGTAGACCTCCTAATGTACTCACATTAGCAAGTAAATCCTTTGCATTTTGAATCCAATCAAAAGGTGCAACTCCTGTTTGTGGATTTGGTAGAACTTGACCTGCACCACCAACAAAAACTTCATTATCTACAGTTACATTATTAATAACTGTTATATTTTCATCTTCTCTTTCAACACGATTGACGACTTCTTGAGTAGCATTTGTTTCTATGGCAACTTCATCAAACCAAACATCAATTGGTGGATTAAGTTGAATAATTCCTTGCCAGTATCTAACTAGGAATGGAGTAACACTTTCAGTCTTAGTTCCGTATGGTTGTTCAAAGTAAAGAACAGAATCATAGTTTAGAGTAACCAGATCACCAGTCTTTCTAACGTTTACAGATCCCAAATCAGAGACAAAACTAGAGTCTGCATTTGGCGTAAATGTACTAGTAAATCCCTCAATGATTTCTGAACCCAATTGAAGATCCAATGAAGTTGTATAATGTTTTGGTCTTAATGTATTTGATGATGTATCAATTGCTGCTTTAAAATTAGGATTTAATAAATTATGATACTGATGATTACTGAAATTATCCACAAAGAATCCACACTTGAATCTATCTAATCCAGTTTCTGCATCTTTAATCATAAAGTTTTCAGTTTTGGATTCAAGCATAGAAAGAGTAGTAAATCTTTCTACTCTATGAATCCTATCTTCCAATAATGAGATGTCTTGCATTCTATATCTTTTATGCACAGACATAAAGACATTTATATTCTTCGTATTGAATACATATGGGGGAATGAACACTGTGGCAATACTCAATCCAGTAGATATAGATTCTGCTGGTTGTGGATTTGCTGATGGTTCACCAGAAAGAATCTGGAACTGTCCATCAGGATTTAAGAAGATAGTATCAATTCTACCAACATAAAACTCATAGTCTAAAAGGATATTTTCATTTGGCACCAAAATGTAATCAGAATACTGTCCATCAGACGCAAAATTTCTCGAATCAAATTCAAATGGAGATTTATTTGTTAATGTATATGGAGCAACTCTTGGTCTAATGTCAACAAAATCAGTTAATCTTGAACCTTGATAAAAACCAACATCATGTTTAAAGTTCTCTTGAGAATAACTATTTGCTGTAATAAATTCTCCAGTATCTGAAGAGTCAATAGTATAGTTTTGGAATATAACTGTTAATCTCTTTTTGGGGGATTCTACGCCTTGCCTTCTGAGGATTCTGGAGAAATCATAAAATGTATCTCTCTGTCCATCATCAAAATCAAAGTTTTGAGTAATATTTTTACTTGAAAGTATTTTTGCAGATACTATGGATTCTTCTTCAGAATCTTTTCCAGAAACAATCTCCCCTAAGGAAAACTGACTAGTATTTAAATAAGTATATTCTAACTTATCTACACTAACTTTAGAAGTTACTATTGCAATAGCGCCTGATGATTTTCCTTCTATGCGTTCACCAACAATGTAATTAGAATTTCCAGAAGAACCAGTTAGTTGTAATTGGGGAAGAGTTGGATTAGAAGTATTATCAGATTCATAAACCGCTAAGACCCTAACAACATCAGGAACATTTAAACTAATTTCTTTATCTTGTACTCTAGTTCCATACACATTACTGTAAGATAGTCCATCATTTAAAGTAGTTGTTCCAATACCAGAAGAAACTAATGAAGAATTTTCTACAGTTATCTTGCCAACTTTATTTAATTTTTTATTCTTTGAGTTTGGTTTTATGTTCTTGACTGTAGCAATAACTTCAGTATTACTTCCACTTGCTTTTGATAAACCATTAAAAGTTACAGTTTTACCATCAAGAGACAATAAAAACTTATCTTGTCTCATTAATTCTGTAGTGCTATCCTCATAAGAAATCAAATATCTATCTTCATCAAAAGATTCAAAGAATACATCAGTATCATCTGCATCTATATCAATACTAAAAGAAGACCCAGTAAAACTTGCAACATTAAAAGTTCTTCTTTGAATAATTTCAGTCTCATTTAAACTAATCTGAGAGACATTTTCATGATTTAGTTTTGTTAAAAATGAGTTATTTCTAGAATTTAAACTTGGTTGATACTTAAGAATATTAGTTACTTCAAAAGATCCAGTAGGAAGAGTACCATTACAAACTCCAGTTACGTCAGTAATTGAAGAAATTGTAAAGTTTGTTCCTGAAGCACCTACAGCAGTTACTCTATTGTAGATAGGATCACCAGTAAATTCAGTACTTGCATAAGAAACAATATCACCTACTTTTACTACATTGATGAATTTAGTATCTAATCCAACAGAGACAACACCATTATCTACTTTAAAAGTTGTTCCTGGCTTTGCAGTATATGATCTTCTCGAAAGAACTAAATCTGCATTAAATGTAGATAATCCTACAGAATTTGTTCCATAAACAGACTTAATATCAGAAACAGAATAATCAGTTACAGAGTTTATTAATCTACCATTATCAATTCCATTAATAACTATCTGCTCATTCTCTAAGAAATTGCCTGTAGTTTCATATAAAGTCATCTCTGTATCTAAAGATCCCAAAGCAGTTTTGAGATATCCAGTAGCGTTACTATTTTTGCCTCTAATAAATGCGGGTAATGATAACCCTCCAGAAATTGAAGTGGTTAATCCAATAGTAGTGTATGTTTTTAAATCAAAAAGACGTAACTGCAATCTACTTGTTTGATCTACATAATCACTTTCTGGAACAAAATCATAAACTCTTGCGACACCAATAGTAGTGCCAGATTGTACGTCAGAGTCTAAACCCTTACGCTCACTCTGAAGATAAACAACAGCATCAGTCCCAAGTCCTATTGATGGAGCACCAGTTCCGTTATTTAAAATTGCTAACGTTCCGGAATTATATGATAAGTTAATTTGAGGAGATTTTTCTGTAGTTCTTGCTTTCTTTACATCTATTAATGTAGGAGAAATAGTTTCTACATCATACCCTTTAACATATGCCTTTCCTGGACCAATCTGATAAACCATTGAGTCTTCAGATGGATTATTTCCTTCTACGGTAGTCTGTCCTTCGAAATAAATTCCTCTATTTAATACTCTATCGTTAAGACTGTCTCTAACATTAACAGTAAATGGTTTTACGAAATAATCTCCAGATTCATCAAAAGTTCTTCTTGCTAATTCTTCTCTGATTAAATTATACTGTGGATTTTCATCAAAAAATTGTGGAGTTCCTCCATTAATTCTAAGAATTTCTACAAAAGAATCTGTATTTAAGTCATCAACTTCTCTTTTTGATAACCTAAGTTCTATCTTAAATCTATCTGCACCAGGAGCAGCAAAATTGGAAAATCCTTTGGAATTGTCGAATAGAGTATCATCTTCATCAGAATTTACAATAGTTTCTAATACATCAAATCCAACCTTGTATGATGGGTTAATTCCATACTGGTCTAGTAAAATTGTTTGTGTTTCTACTCTAGCAAAAACTCCTCTTACAAAGTAAACACCTTCAGATACAGTTACAGCACTACCTTCAGATATAGCATTTTCTGAAATAGTGTTAGCAAAACCTTCGCCCGTCTGAAGAAAACTATTATTTCCAAAAGAAACGTCAGATTCTAAGATTAAAGTTTCTGAACTTGAGAAAATTTTAGTATCAAAATTATCACCACCACTACCAAGATATTTTACATATAATGTGTAATTTCCTTTTTCTGAATCTGTATCAGTTAAGAGAATTACTACTTCTGCACTAACACCACTGGTTAGACCTTTTACTTTTACTCCTTTAAGATCATTAAAGTAAACAGACACAGGAATACCATTGTATTCTGATTCAATCTGAACAGCATACAATGGATTTTCATATTTTAACTGTCCAGGTATGACTACAGACCCTTCTTTAAATAAATGCTTACCAAATTGCTCAGTTTGATTTTGTGCAATTGATTGTAAAGTATTTAATTCTCTAGCCTGAACTGGATATCCTGGCTTAAATAATACTTTATAATAATCTTTTTGGGGATCATAATCGTCAAAGTAAGGTGAGACGTTGAGATTGGTTTCCTGTGACATGCTTCCTTAGAATTGCAAAATTACTTTAATATCTTCTTTTTGATTTGATGATCTAGTTATAGAAGGTCTGTTATCAACATAAATTATGTTTCCAGAATACTTCTCAACTTCTGGATTGGAAACTCCTTTAATAAAGGATTGTCCTAATTGATATGTATTATTATTTATTGTCTCAGTTGAACCGTCAAAACTAATATTAATTTCCAAATCAACTCCATTATCAAAGTTTATTTCTACACTCCCATTTGAAGTTGGAGTATCAGTAAATCTTTCTAAATTAAACCCATAAGAAGGAGAAGAATTTCTAGTTCCATCAGTATTAAATCCAACAAGTCTTCTATCTTGCCAATACTTTAAAACTCCTGTATTCTTATCGTAAGAAATTACTCTACCAGCAGCAGTTACATTAGTATCTAATGTTTGAGTAAAGAAAGAATCTGCTTCAATTGTTACCTCTTTATAAAAATCTGTAGATTGGGTGTTTAATGATTTTAATTTTAATGCATACAAAGAACTTACTGTCGAATCCTCTAGAATTTCTGAGGATGCATATTTTAATGCATTTTCAACTATACCAAATCTTGAGATTTGATTTCCTGTAATAAAATCAGGATTTTCTGTGGTATTTTCAATTCTGGTATAAAGAAGAACATTTGATGCTCCAAGTTCATTATAAATATCAAATCCATGACCACCTTTTGGTGGGATAATTATATCAAATACTGGCGCAGTATCTTGAATACTTACTCCTCTGGATACTAAATCAAGTGTCCCGAAAGTATAACCAGAACCTCCTTTGGAAATAACAACACTTTGAACTTTCTGATCATTATTTAAAATTACCGTAGCAAAGGCACCAGTTCCATCGCCTTTAATTGGAACATCTGTGATTGTATTACCTGAAGTAAATGTTACACCTACTCCTCTATTTCTAATTTTTGCAATTTTTAATTGTCCACTAGAAGAAGCATGATTTTTAACTGCTTGAGTGTCTGTATTTGTTGCCCAATTTTTTGGTGTGGGCATGTAGAATACAGATTCAAATTTTATTAAATCTCTTGGTTTAATCGTATAGAGATATTTCCAAACATAACCATCTCCACTGTTACCTGCTTTTCTTGGTTCTAGTGCAATAAATGTAGGTTCATCTAAAGATTGATTTCCTTTAAAATCATTCTCTGGGGATGCTCCATTATCTAAGCAGATATAAACATTCAAATCTTCATTAATTACATAATAATTTGAAGAGTAGAGACTTGTTGCTCCAGACTGAGGAGAAATATTTGATGATGTTATATCATGGCGATACATATCATAAATTGATCCAGATTCCCATTCATTCTTTTTTACAACTTGAGATGCATCTTGGGGTAGAATTTTTGACAACCCTATCATAGTATCCCAATAATCATTCTCTTGATCAAAAGAATCTTTAGGTGCTGGTGGAATAACATCCCAATCTGAAGCATATTCAGTAGCATTTGGCAATCCAATAAATGCATAGTAAGAATTATCATCCGAGTTAGTAACTTTAGATACAAAATTACTAGCGTTCAATATTCTTAACTGATCAGTTATAATTGCCGACATTTTTATAGGTTTTTTATTTATTTATTTATGAAGAATAAAGATCATTCTTTAATGGTTTAGATCTCTGGATAATTGCAGAAGTCTCAATTCCAGAAATTCCATTTTGATATACATCAAATTGTTTTGGATTAGATCTAGTCAAATTACTAATTCTACCCCAACTATAATCGCCATAATAATAAGTTTGACCTAAACTGACTAGTCCATTATAATCCGAAACACTTACAACTACTTGTGCAATTGAGGTAGTTCCTACACCAGAAACTGTAGTTTGTGCAATAGAAACTTGAGAAACTCTATAAACATTATCTATAAAAGTAGATCCAATTCCAATCACATTATTACTTTCATCAAGTGAAGTTAATCCATATCCAACATTACTATTTCTAATAGTAAAATAGTATCCTGTTTGGATTCCGCTTATAGAAGTAGATGCTGAACCTGTTATTTCAGAATCTCTTATAAATGAATTTTCTGGAATAAACAAGTCAAATACAATTCCAGTAGAAGCAACTCCAACAATAGAAGTAGTTCCAATTCCAGTAATAATTCCAAAATCACCTTCATATTCTACTTTTGTGATAGTTTCAAGAGTTCTTTCTGGAAATTCAACAAGAACTGATGGTGGTGTGGATGAAGTATAACCAGAACCAGAATTTGTAAGATTTATTATAGAAACTGAAGAACCAGACAATGTAGCAGTTCCAGTAGCAGTCGTTCCAAGTCCAACTGGAGAAGAAATAATAACCGAAGGTGTTGTACTATAACCAACGCCACTCTCACTAATTTCTATGGAAGTTATAGTTCCTGTAGATGATACTACGGCAGTAGCAGCACATGAAACTAAATTATCTTGATTAAATATTTTTATAGTTTTAAATGTATTGTCAATTGTACCAAGTTCATCAAAACTATCAAAGAAAGTCTTTAAGTTATCAACAAATAATTCATTATCACTAATAGAAAGATCTTTTATCAAGTATGCAGAAGGGTTTATATTTGGTGATAAAGAAGATCTTGCCTTAGAAACCAAGAACCCTCTAGAAGAACTTGCAGATCCAACAAAAGATGCTGAGGATAAGAACAAATCATTTCTTTGCTTACACCAAATTGCATTTCTAATAAGATTTTCATCATCCGAAATTCCTCTTCCAGAATAAACATTAGTTCTAACAGCATCTGATGAAACAATTTCATTGACAACTCTAGATTTTTCTTTCAGATTTTGATCGTCGGAATCCAATCTAAGAGTATCACCAACTTTCACTGTTTCTAAAATATCAACATCTCGAACGTCAATTCCGTTTGTTCCTTCGTAGAATAAAATTTTCGAAGTTGATACATTAGTAAGTTTTGATGATTTGTCATCAAAAGACTGAGGAGCTTCTATGAATTCAATTACACTTCCGCCATTAAATACATAAGATTCTCCTGGAACTTGGAGGACATCATTAATGGTAATAATTAAGTTATTTGCTAAATTAAGATTTGATCCTGGTCTAGATTCAAATGAAGTTTGTTTTCCATCAATTTTAAGAGGGAAAAATCTCCTAGTACCATTTATTAAATCATCAATCGGGTCAATAGAAATTATCTTACCAAAATGCCAAGAAGAAATTTCATCTTCGTAAATCTCTTCAATGGATAATTGAAATTCTTCTAATGATAATGAAGAATCTGTAGGAACACCTTCTAATCCATTAATAGGAATAGTAAGAATGTCATCTTTTTTGTAAGCATAACCATAATTTTGAATTTGGAAATTAAGAACACTACTATCCAAACTTACTTGAATGTCTATAGTTGCTTGAGTTCCAACTCCTGCCTGTGGAGTAGAGGAACTATAAATCAGTGGTATATTTGAATATGCTAATGGAGCATCAAATACTATCGTTGGAGGCATAGATGATATAAATCCACCTACAGTTTCAGTAATGTCTACGGAAATAACATTACCATTATTAACAACAGCAGTTCCAATAAATTGAATAGTAGGAACTTCGGAAATTTCAGTGGCAACACCCACATTAACTGTCTGAATTCCTACTCTGTAACCAGACCCACTGTTTCCAATACTAACAGTGGAAACTGTTCCAAGACCAGAGATGATAGCAGTGCCACCAGCAGAAACTAATGGTTGATAACCAAACCCAGCAGAAGAACCCACAGAGATGATAATACCTCCTCTAGGTATACTTGATGTATTGGTATCATAAACTGCCTGTACAGGGTCTCCTGTGAAGGTTATAGAGGTTATCCCTGAAGACTCTACGAGATCATAAGAACCTTGAATTGGAATAGCACTGTTTCTCGCAGGTTGCTGAAGAACACTTCTAATTAAAGTAACTCCATTATTAGTGGAAATTCCTATGATATCTTGACCATCAGATTGAATAGTGAATGTATCATCAATTCCATTAAATTGATCAGAAACAGAATCGAAGATATAATTATTACTATAAGGAGTTATTCCAGTTCCTTCTACTCCTGACTTCAAGAAAACTCTTCCACTAAATGTAGAAGATGTTTTTATGCTATTAAAATCGACTTCTTCTGGGTCAGATGGATTTTCATTAGGAACTTCTCCTTTAGGTGCATCTGCAAAATAAATTGTATTGTCTATAATATTATAATTTGCGTTCACTTTTCTAACAATAGATCCAGATAAATGGTTTTCAATTTTAGATCCTAATTGAGATCTAGTCACTAAAACATTATTTTCTATATTATTATAATTAACAACGTTTATTTTAATAATCTCATCATTAATCTTAAGTAAATCTCCACCAGATAATTGTAAGGCATCATCAACAGAAACAATGTTATTGAGTGTAGTTACGTCTGTCGTAAGTGATGTAGTTTTTGCAGTAGCAACTACTGGAGATTGAATTACATTGTCAATGGAAATAAGTGCTTTTGTATTTTGCTTTTTAGAATTAAACTGATGATTTGTTCCAACTCCAACATTTGCAATGTCCAGATAAACGGGAGGTACTGTTAAGGCATCAGTAGCAGATCCAGATACTCTAATTACCAAATCATTAATCTTAACGACATATACTGATGATGGAAGAATATCAGTAGAACCTATTCCGGGAATAGTTGTTGTTGATATTCCAATAGGAGATCCAGTAGTCCCTCCTTGATTATATACAATTTCTTCTCCGGTAGTAAAGAAATGATTAGAAACTAAGAAAGTATCTTCGTCAAGATTTATATAATTTGTGCTTGTTCCATCAAAGGTTTTTTTGAAGATTGGATTATCGTTATAGGTAAGATTGAAAGATTTTTTGACATCATTAAGAGTTCCAGTATATGATCCAAAATCTTGTTCAATTTCAGATTTATTTGTTTCTATTCCAATAAAATCATACTGATTACTACCCCCAAAAACAAATTTAAATAATCTTACTTCATAATCAATGTTTGCATCTGGGGTAAAAAATAATACAACTTTTTCGGATACACCAGAACCAATAGTTCCGGTAGATAAAATACCTAAATTAGAACCAGTATTTACAATACCATACTCTACTTGATCGGAAGTATTTGCATCTGGATTAAACAAAGATACAACTTCACTGAATTGATATTCATTATTTGTCAAGTCCTCGATAGAAACTGCATAGTATGCTGAATTATAATCACTCCCAGCAAAAGAAGAAATTGCTACTGTAGATGGAGATGGTGAAGAAGAAATTGCTATGAATTCAGATTCAATGTAATTTTGCAACATTGTTTCTGTCGCCACTCCAGTTGCAGAGGTATTTGCAATTCCAATAGTTAATGAATTTATGGTATATGTAGAAGCAGTAGATACATTTGGTGTAAATGAAACTATTAGATTTGAACCAGAAATAGAAGCATCAAATGTTCCTATTCCTGTTCCATACGATGATGAGAAATTAGATTCTAAACTTGCATAATCAGTAATGTATACATCAGTGTCATCATGAATGACATTTATTTCTACAGATTCATACTCATTATTATCCGCATCAGAAATTAAAGTGTGAAGTTTGAGTGCTCTATAAGTGCTTCCAATAGAAACAATCGTAGAAATGCCTGATGTTCCTTGTGGTAAAGTCGTTGTATGAGTGTTTAAAGATACTACATCACCTAAAGATAAAGTACCAATTCCAGAAATAGTCTCATCCAAATTAAAACTACATACATTTAAATTGTAGTCATTAATACTAAATTTATCTGGATAGAAAAGTAATTCTATGTTATCCGAAACAATCCTTGCATCAAAATATCCCAAATCGTCTTGGGAAAATAATTTTGCATACTGATTGATGTAGGTAAATGAATCATCATGAATTAGTGAGACTATATTAAACATAGATTCACTAGAGAATAATGTATCTGTAGCAGTCACAAAATACTTTACATATCGAACATCAGAGTAAAGTTTTTTATTAACTTCAATAAATGGTTCAAATCTAGCTTTACTATTGAAAAATTCTGAAATATTGTCAATGTCAAGAACTCTATTTCCAGATGATTCTCTATAATCTTGAATTAATCTGGAATTGAAAATAATTTGATTTGAGGTAGTTAAATCTCCAATTGCAAGTAAATTTTCTCTAGCTAGATCGAAATTAAATACACAATCTAAATCAATTACAGAATCTAAATTCTGAATTGCTCCTATAAATCCTAAATTTTGGTTGGTAGAAATTCCACTACTTATATCTGGAGATGATGGAATTTCAAGAGTAGAAAACTTTTTAAATCCAGAAG
>Ga0115551_1001335_pt1 | contig 15850 bp, 6 predicted proteins | sample COGITO_mtgs_1103_FD_87179 | JGI IMG/M metagenome (GOLD analysis project Ga0115551, IMG submission 87179) | Pelagic marine microbial communities from North Sea - COGITO_mtgs_110321 | ecosystem: Environmental > Aquatic > Marine > Epipelagic | place: Germany:Helgoland, sampling site Kabeltonne... | reverse complement strand
ATGATCGGTCGCAAGGTTGGCCGGTTAACGCGCGCGATCGACGCGGTCAACGCCGGGCTCGCGCGGACCCTTTCAGGGGACGGGGACGGGGATGAATCGCTGAAGCCGCACGCCGGTTTTTCGATCCTCTCGTCGCACAACACGCTGGCCAAGCACGGCGCGAGTCGGTCCTCCCCCGAGTCCGCGAACGCGCTCACTCGCGCGTTGGGCGCGACGCTCGATGGCGACGTGAGTGAACGGATGTTCCTCACCGCGGTGAACGCGCTGATCAAGGCGCGAAGGGCTTCGAGCGTCGACGATCCCATTGCCGACTCGTTGGCACGAAAGATCGAAGCAAAAATTGTAAACTTTTGCGCAAACACGGAGATCGCCTGGTTCCCGAGCTCCGCCCTCCTCGCGCTCACCGGCATCGGCCAGACAACGCACGGTACTTGGGAGGTATCGGGGTCGGTGTACGAGGCGGTCGCGGGGTGCATCGAGCGTTTCGAAAAACGCTCCACGCAGAACGACGCCATCGCCGCGGTTTTCGCCTACCGCAAAGCGCGCGAGGCCAATCCTAACCTTCCGATACCTCCCGTTATCGAGCGCATGCAACTAGGGCTTGACGAGGGCCTCAAGACCATGCCCCCGCACAGGGCGACGCGCTTACTGGACAGGCAGTGCTCCGTCGCGATGGACGCTTCGAACCAAGGTTCGGCGGATTCCAGGCTCGCGAAGAAAACGGGCTCCGATCGAAACGGTTCGAAACGGTTAGAAACGGTTCGAACATCGGGTTTAGACGTCGCGAAGATGTCCCCGGACCACCTCGACGCCGCGTTCCGCACCGCGACGGTGGGCGCACGCGAGCTGGAGGGGGCACAGCTGGCGTCGCTCGCTCGCGCCGCCGCGTGGTTCTACGCGAATGAGTCGGTTAGTTTGACTCCCCCGACCGATGACATGATCGCCGGGATCAACGACGCGGCGTCAGCGCTGGCACAGTCCGGCACGCTGTCCACGGGCACCGCCGCCGTGCTGCTCAAGTACTTTTGCGAGCTTCGTTCCGTAGGATGGCGCGCGGGTGACCCCGCCGACGGCGGCGTTTTCAAAATTTCAAACTACGCGCTTCGAGACTTGCTCGGCGCGGCGGAGGACGGGATACACTCGTTCGAGAGCGCCGCCGTCGACGCGTTCACCCACGCGGTGCGCATGCTTGACGGGTTCAACGGCGATACCGTCGTGGGGGAACGAACGCGCGCGCGCGTGGAGTCACGAATGGCGGAGCTTCTCGAGCGTCGAAAGCTTCTTCAACCGGACTCGCACCGCGCCAGAGAAGCGTACTACTTCGCCCGCGGCGGAGTGATCGGGTGCCTGGACCACTGGTCTAAAACGTTCGCCAATGTGCCAGGTCGCATGGACACCGCGCTGTTGCGCCAGTTCAAGTCGCAGATCGGCGACGCGGCGGTTCACATGACCCGCGAGCAGGCTACCGATACCCTAAAGCTCGCAGCCGAGAACCGGGGTCCAATCGGTAAGTTTGTCGCTCCCGCGATTGGAGCGCTGCTGACCAAGGCGCTCATGGACGCGCGAGCCGGAGGCGCCCGGGGAGTCGGGAACAAGGACGTGCGGTGGGTACGGCACGACGGCGAGGCACTCGTGGCGTTGACGCGATCGGTTTCCACCCTGGTGCGTAACATGGAGTATAAGCACGAACTCCGGGTGGGCAAACGACCGGCGCCGAAGGACCGGTTCGTGACACCGGTCACGTCGCAATGCGTTCAATCGATCGCGTGGAACATAATCGGCGAATGCACGCGCGGCACACCGCTCCCTAACCCGGGCGGATACGTCGACATGCTCGAATCACTGAGCGTCGTCGGCAACTGGGGCCGCGGACGGTTCTTCCCGGAGAGCGTCAAGCCCGTCGCGGCGCTCGCGAAAAAACTCTCCGATCCCGCCGTCGTCGCCGGACTGACGTACAACGACGTCATCACCGCGGGGAAGTGCTTCGTGGCGCTGGAAGAAACGACGGAGAACCTCGCGGGTGTCGTGCACTTCGACGCGCGTGTACTGGAAGGCGAGGAGGTTGCGGGCGCGATGAGATTGCTTCGACGCAGGACGCTGTCGGAGAATTCACCGATGACGTCCGCGCGGGTCGCCGCGGAGACGGCGCGGCTCTCCTTCTTCCTCTCCAAGGAGGAAACGGGTGCCGACTTGGGTGCCGAGGGTGCCGACCCGGGTTTAGATGATTCGCACGCATGGGCGCAGTGGTTCGAGCGGTGCGAGCGGTGCGTTATGGGCGACGCGGACGGCGCGGGTTCATTCCTGCGGGCGCTCTCCTTCGCCGCCGCCAAATCCCCGGACGTCTTCGCGAGGCACGTCCCGGCCGGCCTGGTCACGAGGCTTCTGGACGCTTCTGGAGATGAAAAGTCAGGAGATACACGGGTGGACACTCGGGTCAAACGGCTATCATCGCTCGCGCGTTGCGTCGGCGCCGGGGTGGACGTCCCGGGTGAAATCTTACGAACCGAAGCCGCGGCGGCGGAGTCCGAATTCATCGATCGAGTTCGTCGCAAATCCGAGGGTTCATCGAACGATTCAGGGTCGAACGATTCATCCGTCCGTCCCGCGGGTGCTTTGACCGCGTTCGCGACGCTCAAGTCACGCGGCGCGTACGAACCTAGCGCCGATGCGATGGCTGCGCTCACGGCGCAAGTGTTGAGGGAGGCGCCGCGGTGGTCCAGCCGGTTCGCGCACTTCGATTCCGTCGCGAGTCTAGCGTTGGAACCCGAACCGTCGGACATCGAGGGTGCCGACCCGGGTGCCGACTCGGGTGCCGAGGGGGGTGCCGACACAGCTGTGCACGCCGCTCCCGTCGTTTGTTCCGCGAACGCGCCGGTTGATATCGCGGACGTTTGTGTCGCGCTGAGGTCCGCGAGTCTTCGCGGGGAGAAGCGTTTCGCTCGGGAGAATAAGCGATCCAAATCGAATTCGAGCGCGTATGGGCAAACAGAGACGGTGAGGGCCGCGGCGGCGGCCGCGCACGCCTGCGCTCGCCTCGCCGAATGCGGGCTTGGTTTCATCGGTGAAACGGACGTGAACGGGCACGGTTCAAAGGCGAGTGAGTGGGTGAATGTGACGGAGAGTCTAGTGGGCGGCGAGGACGGGGTTCGTTTCATCGAGTCTTTCAAGTCAGTCGCCAGGCGTAAGCACTCTGGGACGGTGAGCGCGGAGGTGAAACGGCTGAGAGCGGCGGTGAAACGGCTGGAGGCTGCGAGGCGCGAGGTTGTCAACGCGGTGGCGGATGAGAAAGAGAAAGGGGAGTCGTTTGGGAAGGGTGACGACTCGAGCGGCGGCGGCGGCGCCGGTGGGTTCTTCAGTTCAATCTTCGGGAGCTCATAGCCAAACAGTTCACGAAGGAACCTAATTGTACAGTTGTAACGGCAATTATGTTCATCAGTCTGTTTGCCTATTGAATATTCAAATAATCTGTCGGGACCGTTGGCAAATTTTGGCAACGCTCTTCTTCTCGGACCGGTCCACGCCCTCGGAGGAACACTTCCGGCGGCGCCACGGCTCGACAGCTCCGGTCTCCGCGCTCGCGAGTCCTCCTTTCCGCGGAGATCTTCGAGCCCCGTGTTCGTTCGTCGCATCCCTCCGCGATGGGCAAACCCGACAGCGCGGCGGACCATGTCCTCCCGGTCGCAAACTCGGCAGCGTCCAACACCGCGAATCTCACCTCGAGCCTCAAGCGCGCGCGCGCGACGGGGCTGGACCCGGGAACCGCGCTGTCGTCGTCGTTCGACTTTCTCAACGAGCACAGGCTCGGGATCAAGGTGGTCGCGCCCGAGGACAGGCCGCTGACCGACGGCGACGTCCCGCCCGCGGGATTCGCGTCCCCCGCGGTGACCGAGGCGACGACGCCATCCCCGTGCCCGGTCGTCGAGCCCACCGCCGCGCCCGCGTCGGCGCCCGCGTCGCCGACGAAGCGCGCCGCCCGGCCGGCCACGCCCCCCGCGCCCCCGTTCGACTCCACCCCCGACGACTTCGGCTCCCCGTCCAACGACCCGAGCCGCGCGTCCCCCTCCACCGTCGCACCCGCGCGACGCGTCGTCGGATTCAGCGAACCGGACCCGACGCACTTTCCCCACCCATCCGTCGTCGCCTACTCGCGCGGACCGTTACCGCGACGTAACGCCTCCCGGGCGGCTGGATCCCGACGGTCGGCGCCCGCGGGTGCCGCGCTCCCGCTGTTCCTATGCGCCGCGGTCGGTACCCTGTGCGCGGGTGTCGCCAAAGCGGCGAAGCGAACCGGCTTCATTCAACATCCAAAGATGCAAAACACGATAAAAGTCGCGACAAACGCCGCCGTCGCGCTCCGACAACTCGGCGGCCGCGTCGTTCGCAGGGTTCGCGACGTCAATGGAGGCCAACATGACGCGGCGGTTGACGTTCCGCCTTCCTCGCCGACGGTTGATATCCCGCCCGAGCTGCAGGCGGCGGAGACACTCGCCGAGCTCGTGGACGCGATCGAAGGCGCCGACGAATCCATCGGCGAATCTCCGATGGACGAATCGATCGATCTGTCACCGGGGAAAACCACAACCACGCCGCGCGCTAACGGAGTGAACGGGATATCAGAACGCGAGAAGGAGTGGCTCGTGAAGTCCCCGATCGAACCCAACGCGGCGAGCGCGTACGGCGAGGCGCTGCTCGAGGGCGAGGTGCTCCCGCCGCCGTCGCCGCGAGAGCGAGAGCCCGTTCAATCAGAAGCGGACGTCCAGGAAGAAGTCTTCGCCGAGGCGACGCGCATCGGCCGCGACCTCATACGCGGCCTGCTTCCAACCCCCGAGGCGAAACGAAGCTGGACCCCGGGACCTTTCGACGCCGTCGACGCCGGCGGGGTTGAATCCATCTCGGGATCCCCCGGAACGCCCCCGCACGAGGACGAGACTCCGCTCGCGCCCGAGGATGCGGTCAAGATGGAACTCGCGGCGGCCATCTTCGGCGAAAGCGGCCTCGAGGTTGACATCGAGCGCCTGGGCCGCGCAGTTCCTGGGCCCGTGCTGACGGATGACGATTCCGAGCTCGACGAATATTCATCCGACGACTCCGACTACGCTCCCAGCGACGGCTCAGACTCGCAGTCCGCGTCCGAGTCCGACGAGTCTGACGAGTCTGACGAGTCCGAGGATGACGAGGTGGCGGAAGGTGCGTTTGGTCCTTCACCCGCGATGATGATGCCGGGGATGCCGGGGTCGCCGGTGCTGAGCTTCATGTCGGGCGGCGGAATGGGAGCTCCGATGATGATGCCGGGGATGCCGATGGCTCCGCCGACTTTCGCGGGGATGCCGGCGGGGTCCTCCGTCGCGGGCGGTTCCCCGACCCGCAGCGCGCGCTCCCCGACGAGACCGGGTCATAAGGACACCGGCTCACCTCCCGTGCGTACCTCCGTCGATAACTCGATGGCGCTGCAACAGCAGGCTCAGTATCAGCAGGCGGCTATGTACCAGCAGTACCAGCAGTTCCAGCAGTACCAGGCGTTTTCGCAGATGATGCAGCAGCAGCAGGCGATGATGCTGGGATGGGGCGGTGCGCAGCAGCCGCAGCATGTTAACCCCGCCGTCTCGCAAGGGACGATCTTCGGCGGCGCCGGGCCGAGGGCGAGCGTCAACGGGAGCGTCTCCTCGTTCGGAGGGAGCCAAAGCTTTGGCTTTGGCTCTGGCGGCGCAGTCGCGGCTGACGGGAAGGCGAGGGTGTCAAAGAAAGTCGCCGCCGCGCATCGACAACGAACGGCGATGAAACGCGCGTTCATCGCGATGAAGGGTGCCGCGATTGACGAGAAGGCGACACGGAAGGCTGCGGCGAAGGCGGCGAAGCGGGAGGCGAAGGAGGCGAAGCGCGCGGCGAAGGACGCGAGGCGAGCGGCGGAACGGGCTGAAAACTTTAGGCTCGCCAAGGAAGCCGCGCTGCGCGAGCTTCGCGCGCAGCTGCAGCCCCAGCTGGCGATCCCGGCGTGACCCGTATCCGTACCTCCCCCGCGACGCTATTGACGTATAGAAACCCGTATTTAATTAAACCTGTACTCAACGGGACCTGGGCGTGAGGCCCGAACCGTCGGAGCGAATAGCCCTTCGCTCGATGATTTGCACCGCCTGCCGATCCTCGCCCCTTTTCCGAAGCTTCCGCGCGCGATCCTTACTTTTCTGCTCGTCGTGCGCCATGCGCACGCGCTCCTCGAACGTGTGCGCCTCCGGCCGGATCAGATCCCCGAGCTCGGATTCATCCACGATGATCCTCGCGTCCACCAGCTCGCGCAGAAACCGGTCCTGCACGTCTGGCACGGAAAGCGACCCTTCGCGTCTGTTATACTGCAGCGTCACCGTGCACAGCCGCGCGTGACCTTGGTCCACGGATATACTCACACGCAGCGGCGAACCGCCGTACGCTGACCTGTGCTCGTCCCACGATACCTTGTACACGTTGTTACCCTCGACGTCCGTCTCCGCCTCTTCGCTGAAGAGCACTTTATTCTTAAGAAACTGCCGCAGCGCGTGTAGGTTCGCGCGGACGTGCAGGGAGTACCGCAGAGACATGTCCGCGGACGCCTGCTTGATCATGAACTTCATGGTGATGTGTAAACCGACGACGATGACCACGAAGACAGTCATGGATACCACGAACCAGACACCGAAAGGGTCGACGAGGTATTTCCAGAACGTTTGGCCCCACGGGGTGTCCAACGCGGACCACTCGCCAGTCATCCTGTCCAGAATGGCGAACCCGAGTGAGCCTCCGATGACGAGCTGCATGATCTGCAGACTGCTACTGGCGCTCTCGTTACTCCTGAACAATGACTCGAGGTTGCGCGTGTTGGACTGCAAACTCTCCTGGAGTTTGAACATCTGCATTTCCGATATGACGTCGGTATTTTCGCGAAGCGAATCGAGCCCGAGGCGCGCGCAGTGCAGCAAGGACTCCAGGTCCTTTAAACGCAGCACCAGCTCTTCCCTGTAGTCCTGCGTGTTCAAAGTTTCCAGGAGAACCTCGTACGCGGGATCGGATTTACCTTTTTCCATCGTCTTTTGAGAAATATCAGGCAACTCGCTCGACGAACTGCGGCACTGCGTGAGCAACGAGTCCAACAAGCTCGCCTGCTTACACGCCTCCATCACCCGGCGGCGGATATCTGAGAGCTGCGACGGCTTCCCGATGTGCGCGCTGATCGCCGCCTGGATCGCGTCAATCTCCGACTCCATCTCGAACAGCCTGTGGAAGAACTCGCTGACGAAGATGCGCCGCGCCATCACCGAGCAGTGCACCACGATGAGCTGCTCGAACTTCCGACCCGCCGGCCCGGAGACGATCAAACCCTTCTCCCCACTCAACACGATCCCGCCGCCAGGTAAGTCCGCGCCGCTGGTGATCCGGCCGATGATCTGCATCAAGTCGTTCTCGTAATCCTCGCCGTCCATCAGCTCTTTAGCGGACACAGCCGGAGTGACCGAGTCGCAAAAGTAAGACGTGAACATGTTAAAGGCGTACTTAGCCCCGGCGAACGCCTGAGCGCCGCCGCCGGCTTGCGCCGCCTTCATGAGCTGATGCGTCATCAGCTCCTCGTCCTCCTCGTCCGAGTCGAAGTAACTGGAGCGGTCGTCCTCGCTGTCGTACACCGCGGACTTTTGCCGCATGAGCATCGGCGTGGATCCTCGCTTGACCGAGGAGGAGATCGACTTATTGGTACTCTTCGTCCGGGAGACGCCCGAGACGCCGACTCCGTTCGCGGCCATCGGGCTGCGCGCCAGCGTCGACGGAGTCACCGCTCGTCGCAGCGGCCGTGGGCCATCGTTTCGTACGCCGACGTTCCGTGACTTACTCTGCACCAGCCCGCTCATGACCTGGTCCCGAACCTTTTTCGGAACGGACGCGAATGACGCGGCGGCTCCCGTGACTTTGGATCCTACAGTGGTGAGGTTATCGATGACGTTGTCCAGCGCGTTGCTCCCGGTGAGTTCCAGTGACCGCTTCTTGTTGCTCGCGCCGATGTCGAGCCTGTTGCGCTTGGTGTGTGACCCCGCGTGTTCGTTGCGGACCTCGTTGACGTACTGCGTGCCCCGTAGGCTGGCCATCAGTAACCGTTGGTGCGAGCTGGAGATGGAGCTCAGGGTGCTGGCGGAATCTTCGTGCAGGTCAAACACCAGCCGCGCGATCAAGTCCACCGGGATGTGGTCCTTCACTTTGTCCATCACGCTCTCCACCTTGACGCCGAAGATCACCTCGCCGTTGCTGTGCAGGTGGATCCCGAAGTTTTCCAGCTGCACCACCCCCGGGTCTTCCGGAAGGTACACCTTCGACTCGAAGTTCGCCATCGTCGACCGGACGTAATCCATCGGGAAGATGGCGCACATCCCGCTCATGGCGACGTCGAAGACGGTGGACGCCGGCGAGTGATCGACGTGCGCGGACACCAACCCAGCATGACCTTTTCGCATCTCCTCCCGGCTCGCGTGCAACGAGAGCTTCTGGTTCAGCGAGTTGACCTCGTTCGGGCCGTTGACCAGGTACTGAGACGACAGCAGCGTGATGTTGTTCAAGAAGACGTGGTTGCGGACATCCGCGTCTCGCATCGTGTGCGTGCCCTCGGCGGACATGTGCGCCAGGGAGGAGAAATCGCTAAAGTCGCGCTGCGTCGAATGCCTCGTTTCCTTCGGCCGGACGCACGAGGGTAGGTACGGCGAGCAGACGTAAGAGACATCCTCAAACTCCGTCACCGTGCTCACACGTTCGTTACCGTCCGGGTCCACCAGGTTAAACTCCCCGGTGAGATCGTCGAATGAAATCTCAAACGGCGTAAACTCCGGCCTCGGCGCGCCCAACGCGTCAAACTCTTCGCCGTTGTTGAGCCACGCGTACTCGTGCGGGTCGTAGTGCGTCGCGCGGAGCATCTGCGGCGTCTCCACCCGCACGCCGTGAATCAAAAATCGATCCACATCGTTTTTGTCCAGTTGCTTCATCGACTTCAACGCGGCGACACCGGCGGGCATGACCTGATACGACGTGGTGGTGAAGTGGTCCTTGGTTGCCAGCTTTAGCCGTAACAACAGTCCCATCTCCTGTAAATCGGACAGGTCGTCCACGCCTTCGGTGGACAAGTTCATGTTGAGAACTCCTTTGCACACGCCGGACATCTCGGACCCGGGGTAAAAATCGTACGAATCGAAAATATCGAGAAGGATACCCTCGTATATGTACACCAACAGCGGCGTCCTGTGCACAAATCGCGTGCTCGCGCTGTCCTGTAACTCGCGCATGGTGCTCGGCACGTGCTGGAAGCTGCGCGAGAGCGTGTGCCGCAGCTTCATGGTGTTCACCACGGACTTCACCGCCGTGTTCCACATCGTCTTAGTGGACCACTGCTTCGTCAGCGCCGGCTTACTGGAGCCGGCACTCGCCTCGGCCGGGAAGACGATGTTCGCGTCGCCGTCGCCGAGGTCCATTTCATCGCGTATGGTGACCGACTTTTGTTTCGGGCTGGCCGCGTCGAGCTCGCCCTCGGGCGCGGGCGCGACTTTCACGTTCCCGCCACTGCCGAGGATATTTTTAACCACCCTCATGTTCTCGTTGGTGAAGCGGACTTCACGTTCGCCAGACTTCTTCTCCTCCTCAACCCTCGCCTTCTCATCCTCTTCCCGGCCAGCGCGGATAGCGTTCTCCAGCGAGTCCACCGAGGACGTCCGTGACATCGCGGACGCGGTGTTTGGCAGTTCGTTGCGTGTCAGCTCCACGCGCAGACCCCGTCGCCGAGCTGGCGGGGGCTCGAACGATACCGATTGAAGTCGCGAGATGAGGTAGAGGAGTTTGTACTGGTCCTGGGTTAAGGTCACCTCGTGTGGGTTCTTATCTGCGTGCTTATCCGACAGGGCCTTCGCGACTCGGATGTTGCCCTTCTCGTCCCACATTCCGAGCACGTCGCCGCTGTTGTCCACTGCGGGTTTAGGCGTCTTTTGGCTCTTCGGGCGATTACTCATCTGGGATTTATCCACGCGATTGCCGCCGGAGGAGGCATCGGAGCGGTCGCTCTTGGTGGATGCGGACCTGTCGAGCGCCGCGGGCTTTGGCGTGTTCGTTTCCGTCGTCTGCGTGTCGGCGGCCGCGGGAGAGGTGGTATCGGGCGACGCCGCTGGCACGTCCACGCCTAGATCCTTGGCGACGTTCACGGCGGCACGCTCGCGTTGCTGCGGGGTCTTGGACGCGCGGCTACGCGAGTCCGCGTACGCGCCCGCCGCCTGCTTGAACCTCGCCCGCTTCTCGACGCTCTCGGAGAGCGCGATGAGGGCGTCCGCTTTCTTAACAGCCTTGGCCCACATCTCCTGGATCTCGGGGTCCGGCTCGGTCGGAGGCTCCTCGGTCATGTTCGGGGCTCAATTGGGTGCCTTTTTCACCCAAAATTAACCAACGAACCGGCGGTTTGACACCTCCGATACGGGTTTACCCCGCGGGTTCACGCGTCGTTCTCGCGCCCGAGTGCACAACAACGCACGGATGCCTCGATCACGAGGGTCTTTCGCGCGCCGACGCGTGTGACACCGACGCGGAGGAGCGCCCGAACCAAATGCCCGGACGACAGAATTCGGCCGGAACTTTCAACCGATCGGGAAAATCACACGTGGGCAACCACAACGCACGAAACGCATCGATAAATTTAGAACCTCTCTAACCCGCACAGCTACGACTCTCCTCACTTACCCCCCCGCTTGTACACCTTCGAGTCCAACGCCGCCTCGATCCGATCAAGCGCCTCCTTCAGCGTCTCGTCACTCGCCGCGTACGAGATCCGCAGGCACTCAGGACACCCGAACGCGCTCCCTGGCACGAGCGCCACCTGAGCCTTCTCAAGCAAATATTCGCACAATGCATCTGCATCAGCGATGGGGCCGAAGCCATCCGCCTCGCACCCGTCGCCGACCAGGCCGGAGACGTCGGGAAACACGTAAAACGCCCCTTCCGGCGCCTCGAGCCGCACGCCGTCGATCGCCACCAGACGTTCGTACACGTAGTCGCGCCTCTTCTGAAACGCCGCCTTCATCACGGCCACGGGCTCGCCGCCGAACTTACCCAAACCCAGCGCCGCGAGCGCCGCCTCTTGCGAGATGGACGACGGGCCACTGGTGGTCTGGCCCTGGATCTTAGCCGTCGCGGTGGCGAAGTGCTGCGGCGCGGCGAGGTACCCGAGGCGCCACCCGGTCATGGCGAACGATTTGGAAAATCCATTCACGGTGAGCGTTCGCTCCCGCATTCCTGGCAGCGCCGCGAAGGAGAAGTGCGACGCGGGCGGGTAGATGATGTGCTCGTAAATCTCATCCGCGAGGACCAAGAGCCTCGGATGGGACCTGACGACGTCCGCGATGGCCGCCAGCGCAGCTTCGCTGTACACGGCGCCGGACGGGTTGGACGGGGTGCATAGGATGAGCAGCCGCGATTTTTCGTTGAGGACCGATTTCAGTTTCTCCGCGGTGAGTAGGAAGCCCTCGTCGGCGGTTGTGGTGACGACGACGGGTTCGGCGCCCGCGAGGCGGCACATCTCCGGGTAGGAGACCCAGTACGGGGCGGGGACGATGACTTCGTCGCCGGGGCCGCACGTGGCGATCACGCCCTGCGCCACGGACTGCTTAGCACTGCGACAAGGTGGTGTTCGCGGGAGGTCACGCGAGAGGTCAGCACATAAGCGCACGAAAGATGATCGTCGTCGGGGGTTACGCGGTCGAGGGGATCAACACGGTGGCGTCGCTGAAGACATCGATGACTCACCCGTTGCTGAGGACAATCTCGGACGGCGCATACTCCAGCCCGTTCTCTTCCTTGAGCTTCTTGCACACAGCTGTGCGCAGCGACGCGGTGCCGGTGTTTGGCGAGTACCGCGTGAATCCGTTCTTGATGGCGTCGCATCCCGCGCGGACGATGGCGTCGGGGGTGTCGAAGTCGGGCTCTCCCGCGGCGAGGCCGATGACGGGGAGGCCGCTCTCCTTCATCTCGCGCGCCTTGTCGGTGAGCGCCATGGTCTTGGACGGGCGCAGGGCGGCGACGCGCGGGTTGAGGGTCTGGTCCACCTCGGCGCGTGTGGAGACGGTGATCCCGCGAGGTTGTGCGCCCGGGGGCACGCGGGCGCGGAGGGCGCCGCGGCGGGCGATGGACGCGGCCGCTCCGAGGGTCATGGTCTTGGCGAGGAGACCGACCATGGGCATCGATCGGCGCGGGGGTGCTCGCGTGACCGCGTGCGGAACGGACCGCGCGTCGAGACACAGTGAAGCGATATCGATCCCTATCGCAAAGCTCAGCTCGACGCGGAAAAGCGCTCGGGCGGTGGGACCGATGGCAGTGCGACTGAGCGCGGCGTAGGGGGCACCATGCCGGCTAGTGATAAGCGAAAGGAGGAACGGAAGACGCTTTCACGCGCGCAGGCGTGGAAGGACGGCCTCGTCGGCGGAAAGGCTTGGAAGTGGAAGGCCGGCCTCGGCCGCGGACGGGGTCGCGGCGACGGAGGAGGCCGGGGCGGCGGGCGCGGCGGAAGATTCGGCGGCGGTGGTCACCATCATGAAGGAAGCGCCGACGACGACCGATGGACCGCGGAGGGCGACGAGCCCACCGCGGGTGCGGGCGACGAGTCCGACTCGGACCCACTCGCCAAGCTCGGCGCGCGGGATCCACACGAGGCGCTCATGGCGTCACTACGCGGCGACCACGGCGATGCCTTCGCCGCCACGAGCTCGGACGAATCCGACGACGATGAGCCCGAGTCCGATGATGAACCCGACGGCGGCGCCTCCGACGGCGACGGCGACGCCGGCGCGGACGCGACGCTCGCGGAAGCGCAGACCGACGACGAAGGCGATACGATCGAGGGCATCGTCGACGAGCACGGGAACCCCGTGGAGATGGAGGAAGGGCTCGACCTCTCGGACGACGGCGAAGATGGCGAAGATGGGGAAGAATCACATTCTGAATCAGACGGCGACACAGCTGGCGACTCCGACGGGATACCCGACGCGGACCCTCCCTCCGACGACGAGGCACCCGCGTCAGAGGGCGACGACGAGGACGAAGTACAGTCCGACGACGAGATGGAAGGTAAAATCGGTGCATCGAGCATCGGTGCATCCATCGGTGGGATCAATCAGGCACATCCACACGGACTCGGCGCGGACCACACCCTCGCGAGGCACCTTCGAAGGACCGTCGACCAGGACGCCGCCGATGCCATCGCGTTGACCGCCCCGAAGTACAAGCCAGTCACCGGTACAAGCGGGAAGGACACCGGCGGTAAGAAGGATTCAAGGCGCGAACGCGGGCGGTGGGAAGCTGACAAGACCGCGTTGAGTGACGCGAGAGATGACCAACCGATCCCCGTTCTTCACTCGTCCCCGCCGGACGTGCCATGCGGCCTTCCCGCCAAGCTCAAGGAGCGCTGGAACGCGCTCTACGACCCGACCGGTACCGCGGCGTTGAACAAAAAGTACAAAAAGGCACTCGGCGCCAAAGGCCAATCGAAGGATCCGAAGGTCGAGGAGGCGAAGGCCAAACGCGCTGAAGCCGTCGCGGCCGCGCCGGCGGCGCCGTTCAAATCGGCGCTCCAGTCCGAGCTCTTCGCGCTCATGGACACGTACAAGGACGTCACGTACACCGCGCGAGCGCCCCCGGGCACGACGCGGAAGGAACCGGTTAATTCAGACGGCTCCGGCGGCGGCGGTGACGAGGTGATGGACGCGTATCTCCTACACGTGATGAACCACGTGATGCGAACGCGGTGAGTTTATTTTACCCTATTTCCGTATGCGCAATTGTACTGACTGACGTCGTATCTTTTACAGGAATCGAATCACTAAAAATAACGAGGCGCTGCTGAAGCGATCCAAGGCGAAGGAGATCGAGATGGACGCCGCGAAGGCGATGGAACGTGAAGCCGCCACCGAGGCGGAGACTAAGGCCAGGGCGGAGGGTAAGGATGGCAAGGCGGTGAAAGCCGAGGCTAAGAAGGCGGCGTGGGAGGCGAAGAAAGCGGCTTTGATCGCAAAGCGTAAAGGGAAGAAAGCGACGCGGGTCATGGTCGAGGATGACCTCCCGCGGGACCAGGGTTTTGTCCGCCCGACGGTTCTTATCCTGGTGCCGATGCGAAACGTCGCCGGGAGGGTGGTCCGGAGGCTTTTACAGCTGTGTCCCGCGGCGCAAGGGCGGGTCGACGCGGTTAACAAACTGGACAGATTCGCGGATGACTTCGGCGACGGCGACTCGGACGACGACTCCCCCGATGACGTTACCGAAAACGGCTCCAAGCGGAAACGAACCGGCGGGCAGTGGATCCCCGAGGACCACGAGCGGCTCTTCCGTGGCAACACCGACGACCACTTCAGGCTGGGCATCAAGGTGACGAAGGCGAGCGTTCGGTTATACGTCGACTTTTTTGGATCCGACGTGCTGGTAAGTTTTTCTTTTATTTTCTCGTATGGGCAAGGCAATTTCATTGACGTCGTGTTTTGTCCACAGGTGTGCTCGCCGCTCGGCCTCGTGACCAAGCTTCAGGAGTCCGGCAAGTCCGCGGGCGATTTTCTCGCGTCGCTCGAGCTCATCGTCGTGGACCACGCCGACGTTTTGATGATGCAGAACTGGCAGCACGTGCTGACGCTGTTCTCGCAGTGCAACCGACTGCCCAGCGGCCAGCACGGCGTCGACATCATGCGCGTGCACGAGCCGCACCTCAACGGCCTCGCCAAGAACCTGCGGCAGACGATCGTGCTGTCCTCGTTTCCCTGCGCGGAGATCAACGCGCTGACGCGGAACGAGTGCGGTAACGTCGCCGGACGCGTTCGATGGAAGGAGAGCTTCGACGGCGTCTTGGGGACGGCGGCTCGAGCGTCGCGAAACGCGGGCGGGCTCCGGCAACAATTCGAAAGGCTTCCAGACGCCGCCACCATCGCCGATTCCGACGACGTGCGGTTCAAACACTTCACACGGCGGGTGTTGCCGCGGCTGCGGGAGAACCCGCAGCCCGGGGCGTTGATATTCATCCGGGATTACTTCGATTTCGTCAGGGTGCGAAACCTGTTAACCGCGGAGGACGTGTCCTTCGCGGTGACGTCCGAGTACACCGACCCGCGCGACGCCGCTCGCGCGCGGTCCATCTTCGCGGACGGGCGCAAGCGCGTGCTGCTCGTCACCGAGCGCGCGCACTTTTACTTCCGCCGGCGGATACGCGGCGTGCGCGAGGTTCACTTCTATTCGCTCCCGGATCGCGCGGGGTTTTACGCGGAGATGCTCGGGTTCTTGGGCGCCGAGGAGAAGAGCGCGTCGAGCGCGGCGGCGGCGAGCAGCACCGCGGTGTTCAGCAGGCTGGACGCGCTGCAGCTGGAGCGGGTGTGCGGGAGCGCGCGGGCGAAGAAGATGCTGGCGCCGGATGCGAACTCGACGTTTATATTCACCGCGTGATGTGACTCTTAACGAGGGTTCGTTCGAGGGTATACGCGCGTGTGGTAACATTATTTACAACGTTTTTAGGTAGCAAACGGGTGTGATGAATCGTAGATGCGACGTGAAAGGACGTGCCGTGCTGTTGATGCCGTGTCGGGTGTGTGATCATTCAGCCTTGCGACGTTTCTTGGCGGCGCGGCGCTCCTTTTCCTCCGCCGCGAGCTTGTCGTCTGCGATTTGCTGTTGGGCTCGCTGTCTGATCCATTCGAGGTTGGGGCCAAAGCTCTCCGGGAGCTCACCTTTCGCCGCCTTTGCAGCATGACGGCGTCCCGTTTTAGTGTTTGTATCGAAGATATCATCCAACTGCATCAGCACATACGGGGCGTCCCACGGGCAGCCAGTTTCCATCAGATAT
>Ga0115551_1001322_pt1 | contig 15911 bp, 11 predicted proteins | sample COGITO_mtgs_1103_FD_87179 | JGI IMG/M metagenome (GOLD analysis project Ga0115551, IMG submission 87179) | Pelagic marine microbial communities from North Sea - COGITO_mtgs_110321 | ecosystem: Environmental > Aquatic > Marine > Epipelagic | place: Germany:Helgoland, sampling site Kabeltonne... | reverse complement strand
AGGCTCTAGCGATTTCAACATCGTAATTATGCGCCCTAATGGTGAGTTTGTAGACGCTAATTCAGATTTAGATGAAGACGATTATGTAAAGCCCGGCGACGAGATTTTTGTATTAGCAGAACCCGATTCGAAGTCACTGCAGCTAACAAAAGATCTTACTCAAATCATGTATCAAATAGCAGTATCGGCCGCGGTTATTATTGCACTTTAGATAAGAACATTTTTTGTAAAAAATTAAATACTTAAAAAATTCAAGACTTAAAACGGAGTGGTTATGGAAAGCTTAATTACAAATATGGGTAAAGGTAGAAAAGGAATTATTCTTGCGGGCGGTTCAGGTACGCGCTTATACCCCCTAACAAAATCGGTGAGTAAGCAGTTAATGCCTGTTTATGATAAGCCCATGATTTTTTATCCGTTAAGCACATTAATGCTTGCAGGCGTTACTGAATTTTTAATTATTACAACGCCACAAGATAAAGAAAACTTTAGAAATCTATTGGGTGATGGGAGCGATTGGGGCATTAGTATTGAATACGCCGTGCAAGAATCTCCAGATGGATTGGCACAAGCCTTTATTATTGGTGAAGAATTTATTGGCGACTCTTCAGTCGCGTTAATCTTAGGTGACAACTTATTCTTTGGCGAAAACATGTCAAAAGACATGTTGCATGCCGCCGCAAATCAAAATCATGGTGCAACAGTTTTTGGCTATCACGTACAAAATCCTAGCGATTATGGTGTGGTTGAATTCAACTCAAGTGGCAAAGCAATCTCGCTAGAAGAAAAGCCGAAAGAGCCTAAATCTAATTACGCGGTACCGGGTCTTTATTTTTATGATAACCGCGTTGTCGAAATTGCTAAAAACGTGAAGCCAAGTCCGCGTGGTGAATTAGAAATTACCGACATTAATAAAGTTTATTTAGAAGATGAAACGCTTAGTGTACAAATATTAAGCCGTGGAACCGCCTGGTTAGACACAGGTACTCACGACAGTCTATTAGATGCCAGCCATTTTATTGCGACCATCGAAAAGCGCCAAGGCCTAAAGGTTTGCTGCCCTGAAGAAATTGCGTTTCGCTTAGGATTGATCAGTGCCGACCAGTTAAAATCACTCGCAGAACCCATGAAAAAGAATGGCTACGGTCAATATTTATTCAGCGTGCTAAAAGAACATGCCAATACTAACGTTGATTCAGCTGAATTTGACGCAAGTAAATTTGGCCGTCGTGCAGAAGATCGCTTAAATATGAATTTAGCGCGCAAGGCTATCGAAGGCAATAATAGAGCAGCAGACAAACAGGACGCTTAATTATGAAAGTCGTTAATACTTCAATTCCAGAAGTAAAAATCATAGAAACTCAAGTATTTGGTGATGAGCGTGGTTTTTTTATGGAAACCTTTCGCGCCAGTATTATGGATGAGCTAACAGGCGGCAAACCGTTTGTACAAGATAATCATTCTAAATCAGCTCAAGGCATCTTGCGTGGCTTGCATTATCAAATGCAACAAACTCAAGGCAAACTTGTGCGCGTAGTGCAAGGAGCAGTATTTGATGTTGCAGTCGATATGCGCAAAGATTCTGCCACCTTTGGCCAGTGGGTAGGTGAAGTATTATCGGCTGAGAATAAAAAGCAACTGTGGGTGCCAGAAGGATTCGCCCATGGCTTTTATGTGATGACAGAAAGTGCTGAATTTGTTTATAAATGCACCGATTATTACGCACCTGAATTTGACCGCTCTTTAAAGTGGAATGATCCAGCAGTTGGTATCGACTGGCCACTAGTCGATGGCAAGCAACCTTTAGTATCAGAAAAAGATGAAAACGGAAAGTCGTTCGCCGAAGCGGATACGTTCTAATGAAAATTATAGTCACTGCAAAAAATGGGCAGCTGGGGTGGGAACTTGCGCGCAGCTTACCAATAAACGTAGAAGCTCAATTTTTTGATTCAAAAGAATTAAATATTTGTGATGCTGATAATGTTTTTGAAAAAATCGCCAGTTTTAAACCTGACTTGGTCATTAATGCGGCAGCGTATACCGCCGTTGATAAAGCAGAGTCTGACAGTGATGCCGCATTTTTAGTGAATCAGCAAGGTGCAAAGAATTTAGCGCAAGCCTGCAAAGATGCAGGTGCAAAGTTAATTCATATCTCAACCGACTTTGTATTCGATGCCACTAAAAACACACCGTATCAGCCATTGGATAGCACGAATCCCTTAGGTGTTTATGGCGCGAGTAAGCTAGCCGGAGAAGAAGCCGTCTTAGAAATATTAGGCGATAACGTTAGCATTATTCGTACAGCATGGGTTTACAGCCTACATGGCAATAACTTTGTTAAAACCATGCTGCGTTTAATGGCAGAAAAAGAACAGCTAGGCGTAGTGGCAGACCAAGTTGGCACACCGACCAATGCTAACAATCTGGCCAAAGCTATATGGTTGCTTGCAGAAAAAATGCTAACGCAAAAAACGGATGCCGAAACCGTTTTGAATATCTACCACTGGACAGATCTAGGTACGGCAAGTTGGTACGACTTTGCTGTCGCCATTCAAGAGCTTGGGTTGACGAACGGTTTATTAAATAAAGCAATTCCCATTGCGCCAATTAAAGCCAGTCAGTATCCAACCCCTGCAAAGCGCCCAGCTTATAGCGTATTAGATACCTCGTATTTGCGCGAAACGTTAAGCGTGCCCGGCACTCATTGGCGTGCAGCATTAAATAGCATGTTAAGTGATTTAAAAAAAATTGAATTAAACGCAGAGAATTCAAAATGAAAACATTATTAGTAACAGGCGGAGCAGGCTTCATCGGCTCAAACTTCGTCCACTACTGGCTAGAAACCTACCCACAAGACAAAGTAGTCGTGCTCGACGCACTCACCTACGCTGGAAACCTAGCCAGCCTTAAGCCAGTAGAAAATAACCCGAACTACAGCTTCTGCCACGGCAATATTTGCGATACAGATCTGGTCGAAAAACTACTAGTCGATCACAAAATCGATACTATCGTACACTTCGCAGCAGAAAGCCACGTAGACCGTTCAATCGACGGCCCAGATGCGTTCATCGAAACCAACATCATCGGCACACACAGCTTATTAAAAGCCGCGAAAAAAATCTGGATCGAGCAACCAAAAGCCAACGGCGAAGCACCACTACCACACAGATTCCATCACGTATCAACCGATGAAGTTTACGGTGACTTAGGCCCAGAAGATCCAGCGTTTACCGAAGACACCCAGTACACGCCAAACAGCCCATACTCAGCGAGTAAAGCAGCAAGCGATCACCTAGTACGTGCCTATCACCATACCTACGGTTTAGAAGTAACAACGTCTAACTGCTCAAATAACTACGGCCCATATCACTTCCCAGAAAAATTAATTCCACTGGTATTAACCAACATCTTATTTGATAAGCCACTGCCTATTTATGGCAACGGCAAACAAATACGCGACTGGTTATACGTAACCGATCACGCGCGCGGAATTGACTTGGTATTGCAAAAAGGCCGTTTAGGCGAATGCTACAACATTGGCGGAATTAACGAATGGGCTAACATCGACATCGTTAACTTAGTCTGCGAATTAATGAACGAAGCCTTTGCCAAAGATGCAGCACTCGCAGAAAAATACCCAGCGGCTAAAAAAGCCCTAGAAGGTAAATCGCAAGAACTCATCACGTATGTAACAGACCGTGCAGGCCACGATCAGCGTTACGCCATTAACCCAACTAAATCGAATGACGAATTGGGTTATGTACCGCAAGAAAGTTTTGAAACTGGAATCCGTAAAACGATCGCTTGGTATTTAGAAAATGATGCTTGGTGGACAGAATTATTGAAAGGAAATCAATAGTGAAAATAATACCCGTAATAATGGCCGGTGGAAGTGGTACAAGGTTGTGGCCGCTTAGCCGAGGAATGTATCCTAAGCAATTCTTGCCGTTAGTTGGTGAAGACACCATGCTACAGCAAACGTGCAAGCGTGCTGCTGCAGTTTCTACGGAAGCACCAATTATTATTTGTAATGAAGAGCATCGTTTTATTGCCTCTGAACAAATTCGCTTGTCTGGCATTCAAGGCGCAAAACTTATTCTTGAGCCAGAAGGCAAAAATACAGCGCCTGCTGTCGCCATCGCGGCACTACAAGTTTTGTTGGAAGATGATGCGGTATTGTTAGTCCTCTCTGCTGATCATTATATAAAAGATACTGAAGCATTTGTTGATACGGTTCTTAAAGCAGCGAGCGCTGCCGAACAGGGCGGAATGATCACGTTTGGTATAGCACCAACAGCACCAGAAACGGGTTATGGTTATATTTTAAAAGGTAAGTCTGACGGCGAACTTAATTTAGTAGACTCGTTTGTAGAAAAGCCAAATGCAGAAACAGCGCAGCAATACTTAGATTCCGGTCAGTACTTATGGAATAGCGGCATGTTTGTGTTCAAAGCATCGGCTTATTTAAACGAGTTGAAAACATATCAGCCAGAAATTCTACTTGCCTGTGAAAAAGCAATGGTATTAGCCGTTTCTGATATGGATTTTATACGCCCTGATAAAGAAGCCTTTAGCGTTTGCCCTGATGATTCTATTGACTATGCCGTAATGGAAAAAACATCGCTGGCTAAAGTTATTTCCTTTGCGGCTGATTGGAGTGATGTAGGCTCTTGGTCAAGCCTTTGGGATGTAACAGCAAAAGATACCGCCGGAAACTCAGTAGTGGGCGATGTCATTTTGGTTGATACGAACTCCAGCTATGTTCACAGTAATGAAAAACTAACAGCGGTTTTAGGCTTAGACGATATTGTTATTGTCGATACTAAAGACGCATTATTAGTGGCTAACAAAAACAAAGTTCAAGATATTAAAAAAATCGTGAACCAACTAAAAGCTGAGAAACGTTCACAGACTAGCCACCATCGAGAAGTTTATCGCCCTTGGGGTGTATACGACTCGATTGATAATGGCGAACGCTATCAGGTTAAGCGTATTACAGTAAAACCTGGAGCTAAGTTATCGGTTCAAATGCATCACCACAGAGCTGAGCATTGGATTGTAGTGAGTGGCACGGCCAAAGTCAGAATTGGTGATCAAGAACAATTAGTTTCAGAAAATCAATCGGTATACATCCCGATCGGTGAAACGCACAGTTTAGAAAACCCGGGAAGAATTCCATTAGAACTAATTGAAGTTCAGTCAGGAAGCTACTTGGGTGAAGATGACATAGTAAGATTTGAAGACAAATACGGACGAGTTTGAATTGGGTTTATGAATGGTATGTTCGTATTTACTTCAAAATCATAATTATATTTTAGGTTTTTAAAAAATGTTAAAAAAAGTTTTTAAGTGGAACCAAAAGGCGATGATCGTCGAAGGGCATATTGATTTTGTTTCTGGCAATAGCATGTCTGGCTGGTTTATGGATTCTAATAATGGCCAACTTTTGACGTTAAACTTATATAAAGTTGATGCAAAAAATAAAACACACTTGGCGGCTGTCGAAGTAAAAGGCTTTCGAGCTGACTTGAAAGAAATTGGTAAAATAAATCCCAATAGCGGATTTACTTTACAGATGAATGAGGATCTCGACTTCTCAAATATTTATAGTTATGAAATCTATATTAACGGAAAATTATCTGGTTATGCAACCAATCAGATGCGTCGTGTCGTATCTCAATTAGTAAGAAGTAGAGTTTCACCTGATGTTAATATTGATCAGTTGATCGCCGATCGTGATTGGCTTATCAAAATGAGAGGAGAAGAAAGCCAAGAGTTAGTTTATTTAAAGGAATGTGAGAGTCTTTTAGCAAAACTACTTAATGAAGATGCAGTGCAGGAATTGACCTATGAAAAGGAATATCTTGATTTAAAAGATAATAAGGAATTCTCAGATTTATTAACTTTAGATATGCCATATGATGATAAAAAGTCTGGTTTCTCTCATATCGCTATGAATATCTTACAAAGAGATTTGGGGAATGATCGCGTAGATTTGAAATTTGAACGACCATTAAACCCAACGGTGTCCATTATACTGGTTCTTTATAATAAGGCTGAATTAACCTACCAGTGTTTGAAAAGCATTATAAAAGAAACAAGCCTAGATTATGAATTGATCATTATTGATAACAATTCCACTGATCAAACCAATGATCTAATGACAAAGGTTGAAGGCGTTACATATATCAAAAATGAAGATAATGTTGGCTTTCTTAAAGCTTGCAATCAGGCAAGGCAATATGTAACTGGCGAATATATTCTTCTTTTGAATAATGATGCTGTCATCAAAAATGGCTCGTTAAAAGCAGGTATTGATGCGTTCTCGGTAAGTGATGACATCGGAGTTGTTGGTGGAAAAATACTACACCTAGATGGAATGATGCAAGAAGCAGGATCAATTATATGGTCAGATGCATCTTGCCTAGGTTATGGAAGAAGAGAGCACCCTGATTATTTTAAGTATACCTATAAGCATGAAGTCGATTATGTTTCAGGGGCATTGTTTTTTACGCCTGTAAAATTATGGGATGAAATGGGTGGTTTTGATGAGCGATTGGCACCGTGCTATTACGAAGAAACAGATTTTTGCATTCGAGCCGCTAAACGTGGCCTGAAAATTATCATGGAGCCGAAGTGCCAAGTTACTCACTTTGAATTTGGTAGCTCCAGTTACAGTGATTATGCTGTTAAGCAAATGCAGAAAAATAAACTCGTAATCGAAGATATCCATAAAGATTTTTTGCTAACAAAATATGAAGCAAAACCTGAGAATATTGAATTAGCCGCAAATACAAGCAAAAGAAAAACAGTGCTTTACATGGATGATCAAATACCTTTTGACATGCTAGGTGCAGGCTTTCCTCGTGCAAAAGATGTGATTGCTGAAATCAACAAAAGTGCCGATGTGATCGTTTACCCCTTTTGTGATAATTCTGACTGGGGAGATATGTCTTTATATGAAGGTATTATGTTACTTCCTTTCGCTGAACAAGAAGCATTGGAATATATAAAATCTGTTCTTGCTAAAATTGATGCTGTTTGGGTGTCGAGACCGCATAACATGGAAAAACTAATTTCTAGAGGGTGGTTAAGTCTTTTCAAAGAAAATAATATTCCTGTTATATACGATGCTGAAGCACTATTTAGTGAGCGTGAAAAACTTCGTTGTGATTTGAAAGGTTTGGAATATGATGCTGAAGTTGAAAAAAATGAATTTAAATTAATTGATTCTGCAGATGTGGTTATTACTGTTAGTGATGCAGAAAAGAAAAAAATAACAGCTAGTGTTTCTAAGGATGCTTATGTTATTGGTCATCCATGCCTAAGTCACAAAGTGAAAAAAGAACTATCTAGTAATGAGATTTTGTTTGTAGGTAATCTTGTAGGCTCTTCTCTAGACTCACCTAATGTTGATTCTATTGACTACTTTCTAGAAAATTATCACGGTTTCTTAGTGAAAAATAATTTACAGTTAGTATTGGTAGGGAAGATCGATGATGATAATGCGTCCAGATGGAAATTGGACAATGTAATCGTTAAAGGTTGTGTTGATTCTCTCGAAGAGTCATTTGAAAATGCGTTGTGCACAATAGCACCAACTCGTTTTGCGGCGGGGATTCCCCATAAAATTCATGAGTCCTTATCTTGGTCGACTCCAGTACTTGCCTCTGAGTTAATATTACAACAGTGTGGTTTTGATGTTGACGAAAGTGGAGGGTTGTTGACGGTAAGAAATTTATTGAAAATCAGTTCTGATTTGGTTTTTAGGACAGGCTTACTAAGTAAACAGTTGTGCTTAGCCAAAGACGATATGGATATAAATTCTTTTAGGTGCGTAGTAGAAAGAATTATTAAGGATGTTCAATAATGAAAAGAAAATTATACTTGCATATTGGAACGGAAAAAACAGGTACTACATCTATCCAAGAAGTTTTGTTTAGAAATAATGAAAAATTACCTAGTCTGGGTTATTACTTTCTTAATACAAAAGGAAGGAGAGATAGTCGAGGGCTTGTTTCGTACTGTATTGGGCATGATAAGAATGATGACTATTTTAGTAGTGAAGGCATACACGACTCCTGCGGTAGAAAAAAGTACCGTGATGATTTATTGAAGGAAGTTCAAGAAGTTTTAACATCCCTTGATGACGAAGTACATTCTGTGATTGTAACGAGTGAACATTTTCATTCTAGAATTACAACTGAGTCCGAAGTGCAGCGCATATATGATTTACTCATGCCTTTCTTTGATGATGTTGAAGTTATTTGTTACTTGAGAGAGCAGGCAGCAACTTGCACTTCGTTATATTCAACTGCGATTAAAATGGGGTTTTCACCTGTCTTTGATTTGTTTATTAAAAGCTGTAATTACAATAATGACTATTATAACTATTACAATATGCTCAATAAATGGTCGTCGGTCTTTGGCCTAGATAAAATTAAAGCAAGAGTCTTTGATAGAAATAGTTTTTTCAATCATGATTTGATTGATGATTTTTTTTCAAAAATAGACAAGGAACTTTTGGTTAATATTGACACAAAGGTGGTTCCCGAAAATGAATCTTTAAATGAGTATGGACAAATATTAGGAAAGGCTATTAATGTTATTTTCCCCTCACAAGGTACCGATGTGGATATAAATTTTCGCAGGAATTTGTTTGATAAATTGTATGAGGGATTTAAAGGGAAGGGGGCTGTTATTGATCATGAAAAATCGATGGCGATATATGATGAGTTTAATGAAAGTAATACTTTTGTGAATCGAGATTATTTTGGGCAAATTGGTAATATGTTTAGTAGGCCATTACCGAAAGACAAAAAAATATTACTGGAGGATTCGTTGGTTATTAATGTAGTTGACGTCCTTTCAGCTCTTCTAGGTAAGAAAGTAATCCACTCTGATGGCGTCGAAATCTTACTTCGCGATACTGCAAAAAGTATCCAGTCAACTAATCAAAAAAAGGCAGAAGAGTTAATGAAAAGAGCCTTGGCAATACGACTAAGTAATGATAGGGATTCCAGTGAGTCCCCTCAATAAATACGGCTGATGTTCTCTTTAATGCTAGATTATTGTCGTGTCTGAAATGATTTATTCCACATGGTTTATAGTTAGATAATGAAAAAATTTGAATTTGAGAAAATAATAATTACGCCTTATTCTGAACTTCTTGACGGGCCTATTGGTCTTTCAATGCATAAAGGTGGACCTATTTGGCCTGAATGGGATAAGCAAGTTGAAGTCAGGCACCAACGTAGAAATAAGCTTTTTGATGTGGTTCCAGAAGCAAGCAGTAAACCAGTTGTATTTGTAAGAGAAACATTGTTCTGGTGTGGTGCTGTTACTCGACATTTTGGTCATCAGCTAGCTGATTTTACGTCGAGAATAGCTTGTTACAAAGGAATGTCTGGAAAGTTGTGTTTTGCTGTTCATCCACGGCACAATATCAACAAGTTTGAAGATACTCCTATTTTCTTCCAGAAAATAATTAAACTATTAGGATATTCGAAAGATGACATATATATAGTTTCCCAAAATATTATAGCTGAGAAGTTGATATGTTGTCCTCAAATGGAACAATTAGGTGGGCCAGGGCCGTCACAGGATTATCTATCTATACTGGATGCTTTAAATCCTAGTTTACCAGTTGAACTTAAAAATGGAATTTACTATATATCTAGAGCCGCACAAAGTTCGGGTGTCATAGCTGGTGAGTTATATATTGAATCTATTTTAGGTAAGGCTGGCGTCAAGGTTATAAGGCCAGAGTGCATATCGCTTGAAGAACAATTAAGGATTTATGGTAGTGCTAAGTTAATTATTTTTTCAGAAGGTTCTTCAATGCACGCTCTTCAGATATTAGGGAGAATCAATTGTGATGTGGTTGTAATTAACCGAAGAGATGGTGGTCGTTTTGAAGAAGATGTGTTGAAGCCAAGAGTGAAAAGTTTGAAGTATTATTCTTTAGGTGAGTTTCTTTATGGTCTAAATGATAAAGGGTATCCAGTAAAGGAAGCTGGTTTAATTATTCTGGACCCCAAGAAGATTATAAGTTTATTTTCAAATCATGGGATCTATTTTCGGCACTTTAATGAAGATGTTTTTTTAGCTATCTCTATTGATGATATTGAACAGTGGGTATTAACAGAGCTGAATGTACGAGGTGGAAATAAAAGTGCTTTTGATCTTATAGAAAGCAAATTATACGGTTGTAATTTATTTTTTGAAAATAAAATTAGAGATATTAGGTTGATGTATTACTCACATATTTCTATGAGAACAGATGTTAATTGTATAACTCATGAAGATGTGAAATGTGATTATGATATAGATTATATAAGGAATAAAGCTCTTATGGTTGAAGAAAGTGATTTAGAATTAGCTTATAAACTAATGCTTATAGCGCATGAGGCGCGACCATACGGCGATTTTATTAAAAGTAAAATTCTTCAGTATGAAAAAAAATTAAAAAGATTGTAGGGTCTTATTAATAATGAATGCGAAGTTGCTCAAACTTCGCATTGAATAATAGTTTAGATGTTGTTTAATTAAAATTTTGGGTGAAGTATATAAATGCCAATATTTAACATGGAAGATAAAAAAGTGTTGTTCGTAAGGATACCGCGAGCAGGTGGCGACCATATTTATGATTGGTTAGATCAGTGTGGTGAAGTATCTTTGCTGCAACAGTCTGCAATTAAATCATTGCGAGTGCCTCCGCAGCATTTACCTTACGATGACATTGTTGCTTTATTGGGCAATGTTTGGGATTACGCGTTTGCGGTTGTGCGTAATCCTTATCAAAGAATCGAGCGTGAGTTTTTTTGCAGTTTGACTAAAGAGCAGCAGCAAGATTCTAGCAAATGGCCCGACTTTACTCGCTGGGTAACAATTCAGCTTAATAATGCGCATGTTGATCCTTTCTACCAGCAAAACCATTTTTGCCCGCAGAGTGAGTTAGTGGGTGAAGGTTTAGATATTTATCGCTTAGAAGATGGTTTGTCGGGCTTGCAAGATAAACTCCATTCGGTTGTGAATATCACGTGTGAACAGATTTCTGAATACGCCGTCGATAGTTATCATGAAAAAATTCAGTGGACGAACGATGCGCTGAATGCCGTTAATCGTTTTTATTGTGATGATTTTATCATGTTTAATTATAAAAAAATCCAACCTAATTATTGTAAAGTAGTAGCCTAGTTTGATTAAAAAAGCATACGGTGGGGTAAAGCGTTGGATTCATTATTCAACGGATTTTACATTAGTCCCGCTTGTTGATGTAAAGCGTACCGAATCGAGTGGTTGGCAGTGGTTTGGTGACGACCCTCAAATAGAATTGAGCTCTGAAAAATCTGTTTTATTGAAAGGTTTTTATATGCTTGAGGTTGAGGTTGCCAATCTTAAGCAGTCGGTTAATGCCTGTTTGTATGCGGCTATAAATTCTCAGTTCAACTCTTTGAATACGTTTAAATTGCCGATTTCACGCATTGCTCCTGGTGAAAAAATGGTTAAGCGAATTTGTTATTTTGATGGGTTGGTTGATTCGTTTCGCTTTGATCCGAGTGACGAGCAGGGCTGTTGTGATCAATTGTCGATGAAGTTGGTGAAGCTGACTGAGTCGCGAGCCAAAGAGTTGATGCTGAAAAAGTTGCCGGGTAGTTGTGCTTCAGACATTAGTTCTTTAGAACTCTATCGTGCTTACGATAACGTGTTTGGTAAAATGTATGTGGGTGATTATAAAAGTTGGATTCATAAAAATGAAACCCTAATCGCCCCAATCAGCCAAGCAATTTTGCAGACGCTTGCGGATTTTTCTTTGAAGCCGCTCGTTAGTATTGTTTGCCCTATTTATAATACTCAACCTGAGTGGCTAATTGCGTGTATTCAATCCGTTTTGGCACAGCAGTATGATCACTGGGAATTGATTTTGGTCGATGATGCTTCAACAAATTTATCGCATTTTGATGTGTTGAAACAATACTCTGAATTGGATGATAGAGTTAAAACAATTTATCTTGAAAAAAATGGTCATATCAGCGCAGCGACTAATGCTGGTGTTGAGCAGTCGACAGGTGAGTATGTTGTTTTTTTAGATCATGATGATGAACTAGCGCCGAATGCTTTGTTGGAAATCTGCAACGTTATTAATGACTATCCTGATGCCAAGATTATCTATTCTGATGAAGACTTGATGTCTGAAAATGGCGAACGTATTACCCCGCACTTTAAATCAGACTGGAACCCAGAATTATTACGTGCACACAATTATATTACTCACTTGTGTTGTTATGAGGCAGGCTTGCTTCATTCTTTAGGTGGTATGCGCTTAGGTTATGAAGGTGCGCAGGATTATGATTTGATCTTGCGGGCTTCTGCTGTTGTTGATGCGGGTGATATTTATCACATTCCTAAGATCTTATATCACTGGCGTATGGTTGAAGGATCTACGGCGCTATCGTCGGGCGCTAAGACCTATGCCACAGAGGCAGGGTTAAGGGCTTTGCAAGATTATATTCATATTAATAATATTTCAGCGAGTGTTGTTCATTCTAATAAAGAAAATTTTTATAAAGTTTCGTACTTGTTGCCCAAAAAAGCCCCTAAAGTATCTATTATTATTCCGACTAGAGATGGTTTAGATGTTCTGAAGCCGTGTATCGAAACGTTGATGGATACAACGGCTTATAAAAATTATGAAATTGTTATTTTGGATAATGGTTCCGAGAAACAAGAGACTCTTAACTTCCTTAAAGAATTGTCAGAAAAACCTAATATTCAAGTCATACGTGATGAAGGCGAGTTTAATTATTCCCGTATTAATAATTTAGCGGTGTCACATTCCAAAGGCGAATTGATCTGTTTGCTGAATAACGATATTGAAATTATCGATCAAGATTGGCTGTCAGAAATGGTGTCTATCGCTGTTAGAAAAGAAGTCGGTTGTGTAGGAGCTAAACTTTTATACCCCGATGGTACGATTCAGCATGCGGGTGTGATTTTAGGTCTGGGTGGTTATGCAGCACATTCTCATCGGGGCTTGGGTGGTGATTCCTCCGGTTATTTCTGCCGAGCGCAATTAAGGCAGCAATTGTCTGCCGTGACCGGGGCTTGTCTTTTGATAAGACGCGAAGTTTATGATGCAGTGGGTGGCTTGGATGAGGCTTTTCAGGTGGCTTATAACGACGTTGATTTTTGCTTGCGTGTTCAGGCGCTTGGTTATCAAAATATTTATACTCCATTTGCTACCTTAGTGCATCATGAATCTAAAACTCGTGGTGAAGATTCAGGCGCAGAAAAGACCAAACGTTTTGATCAAGAAAAAGCCTTGTTATTAAATCGTTGGTCATCACTTATTCATACTGATCCATTTTATAATATTAACCTCACCCGTGGGCGAGAAGATTTTTCTATATGATTATTTCAAAGAAAATTTCAAAGACTATAGCCATTAATATTCCAAAAAAACTTAAACGTATTGTCGCTGTTAATAAAACCCTGCATGTTGATGTTAATGATGATCGCATGGTGAAAGGATGGGCCGCATCTAATGCTGATCGCAGTTTATCGGTAGTGGTTTCAATTATGTCATCCTCTGATTCCGTGAGTATTGTTGCTAACCAGCATCGCCCAGACGTTAGACGAGTCGGGTTACATAGTACGGGTCTCTGTGGATTTCAATATGATATTTCTAGTTGGGCTGATAAAAAAACGACTGTTGCTATTATTGCAACGGTAAGTAGTAGTGATATTGCTGATTTTTCGCCTGCTTTTTTTGTGCATATTCCTAAAACAGCAGGTACTAGTTTTAAGCGTGCAGCACAAGACTATTTTGGCAAGGAAGGTATCGTTAGGAATTATGGCCTTAAGTCGATTGAAACGACACCGTGGGTAAAGGATGTTGTTTTACTCGATAAAAATATTCCTATGCTTTATCGACGTTTAAAACAAGAAGGCATTGGTTTATATACTGGGCACCTTGTTTCATTGCCAACGGCTAATGTATTTCCGATTAAAGATATTGTTACTTTTATGCGCCAACCTATGGCGCAGGTTTTATCGCATTATCATCATTATGCGCGTTGGTATGATTATGGAAAAAGCATTGAGGATTTTATTAAAAATCCTGGTTTTAAAAACCTACAAACACGTTACTTGAAAGGTATGCCACTGCAGTTGATTGGTTTTGTTGGGCTTACCGAAAAATATACCGAAAGTGTAAAACTGTATAATTCTTTTATGGGTTTTAATCTTGAAGTTCGTGAAGATAATATCAATAGTCATCATTCGGCAGATGAAATTTCAATAGAGCTGTCATCTCTGATTGCTGAGCACAATAAAGAAGATAATCGCCTTTATGATCTGGCAGCTTCGTTATTGGATGATCGTTTGAAATTAGTGAATTCAGGAAAGGAATGGTGTTTTTCTTTTATCGATAATCTTGATGAAAAAGCGGTGACAGGTGTTGCTTATGTGCAATCGAGTGATAAACCTGTTTCTTTAGTTATTAAAAATAATGACCTTGCTATTGGTCGTTGCGTAGCAAACGGATCGAGGTCGGGGCTTGTTCAATTTGGTGTGCCAAATAACGGCTTTATCGGTTTTTCTTTTTCTCTACCTGAGAATATTAATTCAAAGGATATTTCCGTGGAAGTTGAGTTAACAGGGCAAGTTTTACAGCGAAAATTTATAATATGACTGATTTATTGATCGTTGTATTGCTTCTTTTATTGGCATTAGGATTACTGATTAGTAATAAGCTTTCGCCAGAAAAAATATTTTTATCAGTCTGTGCTGCGCTAATTATATTCGGCATTATTCCGCCTGCTCATGCTTTGTTGGGTTTTTCGAGTACGGCTGTTTTTACCATTGCATTTTTGTATGTGGTGGTTGGTGGTTTGCGCGATTCGGGTGGTATTCAGCTTATGCGCCGCTATTTGGTGGGGTCGCCTAATTCTCAGGCTTCGGCGATTAATCGCATTCTGCCCGTAACGACCATTTTGAGTGCCTTTGTGAATAATACGCCGATTGTGGCGACCTTTACGCATGTGGTGCAAGGCTTGAGTAAGCGTTATCCCATTCGATTATCGCAAGTGCTGATTCCGGTCAGTTATGCGTCTATTTTTGGTGGTATGTGTACGCTGATTGGCACCAGTACTAACTTGGTGGTTGATGGGTTGGTGCAAGCGCAAGGCTATGCAGGATTTGGCTTGTTTGATTTGGCACAGGTCGGTGTGCCTATTGCGATTATGGGGTTGTTGTATTTGAAGTTTATCGCGCCTTTGTTACTGCCGAATCGTGAAAGCTCGCTTGAGCAGTTTGAGCATGTTCGCGAATATATGATTGAGATGATTATTCAGCCGAACAGTGAGCTGGTTAAAAAAAGTATTCAGGATGCAGGCTTGCGTAATTTATCGGGTTCTTTTTTGGTGGAGATTGAGCGTGAAGGGCAAATTTTGTCGGCGGTTCGTCCGCGTACTGTTTTAGAGCAGGGTGATCGTTTGGTTTTTGCGGGCAGCCCTGAGTCTGTACTTTCATTGAGCCATATTCATGGTTTGGTTTTGGCGGATGATCCTAGGTTTAAATTGGAAGGTACTCGTTCTGATCGACGTTTATTTGAGGCGGTATTATCGCCGTCTAATACAATGATTGGTCGGTCTATTAAAGAAGCCCGTTTTCGTCATCGGTACAGTGCGGTGGTGTTGAGTGTGAGTCGCCATGGTGAGCGTTTAACGGGACGTTTAGGCGATTTAAAGCTGCAAGCGGGTGATACCTTGTTGATTGAGGCGCAAAAAGGATTTTTGATGCGCTACCGCAATAGCCGTGATTTTTTATTGGTGAGTAAATTGGCCGATAGTGATCATGCGGATGAAAAGAAAGCGGTGATGGCGATTTCAATTTTTATTGCGATGATT
>Ga0115551_1001321_pt1 | contig 15920 bp, 28 predicted proteins | sample COGITO_mtgs_1103_FD_87179 | JGI IMG/M metagenome (GOLD analysis project Ga0115551, IMG submission 87179) | Pelagic marine microbial communities from North Sea - COGITO_mtgs_110321 | ecosystem: Environmental > Aquatic > Marine > Epipelagic | place: Germany:Helgoland, sampling site Kabeltonne... | reverse complement strand
AATTTATTATCAGGTGTACAAAAATTTAAAGAATTTAAGCCGTGCTTTAAACATTATTTAGGAGCACATGTTAAATCACAGTTTGCAAGAGTCCCAATGACTGATTGGGAAATTGCTATATTCTTACCAGTAGAACAATTTAAGAAGAAGAGTAAAGGAAGTGTTTGGAATGAGAGCCTTAAAATAGCGAGACAACCATGAGCATAGACAGATTAAAATCAACAATAGGTAAAAAAGGTGGATTAGCAAAGGCTAATAGATTCAATGTAATGTTTACACCACCAAACGGTTCATTATTTAATTTCGATTTGCAAGGAGCTATTTCATCAGCTATTGCAGGTAATTTTAACGCAAAGAATTTAATTAATGACCCAAGAGATATATCACTGCTTTGTGATTCGGTAGTATTACCTGGAAAACAAATAAGTACTTTTGACCATCAAACTGTAAGACAGTCTAAAAAAATACCTTATGGTACAATACATGATGATGTTGCATTAAGTTTTTTACTTACAAATGATTATTATATGAAAACTATCTTTGATAAGTGGATAAATAGTATAGTAGACAATGATAAATACTGTGTAGCTTATAAAGAAGATATAGTTACTGATGTAATAATACAACAGTTAGATGAACAAGACGTGCCAATATATGGCGTGAAATTGGAGGGAGCATTCCCTGTAACGATGAGTGAAGTAGCGCTTTCTAACGAAAGTACTAGCCAGATTCAAAAATTGAATGTGAGTTTTGCTTATGATAAATACGTACCACAAGGTGCGTTAAGTAGTACAGGTAGCGCAATAAGAAGTGCGTTATCTATATTTGGATAATATAATAGGAGAAATATTATGGCTTTACCAGAGCTAAATACAGCTAGGTATAGTATTGAAATACCGTCAACTGGTCAAACAGTGACGTATAGACCGTACCTAGTGAAGGAAGAAAAGATATTAATGATGGCTATGGAGACTAATGACCAAAAGGTTATTATGCAGTCGACAATAGATGTTATTAAATCATGTGTAGATGATATTGATGATGTTGAAAATTTAGCAATGTTTGACATTGAAACTTTATTTTTAGCATTACGAGCTAAATCAGTTGGTGAAAAGATTGATTTATCTATGAAATGTAATGATGAAACATGTGACATGAGAACCGATGTAACCGTCGATTTTGATGAAATAAATTTACCAGTGGTTTCAAAAGATGAAACTACTATAATGATAAATGATGAAGTAGGTGTTGTAATGAAATACCCTTCAGTAAAAGACGTAAGTCGTTTTTCTGAAGCTGAAGAAGGCGTTGATAGCGCTATGGGAATGATTATGGCATGCATAGATACAATCTTTGATAAAGATGATGTATATGATTCTAAAAATGAATCTAAAGCATCACTTACAAAGTTTGTTGATTCATTAAGTTCTGTACAATTTATGAAAATGACAGACTTTTTTAATACTATGCCGGCAGTTAACTACAATTTAAAATATAAATGTAGTTGTGGCAAAGATAACGAGCAGGAATTAAGAGGTCTGCAAAGTTTTTTTACATAGGCCTTTCGCACGATAGTCTTGTAAACCATTATAAGACTAATTTTGCAATGATGCAACATCATAAGTATAGTTTAACAGAACTAAATGATATGGTACCGTGGGAAAGGGAGATATATATAGCTCTTTTGCAGGAACACATAACAGAAGAGAACGAACGCATAAAAGCGGAAAATAGGAGAAATGGATAATGGCTGAGAATCAAGATAACAGCAGAAATGAAGTAGAAATAGACTTAGATAAGTATATGGCTATGATTGACAAGCTTGACGAACAAGAAGACCAAATTAAGGAAATGAAAGAGGAGGCTAGACAAGCCGCAGAAAGATTAGGACCTCGTAAAAGAAAATTCATTGATTTGTTCTTAGACGACAATGACTTAAATGAAAAAGCAATCATAGGATTTATATCATTCTTTTTAATGATGTGTTTCGGTATTACCGATTTAGTCACAGCATTAGTATGGGATTTAGACTTAAAAGTTTCTGAAACAATTTACACTTCCTTTGTGGTAGTAACACTAGGGTCGTTTGGTATATCTGAAGCTGGTAAAGCTTTCGGTAAATAAGGAATAAAATATGGCATCATTAGAATCACAAGGTACAAATAATCCGTTTGACGATTTGGTAGATAATATCAAAAATTTAAATAGTGACCAAAATGATATGGCTAAAGAAGCTGCAGTTTACTCAAAAGAACTGCAAGACCATTTAGAAAGAGATGCTATGAATATGAGTCAATCGCAAATAGATGCGATGCAAGAATTAATAATGACTTTAAAAGAAGGTCGATTAGATGATTTAGAAGCTGATAAAGAACAACTCTTACGTGGACGTATGGAGAAGAAAAGAGACGAAGAACGTAATGATAGTTTATTTGATATCTTTAAACAATTAAAACTTCAGTTTAGACTCTTACAAATGCAGTTTAAAGATGAAAAAGGAAGTAGAATATTTGGATTCCTTGTAAGAACAGCGATATTTAGTTTCCTTATTGGAGCCTTTAAAGGATTCATGGCACCCTATGCTAGAATAGGAGCTAATATTGTTAAAAGCGCAGTAGGTATGGGTAAGACTCTTGGCCTTCCAGTACTCTTTGATAATATAAAAAATGTATTTAAAGGCTTTGGAGATAGAGTAGCAAAAACATTTAAATTTTCAGCTGAAGGTAAAGGCGGAGGAGTGTTCGCAAAGGGTGCAAGATTTATTTTAAATGCTGGAAAAGACCTTGGTAAGTTATTACAGTTATCATTAACCAATGTAGGTAACTTTTTAAAAGGTATGACAGGATTTTTAACTGGAAGAAAATCAGCATTTACAGCATTTGGTAGAATTGATACTAAAATTAAAGCATCTGGAGTATTAGGACAAGGCGCTAATAAATTAGTTTCAATGATATTAAAACCTTTTAGAATGTTAATGAATCTACCTAAAAGAATCGGTATTGTATTTGCAAGAGGTTTAAACGCTGCAGCTGCAGGTGTAAAAGATGCAGGTAAAGGATTTGCTAATATTGGTACTAAAATATTTATGTTCTTTAATAAACTACCTGTATTAAAAACTATATTCGGCGTATTAGATAAATTTAAAGGAGCATTTCAAAGATTAGGTATGGTATTTGGTCAGATATTAAGACCAGTATTAGGAATTTTTGGATTAGTAAAAGGATTTATAACTGGATTTAAATCACAAGAAGATGGTTTAAATAAAATTATTGCAGGTGTATTTGACGGTTTAAAACTCGCATTTAGGCTTTTAGTTGGCTCATTATTAGACTTTTTTGTTATAGATATACCAGCATTTTTCTTAGGTCTTTTTGGTATGGACGACGCAAAAGCAAAATTAAAATCTTTCTCATTTGCTGATATATTTGATAACATGTTTGACGCAGTTAAAAATGCAGTTATTGGATTCTTTAATACAATAAGAGATTCAATTGCAGATATCGGTGTTGGTGGCATAATAAAAAATATTATGTTAAGCCTAATGTCTATCTTTATGAAGATAGCAGCATTTCCAAAAGCAATTGCAGCAGGCGCTTTATCAGCAATAGCAGCAGCTATGCCAGGTGGAGAAAGTCCGAAAGAAGCTTTTTCTCGTAAATTTAATGAAGTTATGTCAAGAGGACAAGCTACTATTGATGCAATGATGGCTAAAAGAGATGGTATGGATTCAGACGGCCGAGTTATAGATGCTTTATCTGCAGAAGGTAAAGCTCTAGAGCGTCAAAGAACTGATGATGCAGTCAGGTCATATAGACGAAACGACCCTTCTGCAGATGCGAGATTTCATCAACAAAACAACAACAACTCAACAGTAATAGTCCAAGGCCCTCCTCCAGCTGAGGGTGGTATCTTTGGAATGCAATTATTAAATCAGTATTTAGACTAAAAAAAAGGAGGCTTTCGCCTCCTCTCAAATCTTAAAAGATTTTAACTTTCTTTCGCTAATTTAGCAAAATAACTTAATGTATCATCTTCATCAGATGATTCTTCAGCTGAAGGAGTAGTACCCATTGCTTCCGCATTGGCTGTACTCATACCTGCTACTGGAGCTGCAGTTTCATTCATTACTGGTGCCGGCATTGCAGAATGACCCGCATCGACTCCAAGTACTTTATTCAACTTCATTGATAGCTCATCATAAGTTTTATAGTTTTCAGGTGTTAAGAAATCCTGTAAAGAATACAGTTTGTCGTAAACTTCTGTTAATCTAGATTCATCGCCTTCATGCAAAGCACTTGGTGAACTGAATTCTGATTTATCATAGTTTACCCAACCTTCTACTTTTCTAATTTTAATTTTAAAATCAGCGCCTTCCCAGAAATCATAAGGATTTACTGGATTTTCGTCAGCGAATTGAGGTTGCATAACATCCATAATCTTATCAAAGATTTTCTTACCAAATTTGTAAAGGAATACCTTCCCTTCATTCTCTGGATTTGATGGGTCAGAAACGACTAGCACATTACTTACGTAGTGCAGCCTTCTTTTTCTATCCCTAGCAGTTGCTTTATCTTCGTCTCTACCTGAGTTCCAAAGTACAGAGTTATGCTCCGATACTGGGTCCTGCTGTCCAATGGACGTTAAAGAGTTTTCGATATACCATAAGCCAGTTGGTCCCTTGAATCCATGGTCCCAATATCTTACCCAAGGTAAGTCCTCACCATCTTTCGCTGGTAAGAATCTGACTACAGCATAGCCATTTCCTGCTTTATCTCTTGTAGGCTTCCAAAATCTATCATCCGCATAGGAATTAGTTTCTGGTTTAGCTGAAGATACAGCTTCTGCTGCTTTTACGAGTTTGTCGATTGACGAGCCTCGCATGCTCTTTAGATTTTCTAATGACATTTTATATTTCTCCATATTTACAATGTATTACTGAATTATCCACTTTATTCATACTATAGTTATATTATACCACATTACGTGGCATTTGTAAAGGTTTCTTTTAATAAATTTAAACATTTATCTCTGTCAAACTTTACGAATGGTTTGTATTTCATAATCTTTCTATAGATATCAGGCCATATAATAGTATCTGTTATCTTTTTGTTTTCGCGTTCTACAAAACCAAGTATTGAATCCAAGATTACGATTGTTTCCAATTGTATTTCTTCTTGCATCCAAAGCTTTATGATTAATGGATGATTGTTTTCTTCTGCTTCTAAAAGAGAATCAAACGATATATCCATATCATTAAGTTTATTTATATCAGTTTGAAACTGATAGCTTAAAGATTCCATAATTTTTTTATGGTCTCTATAATATCTTTCTCCACCTTCGTTAAGCATATCACCGACATACTTAACGTCGTTTTTAAAGTTAGCAATATAGAACTCTTTCAATTCTGGTCCGTATGTTTTTGCTAACTTTGCAAAGAAAAATTTGTCTTTTCTTTTAAAGAATGACGTAGGTTTTACTGAAGTCTTAAAATGATACTTAATTGCATCATATCCATCTGTTTCGAAATGGAGTTTAAGTGCGTTATATAATTTATAAGATTCAAACGGGTCATTCATAGAGGTAGTTTATTACCTCTCTTTGCTTTGATTAAATGTAAGCCTGAAGCTTCTTCTTCAATCTTTTGCTTTAAGGAATCTGTTAAGAGCTTTTTAAGATTTTTATAATCCATACCTCTTTGTTCTACTACGTAAGATGCTGCATCGATATATGACATATTGTTATTTGCGACAAGATGCTCTACTGCTGCAGAGAATCTCTTCTTTGTCATAATCTTCTGTTCTACTGGATTATCTTTATCCGACAAACTCTTCACCTTCATTCCATGCACAACCTGTAAGACCACCTGCTTGTAAAGCTTTCAATGTTCTTAATACCTCTTGTGCGTTTCTTCCTGTATCTAAAGCGTTAATAGATACATGTTGTACAATTCTATTCTTATCAAAGATGAACGTCGCTCTATATGGAACACCCTCTTCTTCGTTAACAATACCTAGTTGATGTGAGAGTCCTAATCCACAATCAGCTGCTAAAGTATGACTGATATTACCAATCATATTATTATCTTGTTTCCAAGCCAATTTACAGAACTCATTATCTCCACTTATTCCAATCACATTAGCATCATCGACTAAACAGTCAAACCCTGCTATTTCTGTTGGACATATAAAGGTAAAGTCCTTAGGATAAAAATAAACTACGCTCCACTGTTTTTTCTGTGGCATATAACTTTCGTTTACTTCAACTCTCACAAATTCATTTTTTTCATTGATTCCCTGTAGTGAGAAGGCAGGGAACTTTTCTCCGACTGATAGCATATTATCCTCCTAAAATACTCTCATTAATATACAGTCAGCATTAACTCTGCCTGTTGGTTTATCTATTTTTGTTGTTAATGTATCCCAAATCTTTTCAATTTGTTTTTCTGTTTTATTTAAAATCATTGGTAGTATTTCATCAGGCTTTCTTAAAGTAGCTTGTCTAGATTCTTTATCAAAGTTCTTTATTGATGTGCCTGATACTTCGAATCCAGTTGTTGAATGCGTGACGTATTCAATCAATTTTTTATTCTTACAGTTATATATGTAAAGCTTGTTTTTAGTAGGTATCAATATAGGATTGATTGATACTAATTTAGCGTCTATATTCTCTTGGCAATATTTTAATTTTGCTACTTGAGTATCTGATGATTTTGGCTTTTTAGCTCTTGGCATTCTTTCAGCTTTAAATGAATCTTTTAATCTGTCTAAGTCAGCAAATATTTCTCTAAACTGTTTAAGTATTTTATTCTTTTCGCCTTTAGAGTAATGAGAATATGCTTCAACACATTGGTCACATGTTTTTTCGTATGCTTCATTAATGTTATTGTATTCAAACTCTAATAGGTCTCTAAATATTTTGATTGCATTACCTTTTAAACCAGCTCCTTTGAATCGATTATAAGCACTGAATTTTTTAGTAAAGTCTCCTTCTAACCAACCTTCAACTATTTCCATATCAAAATCAGCATAAACAGTATCCATGACTTTTCTACGAGTTCTTTCAGCTGGACTGATAACAACTACATTTGCTTTTGCAGCGTCTTCAACTTTCTTTTCTTTTAAAGCAATTTTGTATTGAGCATTAATAAAATCTTTAATGTCATTAAGTTGTTCATCTGAATATACCCACCCTCTATAATAAAGTTTGATTTGTTTATTGACTGACATAAATTTATAGTCCTTAAGTCTTTTAAGTACTTGGACTTTCTTTTTATCATACCCACAATAATCCATTGCAAACTGATACGTAGTTGGCATATAATCTTTTGTCTTATAAAAATAGTTATACCAAGAAGCTCCTCTTGTCCACTCTCTGTCGTTGAACTCTGATTCCTCAGTGTAAATTGGTTCTGGTCCAAGAAACTTATCGTCTAGACTTGGTCCTCTTTTTCTTTTATTTGCTGCCATATTTCTCCTTATATATGTTAATGATATTATTATACCATACTTTTGATTGAATGTAAACGATTATTTTTAAAAAAGTTGACCAGGCCTCTGCGGGTGATAAGGAGTCGCGTTGATGAGACCCAGCCAAAAACAATTAATCTTTCTCCCAAGGTAAAGGTATATGTTTACCTTTTCTTTGTTCTTCAGAAACATGTGCTGACATATATGCAAACACCATTGCTCCTATTGTAATTAATATAGTAAAAAATGTATTCATTAGTTTCTCCTCATATTTGCAATATCAGTTGCTTCTTCTTGAGAAATAACTGGTACAGCATTTGACTTATGCATAGTAGCAATACCTTTGACTAAAGTGCCAGTATATTTCATTGGCTCTTGTTTAGTACAATCACCTTTAATCTCATGGTAATTACCATTTTTCATGTATTCTTCCATTATAGAATTGTACTGAACTGCTTGTCTTTCTCTTATCTTATTTAATTGAGATTCTTTTAAAGCAGCTGATTGAAAAGCTACAGGTTTCTTTTTAACTCTATTAGCTGCATGATTCTTTCTTTTTCTACCACATGGTGAATACCTAAGTGAACCCATATAAAAACTAGTTACTGCCATTACTTAGGTCCTCCATTATGTCCAATCATTGATTTTTCTTTTTGCTCTTTTCTCCATCTTAGGAAATCTATAGCAACTTCTCTTGTTGTATGAGTTAAAGTACTCACAGGACTTCTTTTAGTTTTTTTCATAATCTGTAAATTTGTCTTAATAAATTGTCTACTTCTGGGTCATTTAGATACCCTATGACATCATTTGTTATTTCGGTTGTATAATCTAGTGAACCATCAGCATCTAACACTGCAAGTTCCCATTGGCCTTTTACATATCCGTATGAACCTTTATGCTGAATAACGCTAGCGCCATATCCGTTAGGGAACCTATATACTTTTTGTATACCTCCCATGTGTCTATTTGTTTCTATTAAATATTCGTTCATAATGTATATTATACCATACTTTCTTGTAAATGTAAAGGATTATTTTTAGCTATTTTGCGAATAAGCGCTAATTAAATCATCGCCTCTTAGTTCATATTTTGTAAATAAGAATGTTTCGCCGTTTGATAAAGTTCTTTCAACAAGGCCATTATTATATTCCTTATCAATAACTCTTTTACCACTTTCAGTATCTTGCGGTCTATTATCATACCACATTGAACTTAATGAATGAGCATGTAATGATTTAACACCTTTTGCCCAGTCTTCAGCTGCTAGTTTAATTCGTTGCTTTTCAACTCTTTCGTCGTATTGGCCCATTGTCCTTTTTCTCCTCTTTCTGCGAGTCTTATCAACTCTAATCTTTTTTGTTCCCATAACAGTTTAAAGTCTGGGTCCTGTGCTCTATCTCTTGCATCCTGCAAAGAGATTATTTTGTGTAATACACTCATTAGTTCCACTCCTGGTCTAGTTTAGACGCGTCATATGCATGCATGATTGAACTATCTTCGAGATAACGCGATATGTTCTTTTGGCTATGATACATATTTTCTGGTGAATTAAAATCAAGAGAGCCTGGCATATGTTCGCCTGCTTTCTTTACAGAACGTGTAAGCTTTTTATGCAATTTAGCTTCTTCTTTTAGTTTAGCTTTACGATTATCGAGTTTTGTAATGATGTCTTTCATTTCAATCTCTTCTTTTATTTGCAGTAATTCTGCTTTAAGCGCATCAAATGTTTTAGCCATTATTCAATCCTCCCTTCAATAGAATCAACAGTACTTTGGACTGAATCAATTCTTGATTCGATATCTCCTAAAGAGCTGACTTCACTAGCCATATTGTTGATTTGATTTTCCATATTGTCTAGCTTACAGTGTATGTCTTCTAATAGACTCATGATATCTTCGTTCATAGTATTTCTCCTTCAATTAAATTCTTATCTGAGAATCCGCCACCAAATGGTGCGTATTGCAGATTTGTCACATGACATTGGTTGTCATATGATTTTCTTTGTTTGCCTTGCACATATCCTGCGAGTGACTTTGCTTTTTTCTCGTCCTCTGCATAGATATATGACTCTGTTGTTATTAAATATCTTTCCATAATATACTCCTTAAAATGTTATGTTTCTTTCAATTCTTGATTCTACTGGTGCATTCTCTTTGAGCCATGCTCCAGCTTCTTTATTGCCGACACAGAAATCGCCGTCTTCCATTAAGAATTCTTTCTTATAGTTTTCACGGTCGTTAGTCCATGTCTCAGTTGTTTCGAGAATTTCTTTTCTCATCCAACCATCTTCACGGTTGTCAGTAATTTTGATGAAGTTGACATCACCAAAAAGGTCAAAAGAAAATTCTGTGACTGAATCCCAGTCAGCGCAAACTTGCTCTGTGTGAGGAACAACTTTTACACCGTTGATGTATTCTTCTGAACCACCATTTGACTTGACTAAGTCAGTGGTTATATATGGCTTGACTCTAGCCACGAAAGTAGCAATCTCATTTTCATTGAGCTCGCCGCAGTTAGACATTACGTAAGTAGTGCCACCCTTGAACTTCATGTACGCGTCTTTTTTTGAATCCCCGTAGTTCTCGAGATATTGTGTGTGTATTACTAATTTATTCATATTAACTCCTTATCAATTTTTCCGAATATATGTATATTATACCATACTTTTGAGCAAATGTAAAGGATTATTTTCACTTTTTGTGAAAAAACTTGACACTCTTAACACCTTTTTACTCAAGTGTTGTCTCCATCACTATATTTTACATTGCTTTTATCAAACATTTTATTTGCTTTTCTTTGCCACGATTTTTCAATTTGTCTGTCAAACCATGTTCTAAACCATTGTCTTAACTTACCCATTAAAAGTTCCCCGGTGCAACTTGAAAACATGGAATGCCGTTTGCTCTCCACATTTCAACAACCTGGTCTCTGTCATCGAATACCATGTCTGGTTTCCAGTCAGCTTTAATAAGTTCATCTAAAACTCTTTGCTTAAACTGATGGTCAGGCTCAAAGCTATCATCTGGTCTCATAAAAAGATGCGACCAAAATACGCCCATTGTCTGTTTAAGCTGATGCTCAGTCAACTCTCTTTGTCTTTCTTTACGAGCTGAAACAATAACTATTTCATGACCAGCGTCATACATTGATTCTGCAACTTCAAAGACATGCTCCATACGAGTGTCATCTTTTGTTGCTTCTTCAAACGCTTTCCAATCTGTTGATACTCCTTCGACAAAATGTCTTCTGTGTTCAACATCCATTAATGTTCCATCTACGTCAAATATTATTTTCATTATGCTACTACCTCTTGTAAATCGTTAACCCAATATCCAGACATTCCAATTGCTGAATTATCAGCGCCTTGTCCTTCATAAAACCATTCTATATTAATACCTTTAAATGTTACGTAAGGTAAGATATATGTAGAATGGTTTGCAAACCCATCAGGTCCAACTTCATCTTTATTATATGCTCTTACGTGTATATCAGTGTTGTTAACTTCTTTGACATAGCCTTCGAAAGTTTTACCACTAGTTGAAAATTTGATGCCATCAAATTCTTGAACGATTTCTTTTATTGTTGTTATATTCATTTAAACTCCTTATCTTTTAAACTGTATGGGTATATTATACCATAGTTCGGAGCAAATGTAAAGGACTTTTGGGAAAATAATGAAAATAATTACACAACAATCACTATGTCAGCAGTTTTAACCGCGTTTAGAACAGTTTCTTTCTGCTCCACGCCATACATTGTAGTTATTGCCTACAACCATTGCCATCAAAAAATTAATACTATTAATATCCTCTGATTCGAAAGTTTGTCTTCCTATATCGGATTGAATGGCTGGCCAGAGAACAGCTGTTTTAACAAAGAACATTTTTGCTACTGATGGACTTTCTCCAGTAATTGGATTCAGCTCTTTAACACAATCATATTTCAGACCACGATATGTGGTATAGATGTCTGCAAGCTGTAGTGTAGTAAATGCAATCCACTGCTTAGTTGAGATTGGTTCAATTAACGATGGGGCTATAAATTGTGACCTTTTCTGATTTGCCTTTGACGAGTATTCTATCGACTTCAGAAAATGCTCTCTCTTTACAGCTTCGATATGTTTCGGGTCCCAACAACACTCGAATCCCATCATAATTTCGTGTTTGTCCTTCGAGTCTAGCACCGAGGTTGACGGCATCTCCAATGACGGAATAGTCAAATCGTTCTTCAGAGCCCATGTTTCCAACGATGCATGTACCGGTATTGATACCAATGCCAATATCAATCCTAGGTAAACCTTGGTCTTCAAGTTGTTGTATAAGTTCATCAGCTGCCTCACATATCTCTATTGATGTCTTAACGGCTTTATCGGCATGATTTTTACATGGTAATGGAGCGTTCCAAAATGCCATAATACAATCACCCATGAATTTATCTATTGTTCCGCCGTTTTTAAGAACAATCTTTGTCATTGTATCTAAATAATTATTTATAAGAATTACTAATCCTTCTGGGTCATCATTGTTTTTATAATGCTCAGATATTGGTGTGAATCCACATATATCCATAAACATAAATGTCATTTCTTTTCTTTCACCGCCAAGCTTTAAGAGTGATGGGTCCTTTTGTAATTGTTTTACTAAGTCAGGAGATACATAAGTACCAAACTGTTTCTTTATTTGTTGTCTTAATTTAAATTGAATATAAAAGTTATTGAAACTCGCTGAGGTGAGTAAAAGTATATATATTATTAGAGCAGCTGATAAATCGAGGAGTATAGAAAATTCGTACCAGGCGTAGTAAGAGGCAAGACCAGTTAAGAAGGCTGAGCCGACGAAGACAGCAGCACCAAACCAAATGGGTAGATAGTAAACCGAAAGAACAATCAAAAGAGAGCCCAGAACAATCATTCCTAACTCAGCCATAAATGTCCATTGTGGTCTTGATATAGGTTTATCTGATATTATTGTTTGTAAAGCATTTGCTTGTATCTCATGAGGATATAACAATCCTGCTGGCGTAGATACTTGTGGTACAATACCTTTCGCTGTTACTCCTATAATAGCTGTCTTTCCTTTTAAATCTGGTAATGGTTGTCCATCATAATCAATCGATTCAAAGTGTGTATTCCATTTTAACCATATACTTCCTCTTTCATCCGTTGGTATTATAAAAGGTCTTAATACTATACTTTCTATTCCAGCTTCATTTAATTTTATTGTATACGATTTCTTATCCTGCATTGCTCTTACAGTTTCTAATGCAAATGATGGATATAAATCTCCATTAACTTGAGAAAATAAAGGTATTCTTCTTGTTAAGTTATCTACTTCAGGAGCTCCGTTTAAAAGACCTGCTCCCCAAGCTTCTGATTCTAGTTTATCGATATTAGTTATCAATCCGCCATATCGATACGTTAAATCTAATACATCGCCTGAATAACCAAACGTTGCATAACCGACATAAGGAGCTTTTGATGACCTTCCATTCGAATCTGCATCTTGCGATAGTATAACACCATTATTTTTTATCCACGAGGCAAAGATATCATCGCCACCGAAGCGGTCCTCTTCTGGGAACATAATAGTGAACCCTATCATGCCCGCATTTGCGTTCCGTAAATCAGATATCACCGCTGCGTGATTCTGACGTGGCCAAGGGTATTGACCATAGGCTTCGAGTGAAGACTCGGATATGTTAATCAACACTATATCGTTAGAATGTTCTACTGGAATTGATTGTATATATTGGTCAAATATACTAAGTCTAAATTGTTCTAATAACTGAGGGTCTGATATTCTTACTCCTAAAAGTGTAATACCAATTAATAAAGTAGTCCATATTGAAGTTAAATATTTCATAAAGTGTTATACTGTGTAATACTAAAACTGAACTGAGATACCACATCCACAGGATGATTTTTCAGCTGGGTTAATTATTTTAAATTGTTCGTTAATGCCTTCTATAATATAATCTAGTGTTGCATTGTCAAAATAGGGCAGTGATAAATCATCAATGACGATTGTAAACTTTCCATAGTCGAACACGTGGTCATCACCATTAACTCTGGATTCATAATCGAATATATATTCAAAGCCAGCACACCCGCCACCAGTAAGACCAATCCTAATCGTATCATTACCGTTTTTAGTTTTTTCAATAAGTTTTGTAATTGCTTCATCGGTTAATTCTATCATTCTTCTCCATACCAATTCCACCTTCCGTCTTCTGGTGGATTATTATGACCCATCATTGTGTCGGGTTCCCAGTTTGATATTGCTTGTCTTATTGCGTCTTCAGCTAATACAGAACAATGCAATTTAATTGGAGGTAATTGTAAAGCTTCTGCTATATCTTTGTCCTTAATAGCCTGTGCTTCTTCTATTGTTTTACCTTTTAACATTTCTACGAAAAGAGTTGATGATGCTATTGCTGAACCGCAGCCGTATGTTTTAAACTTAACATCTTCTATTACGTTACCTTTCATTTTTAAATCTAATTTCATTACATCACCACATGCTGGAGCACCAACCATTCCTGATATAACTGTTTTATCATTAGGGTCGAATCTTCCAACAGAATGTTTAGCTGGATTTGCTAATACTGATTCGAATCTGTCTACTACTTCTTTACTATATGCCATTAATTACCTTGTGTTACTGATACTGAACAACCACCAACTGTATTACAGTCTTGTGTAAGTGAATATGCTTGATTTGTAGTACCTTGCTGTAGTAAATTTAAAGTTGTTTCTTCTGTTCCTTGAAGAACAACCTGTGCGTTATGATTTGCAATACCCTTTTGCATGACATTTGCTATTGAACCGTCTGAAGTTCCATAAAAATAAACATGTGCATAATGACTACCAGTTCCTTCTTGCCATAAATCAACTTCTACATCGGCAACATGAACGTCCATATTAAATGTATGAGTTCCGTTTTGATATACATCAATAGTGTTATCATTATCCCATATATGTCTTCCGTACGTAGCACCACCACTTTGGTCAACATTTTCTACATTACCGGTACCATCTACATCACCACCCCAGGCTTTACCTGACCCCCAATAAGAAACCCAACCAATATAATTGTCATTACCTGTTTGATTAAAATTAAAGGTATTATTTGCATGGTCAAATGAAAAATTAATTTCATTACCAAATCCTATTTGAGATATAGTTAAATCTAAATTATCTCCACCCGAAAGTTGTTCAATATGAATATGATTATTATCAGTAGCTCCAGCATAAGCTGGTACTGAAATAAAAATACTAATTAGACTGATTAATAAAAATTTCAATTCCATCTCCATCGTTAAATTGCATTACGCCTTCGTAATCGTTAGTGATAACATCTATAAATCCACTACCGCCGGCTCCTATTATTATATTTATAACTCCATTTACGCTACGAAAGAAAACTAAGTTGCCATCTTGTTCAAAAACATTAAATTGTGAATCTTTATTAAATCCAACTGCTGCACCTTTAAGAGTAAAGCCACTTAGATTACCACCTCCGCCTTGAGCATCTGATAATGTTACCCTTGTTCTTTCTAAAGCTTCAACTACATCTAATAAATCTTTTAAAAAATCTACATCTAACATATCAATATCAAGTTCAGAAAACTCTAAATCTTTTTCACTATCTGATAAAGCATCTTGTTCTAATTCATTAAACTCTAAAAAGTCTACATCAAGCATTCCACTATCTTGGTCTTGCTCATCAGCTGCAGCATCTTCGATTGCTTGTTTAACTTCAGTTGGTGGATTAACAATAAACATATTATCAATCATAGATGGTGTTAAACCATTAATAGTTACTGGAGTAGTAGGAGTGCTGTCAAGTGTACTTACCATAGTTGCCTGGTAAGATTCAGTTAATAACACTGTTCCTCCCAGATTTGTGACACTGATTTCACCCGACGGGGAACCGTTTGCGTCCGGCAATAGGACTATAAGGCTTCGTCCAAGCTCATCTATGGTAGTCGTGAAGTCTGTCCCACGAATTCCTATTGTTGCTGTTGGTGTTTGTATATCTATGTTTGCTTTATTTACTAAACCAAGAGAACCTGAAGCAAATCTTGCTGTTCCCATAGTAAACTTCATAGACATTTTGGATAAATTTGGGTCAGGGTCATAATAGATTTCGTCTATTAAAACTTCTGAATGTTCTTTTAAAGATAACTCTGCGTTATCTAGGAATTTGATAAGCATACTTCCCATTGCAGTTTCTGCTACATCATTTAATTGAATAGGTAAATTATTGAGGTTTGATATATTTTCTTGTTGACGTACTATTTTACCTACGCCAGTTGATTCAACAATATCGCCAATGGAGTCTGCGTAAACAGACCCCATCAATAATAAACTACTAACTATCGTTAGCTGCGTCTTTCTGATTAATTTGAATGACTGAGTTATCACTTGTAATATCCAATGTTATGATAGCATTT
>Ga0115551_1001316_pt1 | contig 15946 bp, 14 predicted proteins | sample COGITO_mtgs_1103_FD_87179 | JGI IMG/M metagenome (GOLD analysis project Ga0115551, IMG submission 87179) | Pelagic marine microbial communities from North Sea - COGITO_mtgs_110321 | ecosystem: Environmental > Aquatic > Marine > Epipelagic | place: Germany:Helgoland, sampling site Kabeltonne... | reverse complement strand
TGCAACATCTCCACCCGCTAAGGTAGTACTACCAAGGAGACCCCCTAAAATAGGACCTGTACATGAAAAAGAGACCAGAGCTAAGGTAAGCGCCATAAAAAAGACCCCAACCACACCACCAATCCTTGAGGCAGAGGCATCTATTTTATTGCTCCATGAGGCAGGTAGATTCAATTCGTAAAAACCAAAAAATGAGCCAGCAAAGAATATAAATATGACAAAGAACAAGAGATTTAGCCAAATATTTGTAGCTATAGTGTTTAGAATCTGAGCATCTAGAGAATTAAACAAATGAAAAGGAAGTGATAGTAAAACATAGATAAGCACTATAAAAAATCCATACCAAAGTGCATTTGTAATTCCTTTTTTCTTGTCATCGGAACTTTTAGTAAAAAAAGATACTGTCAATGGAATCATGGGAAAAACACATGGCGTAAGCAGTGCAATAAACCCGCCGAGCATGCCCAATAAAAATATCTTCCACCAACCATTCACACCACCCGCTGTTTCTTTTGGTACTAATGAACCCAATCGATCTTTGGATTTAAGGTTTAAGAGCAAAGCAGTTGTTTTTTCTTGGTCGCCATTATTTATGACAGCTGCTTGTGAGCTTACCTCTTTACCGGTTTCCAAAGCAACTGTAAAGCGAACCATGTTTGGAATACAAACTTCTTTACAGACTTGATAATCTATCGAAAATGAAATTTCTGAAAGCCCTCTGTCCTTAATTTCTAAACGTTGCTTAAAGATCACACTATCTTTAAAAAAAAGTTCTGTTACATTAAAAACATCAGAATATTCGCCATATGTCTGGCTTTCTTCGGTAATCCCTAATAACAAAAAGGAATCATTCTGATTTTCATACTTAAAAATCGCAGGTTGAGAACCACCCTCAGGAGAATACTGAGAATACAAATGCCAATCTTTTTCAATAGTTCCAATTAATGAAATGACGTAAATACTATCATTTTCTTTAACTATTGATGGTGTCCACTGTACAGGGTCTTCAGAAGCAGACATTGGAAAAGAAAAATCTTGACCAAATACGATCTCTTGGGAGCTGATGAATAAAAAAGCGCAAAGAATTATTTTTTTTATAAAATCCTGAAACATAATGATTTATCTGTATTTAATTTTGAGGCAAACCGTCTATCTGCTCTATGCCCAACGACCCAAATAATTTGATCTTTTGCGTCTGTTAACAACCAAATAGAAGCCTTTGAAATTACATTTATTTTTTCATCTCTTAAAAACTTTGACACCTTCTTTTTCCCTTTCATTCCATTGGGGTAGAATAAATCTCCTTCTCTCGGATGTCTTAGTTTTAATGGGTAAGTGATGGTGTCTTCATCTACTAAAATAAATTCATGATGGGCTTTAGATGAAACTTCTTTGGTTTGTGAAATACTCAATTGAATGGGGTTTTTAATACCTAATTCACCTGGATAAATAGACACTGATTCTTCTGCTATACACGACGCTTCACTGGGCGTTAAAAGGGGTGTTAAAATAAGTGTACTTCTATCTTTTAACAACAAATGACTAGAAGACAATAATTTTTTTCCATTTTCACGCTGACACAGATCAAGTACTGCATTGGCGTCATTAAAGCCATAGGGAGAGAATAATCCATACATAACAGCTAAAATATGTGGCGTTGCACACAATAGATCAATAGTAATATGAACTTCATTGCCAATGGTAAGAAAAAACTCTTTTTTAAGCTGCTCTAAATACAAGGAAGCCAGTTGTGAGCGCTCTTTCAAATGCGACTGTGTTTGGATCATATTTTCCAAAGCAGTAGGATGCAAATCAGCCATTAGAGGCAATACTTCGTGTCTAATTTTATTTCTGAGATAATCGGTACTGTCATTAGAGCTGTCCTCTCGCCATTGTATATGATTCTCATTGGCAAATGTCAATATGGCGGCTTTAGCAAAACAAATTAGGGGTCTTCTAATGTAATCTCTTTTCTCAGGAATACCCAACAATCCCTCTATACCTGTCCCCCTAGAAAGATTAATAATCATGGTTTCCAGTGCGTCCTCACGCTGATGTGCTGTAAGTAAATACTGGTAATTATGTGTCTTAATGAGCTGGTCAAACCAATTGTAGCGAAGTGTTCTAGCCCCCATTTGAATTGAAACCTTATGTTTTTTAATATAAGCATTGGTGTCAAAACTTGTTTGGAAGACCGGCACTCCTAATTCAAACGCTAAATTGGCTACAAATTGGGCATCGGCCGTGGAAGCGGCCCCACGTAAATTAAAATTACAATGGGCCAAAGCAAAAGTCAAACCACACTGCGAACACAAATGGGCCAGCACTACTGAATCTACCCCACCACTGCAAGCCAGCAAAAATGGACTTGTTGTAAGTTCCTTAAATTGGGTGTTTAGATGGTTTTTAAAAGCGGTAATCACGAGAACTAATTATTGGGTTTGACGTGTTTTTATTTGCTACTTTTGAAACGTAAAGATACCCTTAATTTTGGAGTTAGCCCTTATGGAGCAAAAGCGATTACATTTTATAGATGCCATTAGAGCTTGGGCCATTCTCATGATGTTGCAAGGACATTTTATAGATGGATTACTCGCCCCACAATTCAGAGATCAAGATCAGGACTGGTTTCAAATTTGGACCTATTTTAGGGGCATTACTGCACCGGTTTTTTTTACGGCATCGGGGCTAATTTTCACCTATCTTTTATTCAAAAACACCCACACTACCTATGTCAATAAAAGAATTAAAAAGGGCTTAAAAAGAGGGGTGCAACTGATTGTTTTGGGGTATTTATTGAGACTTAATTTACAGGGGCTGCTAAACGGGCATATTTATCCTAGTTTCTTTTATGTAGATGTATTGCATTGCATTGGTTTGGCCATTCTCATTTTAATTTTTGCGTATAAATTAATAGGCCATTGGTCCATTAAGGGGTTCAGTATAGTTGTATTTGCATTGGCTACGCTTATTTTTAGTTTTGAACCTTGGTTTAAAGGATTGGATTGGTCCAATTGGCCAGTAGCTTTAAGCCATTATTTTACCCGTGAAAATGGTGCTTTATTCACCTTTATTCCTTGGGTGGGCTACAGCTTTTACGGCGCCTTTATGGCTGTGATTTTGGTTAAACTAAGTCATAAAAAAATGTTTTATCCCATCGCTATAATTGGCTTATTTATTTTGGGTACTTGGTTAAAATATGACTCTTCCAGATTTTTTATATTTCTAGGCGATCAATTTGGGTGGAAGGTATTCAGCGCTGTTGCTTACAACAATTACCTATTTATTAGACTCGGAGATGTGTTTTGGGTTCTTGGTGTGTTCATGCTGGGGAGGCAATTCCTTCAATACAAAACACTTTTAGCCATTGGTCAAAACACCTTGAGTATCTATGTCATTCACGCAGTAATCTTATACGGAAGCTTTCACGGTTTTGGCCTGTATAAGTTTTTTAAAAAATCGCTCAATGTACCCGAAGCTTTTGCCGGGGGATTGCTTTTTGTGCTATGCTGTGTCAGTCTGTCATTTTTATATGAATACAAAAAGGGATTTGTAAAAGATTATATTTCTCGTATATTTAAAAAAAATAAAAATTATGAGTGATGTTAATTCAGGGCCTATTCCTGTGGCCTTAGAAAAAGATAAAAACTACAGCTGGTGTACCTGTGGGCATACAGAAAATGAACCTTTTTGTGACGGTTCACACAGAAAAAACAATGCTACACCATCCTTAAAATTCAGTGTTTCTGAAGAAAAAACAGCCTATTTATGCAGCTGTAAAAAAACATCAAACCCACCTTATTGTGACGGTAGTCATAAAGGATAATGTAGGAACATAAAAGTTATTATAATAGAAAAGCCCGCTAATAGCGGGCTTTTCTTATACAGTAAAAGATTTATTAAATATGCAAAGCCCTGTCTTCCGTTGCCGCTAAAGCAGCTTCTTTTATGGCTTCTGCAAAGGTGGGGTGAGCGTGAGACATTCTTGAAATATCTTCAGCAGATGCTCTGAATTCCATGGCTACTACAGCCTCTGCAATTAAATCTGCACATCTAGCGCCAATCATATGCACCCCTAAAACCTCATCGGTTTCTTTGTGTGCTAAAATCTTTACAAAACCATCTAGGTCCATACTTGCCCTAGATCTTCCAAGGGCTCTCATTGGAAATTGACCCACTTTATAAGGCGTGTTACTTTCCTTTAACTGTGCTTCTGTTTTTCCAACTGCAGCAAGTTCTGGCCAGGTATATACAACTCCAGGGATTAAATTATAATCAATATGAGGTTTTTGGCCAGCTATAATCTCAGCGACCATAGTACCCTCTTCTTCTGCTTTATGCGCCAGCATAGCACCAGCTACTACATCGCCAATTGCATATATATGTGGTGTGGCTGTTTGTAAATGACTGTTCGTAACTACCCTACCCCTTTCATCAAGACTTACGCCTGCTGCTGCTGCATTTAGGCCTGCGGTGTAAGGACTTCTCCCAACAGCAACCAAACAATAATCTGCCTCTAAAACTACTTCTGCGCCTTTTTTATCATTTGCTTTAACCGTTACTATGTCTCCCTTTCTAGTGACTTCTTTCACTCCGTGTGACAAAAGAAATTTCACTTTCTGCTTTTTCATCACCTTGGCGAGCTCCTTAGAAAGTGCCTCATCCATGGAAGGAATAATACGGTCTGCATATTCTACCACAGTAACTTCTGCGCCCAATCTCTTGTATACCTGTCCCAATTCAAGACCAATAACACCTCCACCTATGACCACTAAGTGCTTTGGGATTTCTGGGAGAGAAAGAGCCTCTGTAGAGGTAATTATACGTTCTTTGTCTTGGGTAATAAAAGGCAATTGACTGGGTTTTGATCCAGTAGCAATAATAGTATTCTTTGCAGAAATGCTGGTAGTTTTACCCTCACTGTCTTTTACAGAAATAGTATGTGCATCTTTAAAACTACCAAAACCGTGAAGTACAGTGATTTTATTTTTATCCATTAGATACTCAATACCTTTGGTAGTTTGAGCTACAACACTGTCTTTTCTAGCAAGCATTTTAGAGAGATTAGCGATAATTTCTCCTGGAATTTCAATCCCGTGTGTTTCAAAATGTTTTGTAGCGTCTTCATAATGGTGGGAAGAATCTAACAAAGCTTTAGAAGGAATACATCCTACGTTTAAACAGGTTCCTCCTAAGGTATTATATTTTTCTATCAAAGCCGTTTTAAGGCCTAATTGTGCACAGCGAATTGCTGCTACATAACCTCCAGGTCCTGAACCTATCACGGCTACATCAAAAGCATCCATATTTTTTATTTTAAGTAAACTATAACAAAATTACCACATAAGTTTTAGCTTACAAAGGTATATGTGCAGTATCTTTTATTTCACTAATCACAAAGGCACTTTGGGTACTTCCAATGGCTGAAATAGTCGTGAGTTTACGCACCATAAAATCCCTGTAAGCAGCCATATCCTCCAAATGAATTTTCAATAAATAGTCGTATTCACCAGCGATATGAAAACAGCTTACCACAGCCTCTAAACGGGCAATCTCTCTTTCAAATTGAAGCACCATATCTTTAGAGTGTTGCTGTAATTTAACATGGCAAAATGCCACGAAATTCTTGTTTACTTTTGATTTATCCAAAACGGCAGCATACCTAGATATAATCCCTGAACGCTCTAATTTTTTTATGCGTTCATAGATAGCCGTATTAGAGAGTCCAAGTTGGTTGGCATAATACTTATTGGGTTTTTTACTGTCTTCTTGGAGTAGTTTTAAAAGACTTTTGTCAATCTGGTCTATCATTTTTAGATAATTTTAAAAGCAAAATAATCATTTAGGTGTTTAAAAAGATTTATTTTCCTATAAATTTATAATATTTAGATAAATTATCTGTAAAATAGATTTTTAATTGTAAATATTCAATTGAAGCAATAGATTTACTGAAATTAATCTTATGAAAACTTCAAAATCTGGTGCAGCATCTATTTTATCTCAACTTAATATTGGTGCCCATAGTGGTGTAAATCCATCTATTTCAGACAGTAGTACCTATGCATTTAATACTGCAAAGGATATGTCGGATACTTTTGAAGGCACCAAAGAAGGTTGTTTTTTATACAGCAGACACAGTACACCAACCAACCACATGCTAGCTAACAGCCTAGCTGCAATGGAAGGAAGTGAAGCTGCCCATGTATTTGGCAGTGGTATGGGCGCAATTACTGCCGTACTATTTCAGTTGTGTACCGCAGAAGACCATATTGTAAGTAGCAGAACCATATACGGAGGCACCTATGCCCTATTAAAAAACTTCTTGCCTAAATACGGCGTTAAAACCAGTTTTGTGGACACTACTGACCTCCAAGCTGTAACAGCTGCCATTACACCTAAAACAAAAGTGTTGTACTGTGAGGCAATGAGTAATCCGCTTTTAGAAATTAGTGATATAGAAGCACTGGCTGCAATTGCAAAAAAACACCAGCTCACTCTTGTGGTAGACAATACCTTTACTCCCTTAATGATTGCGCCCATTAAACACGGGGCACATATTGTCATACACAGTCTCACAAAATTTATTAATGGCACCTCAGATGCAGTCGCAGGCGTTGTTTGTGCTACAGAAGATTTTTGTCACTCACTAAGGGATGTAAATCAGGGAGCAGCCATGCTCTTTGGAAGTACCTTAGACAGCCAAAGGGCCGCCTCTATTCATAAAAATTTAAAAACACTGCCTATTAGAATGACCAAACATTCAGAAAATGCTTGGTGTATTGCTCGAGGACTTCAACAGGCAGGATATAAAGTAATGTATCCAGGACTTGAGGATCACAAAGGAAAGCAAACGCTTGAGAAACAATTAGAAGCAGGTTTTGGTTATGGTGGATTAATGACCTTAGACGCAGGTAGTCTAGAAAAAGCAAACGCTCTAATGGAAGCCATGCAAGACGCAGGCGTAGGATATTTGGCCGTAAGTTTAGGGTTTTACAAAACCCTATTTTCTGCCTCAGGAAGCTCTACCTCCTCTGAGATTTCTCCAGAGGAACAAAAACAAATGGGTCTTGGGGAAGGTTTAATTCGTTTTTCGATTGGCCTAGACCATCTGCCAGAGGAAACGCTGGCACTTATCTTGGATTGTATAGAAAAAGTGGCCTTGCATAAAGGCGCTTAAAATTGTAATATTACGCTTTACTAAAAAACTACTATGAAGTCAAAAGCGTCTACTCCAAAATCTATTTCTCTTAAAGCTTCCTTAATACCTGTGGTATTATTAGTGGTTTTATTGGCCTACAATGTTTTTGTCTTTGGAGACGACGCCCTAAGCGGTTCCAACCAATTTATTTTACTGATCGGTGGTGCTATAGCAGCTGTAGTAGGCTTTTACCACAAAGTATCTTATGAAAAAATGCTTGCAGAAGTGGCGGAAAATTTAAAATCTACTACTGGGGCCCTACTTATCCTACTAATGGTGGGTGCGTTATCTGGTACTTGGCTAGTGAGTGGCATTATACCGGCCATGATTTACTATGGTTTACAAATTCTAAACCCCACCATATTTCTGGCTGCTTGTGTCATTATATGTGCTATAATTTCCATTGCTACAGGTAGCTCGTGGACTACATCTGCAACGGTGGGTATTGCCCTTATCGGTATTGGAAATGCCCTTGGAATTCCTATGGGAATGACAGCAGGTGCGGTCTTGTCTGGGGCTTATTTTGGAGATAAAATGTCGCCACTAAGTGACACAACAAATCTAGCGCCAGCTATGGCTGGAGGTGATTTGTTTACCCATATTAGGTATATGCTGCTCACAACAGTTCCCACACTTATAGTCACACTAATTGTTTTTGTTGTATTAGGATTCACAATGGATACTTCAGGAGAAGCAGACACAGCGTCCATTCTCAATAGTATAGACGCCACCTTTAGTATTAGTGGTTGGTTGTTTCTTGTGCCATTGGGCGTGATTTTAATGATACTTAAAAAAACGCCACCCCTAATGGCTTTACTTATTGGAACGCTTTTAGGAGGTGTTTTTGCCCTAATTTTCCAACCCGAAATTATTGCTGGTTTGTCTGGAGCTAAAGAACTCAACTTTGAAAACGGCTATAAAGGAATCTTAAACGCCATTACAGTAAGCACAGAAATTGCCACTGACAATGTTGCCCTAAACGACCTTTTTACCTCTAAAGGCATGTCTGGAATGTTAGGAACTATATGGTTAATCATGTGCGCCATGGTTTTTGGAGGTATTATGGATGGAATTGGTGCACTTTCAAAAATTAGCGAAACACTCTTGGGAATGGCCAAGACAACCTTTGGGCTTTTTGCCAGTACTGTAGCGAGTTGTTTGGCGCTAAATGTAACCGCCTCTGACCAGTACTTAGCCATTGTTATTCCAGGAAAGATGTTCTCCAAAGCTTATAAAGACAAAGGATTGGCTCCTGAGAACCTAAGTAGAACCCTAGAAGATTCAGGAACTGTCACCTCTGTGCTTATCCCTTGGAATACTTGTGGTGCTTATCACTCTGGCGTATTAGGTGTTGGTGTAGCAGACTATTTTGTCTATGCTATATTCAATTGGTTGAGTCCATTCATGACTTTATTATTCGCTGCTTTTCAAATTAAAATAGCCCAATTAAAAAAGGATTAGTTCCCCTATCAATTTTTCTTATAGCCCTATTGTTATAAAGTAGGCTGGTGTTTTTTATAAGACTTAGTTAGTTGTACTTTTGCAGCATCAAATAACAAAACAATTAACTATGGCCTTTGTAGGAAAAAAATTTCCAAATTTAAGCGTAAACGCAATGAATGAAATGGGTGACACCTTTAAAATTAATATTTTAGAGGAAGCCCAAAAGAACAACAAAAAAGTATTATTATTCTGGTATCCAAAGGACTTCACATTTGTATGTCCAACAGAATTACACGCATTTCAAGATGCACTTGCAGATTTTGAAAAAAGAAACACTATGGTTATTGGTGCCTCTTGTGATACTGCAGAAGTTCATTTTGCTTGGTTAAACACTCCAAAAGACAACGGTGGTATTGAAGGAGTAACCTATCCTTTAGTAGCAGACAGCAACAGAAATTTATCTGCTGTTTTAGACATATTAGATGCTGCAGAACAACAATACGATGAAAACTCAGGCGTGGTACTTTTAGAGGGAGACAATGTTACCTACAGAGCCACTTATCTAATCGATGAAGAAGGAACTGTTTTTCACGAAGGAATAAACCACATGCCTCTTGGTAGAAATGTACAAGAATTCATCCGTTTAATAGATGCTTACGCACACGTTCAGAAAAATGGAGAAGTATGTCCTGCCAATTGGGAAGAAGGAAAAGAGGCTATGTCTGCAAATAGAGACGGTGTAGCAAATTATTTAGCTTCTCACTAAGCCTTAAATAAATTTAGGCGGGGCAATAGCCCCGCTTTAATTTCATTAAATAATTTTAAGATGGTGGTTGAATTAGAACAAGACAATCTAGCAGAAATAATTGCCCAAAATCCTAAGGTAATGGTTCAATACAGTGCTACTTGGTGTGGTAATTGCAGGATCATGAAACCAAAATTCAAAAAAGAGGCTCAGGAAAATGAAGCCATAACATTCGTTATGGCCGATGCTGAAAAATTTCCTGAATCTAGAAAGTTAGCCCAAGTAGACAACCTGCCTACCTTTGCTGCTTTTTCGGGTGGGGCCCTTTTAAACCAAGTACAAACCAATAAATACGAAGTTCTTAAAACACTAGTCAATGAAGTTGCCAGTCATTAAACATTTGCTTTCTTTTGTTGAAGAAAATGATGTTGATTATCTAGAGGAAACCATTGAAACCCTTGAATCAATTTCTGAAATTTCTTCGTTAAAAGATGAAGAATTAGACCTTATAGGAGAATTGATTTCAAACCTTTATGGCGCAGTGGAGGTACAAAAAACTATTACTGCGGGTACCCCTAAAAAAGAGGCTTTAAACAACTTCATGAAAAGGGTCTTAGGCGCTATAGATAAATAATATTCTAAGGAATCAATGATAGAAAAGGACCGTAAATTTCCTTTAATCAATTAAAAATCTCCTAATTGGAGATTTTTTTTTTGGTCTTCTCCAAATAGCGTATTTTTATAGACTAAAATTTCACTTATGGCAACTGTACACTTAAAAGGAACTCCATTACAAACTATAGGCACGCTTCCAACGGTAGGAAGCAATGCACCAGATTTTTCACTGACTGCATCTGACTTATCTGATAAGTCATTAAATGATTTTAGCGGTAAGAACATCATTCTTAATATTTTTCCAAGTATAGATACGGGGACCTGTGCTCAATCTGTAAGATCTTTTAATAAAATGGGTGCTGCTAAGGACAATACGGTTGTTCTATGTATTTCTAAAGACCTTCCATTTGCCCAAGCCAGGTTTTGTGGTGCAGAAGGATTAGAAAATGTAGTAAACCTGTCAGATTTTAAAACAGGAAAATTTGGTGGTGACTACGGACTAAGTTTCACTGAAGGACCTTTAGCGCCATTACATTCAAGGGCTGTAGTTGTTATTGACACCAATGGAAAAGTAATCTACACAGAACAAGTCAATGAAATTGTAGATGAGCCTAACTACGAAGCAGCCCTAGCTGTACTTTAAAAATAGTAACCACCCTACAATGGCTAAAAAGGCAAGTGACCACCTACATAAGAAAAGCACTCCTAAATTAAAGCTTGAGATTTCAAAAAAAAATAAAGTCATTATTGGCTTTGCTATTTTGGTCATTGGTTTATCATTGTCTATTTCTTTTATTTCCTTTTTAAACCATTGGCAAGAAGACCAAAGCGTCTTGAGCGCTTTTCTTGACCGAGAAGTAGCCGCAAAGAATGCCCTTAATAAATTAGGTGCAGCACTGGGTTATTTTTTTGTGTATAAAGGATTAGGGCTAAGTGCCCTGGTTTTATCTAGTTTGGTCTGTATCAGTGGGTTTTACATCTTTTTAAGTCTACCAAAAAAATCGCTTTATAAGATTTGGTTTTGGGGATTGTATTCCGCTCTCTTTATAAGTATCACATTAGGATTCGCTGCAGATACCTATCCCATTTTTGGCGGTGTCATGGGATTTGAAATAAAAGATATTGCTTTAGATTATATTGGCAGTACTGGACTTACATTGTCACTTTCCATCTTTTTTATCATTTTTATTGTGAGGGTATTTAATTTTAACCCACAATCCTTAGGAAGGTTTTTTGCCCGTTTTAAGCCCACACCTATGGTGAATGAAGCGGAAACTGAAAACAATATAATAGATCCTTATACCCACAGATCAGATATAAATGAGCCAACTCCATTACAAAAACTGATGGAAGAAAGCGATGAGCAAGAGGAATCAGGCAGAATTGATGAAACTGCTACTGCAGAAAATATAGCAGTAAAACCCGCTTTAGATACCATTGAAAAAGAGTTCTCTATATCAGATATTTCCACTAAAAAAGAAAAACCGTCCGCTTCAGCTCCTGAAAATTTAGAAATTGAAGTAGCCGCTATTGATGAGGAAGAAGAAAGCACAGACAATTTATCCAACCAATTGCTCAAAGACTTTGGGGCCTTTGACCCTACCCTAGAACTTTCTAACTATAAATTTCCTTCCCTAGATCTATTAGAAAAACACGGAGGAGAGACAGGAATTACTATAAATGAAGAAGAATTAGAAGAAAACAAGGTTAAAATTGTAGAGACCCTTAAGAATTATAATATTGGAATTGCCCAGATTAAAGCGACCATAGGACCCACGGTGACACTGTATGAAATAGTTCCTGAAGCGGGTGTTAGAATTTCTAAAATTAAAAACTTAGAAGACGACATTGCCCTATCTTTAGCAGCATTAGGGATTAGAATTATAGCTCCTATACCTGGTAAAGGAACTATAGGTATTGAAGTGCCTAACAAAAATCCAACTATCGTTTCAATGCGTTCTGTAATAGCCTCTGCTAAATTTCAAAATGCCGCCATGGAATTGCCCATCGCTTTTGGAAAAACCATTTCAAACGAAACCTTTGTAGTAGATTTAGCCAAAATGCCCCATATGCTAATGGCTGGAGCAACAGGTCAAGGAAAATCTGTTGGATTAAACGCCGTACTCACCTCACTGCTTTATAAAAAACACCCTGCAGAGGTTAAATTTGTATTGGTAGACCCTAAAAAAGTAGAACTCACCCTATTTAATAAGATTGAAAGGCATTATTTGGCCAAGCTTCCAGATGTAGAAGACGCTATAATAACAGACAATACCAAAGTAATTCATACGTTAAACTCTCTTTGTATTGAGATGGACAACCGCTATGAGTTGCTCAAAATCGCTATGGTGCGTAATATTAAAGAATACAACACTAAATTTAAAGCCAGGAAACTCAATCCAAACGATGGCCATAAATTCCTACCCTATATAGTACTTGTCATAGACGAATTTGCAGATTTAATTATGACGGCAGGAAAAGAAGTAGAAACCCCTATTGCGCGTTTGGCACAGTTGGCAAGAGCCATTGGAATTCACCTTATTGTGGCCACCCAAAGGCCCTCTGTAAACGTTATTACGGGAATTATAAAGGCCAATTTCCCAGCAAGAATAGCCTTTAGGGTAACTTCAAAAATAGACTCCAGAACTATCTTAGACAGCCAAGGAGCAGACCAACTGATTGGTCGTGGAGATATGTTATATACCCAAGGGAATGATGTCACCAGAATACAGTGTGCTTTTGTGGACACCCCCGAAGTAGAAAAAATCACAGATTTCATAGGTTCTCAAAGAGCTTATCCAGAAGCGTACTTACTACCCGAATATGTTGGCGAAGAAGGATCAAGTACAGTAGATTATAATATTTCCGAAAGAGATGCCATGTTTAGGGAAGCAGCAGAAGTTATTGTGATTGCCCAACAAGGATCTGCTTCACTCATCCAGAGAAAATTAAAATTAGGCTACAACAGGGCGGGCAGAATAGTAGATCAATTGGAAGCTGCTGGAATTGTAGGCCCATTCGAAGGAAGTAAAGCGAGACAAGTACTCATTCAAGACCTGATTGGTTTACAACAATTATTAGACAATGAAATCCAAAAAAATGAATAAGATATTTTTACTATTAATCAGTATTTGCTCATTCGCTTGGTCACAAGATGCCTCCAAGGTATTACTGAAAGAAGTTTCAGACAAGCTACTGGCACAAGAAAATATTAGTCTTCAGTTTAATTACACTCTTTTTAACGCAGAGGCCAATATAAACCAAGAAACTTCAGGAAAGGTTCAGCTCAAAGGAGAAAAATACCGGTTCGAATATTTGGGTATTATTCAACTAAATGACACCAAAAATACCTATACTATTGTACCGGAAAATGAAGAGGTCACTATAGTCTCCAATGAAAATGCAGGATCAGAAATGAATCCTGCAAAAATATTGAATTTTTACAACGAAGGCTATCGCTTTCAGTGGGACATTGCTCAAAATATTGGAAATAGAAAAATTCAATACATAAAACTCGTTCCAATTGATAGTAGCTCAGATATTGCCTATATATTACTCGGGATTGACAACCAAAAAAAGGAAGTGTATAAAGTCATTGAAACAGGTAAAAACGGTACCCAAACTACAATCACTATTACGAAATACGAAACCAACACAAACTTAGCTCCAAATCTTTTTTCTTTTGAGGAGAAAAAATATATTGACTTAGGTTACTACATCATAAAAGAGTGAGAATTCTAGACAGATACATACTCACTAGGTTTGTGTACAACTTTCTAAGTGCTTTTGTGATACTGATGTTTATATTCATCTTCCAATCCATTTGGTTGTATATAGATAATTTAGCAGGAAAAGGCTTGGATTTAGTCATTATTGGAAAATTCATTTTTTACCTCCTACCAAATCTAACAGAGAAAGTGCTTCCCTTAACGGTACTCTTATCTTCTATTTTAACTTTTGGAACCTTTGCAGAGCATTATGAGTTTGCCGCCATGAAAGCCTCTGGAATATCCCTACAAAGATCTATGAGAACACTCATAGTATTAGTTAGTGTTTTAGGCTTAGTCACTTTCTATTTTGCAGACAGAATCATTCCTGCGGCTGAGCTTAAATCCTATAGTCTTAAAAAAAATATTGCTAAAGTAAAACCTGCTGTAGCCATTGCCGAGGGACTATTTAGTGAGTTTGAAGGCACAGGCATGACTATTCTTGTACAAGAAAAGTATGGAGAAAATGACCGATACTTACGCGATGTAACCATACATAAAAAAACTGATAATCAGATCAATACCACTGTAATTAAAGCAAAAGAGGGCGAATTACTCAGTTCAGAAAACAGTAATCTCATTAAACTTGTTTTAAAAGATGGACACTACTATGAAAGTCTGAGTGTCACGACAAGTAAAAACCATCAAAAACATCCATATGCAGTCTCTAATTTCGAAACATACACCATCAATATAGACCTTACCGAGCTCAATATGGTAGACATGGATGAGCAAACGGAAGGAAATAGTGATAAGATGAAAAATGTCATTGAGCTCAGAAGAGACATGGATTCCATCACAAACAATAATGCAGTTATTGTGGAGGCATTGTCAAAAAATATCACAGAAAGAATGGGGATTCAACTGAGAACTATTGCCTTAGAAACACCCAAAGATTCTGCTTTTGCAGCTATGCCATTAGACAGTTTACCTACTATAGACAATGTATTAGCAAAATTCACTCCCGTACAAGGTACTCAAATAATATCTGAGGCGATTAATACAATCACCATGTCTGCACTTACCATTCAAACAAAACGCAAAGAACTATTAATCAGGTATAAAATTTACAATATGCACGCCCTATCATTACATAAAAAATACGCCCTTGCACTCTCCTGCATTGTCTTATTTTTTGTAGGGGCACCCTTAGGAGCTATTATTAGAAAAGGAGGGTTAGGACTCCCAATGGTTATAGCTATTGTATTATTTTTAACCTATTACTTCCTCGGAGTATTCACCTATAATTACGCCAAAGAAGGAAATATATCTCCATTTTTTGGCGCATGGATCCCTACCCTAGTCATGCTTCCTTTAGGGATATTCTTGACTAAAAGAGCCACAGAAGACAAAGGGATGGTCCAATTCGGAAGTATAATAGATTTCTTCAAAAATATATTCGTTAGAAAAAGAAAGTAAAATGAAAGAGAATAGCGCCTTAGATACTATTGAAAGTGCCATTGCAGATATAAAAGCTGGAAAAATAATTATCGTTGTAGATGACGAAAATAGAGAAAATGAAGGAGATTTTTTAGCCGCAGCAGAAGCAGTTACACCAGACATGATCAATTTCATGGCCACACATGGCAGGGGACTTATATGTGCGCCCCTCACGGAGCGCCGATGCGAATCCCTATCCCTACACCGTATGGTGCAAAACAATACAGATCCGCTGGAGACTGCCTTTACGGTTTCAGTGGATTTAAAAGGGCATGGAGTCACTACAGGAATTTCTGCCGCTGACAGGGCTAAAACTATCAAAGCACTAACAGATAAAAAAACCAAACCCAATGACCTGTCTAAACCAGGGCATATATTTCCTTTAGTAGCCAAAGAAGGAGGGGTACTTAGACGAACAGGCCATACAGAGGCTGCTATTGATTTCGCTAGATTAGGAGGCTTTTCACCTGCAGGAGTTATTGTAGAAATCATGAATGAAGACGGGACCATGGCAAGACTGCCACAGCTTTTAAAAGTAGCTAAAAAGTTCGATCTTAAAATTGTTTCTATTGAAGACTTAGTCGCCTATAGAATGGAACACGACAGTCTGATAGAAAAAAAGGAGGATTTTGACATACAAACCCGTTTTGGAGAATTTAGGGTAAGAGCTTATGAACAAACAACCAACAAACAAGTGCATATAGCACTTACAAAAGGAAGTTGGAAAAAAGAAGAACC
>Ga0115551_1001295_pt1 | contig 16077 bp, 25 predicted proteins | sample COGITO_mtgs_1103_FD_87179 | JGI IMG/M metagenome (GOLD analysis project Ga0115551, IMG submission 87179) | Pelagic marine microbial communities from North Sea - COGITO_mtgs_110321 | ecosystem: Environmental > Aquatic > Marine > Epipelagic | place: Germany:Helgoland, sampling site Kabeltonne... | reverse complement strand
GAGCTCCTCGATTTTTTGTTTATTAATTGGGTTTAACTGAATTTTTATTGGGTACCGTCATCGATGACGACACCCAACTTAAACACTCATCAAACGCTATTTACGCGCGGCTAGTGCTACGAAATGCGACTTTTCTAACGTACTTTTCGCTGATTTGATCGGCTTACTTAGGAACGTTTGGCCACCGATTTTGAATCTCCATCGGAACGATTTAACGGCTTTGTCAAAGTGCAAGTGGATAGACTCTGCAAACTTTTCAGCGTTGGTACGTTTTGGCATGTAGTAGCCACGCGGATCGATTAGCTGCACATCACCTTTTTCGCCACGAGCTTCTGGATGCTCATTAAACACAACTGGGCGACCCAAAATTGTGCCAGCTGGACCTTTTGTGATACCCATATCACGCGAGGTAAACAGCAAGTTTCCGTCGTCGTCTTTTAGCTTGATTAGCTCAGGTAATAAGTCGTGGTTGATTTCCCAGTGACAGAACGCGATTGAACTTGGCAGCATTCGCGTAAACATTTGTGCGAAGTTATCGATCGTTAACGATCCTGCCGCTTGGCTATTTTCTTTTGCAACTGTTACCAATGCATCCGACTTTAAATAACCTTGTGGCTTGCCTACGCCGTCACCCGTGCGGATCGCTTCGTTAACCGCCCAACGCATGGCGCGCGGGGCTGATTCTAGTAAGCGAGCGCCCAAACGTGGTGCGTCTTCTAGCAGGTCTTCTTCTACGTTTACGAATACGCTAACGCCGTGAAGTTCTGCTGTGCCTTGGGTTGTTACGTTGAATTTAAGCGGCACCATGTCGGTTGAGTCGCCATCCCAATGAACCTGAATACCCGCTGCATCCCACGGCGTTGTGACGTCTTTTAGGTATTTAACCGAGTTTGAGTTGGTGGTTTCTGATGTTACTTGGCTCATCAAATCGCCTTCGTCTTGTTCGAATAAGGTGAAGATTTGCTGACGCATTGCCGGTGGTAGCTGGAAACCGACGTCACCGCCATCGCTGCCCATTGCATTGGCATTGCCTGCCATTAGTCGCTGATCGATGTGGCCTTGTGATGCGCCATACACCGCTGAGAAAAATTCGCCCGCAGTTGCCCAGTTTTGCATTTGGTCGTCTTCTGCTTTAGGTGGTTTGCCACCTGCAGCGGCATTATTTCCTGTTTGACGACCCGCACCGGCATTTACATCTGTTTCGAATAATTCGAATTCAGCCGCTTCGTCCATCTTGGCTTTGATTGCTTTGCAGCTTGCCAAGATGTCGGTAATTTCTGTTTGCTCTGCCGCAGTCAATTCGCGATCGCCTGCGGTTGCGGTTGCTTCGATTGATTTTTTGCGCGCCAAGGCGGCTTTTAGTTGCTCGATTAGAGGCATGGTTTTTTTCCTTTAAAGGTTTTGGTCTTCTGGTTTAAGCTCAGGTTTAGCTAGACGTGAGTGATCCCACAGCATGAGTTTCATGCCGTGCGATCGGTTTAAAAAACTGGGTTTATTTAGTTAATAAGCGATTCAAATTCTGCAAATGCGGCATTGGTTTTTTCCGCGAATGCGGTGCTGCTATTTGGCGTTGTGTTGCGCTTTGCTAGATTTTGAATGGTTTGCTCAATGCTTTGTATTTCATCGATTAATCCGCTACTGAGCGCATCGTTTGCGAACCAGGTGCGACCATCACCCAATGCTTTGGCGTCTTTTTCTGAGATGCCGCGACCTTCGACGATGACGTTAATGAATTCGGCATACAGTTCGTCAACTTGGCGCTGGATCTCTGCTTTTTGCGAATCGGTAACCGGTACGCCGTCTTGGCCTGTTGATTTGTGCTCACCCGTATCAATGGGCATGATTTTAACGCCCATGTCTTCGTAGTATTTGCTGGTATCAACTAATACCGTGCGTACACCGATGGAGCCAATCACATTCATTTTGTGGTTTGCGATGATGCTAGTTGCACCCACTGCAACGTGGTAACCCGCACTGCACAGCGAGCCTTCAACCTGAACGACGACTTTTTTGCTTTCAGCGGCTAGTTTAATTTCATCGCCTAGTTCGTGCATGCCTGAAACAGAGCCGCCCGGTGTGTCTGCAATGATTAGGATGTGGTCGATACTTTCATCAAGTCGCGCACTGCGCACGGCCATTCGTACATGAAACGAGCTGCAAACGTAGCTGCTAGACCATGGGTACGATTTGAGCATGATGCCACGTAGCGGAATGATCGCCACGTTGTCGTATACCGAAATCGGCAAATCTGCGCGCTCTGCTTCAAGTGCTGGGCCTGCCGAGAATGCTAAACCCTTGGCTAGTGCTTCTGCTGAGAAGTTTTGCTTTTCAGTGGCCAACAACTTTGGCAGTTTTGCCAGCTGTGGCACTGAGTTAGCGTCTACAGCCCAAACTGGTGATTGCTCAATCATTTATCTGTTCCTTTGGTTAAGGCTGTGTTGCCGTTTTTGGCCGCCTGTTCTAGCGTGGCCATATTCATTGGTACCAAGCGAATCTTGCCATTGCCGTTTTCGAGTGGGTTCATGTCTTCAAATGCGCGTACTTCGTCGATTGAATAAACGCCACGATCTAACATAGTTGAATAGAATTCTTGTCGCGCTGCAGTGTCGCCCCGCAATAACGCTGACATGTTGATTTTGCTGTAACGGCGCGTATCACGACCGTAAAGTTTAAAATCGGTTTCTTGCTCTAGCCGTGTGACCCATGGCAACAAAGTATCGGTAACGTGTTCTATGTTTTGCGATTCGATGTTGCTGTTAGTGCTGCGTTCTAAATCCGCGACTTTATGCGGCTTTACGTTGAACCAGCGACAAACCTCGTTAATACCGAATTTTCGAGATTCTAAAAACTGCGAATCGTTTGGGTTGATTGAAATGGCTTTGAACTTTTGACCCGGCTCTAATATTTCGATGCCGCCGTGCTTGGCTGACCCTTGATGCTTTTTATTCCAAGAACTTTTCATGTTCTTAGCAGCATTAGGACCCCATTCATCGGGTTGTTCGCCTGAATCATTCCATTCAATAACACCACCTGGCATTGCGCCGTTGCCAAAGAAGGCCGCGCCGAACTGTTCGGTTGCTAGACCGAGGCTGAAACATTGCTTTGCATATTCAACAACGCTGTAGCCTTGCAAACCGTCGTACCCCATGCCCTTTAAGTGAATAACATCTTTTGCATATAACACGGTGTTTTTGCCGTTATTTTCTGCAATGTCGTAGACTAGGCGGCCGCGACGATCGCGATCTGGGTTAACGCGCTGCCAGTCGATGCCCCACATTGCTGCAGGTTCACCGTGGCGAGTTCGTTCGATTTCGGCTAATCCGTTGCCCTGCAATAGCGCGCTGGTTATTAATGCCTGGCGAAAGTCAAAGCTGGTCATTTCATCATTCGGTGAGCGATAAAGCAGCCCATCTAATAACGAACCATCAGCCACTTGGCGTACGCCGTTTTTCTTTTCAAATGCGCGCCAGGGCATCATTGCTATGTGCTCTGAAATGATTTTAGTGCAGGCCCAGACCGCTGAGTACGTTAATGCGCTGTCGTGATCGATGGGGACGCCTGCGATCGGTCTACGAAATTGCAGACCGAACATGCCACCGCCGTTTGATGAATGCACTTCGTCAACACTTGAGCGACGCGCCGCATCGATTTGTAAGCCGCTACCGAGGCCGTCGAATAGGCTCATTGTGTGGCTCCTTTCGTTTTGCCACGCGCGATGATCATAGCCAGCATTAGGATGATGGAACCTGTGCAGAGCATGGCTGGACCGCGACCCAATATTTCATTTACGCCAGCACCGATAAGTCCGAGAGATGTTAGAACCATCAAATCAAGCTGGTCGAGCGGTATGCGGATCTTGGGTAGTTTTAGTTTCATATTTCACCGTCGGCGTAGATTGATTTTGCTTTCTTTTTGGGTGGCATTAGGATCATGACTCCGAGCGCCATGATTAACGACACGACCGGATCGATTTTCTCTTTGATCTTATCTTTTGCCGGCTTTATATCACCCGCTGGGTTTATGTCTGCAACTAGATTGCTCATTGCCCAGTACAATAGGCTGTTGTTGTACTCAATGGTTTGATTAAGCACACGAATCATCAACTCTTTCATCGGGGCGCTCATGCTGCCAAAGCCTTGACCGAATTCGATCATTGGCACGCCTTCGGCAATCATGTCGTTAACCAGTTGACTGCTGTTCCAGCGGTCAAACGCGATGCCTTGCACGTTGAAATAACTGCAAGCCTTACGAATATCGGCTTTTATGAAGTCTTGATCGATGGTTTCGCCAGGTGTTAGTACCAAGCCGCCTTCTTGTACGAACTTTTCCATTGATTTATCGCCCTTTTTTAGCCGCCTTGCTAGTGCGCCTTTGGGTAAATAACCACGGGAAAATGTCTTTGTTTTTCCGTTTTTGGTTCTGATCGTGAACGTTAGCGCCGTTATATCCTCAACTGAGGATAGATCGAGCCCGCCCCAGGCATCAGCGCCGCGATTTTCACTGCTTGGTTCATCGAGAAACGGTTCCTGGTCTTGGTAGTCGTTGTTGCATTTGATGAATGATTCTAGGTTCATCCATTTGGCTTCGCCGCGTACTTTGATGTTTAGCTTTTTCGTTAAAAACTCGATGCGTTCTGTTGGGATTTCTTTCGCCATTTTGCATTGCTGGCGCATGTCGCTAATGCTGACTGAGATTCCAAGGTTTGGATTGGCTTTGATCCATTCTTCTTCTTGATCCCATTTTTTTACATCGTCAACGGTAAATATCATTGCAAAGTAGCTGTCGTCTTCAATAGCGCCCTTGAGCACTTTTGTCGCGTATTCTTGCTGATCGTAATCAACGCCGTCGGGGATGTACCCCTCGGTTGTAATGGTCCAGATAAGCGGTTGCTTACGAGCACCACACGCGGATTTGATAACATCCCAAACGGCTGAGGTTGGATGAGCATGCAGCTCATCGATCAAACCGAAGTGAACGTTCAAACCGTCCATGCTTTTTGAATCTTTCGACAGCGCTTGCATTCGGCCACGGCTTTTTTTTGCTATTAACCGATCAGAATACTTTTGCACCATCGTTGATAATTTAGGCGACTGGGCAATCATTGCTTCTGCAGCGTCGTAGAGTTCTTTTGCCTGATCGCGCTTGGTAGCCGCTGAATAAACACGCGGGCCGCCTTCGTTATCGCCCAACAAACCATAGCTTGCGATGAATGCTAACTTTGTCGATTTGCCGTTTTTACGCGCAACTTTTTCGTAAGCAATGCGGAATCGACGAGTGCCATCAGCTCGCATCCAGCCGAACACGTTAGCGATAATGAAACATTGCCAGCCCTGCAACTCTAACGGGAGCCCAGCAAATTCACCTTCGTACTGCCTGCAGTAGCCAGAAAAACGAAATACTCGGCCAGCGGCGTTTTCATCAAAATATAAGCCACGTTCACCAGCCGTTTCTAAATCTCTGTACCAACGCTTTACTGCCAGCTTTACCAACTCACAGACAACGATCGAACCGCTTTCAACATCAGCAGCGTAACCGTATGCAAGATCTAAATATTTACGCGCAAGGTCAATTGCAGGAACTGCAGTAACCGCGTTCATAAATCTAACGAACCCTGATTCGGGTTTTCCAATTTAATTGCTTGGCGAGCACGGGGAGTCATGCCTAGTTGCTGTTCTAATTTTGCCAATAGCTCAGCGGTCTGCTTTCTCAACACAGCTTCAACAGACATTTGACGCGCACCCGTTGCGAAAACTTGAATAGACTTCATGCCTTTTTCTTTCTGGCACTCAGTATTCCAGTGTTGCCACTCAACATACGAAATTACATAACGATGAAATACAGACAAATCGATTTCAGACAAGATGCCAAGGTCAGCTAATTTCTGACCCATCTCATCCCACAATTCAGATTCTTTTTTCTTCAAGCCTTTTGGCTTTTGCGGTAACCCAGCAAGAACACCCTGGTATAAATCATCACCAGTTTGCGCTGATCCTGAATTTGTATTTTGTGAAGCTGCAGATCGCGACTCCAAAGGAATGATCTGAGCGCTTTTATTGTCAGACATAATCACACCTCAATAATAATGGAAGGTTAACCCCCCCCCTAAAAACTCAACATTTCACACGGAACATTAACACTTCGTTCGGGGAGATTTACCCCTCCAAGGATCGAACCCGCCCCTCCCCTTGATCAATAACTTCGCACTCACCGTCGATAATCACGCTTTTACTCAGCACTTTCTCACCGATCTGGTTGTGGCATTGCTGGCACAAAGCTCGCAGGTTGCGCCACTCGAAGAACAATTCTGGATTACTCTTAGCTGACTTGATGTGATCGACCAGTACTGCAGGACGAACCAAGCCATTAGCATCACAGTTAGCACACAACGGATTACGCTTGCGAAAGGTGATACTTAGCTTGCGCCACTTCTCAGTTGAGTAGCGACGATCAGAGTCAGCACGACGACTGTTGTAATCAATCTGGCCTTTCTTCTTACGCTTATCAGCTGCGGCTTGATGCTCATCACAATACGTCGACTTAACCAACTGGCCGCAGCCTGAATGCTTACAGAACGACGGCGCTTTAATGCCCATTACAACTTCAACTTCCAAATGATTAGCGCAACAACCACCGCCGTTACAGCAGAAACAAGCCCGCTAACGACGCCTGAATGACTCTTTGTATGTACCCGAGTAACACTATCGCTGAGCTCTAAATCTCTAACTCTCGACTCAACATTCTCAACACGAACAAACACCCGCTTTAAATCAACAGAGTGCGTATTCTGTCTCTCCTCAACGCGAATTATTCTGTCTAGCTTTGTCTCAATACTAACCAGTCGGGCATCTAAAACAGAAAGACTCCGATCAAATTGATCACTCATATCATCCCTTACCGCGTATCGAATTAGTTTCTTTGCCTGATTTTTTATCGAACGATCGCATGCCGCCAATTCCCAGCATGCCCAGCACAATTGAGAACAGTGCGTCAGTAGGCAATACAGGGGGAACAGATAAGTCAACAGGAATGATGTCGTTAGCCTGCAACACTACCCACAGCCACATAAGCAGCGGGTACAGCACAAACTGATAAGCCAGTGCCAACGCACCGATCCAACCAATAGCAGGCCGCCAACCTGCAACGAATACAGATTTATGCGTGGCCTCAGCAGCGTTCACATCCATCTGACCCTTCAACAAATCAGCATCAATGCGCTTATCTTCAATAGCCAGCTTCAAACGTTCTTCATCAGACGTGAATAACTCATCAGCGCCGCTTGCTATACCGCTGATCAACTGACCTAGCCCTGGTATATTCATAACGACTCCAAATCTCTTAACGTACGATTAACCCAGCCGAGTAAAAACTTAGACTGAGAACGATCACGGTTAACAATAGCGGCATAACGCGCAACCTTAGCTAACGCATAACGAGAAACAAACACATCCCCATCAACATCATTCAGCGCATAAATAGTCTGAGGGCCAACAATGCCATCAGCATCAACACCAACACACTGCTGAACCAAACTAACTGCAGAACGCACACCAGCATTCACCGCAAAATCATAAACAACGTTTGCAACTACCTGCGATTTAATATGCTTTAAACCACACGCATTAAAATAATTATTTAAATAAAAACTCGCCACACTCTTTTTTAATACAGCACTATCACGATCCCCAGCATCAACCAACTGCCAGCCAGACCACGACGAATTAAACTTACGAGCAATACCGGCGAACGTCATACCGCCACGATCACCAGCAACCTCATGCAACACATAGCCGCCCTCACTCTTCATAGTGCGATTAAACGCAACAAGGAAAGAAGCCATAATAAATCCTATAAAAAATCCCAGCCGAAACTGGGCAAAGGCAGTCTGAGGTAAGGCATAACTATCTGTTAACGACATAGCCAATATCGAACTAATCCCTGCCACAAGTAACAAACTGATGGCACATAAATTTGCGGGATACGCCAGCATCACAAACGTCAGACATAAAAAAACCCGCTAAGCCAGAAGGCCGAGCAGGTTTTAATATGTTTTTCTGTTCAGGCACATAACCAGAACTAGGTATCATTTTCCATGATAGTCTCACGTTTGCAATTTAATCTTTCAAACGCCTCCGAAAATAATTAACCAGCCAATCGCCTGACACCCCGCAAATAATTACTAATATCAACATGTGCACGATCACGACGCCTAAACAGCGTAGGCCGACTCACACACAACGCCCTTGCCTTCTGCTCCATCGTTGAATCAATGCGAACATAGATTTCAACCAAGCAACACCGCAACGAATCATCAAGCGATTTAACCGCTCTGTCAGTCTCCTCAATCTCAGCATCCAACAAAATCGTACTGCCAAAATCATCCCCGCCGCGCAGCTCAATACCAAAACCGGCACTACAACGACGACCCGAAAACAACTCGGCATTCATCGATTCACCCCAAACAACCAACCGATTTTCAATAGACTCAATCATACATAATCTCCATCATCCCGATCTTTTTTAGCGCGCGGACTCATGCCCCCATCCTCTGGCATACCCTCCAATAAATTATATTCCCCCTTCCACGCTAAATAATCAGTCCCCGCCTCAGCATCACGCACCTTGCCAGATATAACCTCAACCTGACCCGGCGTTAAAGAATCTTCATTATAATATTCATCGCGATACAACAGCATAATCCAATCAGCATCCTGCTCAATCGAACCCGAGCCGCGCAGATCAGCAATCATAGGGCGTTTATTCGCCCGCTTCTCAACTTCACGATTTAACTGAGATAAACCAATCACTACACACTTTAAATCCTTAGCCAGCCGCTTCAACTGACGAGTAATCTGTGCCATGCGCTGAGTGTCATTTTCTGTTTTTAGCGTTGAATCAACCAACCCAATATGATCTACCACAATCACATCCAGTGGCGTCTTACGATGAACCCGCTTAGCCCTAGCAACCAAAGCAGTAATTGTCATGCCAGACGAATCCTCCCACATGATTTCCCCATTTCCCTCAAGCCCCAACTGACCTAGCTGACCAACAGCCATATTCATCTTCTCAGCCTGCTCGGTTAGCTCGAGCGCCTTACCCGATTTCAACAGCCCAAGTTTAACATGCCCCTGCGCAGCAACCATCCTCTGCATAAGCTGACGCGTTGGCATTTCAAGACTAAAAAATAATGAATTCTTCTTTTGAATTAATCCAGCATGGCGCAACATATTCAAAATCATCGCTGTCTTCCCCATGCCAGGACGACCCGCAATCACACCGAACTCTTCCGGCTGCATACCACCATAGCGATAATCAATATGCGGAAAACCTGTCTTTAAACCACGCACACCAGGATTATTATAATTATCCTCCATATGATTGTACCAAATCTTCAACCCCTCCCGCGTGGTAGACAGAGAGCTGGTTTTATTATCACGCTCAACACCCGTCAAGAGCTGCTGAATCTTCCCCATCCGCTCACTATGATCACCACCGTCTTCACTCAATACAGCTTCAGCCATCGACTGAGAAACCTGATACCAAGCCCGCTGTTCCTCCAGCTCACAAACAATCCTCGCATACCCAGCCGCATTTTTCGTAGACGGTGTTGCATCCACCGCGTCACCTAAAAAAACAATACCGCCCGCCTTAGCCAACAACCCCTGATCTTCCAACCACTCACAAACAATCACGATATCAACCGGACTACTCGCCTCAGTCAGCGCCGACACAGCACGATAAATCAAAACATTACGGCCATCATAAAACGAAGACTCTGAAAGCCCGACCTCAGCCACCTCACTGAACGCCTCAGCATCCAACAAGATAGCCCCAATCACCGACTGCTCAGCGTTTGCTGAAAATAAACTTCTACGCATTGTTATATTTCCCATCGAGCGCCTTGTAAAAATTAGATTTCTTAACCACCCAAGCCAAATCAAAAAACTTAGATTCATCACTGGTTAAAAACTTAGACTTCGACAAATGCGTAAAAAAACGCTTCCAGAAGATCAGCCCGCTATCACGATCCGAATACAACGTATGCTGGCCATTGCTGTGCATCACCTTTGCGGCCTCCTGCCAACGTGAACGCAGATTTGCAGCGGCGGTTTGCTTCATCCACAAATTACGATTGGGCGACCGCATAGCCGGAAAACAATCACTCCAAAGATCTAAAATTTCTTGATGGGGACAAGACCCGAGAGGCCCAGCTTTCTGATCAACCGCTTTTGGCTTTTCAAGATTCAAAGAATCGCTGGATGCACAATGCGATAACTCGCTAGAGTTTTTGCACTCTACTTTAGTAGAGTATTCTTTTAATCTGATACTCTGATGTATGTCGCTCACATTGTTTTTTCCTGTGTCGTTCACCCCGTCGCCAGCACCCACCGCTGCTGAATTCTCCCGTGTGGTTGCTCCCGTGTGGTTCCCGTGTTGTTCACTATTTGAAACGGAATAACGCCCAACATGTGCAAAAGGCAATTTAAAAACCATCGGGTCAACCTTGGCAGTCGTTTTCAGCTCAACTCGCTCAATCAACCCAACCTCAACCAGCCGAGCCAACATAGCACGCAACTCACCCCGAGTAGGGGCATAATCACCCTTCGTACTCCCTTGCCTACGGTTAACCTCCAACAACTCCTTAAACTGCTGATAACTAATCCGACGACTAATCCCAACAACACCCGTTGAAAAATCCATGTGCTTACGCAAACCGCGCAAATACAAAACCTGATCCGAATGAGGCAAATACTCCATAGCCGCATCTTCATCTTCATTAAATTGCCATACACGGCCAACATAACCACTCATAGAAATAACTTCCGCTTTAGACATAAGTCCCCCTGCGCACCACCCACAACATCAAGTAGCACACATAAAATACGCTCAAAAAATGCCGCGAAAATTGCGGCGGCAAACTAAAAACCGTCAACTAGCCACGCATCTGAGAACACAACGCAACCAAACGATTAGCCGCATTCCCCAACTTAAACTTGGCCGCACGAATACGATCCCACTCACCGTTATCAACTGATTCATCCTCAATCGCCGCTTTAACCTCGGTCACCAATCTAGAAACGCTCTCAATACTGATCACAACCTCCTCAAGCACATCAACATTTTCAATATCATCAATCGTCATCGGCAAAAACACACCACCCGCCATTTCAGCCACCGCCTGGGCAATACAACCACCGCCCGACCACTCAATAAGCTTCTCGAACTGATCCAAACTCATCGAATGAGAATCACGTTTTGTATTACACGTATAATTAGCAATCGTTTGCGGATGACTCACACCAATAACCGCACACGCGACCACATAACCACCCGATTGGCGCTTAATATCTTCACGAACAGCATCACGCAAAGACGTGCCCGGTTTAATTTTAAAAAATTGTGACATTCGTTTTCCCCTAAAAAATATTAAACGCTGACAACAGCAGCAGAAGTGACAGAATGGCTATTAATCGGACCAAACAAATCCGGCCTTAACTCAATAGCCGTTACATCACCATTAGTCGCGCGCTCGATATCGCGCGCGAGCTTGGCACCAACTGGCTTACTGTAAAGAAACACCTGCCTCAAATAACCAGGCGTCGTATCCAAGCGGGCGGCAAGATCAGCCTTACCACTCGCTTTTAATGAACTCCAATATGTTTTGGTCATATTAATGTACCTCCTAGGTACACAAGATAAAGGCAAAAACATGTACCGTCAAGGTTATGTACCTAAGAAATACAGGATTCATAATAAGAGAAATGCTGGACATACAGCTTAACCCCCTAAAACAAAGGGTTTGTAATGAAAACGATCAGTGAAGTTAGATTAGAAAATGCTAGGCATCTAGCTGATAAATATCAAAACCTTGCTGAATTCTCACGAGTAATTGACAGAGAACCAACCCAAGTTAGCCGATTCATGGGAGCAAACCCAACCAAAAACATTGGCGATAAAATAGCGAGACACATTGAACAGTCATGCAGACAACCTAAAGGCTGGCTAGACAAAGAGCACTCATCCAGACAAGAAATATCAGACAACTACAGCCAATACAATATAAACACAGGCGTACCATTAATAAACTGGGACCAACTGACAAAACCGCAGGCCCACGCGATAGCCCCACTAATTCCATGCCCAACCGATCACGGGCCCAATACATTTGCCACTCGCGTTAAAGACAACACAATGACCGCACAATACGGCAGAAGTTACCCCGAAGGTTGCATAATATTCATAGACCCCGACCAAGCCGAAGCCGCAAAATCAGGCGATAGAGTGTATGCCCTAATAGAAGGTAAAATACCCTCATTCAAGCAATTTGGTGATACAGATGGCGAGCGCTACCTGCAGTCAATTAACTTACAATACCCCATAACCACCAGACAATTTGAAATAAAAGGACTGGTCATTGGCTGTTGGATTCCTGAGAACTAACCTGATTTCGCGCAGATCCTTCTTTAAGCATCTGCTGATAAATTTTAGCACTTAACCTTAATTGCTTTTCCGCCACGACGTTAGAAGATCGCACACCCTCCATTAAACGCATCGCCCACGCAGTAAATCCAGCAAATACAGCCGCAATAATTACCACACCCACAACAACCAAAAACCTCACTCCAGCCTGGTCAACATCTTTTGTCATGGACACTGCAATAAGCCCTGAAAACAACACAGACAAAATAGAGGCCGCGCGCCACACCTTAATAAACAAATCTTCTAATTTTCCAATCACAATGCCACACCTTAAATCTAAACAAAAATAAATTACAAGCCAGATAACTCAACATTCAATTCATTCAATCGATCGCGTTCTATGCTAATCAGTGTTGCGTACTTCTGCGTCACAGCGCTCATCTCTTCACTAATACTGGCCTCCCAAGTAGCGCCTGCACCATTATTATTTGCCCGCAACTTCTTGCGTCGCAACTGTCTTAACTCAGATTCCATTCGATCACCATAATCGACGATGATTTTATTATGCTTTTTTATCGCCCGCCCAATATCAGTACGGCGATTATCAGACTTCATTTGCTGATAAATAGGATTGTCAGTCGTCAAACGACTCGAACGAGAATTTCCCTCTGACACATTATACGACCGAACCTCAGCCGCTTGATTTCCCGCACACGGATTACTTGTAAACGTCTTTCGACCATCAGCATCAGTACAAACATGATACTGACCACTACCCGCAAACACCGTAACCGGAAAAAACGAAACCAAAACAATCACCAATCTGATCATAAAACATCCTTATTCAATTAAGAGTAAATAGTAACAAAATAAAAATACTTTCAATATGTACTTGCAAGGTACATAAATAATATGTACCTTTATGGTACTTAATCAACGTTTAACACAAACAAACTCAAACATAACGCAAGCAGAGGACAGGAACATGACAACAAACACTCAAACAATGTCACTTCAGCACATGCACGCAACCATGCTTGTCGAGATCAAAAAACTAATAGAGTACGCCGATAGCATCGAAAGCGGCGCAGCCAACGGACCACTAGGCTCAGCGATAACAACCCGCGAAAAAGCCCTCGCAGTGGCCCGCATGTTTGGCACATTGGCTGAATCAATCACCAAAAAATGTGACATCGGCCAAACGCTACGCAACATCGACATGACCACCGAACTGTACAAAGCCATCACATGGAAAACCACGCCAAAAACAACCAGCCAACACGCATTCAAAACGCTAGACGGCAACACCCCGTTTCGCAAACTCAGCAACCAAATCGCTGCAGAACAAAGAACATAGCACCCGCTATACGCCACGGACGGCAAACTTAATTAACGAATGACAGGCAGATAACATGAGCACAGTAAAAAGAACGACATTCAGCACCCAAGATCATGCGCAATACATCATCGAAAATTGCATTGTGATCGACACCGAAACTACTGGATTAGATGAAACAGACGTTGCTATTGAACTGGCCGCTGTCGACGCAAAAATAAATCAAACCCTGGGTGACACGCTAATCGCCTGCGATTTTGACAGCATCCCGCAGGGCGCATACGACATACATGGAATCGGCATTCAGGACCTATACGCCGCGCCAACACCTGAACGAGTCATTGCAGATCTATTCTATTTTGCAAAGGGAATGAATAAGAAACTCACCTCATTCAGCCTGCACTTTGACTGCCGAATACTTGTACAGACAGCAGAAAAAAACAGTATCAGCATTTCAAAACAAGAGATTGAAAATTCTTTCGCTGCGCACTGCTGCGTAATGGAACTGGCCAACCGCCACTTTGCAAAAGATCACGCGAAGTGGAAACCAGAAACCGCCAAATTCAGCCGCCTTTCCCTAGCTAAGTGTTGCGAAATTGCAGGCATCGAATTCAAAGGCAAGGCACACCGCGCCATGGCCGACGTACTCGCCACAATCGATCTCCTGCACTACATCGCCAACGATCGCTAACCAACTAATTTAACCAGAGGAATGACCATGTCAACACTAACAATAGCATCCGAAACACAGCCAGAAATGCCAGCAATATTCATTCTGCAAAAAATGGGGCCCAACGAAATCACCGACGAATCAAGCCGCATCTGCTCCTCCGGCCATTTCTTCCCGCTGTCGATCGCAGGCGTACCGGCTAGTGACTATGACGCCCCCATCTACCGCCTAACGTCTGTCGACTCAGCCAACGGCATCACAACAGGAAGCCCAGCATGAAGACCCTCTTTCTAGTTATGGCTCAATTTGAGTCCGCTGAAATTGCACTAGACAAAGTGTGCGACCAATTCGGCCTAGAACTACCGCAAGCAAAACGCAAAGCCGCGAGCCACGAACTGCCTGTACCGTTCTACAAAAAGGCAACAAAGGGTGGCTACTTCTGCAGCGCTAGCGACTGGGCAATCTACCTAGATACACAAGCAGCCGCAGCACGAGCAGAGTGGCAAAAAATGAACAACCAACAGGGGGCGCGAGCATGATCGAACCATACACAACCCAAAGCCCTGCAAAATGTCGCAAAAATTCCGAACGATTACAGCGTGACACTGAAGCATTTTTAAAGAATGGAGGCTTCATCACAAAGCTACAGAGCCAGCTGATAACAGAAACGGCCGCAGCAGAAAAATTAAAACACGAAGCCGCACGCAAACGCGGCATGAAAAAATTCAACGGGGGAATCGAAAAATGAATGCTCAACTGAACTCATCAGCAGCCGTATCGTTAGCGCATTACTGCCTAGAGCGAATCAAAAAACCCAACCTACAAATCGCGGGCGCATTGGCATTCAGTAAAACAAACAGAGAAGAAGAAGCCGAACAAGGAACAAGAGAAACCAGTGCCGGGAAAAACATCTACCGTCTTGAAAACGGCGCGCACTGCACACTAGCAGCAGCAGCCGACGCATTGGAAATATCAGAAACATACACCTGCACGCTATTCACAAAATACAAAAGCCGATATGCAATAATTTACAAAAACCACGGCCCAGCCTCACAGAACACAAAATACAAAACGCCCGATGGCAAAAAAGCGACCATTGAAGAGCTGGCAAAACTGTACAACTACTCAGAAACATCCATTAGTCGAATCTGGACTGAGTGCGATGGCGACTACATAACCGCGAATGCAAAACTGAAATACAAATCAGAAAAACGCGCAATGTCAGCGAGTAAAAAATAATGAGCCACCAAACACCTCTTTCAAAATTGGCCGACAAACTGCACATCAAACGCAACGCAATGAACCAAGTAAACACGCTTGATGCTACTTGCACAGCAGCAAATCAGCGCATCGAACAACTAGAAAACAAACTCAGTCTAACGATCGCAAACGCAACTGCAATGGCGCAAGAAATTCAAGAAATCATTGGCGATGCGGAAGACGCTGGATGCAAAAATCCACTCCCTGCAAGCCAAGCATTAATTGATTTATGGGAAGCGCTTTACCAGGAACAAAACCTAATAAACGAGGTGACATTGTGAATGCAAAAACAAAAGAACTTTGGCGATGCGAAGGTTGCAATGAAATCCACAATTATGAAGACGAAGCAATCGATTGTTGCGCACCTGAAATCACCGAACTTTATGGCTGT
>Ga0115551_1001294_pt1 | contig 16078 bp, 18 predicted proteins | sample COGITO_mtgs_1103_FD_87179 | JGI IMG/M metagenome (GOLD analysis project Ga0115551, IMG submission 87179) | Pelagic marine microbial communities from North Sea - COGITO_mtgs_110321 | ecosystem: Environmental > Aquatic > Marine > Epipelagic | place: Germany:Helgoland, sampling site Kabeltonne... | reverse complement strand
AGGTTCTTATTCACCAATCATGTCGAGGGTGATTCGGACGTCGATGTGTTGTTACACAGTGGACAAAAATATTGGTGGCGCCGTCTGAAATGATATAGTTAAGTCATAAAGGAGAGAGCCATGAAAATATTGAAATATTTATTTATATGTTTAATAACCACAACTGCGTTTTCTGTTGCATCTATGCATCATGAAAATTCACATAATTTTTCTGATTGTAATGGGCCTGTAGGTAATTTGTATGTATCTGAGATTCTGGGAACAGTGGGTGGATTTAAAAAAGCCGTGGATTTGCATCAGAAGTTTTATACCGACAGAGGATATGACGTAAAAGTAAATGCAAATATTGAATACAACAGGGATGAAGACGGAACCACAGAAGAGCCATCTCGATTGGTAACAGTTGTCATGTTCCCTAGCTTAGAAGTTCAGAACCAATTTATGAATCGTGAGATTACTGATCAAGACCAAGAGGACTATGACTCTTTTGTAGAAATCTATAATAAAAATACAAAGGTTGTTGTTAGAAAATCAAATTGCTATCTGAATTGAATCTGTAATATTTAAATCAACGCTTAACTAAATTACTCTGTTTAAGTATTCCTAAAGATTGTCTAATCTGTAGATCAGATAGATCTATAACTTCCGCAATCTCATTTGCTTTAACTTTAAGGGCTCTATAGTCGTGTCCTATACCTAGGTTCTTATCTACCAATCACATTACGGGTGATCTTGACGGCAATAGGTTGTTACACAGTGGACAAAAATGTTCGTGGCGCCGCCGAAGGTGAAAATGCTATAGTTTGAATATGGCAAATACACTTATATTTATATTAGGCGGACTATCGTTTTTATTTGTTTTTTCGTGGTTCAAAAAAGCCGCTATTGAGGTCTTTAAGAAAGAACTCGCCTCTAATGTTAATCAGAAAAGTGTTTGGCCAAAACTCTTTCAGGTATTTCTGGTTGATTGGCTTATATGCATACTAGGTGTCTTTGGAACAGGTGTCGTTTTTGTTGCTATTTTTAACCAGCTCCAGTAATTAACCCTTAATCAAATTACTCTGTTTAAGTATTCCCAAAGGCTATCCAATCTGGAGATCCGTATACTCCATTAGTTCAGCAATCTCATTTGCCTTAACCTTAAGAAATCTAAAGTCATGTCTTGCACTATGCCTAGATTCCTATTGACCAATCATACTTCGGGTGATTCGAACGTGGTTTTGTTGCTAGACAATGAACGAAAAAGTTCTCGGCGCCGCCGAAGATAATGCTATATTGAATCTAGGAGACGATTATGGCAAAAGGTCAAGACAAAAAAAAAGACGTGAAAAAGAAAGGCAAGACTCTTAAAGAAAAAAGAGCCGCTAAAAGAGAGAAGAAAAAATAACTAGATACAAATCAAAACTGGAAGTTGAACATTCTGATAGATTACAAACATAAAAAAAGAAGACATATCAAATTACCATGATTAAAAAACTATTAGCGAAATACGGAAGACATTTTTGGATAGTCTCACTGTCTGTCACTATTTATGCCACCTATGATTTTGCTCTTAATGAAGGAGATTTTGGCAGTATATTAATGTTGTCCGTATTAACTTACGTATTCTTCATTGAAAGGAATGGGAAATTAAATGAGAATGATCCTAACTCTTAATCAAATTACATATGAGAACAATACTGAAGCTGTTATTCGGACTTGGAAGTTTTGATAATGCAAAGGAGATGTCATCATTTCAACTAATCATAACTGCATTCGGATTACTACTAGCATTCTTTGGTAGTATTGCAATCATGGGTTTAATTATAAGTAGGTTTATATAAGAGTATTCCTAACGACTGTCCAATCTGCAGTTCCTTTATATTCATAATCTATACAATCTCATGCGCTTTAAACTTAAGAGATCTATAGTCATGTACGCAGCATATACAGGTTCTTTCTACCCAAACATATTTAGGGCAATTTAGACTTTGTCCTGTCGTTAGACTGTGAATCTTCGTGACGGTGACGAAGTCCATAGTGTTAATTATTAATTTAAGGTTGGTTGTTTGATACTCGCAAAACAAATTCTTTTATCAGAGAGTCGATCTCTTCTGAGTGGGTAAACATCATCATGTGATCTCCTTCATCGATAATTTTTAACTCTGAGCCTTGAACTTTCTCGATCACCTCTTTTGCGTGACTCAAATCAACGTTTATGTCTTCGTTGCCATGAATTGCCAAAGTGGGTACATTAATTTTTTCAAACGGTATTGAAAGGTTTACAAACTGTTGATAATCATTAGCCACGCCCTCTCTCCTTAAACTCATCGGCCAAATCGACCACTCCATAGATTTTAGTTTTGCTACATTCTTGGGGTTAGAGATCAGACGAATTCTGTTTTTAGGGTTGGGAAGCATCATGGCAGCCTTTTTTTTGGCGCCTAAAAAAGACATGTAATAAAGTCCAGCCCACATACTAAAGTCAGATCCGTTCAGCATTGACTCATCTTCTGGAAATTTATTTGTATAGTCCTCTGAATAACTTACTGCTTCAAAGGCGATAAGACCCAAGGTTTTTTCAGGAAATTTAGCAGCAAATTCCATAGAGGAAGGTCCTCCTCCTGAAATACCCATAACCACAACTTTTTGTATGCCCAATACTTCCAGCAGCTCACTATAAGCGGTTGCTTGTTCGGCAGCAGTTTGTCCAACGCTAAGCGGTGTTCTCAAATACCCAGGTCTTGATAGTATCAGTATCCTGAAAGCATCTGAAGAAAGTATGTTTTGATCATAGCCACCTGGAGATCCGTGAATGCTCATCAATACTGGACCTTTGTCGCCAATCATTTTGTATTCGATAGGACCAAGTTTGGTTTCTACTATTTTTGAATTTCCTTTTAGTTTATTCAGTAGAGAAAATTTAAAGAACCAGTAATAAGAAAGAAATAATGTGATGAAAGAAGCGACGATAATTAAAAAAATGTCCATGATTTGTTTTAAATTGATTTAAAACTATTCTATAAGTTGATAATGATTATATGAAGGATTACTTGTCGCACGTTGGCATGTTGGCAGATAGTGAGCCTCAATGTCAGTAGTGATGGCGAAGTCCATGCTATTATTCACCTATGGCAAAACTACTTGATCCTAGAAGTCTAGTTCTTAACAAAGAGGTTAAGGTTACCAATGGAATCAAAGGCCATCAGCACAGAGAAAAGAATGTATTGCCTAAGATATACTTTAAAATTCATGAAGAGGAGATGGATTGAAAGCCCCGTTGATATTTTTATTTTGTGTAATGATATTTGTAGCCCTAATGATGTGGGCTTCTATTTAAGGCTTAACTAAATTACTTTCTGGGAGTCTGGCGTGTTAAGGTGATGAATGAAATTCGTAAAAAACAATCTATTCTTAGTCAGTTTTATAATCGTCGCGGTAATTATTGTTCTTACCTTACCTGACCAAACACCTATAAGCAGTCCGCGAGGCTGAGACTTCACTAAATCATTCTGCCTGAGCCTTATATGTAGCCATTAGTTCTCAAGGTATAAGTAATAATAAAAGATATTAAAAAAGCAATGATCATTAACTTGTTTTGGTGCTTAACTATATATGCAAACATTGAGACATCCTTAATAAAAAATTAGGATAGCATAATACTCTTTAGAAAATGCAGTTAAGTCCTAAATTACTCTGCCAAAGCACTCCAAGAGACTGTCCAATCAGCAGATTTAAAAACTCCATTAGTTATACAATCTCATTTGCTATAGTCTCAAGAAATCTTATATCACCCAATGTTCGCTTTATACCAGTCTTTACCTACCTAAATGTAAGATAAGGTATAATAACTATCGCTTAACTCACCAAAGAAAAAAGGCGTTTCGGGTAACTTAAAAATCAGCAGGGAAGGGGAGGTCATCCTCGTCTATTCTAACTACTCACTATCCGCTACAAACGCCCATAAGATTATATTTATGGATAAAATACACCACATAGCAATTCAAGTTGAGAGCATAGCCAAGTCTGTTGACTGGTATAAAGAAAATTTTGATATCACCGTTTCCTACCAGGATGAAACATGGGCAATGATTGATTTTGAAAATACCAGCCTTGCATTGGTAATACCGGAAGAACATCCCTTTCATTTTGCTATAGAAAGCAAAGATGCTGGATCCTATGGCCAACTAACAGAACACCGTGATGGTACAGCCTCAGTTTATATTAAAGATATAGACGGGAATAATGTAGAGATGATTAAACTACCAGAAGATGAATGACTTTTTAATCTTTGGAGCCACAGGCCTTACTGGGAGTTATGTCTTAAGTGATATAAAAAAAAGAAATCTTGATTATCATTTATTTTCAAGACAAAACTTGGATCAAGAACTTAACGAAAGACAAACTTTATTTGATTCTCAAAATATACCTGAGCTGCCAGAATCTAAGAATTTGATAATCTGTTTAGGTTACCCTCTAAATTTTATAGAGTTAATTTATATGTCTAACGAAAAGAAAAAACTTTTTAAGAATGTAGATCTAGATCTTGTGATAGAAATTGCAAAAAAAGCTGAAAAAAAAGGAATACCTAATATTGTTATTATTTCTGCAGTAGGTTCTGATAAGAATTCCTCCAATTACTATTTGAGAATTAAAGGAATGATGGAAAAGGAAATTTTAAAACTTAACTTTAAGAAAATTATTTTTGCTAAACCCGGTCATCTCTTAGGCCCCCGAGAGGCATCTAGAGTTGATAATTGGGTCAGAGTAGTAGAATTGTTTGGATCTATTTTTAGTTTTTTGTTTGTTGGACCATTAAGAAAGTTTAAAAATGTGCAGGCTAATTATATTGCCGAGGAAATGATTAACCAGATTGTAGACCACAACTCTGATTCGGATTACCTCTTTGAAGTTCATGGATAGCTCAGAAATATCAAGAGTCATTGAAATGGCATGGGAAGATCGCACTCCTTTTGACGCCATTAAAGAGTCTCATGGTCTTAGTGAAGATGAAGTGAAGGCTCTGATGAGAAGGGAATTAAAGTATAGCTCTTATAGAATGTGGAGAAAGCGAGTAACTGGTAGAAAGACAAAACATATACAACAAAGAAATTATTCGGTTGGAAGACATAAATCTCCGAATAAGAGATAAAACTATTTATTGCACTGAAAAAGAAAGCAGGGCCCTAAGACCCTGCTCTTAATCAAAAACTAGCGTATCACTCTTCCAGAATGCGGAAATCTCTCACAAGTACTAAATCCATCAGCTTGATTCTGTAGATCTGTCTCGGCATATCTTTCGTAACCCTCTTCTTTATCTTTCTGGCTTCCCCAGATATTTAACCAAAAATAGTCTGAATGTTGAAGGTTGGCAGTTGGTTCAAAAAGAGGATCTAGCATTACATACCAGAAAGACCCTTCACCATTTTCCATTTCATCGTTATCAATATAATCATTGAAATCTTTCTTAAACTTCATTAAATCATCTTGTCCGTAACCTTCATTAAAATCACATAAATTGAATTCCACCTCAAAAGTTACGCCATTTCCAGATCTCATTTCTCTACCTAATGCAGGAGTAAATGCATACACATCTTCATCGTTATCACTAAAAATATTAGCTCTTTCTTGATTCCATTCTTCATCATAATTCTTTTGGAAATGATCCCATGCATAATTCCTTGCTTCTATAGAAGGCCATCTTAGAACCCAAACAAAATCATGAGTCTCAGGTGTAAAGTTTGGCACAAGAATATTTGCGCCAATCATTTCATACCCCCCTGTGTCTACTTTTTGATTCCATGAATCTATAAGGATCTCCAGGGCTTCATCAGAGTATTCTGGTCCTTTTGTTTGCCATATATATTCTATGACTGCGGATTGTGGTTCTGCTACGTCGTTGGAATTTTCAGACATATTACATCCTGTAAGCAGTAAAACACCTATTAGTGTGTATAAAATTTTCATTTTTTCTCCTATTAAAAATCTAATCTATCATGGTTTGAAATTTTATTCCTTTATGACATTATGATTCCTTAAAAATTTTTAAATAATTAAGGAGATACATGAAAAAATTTAATTTAGCCGTAATACTCATATTCTTTAACTCTTTTATTTTCTCTACGGGAGAAATCGGTGATCTTTATTTCTATAAGGTAACACCTGGAAAGTATCAAGAAGCTAGAGATCTTTTGGAAGAGGGAAGAAAACTGGGAGAAGAAACCGACATGAATGTAATTATTCATGCTCAAAGCTTTGGGAGAGGCGGAGAACAGGTTTTATCATGGTTTGAGATTTATGATGACTATGCCCAGAGGGCTAAGACAAGATATGCATCAGATAAATGGAATGCTTATATAGATAAATTTAATAAATCCGAAGCTTTAGTTGCTACAAGAAGTTATCAGATGATTTCTCTAGACCCTATAGTCCCAGATGATTACATTGTTACAAATTATATGTGGCAACCTAATAAGGGAAAAAGACAAGATACGCTAGATGCTCTGGAAAGGGCAAAAATTGTGTTTGAAAGACATGGTTTTATCGTTGATTTGTGGGAACATAATGCAGGTTCGAAGCACGCACTTCAATTTACTTTTCTATCCACCTCTCTTGAAAAACAAGCCGAATCATTCGCATCACTAGCTACCGACGAAGATTGGTTAAAAGAAAGAGATAAATGGTTCAACGGCGACTGGGCTAAATTAGTAGATAGCTTCGAAATGACTAATACAAATCTGAGAAACTAATTACGATAAAGCATCGTTGGACCTACTGGTCTTGCGGTGCTTTTAGCTAAAGTCTTTGAGCATCTTTTTTAGTTCAAGTTGATGCTGTTCTTCTTGTCCAATAAGCCCTCTAGTATATTCTTCTAGGTAAACTGATTCTCCTTCCACAATAGCTAATAAATCTTTGTATAAGTTTAATGCATGTATTTCATGAGCCAGGCTTTCCTCTAAGATGCCTTTAATTGAATGATCGTTAGTCTCATGAATTTTTGCTATTTTCTGACTAGGATGCCCATCTAAACCAGTTAGTAATTCACCGGCTTGTTGAGCATGGAGCAATGATTCATTAGCTTGTTCTTTTAAGAACTCAACAATAGGTAATCTGTAGGGGCCTGTGACCATGAGAGAAGAGTGGGTGTACCTCACAACTCCTGCCAATTCAAATTCCATTATTTCATTTATTATTTCATTTACTTTTTGTGTATTCATATGACTAATTTAACAGATTAAAAAATAAAAAAGCTTAATGTAAATGGGACTAAAAATGATAATCATTCTAATTATGATTAACGACAATATTGTCCTGATATAATGACTTATGGATCTATACAATGAATTTCTCGAATCAGCCATAAAGCATGAAAGCGCAAGAAGTGTCTTGAATGACAACATTAAACAGCTTGGTATTCCTGATATATACGTCTACGACTCACGATATACAAAACTTTGGCTTGTAGCAGAGATGGCGACTAGAGAAAAAGGTTACTTTTTAAGTGCCGACTTAAGAAGTAAAACTAACTTGAGTGATAAATCTGTAGAAAGATTTATAAAATTCTTAACACAAAAGGGCTTCTTTAAATTTAATATTGGTGAGGATAAAAGAGTCAAAATTTATTATCCATCTGAGGTTTATACTAGGCATATTATGGCTACATGGCCTGTGAGAGTCCTCCAAATAGAATCTATGCTTGATTTGGGAGACTCCAAGCTCAAGAAGATTAAACAATATTTAAAGACTTCAAAAAATTACTCTTAAATTTTGACATTTCCTCTGTCTTTGCTGTAAATTTATCGCATTAAATTATCATTGGAGAGGAATATGTTCGGTTCAAAGTTTTTCGTCACTTTAGTGTCCTTCTTGTTAATTTTCCCTGTGTTCTCTGAAGACATTGAAGAAATTGTAGTCACTGCTCTAAAAAGGTCATCAACTGTTGTTGATACTCCTGCTTCAATAACAGCCATTGGTGCTAATGAGATTGAAGACAAAGGCATTAATGATATGAATGACCTTAAGCATCTAATTCCTAGTATGAATTTTACAAGCGTTTTAGGCGCTCAAAATATTACTATTAGAGGAATAGGTCAGTTTAATGGTAATCCCGGCGTTTCCGTAAGTACAGATGGTGTTTTTCAATCCAGAGCTCACTCCTCTCAACTAGGTGAAATGGACCTTGAAAGAATTGAAGTTTTAAGAGGGCCTCAAGGAACTTTATATGGAAGAAACTCTATAGGTGGAGTAGTGAATTTAATAACCAAAAACCCAAGTCAAGAAACGGATGGTTACATTAAACTCGGATATTCAGACTATAACACTACAAAAGTGGAAACTGCCTTTGGAGGAGGAATCACCGAAAATACTACTTATCGTTTGGTCCTTAGCTCTACAGATCAGGGTGAAGGCTACTATGACTGCTTGAATGCAGGTTGTGGAGAGCAAGCTTATACCGACAAACAAGCTTATAGATTAAAAGTTAATTCTGAATTAAGCGACAACATCAGCGCGGATATAATGCTGGCAAGCGTTTCGACAGAGGGCACGCCAAACCCTTATGGATGGATATCGGATAATAGAGCACTTTCTACTGCTTTTGGTATTCCTCAATTAGCCGCTCAACCGATATCATTAAAACCTCATGAAATTTATCAAACACCTACTTCCGAATCAGTGAACGGAACCAATATGACTGATAGAGAATATGATGTTTCAGCACTGACTCTGTCTATAGATACTGATTTTGGAACTATTAAGTCAGTTACCGCTACTCAAGAATTTAATGATCAATTTAATCTTGATAGAGATGGTACTGCAGCCGCTCTTTTTGATACTTTTGATATTTCAGAAACTGAAACTTTTACTCAAGAAATTAATCTAAATATAGAAAGGGATGCTATGAGTTTAGTTTTTGGTGGATTTTATATGGATGATGAAACCTCTAGACATACTCATTTTGATAATCCACAGCCTGTCTTAGGGTTTCCGGTGCCTAGCCAATTTGATTTTAAGCACTTAAAGATGAATACAGAATCTAAGGCTTATTTCGCTGATGGTACCTTTGATTTAAGTGACACTACTCGTTTAAGTTTAGGTCTGAGAAGAACCACTGATGAGTTCACAAGCAAACAAGATAATTTTATTTCTATCTTAATGCCAGCACCAGTAATAGCTGCTCAAACTTGCTTAAGAGAAGTGGTCACTGAATATTCATCAACGACATCACGAGCCGTACTTCAACATGATCTTTCTGAAGGAAGTAATGTGTATGCTTCAGTGAGTGAAGGTTTTAAAGCCGGTGGTTATGCAACTTATGAATGTACAGATGCTTATAATCCAGAAGAGGTAACTTCTCTTGAATTTGGTTTCAAGGGTTCTTTGAGTGAATCTACTAGCTTGAATGCTTCAATATTTAGGTATGACTACAGTGATTTTCAGGTCTTACAAGTCATAGGTATTCAGACTGTCACTCGTAATGCAGGTGACGCCACCGTTAATGGACTTGAAATAGAGGCTGTTTCAGAAATCAATGATTCTTTATCAGTGACTACTGGGTTAACTTTCCTTGATGCAACTTACGGCGCTTTCGAAAACGTGAATGGTGTCCAGCCTGAGCTAGGAGTCCAACAGTTAGAAGGTAATTATTTAAGTAACTCTCCAAAAGTTTCTCTTAATGTAGGGCTTAATTATTTTCAAAATATAGAATCTGGTGGATCCATAACATATCGAGCTAATGCATCTTATAAATCCAAAATGTATTTCTCTGAATTTAATGAATTCCCACAGAGTGCATACACCATTGTAGATTTGAATGTCATATGGGAAAGTACTGATGAAACATTGAGATCAAGATTTTTTGTTAAAAACCTAACTGACGAGGATTATATTTCTGGTTACTTATCTTCAGCAACTGCAGGTGGTAGATTTGGTCAGTGGGGAACTCCAAGAGTTTATGGTGTAGAAATAAGTAGAAACTTCTAATTTTTTGTAATGTCTTTTCTTAAGAAATTAATTGGAGGATCATCCATCCTCTTATTAATTTCTTGTTCTATCCAGGAAGAGAAATTTTCTCCTATCTCTACTGAACTTCATGACGTGAGATCTGAAGTTAGAAATGAAAATGTTCCAGTATCTGTAATACTCCCGCCTAACTTTGTTAAAGGAACTAAAGAAATCCCTTTATTAATTAACCTTCATGGTGGTGGAGGTGATAGAAACGATCTTTTACAAGAATTAGAAGTGTATCAAGAAATGTTTAATGAAGAAGTTATCCCTTCCATGGTGGTAGTTTCATTTTCAGGAGGTCCCGTGAGTTATTATCACGGAACTTGGGAAACTTTTGTGACTAGAGAATTACCAAAATGGGCAGCAGAAGAATATGGAGTTTCTATAAAACCCGAGCACACTCTTTTAACTGGCATTTCGATGGGAGGATATGGCAGTTTAAAAATAGGTTTGAAGAATCCAGAGCGATTTAAGGCAATAGCTCCGATGGAGCCGGCAATTATGCCTATCTTAAAATTTCCTGAAGAACCTCATAAAAGAAATTCTTGGTGGTCTGCTCCACAAATCCTTGAGGATGTTTGGGGAAAGCCTTTTAATCCGGAAGCTTTTATGAAAGATAATCCAGCAAACATTGCTATTTCTAATGCAAAAAGAATAAAAGATAGCGGATTAGATATTTATCTTGAGGTAGGCGATGAAGATTTTATTCAATTGCATGATGGAGCGGAATTTTTACACAGAGTCTTTTGGGATAATGACATTCGACATGAATATCATCTGGTACGCTGGGCTGATCACGTAGGACTCAGTTTGCATGATCGGACTAAAGAGGCGCACGCTTTCCTTGCTGCATCTCTCGCTGGAGGAAAATCTGAACCTATAGACCTACCCTTAACTAAAGAAGAAATCGCATTTGCACAATCAGTTTTTGGAGGAGAAGAGGTCGATACTGAGCCAACTGCAATGATGCAAGATGATGTTCGAAAAGCACCCACAATCCATGCGGAGCTATGGAAGCCGCTCAAAGTACTAGCTAAAGATGATATCGACATGCAGAGAGCTTACGGAAGATTGCCTGATACAAATATTCAAGAGGAGAAGTAAATGGAGATACATGGACAATATGATAAAAAGTTTGAATCAATAGTAGATTCTTTTGAAAAACAATTTGAGCTTGGTTTGGATATAGGCTCTTCATTGGCAGTTACTTGTGAAGGCGAGATGGTTGTAGATGTTTGGGCTGGTTCAAGGAACAAGGCTGAATCATTACCTTGGGAAGAGGACACAATTGTAAATGTTTTTTCTAGTACGAAAAATGCTACATCATTATCAGCTTATGTTTTAGCTGACCGAGGTCAATTAGATTTTTCTGCACCTGTCGCAAAGTATTGGCCTGAATTTGCACAAAACGGTAAAGAAAATATATTGGTCAGTCATATTATGAGTCATTCTTCTGGATTACCTGGATGGGATTCGCCAGTGTCTGGGCAAGATTTATATGATCACGATAAAGTAGCAGCTTTGTTAGAAGAACAAGAGCCTTGGTGGGAACCAGGAACTGCACTTGGTTATCATGCTATTAGTATTGGTAATCTGATGGGTGAGATTATTAAAAGAATTTCCGGTAAGACAGTTGGTAACTTTTTTAGAGAAGAAATTGCTGAGCCTTTAGACATCGATTTTCATATCGGACTTGATGACAAACATCATTCTAGAGTGGCTGAGATCCATCAAGGAATAGAATCTAATCCCGAAGATATGTTTGAATTGGAAGAGGGTTCTGTGATGCAGAAAGTAATGACTAATGGAATAATCGCCGCTCCCGATGCACTCACTGCTGAATGGCGAAGAGCTGAAATACCTGCAGCAGGAGGTCACGGCAATGCACGATCTATTGCAGAATCAATGGCTTTAATGGCTAACAGTGGTACTTATAAGGGTAAAAGAATTTTTTCAGATCAATTAATAAAGTTTGCGCTTGAAGAGCAGATTCGTGGAAATGACTTAGTGTTAGTCGAACCTTTGCGGTGGGGAATAGGTTTTGCTCTTCCTATAGATAACGCGAGCTGGATGGGTTTCCTTGATGAAGGTGCTTGTTTTTGGGCTGGTTGGGGCGGTTCTATGTCTATAGCAGACACAACAAAGAGAATATCCTTTGGTTATACACCATGCTTAATGGAGGAGGGAGCAATTGGCTCAGCAAGAAGCCAAAATTTAGTTAAAGCTCTCGCTAATCAAATTTCTAAATTATGAAAATTAAAATACTTATATCATTAGCCTTTTTCAGTTTGGCTGCCTGTACTGACAACTCATCTATTCCATTAAAACTAAAAGTTACAGGTGGATTAATTGAAGGTTCAGAAGAAGGTGATCTAAAAAAATACTTAGGGGTACCATATGCCGCTCCTCCAATAAATGAATTGAGATGGGCACCTACACAACAGCTAGAAGGTTGGACTGATGTATTGTTAGCAAAAACTAATTCAAAGATCTGTTATCAACCAAAACAAATGGCAGAATTTTATGATCGGGGACCAGATCTAGATGATATGAGTGAAGACTGTTTAACTCTTAATGTTTGGACGCGTGCAGATAAATCTAATGAAAAACTACCTGTTATGGTTTGGTTTCATGGAGGTGCGTTAGTTTGGGGTAGCGGTAGTGAATACTCTGGAGCAGAACTAACCAAGCAAGGCGTTATATTGGTTACAGTAAATTATCGGTTAGGGCCTTTTGGCTTTTTCTCTCATCCAGAACTTTCCGAAGAAACGGGCACATCGGGTAATCAAGGATTTAAAGATCAAATTAAATCACTAGAATGGGTTAAACAAAATATACATAAATTTGGAGGTGATCCAAATAACGTCACAATATTTGGTGAGTCTGCAGGTTCCTGGAGCGTTAATGTATTGCAGGCAAGTCCTCTTTCGAGAGGTTTGTTCCATAAAGTTATAGGCCAAAGTGGAGCGAGATTAATACCTTTGACTCATCTTAATCAAAACGCACCTTATTCTGATAGTGCTGAACAGTTAGGATTAAATCTTTCCAAAGTAATGACAAAGTCATCTTCTTCTGACTTGAAAACATTGAGAAAACTATCTCCAATTCAAATAATTCAGAATATAGAAAATGACCCTTTCTATACCACACAATTTGATTCATTAACCATTATTGATGGTGAGGTGATTCCTGAAGATATATCTTTAATATATAAAAAAGGCCACCAAGCTGATGTACCAGTTTTAATTGGTAGTACCGCTGATGAGGCTACATCATTCGATCCTAAAATGTTGAATCCAGGTCTATCTTCGATTTCTTATAAAGAACTCACAGTATCTTCAATAAGTAATATTTTGCCTAAGGCTGATAAAGCGATTTTTGATTTATATCCCGTCAAGAATGAGGAAATGGCAAAAAGATCATGGGTGGACTTTACAACTGACGCTATGTTTACAGCGCAAATGCAAAAGTGGGGTAATCTAATGTCAACTGTTCAAAGTCCTGCTTATTTATATTTATGGGACTGGTATCCTTCAGTAAACGGATCAAGTGAGTACAGAGCATTCCATGCGGCTGAAGTCCCTTATGTCTTTGGACAATTCGATATGTTTCAAATAGATATTTCAAAAAGGGATTTAGATTTTTCTCAGAAGATGATAAAAATTTGGACTAATTTTGCTAAGACCGGAAATCCATCAACCCAAATGGTTTCTTGGCCTGAATTTAATTCTTCGACAAATGAGTATTTAAGCTTGGGTGAGAGTATCAAAGTAAATAAAAATCTTAGAATTCAAAAGACTAAACTAATAAATGAGGCCTATGATAAAGCACGAGTAGAATTTAATAATTAGATTACAAGATGGCAGAAATAAAAGAATTTACCCAAGAATATATTGATAATAATTCTCCAGAAAAGGATAAACTATTTCAACAATTCTTAGATTCTCAGGAACCTTATACTTCAATTTTTAAAAATAATCCGTGGTTATTGCCACCCGACTTTAAGAAGCCATTAGAGTCAGGAGATCATTTTTGGAATACAACTGTGGGCAGAAAACACCCTTACTGGAAAAATAAAAATTTACCAAAACCTACTAAAGAGATAACACAAATACGTAAGGATTTTCAGAAATGGGGATATGCCCTAATAGAAGAAGGGATGTCAAAAAAACAGTGTAAAGTTTTTATAGACAGATTACTGGAACAGGCAGAAGGTGAAAAATTAGCCAATGTAAATAGTCTTACTCCTTCAGGGCAATATGTTCATACATTAATTAATAAAGGAAAAGTATTCAGGCAATGTATTGAACAAGATATTGAGGCAGTTCAGGCAGGAGCTTTGATAGAAAATTTTTTAAATGAAACCTTGGGAAAAGGGTGGATTTGTCATAGCTTTTTAGCAAATGGTGCTGAAAAAGGTTATTACCCTCAAGTTCTCCATATCGACCAAAGTCCACTTTCCCCATGGATCACCGAGGAAGCACCTGCGCTCGTCAATACTTTATACATTCCACAAGATGTAAATGAAGAGAATGGCGGAACTCTTATTATTCCAGGTAGTCACAAGAATATTATCAAGGCAGGAAGTAATGGTAATGTTGGAAAATTAAATCCAGCAATAAATTTAGAAGCTAATGCTGGAACTATTATGCTATTTGATGGAAGACTTCTTCATGGCACTGGAGTCAATAAAACAAGTAAGATTAGATTTGTAGCCGCAATGTCAAATGTTAAATCTTGGATGAGGTCCCAAGAAAATTGGATTATTTCTGTCGACCCAGAAATAATTAAAAATGCCAGTCCTAAACTTCTGCATAGAATGGGTATGCAAGCTGTTACTTATGGGGGAACTATAGAGGGTTTTGGAATTGGTGCAGTAGGAAAGGTCGATGAAAGTCGAGGAAGTATAAAATATTTCAGAGAAGCTTTTGATGAAGGTGAATATATTAGAGTTGGTGAATTGTCATCCACTTCTCCCAAATCTGTTCTTAAAAAGAATTACACTTTGAGACAGGCTATGAAAAAAGCAAAGTCTAAATAAATAAGTTAAATCAATGGAAGCTTATTTATTACATCATCTATTGAAATGGAATCTATGTTGTTGTTAGAACCAACTAAATGTAATTGATTTATTCCTTCTGTACCAATTAACTTTGTATCAGTTGGCCCATAAAGGGTCAGAGAAGGCGTTCCTACTACTGCCGATAAATGTGCGAGACCTGTATCGGAGCACACACTAAATTTGGCTTTTTTCATGATGTAAGCAGTCTCATTTAAGGAAAGAGGTTTTAAAGCATGCGCTTTATCTGAAAATGATGATATTTGTTTAGCTCTTTGATACTCCTCTTCATTCCCAGAAGGAAGAATCATCTCAATACCAGAACCATCAAAGTGCTTAACAAGTAATTGCCAGTTTGCTATTGACCATTGTTTCGTTTTCCAACTAGCATTTTGTACCAGAACTACATACTCATTCGGTAGACTGAAAGAGGGTTTTTTAAACTCCACATCAGAAACACCATATTCATTTAAACTTGATGTTGAGTATCCAAGTGCATTCGATAATAAAATTTTTTGTCTAGTAATCGCATGCAATTCCTTACTGATACTAATTTTTGTACTATAGGAAAAATGAGCTGGGTATTCTCTTACACTTTTAGAATCCATACCTATTACTTGGTGTTTGCACATAAATGAAACAAGAGCACTCTTAAGGTTATTTTGCATGTCTATAACCATGTCGTAGTTAGTATTATTGATCTCCTGAATTACAGATTGAAAAGCTCTTCGTGAATTAGAGGAAAATAACTGTTTTTTCCAATTCCTATGGTCCGTTGTAATAATTTTATTTACAGCTGGATGCCATTTAGGTACTTCCGAAAAGGATTTATCTACCACCCAATCAAATTCTATTTCTTTAAAATGCGCTTTAGCCTCTGTCAGGGCAGGGAGTGCATGCATGAGATCACCCATCGAAGTTAACTTAATAATTAAAATCTTCAGCTTTATCTACCTTTTAAATAACTTCTTTAAATATGAACTCAACTTATGCCTAAATCTATGAGATTGAAGTGCTTGTGGATATATATAATTT